>Ga0172379_10000167_pt1 | contig 179855 bp, 160 predicted proteins | sample GrowelOW334metaG_FD_119756 | JGI IMG/M metagenome (GOLD analysis project Ga0172379, IMG submission 119756) | Groundwater microbial communities from an aquifer near a municipal landfill in Southern Ontario, Canada - Groundwater well OW334 metaG | ecosystem: Environmental > Aquatic > Deep...
GATACCAGGTTGTTGCAGGATAACCTCCTTTCGCGAAAACAAGATCCGGCTAAAAAACTTGAGTACTTGAAAGAACACCCCAATGAAAGGATGAGTTTGGATGATACCAGGTTGTTGCAGGATGACCTCCTTTCGCGAAAACAAGATCCGGCTAAAAAACTTGAGTACTTGAAAGAACACCCCAATGAAAGGATGAGTTTGGATGATACTAAGTTGTTGCAGGATGACCTCCTTTCGCGAAAACAAGATCCGGCTAACGATTTAGAACACGGAGAAAATCCATTTAAAGAAGAGGGCGCGCCAGCCGCTTCTGAACACGATCTAGCGGCCCGCCGGGAATTCGAGAGCCAGCAGCAACGACAGCCACTAAATATGTTAGCGGGTTCGCAGTTTAACGCTTCCCCGGAAACAGCTGGATCAACAGACGATAAAAATCTAGGGGACTCAACCGTTATTGATGATCAGAACCGGCAAAGGCAGGCGGCGCAGCAACTTCAGCAATCAAAAATGCAGCAGCAAGAGGCGTCGCAGAAAGAAAAAGAAGCGGAAGAACAGGCGCAGGCCGGAGGCCAGCAGCAGAAATCAGGTATGGGTTGGGCTACCTTCACTTTATGCCTGGGTTTATCGGTTCTTAAAGACCTCGTAGATATCCTCGGCGTCGGTTGGGTGGGAGTCGTGGTAAATATTATCGTCTACCCATCAATGTTCTTGCTGTTATTCGCTTCCGGAATGGGCATGAAAGAATTCCTGAAAAAAAGAAAAGTAGTCATACTCGCCGCCCCGCTTCTGGAATTCATACCATTTTTATCAATCCTGCCAATCTGGACTCTGACGATAATATATGCAAAATTTCAGTCATCCGCGATAGGCCAGGTGGTTGAGGGTAAGGCTAAGACAGTACTAAACGCGAAAAAACAAATATCCGAAACCGTAAAAGAGGCAACCGAACAAGTAGACAATAGCAAACAGTAAATAAACTCAATAAACACCTAATCATTCTAAATAAAAATATCCCGGTAAAATTTTTACTGGGATATTTTTATTTCAAATTGTAACCAGAACGGAATAATACAACATTAAAACGCATTCTCAACCCTTAATATTCTTTTAAAAGCTGCTCAAGCTGCCCCATAAACTCACTTTCAGTTTCTATGGTCTTATCTTTCTTCCATTTCAATAGCTTTTCCCGATAAACTTCAAATTGCGCCGCTAATTTCCTCACTTCTTTCATATCAATAAAACATGCTTCCCCTGCAAATCTGTCATTCTCAAATTCAACTGGCAGCCGTTCGGGAGTTTGCTCGCCGACTGGATAGCCGGTTTTAATTGATTCATTAGTCCCAATAATTTTCTCAAAATTTTTATCAATCGTTACCTTCCCGCTATCATCTTTGGTCACTTCAAAACCCCGTTTTTCACCCCCTTGCGGATCAATTCTAACCATCGTCTTTTTTAATAAACATTCAATCAATCCACTGTGCGTGCCTGTATCAATTACTATGTCATTCATAATCGGCTTTGCGTCTTTTTCGCCATTTTCCAATGCTTTCTGCCGGCGGTCCACGTACTTATTGCTGATTTCCGTTGACCTAAGAAGATGCGCGGCCATTCCCATGGCAAAAATATGGACAAGCTCGGGATCAGCCAGCATTTGATGAAATCCGATGTATTGGTATTCAGCCCTGATTTTGGAAAACTTCGGGTCTTTAGGATCATAATCAGGATGATCGTTTTTAACAGCGGCATCTATTATTGCGGTAAAGCTTTTTATCCGTGTCTCAAGCGGACCGGTCAAATCAAAGAAAAGCCCCTCGCGCTTGCGTGTATCATAGCGGGGAGAAATTTTTTCTACTTCACTATCCTCATCAGGAGAGGCACGATTGATCGCCTCAACTTTTAAGAGCGATTCCACGCCAGCAGCCTCACTTTTTTTCTGGATAGTTAAATATGCGCGGTTGCTTTTTTCCAGGCTGGAGTAGCCTTTATACACTTCAGCGCCACTTAAAGCCTGGCCTTTTTGTTGTGCCACTGCCAGGCCATCGGACGTCAGATCGCCTTCAGGAGTGCGTTCCGCGTGGCGGGTAAAAATAAATTCCTGGCGAGGCATCCGGACCCCTTCAATCTCCCGCCCGATTTCACCTCTATTTGATTCATTCATGTTAATTATTTTAGATCTATTTAATTATCACAATACGCTCTAATTCTTTCTTCAGCTGAGCGGCATTCTTGAAGATCACCGGATGAATGCCTATAGACGAAGCGCCTTTGATAATGTCAGGCCTATCGTCAATATACACGCTCTCTTTCGCTCTGACGCGCGCTTTTTTTAATGCATATCTGAATATTTTCGGATCTGGCTTGCGCGTGTGGACAATTCCGGATATTGCTACCACTTTAAAGGTTTTGCTTAACTTGAACTTTTTTGAAGACCACTGCCACCATTCCCTGGGATGATTGGAAATGATTCCGACTATAAACTTACTGCGCAGCTGCCGGGCTAATGAAAGCGTCTTTTTTAACAGCTTTGTCTTGCTCCGGATAAATCGCTGCAGCACTTTCATATTCAGCCCACCCGGATAATCGGCTGAAACCTTTTTTAAATAATCTTTTTCTGAAATTTTCCCCAGCGTGAAATCCTTCCAGTATTTCCTGTTATGCATGGAAACATAGACTGAGCCTCGTGGCAGCCGATAGCGCCTTTCATATTGCCTGATGCCTTTGCGGAATCCGCTTTTTAGCAAGACATTGTCTATGTCGAAAAAAATCGCTCTAATCATTTCCGTTTGCTGATTTTAACCAGGCCGGTACGCGCATTAACTTCCAGCCAATCGCCATCTTTGATCACGCGAGTGGCATATTCCGTGCTAATCACGCACGGTACGCCCAGTTCGCGGGAAACAATAGCCGCGTGTGAAGATAATCCTCCCTGGTCGGCAACAATAGCGGCCGCACGCTCCATAGCCGGAACGAAATCCGGGGTGGTAAATTGGGTCACCAGGATATCGCCTTTTTTTACTTTACCGATCTCATGCTTATCCAGGCAAACCTTGGCAGTTCCCTTGATCAAGCCGCCGAGACACGCCATGCGGCCCTGTATTTCTTTTACATCAGCAATTTTGACGAAAAATTTCTTTTCCAACGCTTTAATCCTGCGTGCGTCAACAATTAACTCGGTTTTGGCATCTCTGACAATCATGGCATAATCTTTGAAACGGCGCTGCATTTCCGCCTTGCTCGGCAAAGGCTTGCCTTTCAGGGCACTAAACATTTCCGGAACGGATATATCCATAATCCAATTTTTATTAAAATGGGCGCGACGGGCAATTTCGTTATACATAAAACTGGCTCCGTAATCGGATAAAAAGAACGCTTCCACCCGTCTGTTACGGACATAGGAGTGATAGCGAGCCTGTGTTATTATCCTACGGAAATTTGGTTTAGGCTTCACTTTATTAAGTGCCCATTGATATTCCTCTTTGATTTTCTGCGGCGAGCTTAAATGGATGAGCTCATTTAACCCTTTTTTATCGCTCCAAGCTTGCCTAATCCGGGCAATTATATTGGAAAAGGTATAGGCCTTGCTTGTTGCCAGGCCGCGATTGATATAGGCGTATGCATCCAGATGGCGTTCAATGATTTTTTTCGCCTGAGGAGACGGTTTAGATAAATTCTCTCGCTTCTTTTTAAACTCCTTGGCAATTTTCATCAGCTTCCATTTCTCATTAGCCACGTCAGTCATCTGCCGCGGATCGGTAAATATTAAAACAATTTTTCGGAAATCAGGATGATCGGCCGGCAGATATTTAACTAGCTCAATTTCAATGGTCGTTTCAAAATACTCATCAAGCGGGTACTGCGTGTACCACGAGCATGTCACATAACGGTACTTGTTTAACTGGGTATCCAGCACTTCACTAATCTCCTGGTTGGATTTTTTCGCCCAATCAATTTTTTTTAGCTGCAACCCGCGCCGGTACAGATCATTGTATTTAACAAATTCTTTTCGATAGAAATGCTCCAGCCAATTTTTCTTATACTTCACGTAATCAATGATTTCCTTTTCAAAAGCATCATACTCCTTCGCCGGCCAGTACATCATGTGATGAAGATACGTTCGGTTCACCATATGATGTTTAAAACCGATAGCGGCTGAAATTTTGTGGGAAAATCCCGAATTGATTATAAACCGCAAAAAAATTGGCAGCTTCCCGGAGGGCTTGATCCGCCAATCGCCGTATCGTTGCACTGCTGAGGACATATTATTTATTATTAATATTAAACTATTTCAATATTACCTTATTATAGCTACTTTTTAATTTCCGGACAATTCCCTGCTCCATATCCATTTCTACGCGATCGCCCGTTTTTAATACCCGGGTGGCAACTTTACAGCCGATAATGCAAGGTTTTTTTAGTTCACGTGATATAATCGCCGCATGGCAAGTTAAGCCTCCCTCATCAGTTATCACTGCTTTGGCGCGCCGCAAATAAGGGATAAAATCAGGTCGGGTCATAGTGGTGACTAAGATATTGCCGGAAGAAAACTTTTGCTTATTGACATCCATCACTACCTGCACTACGCCGGTCATTTTTTTTACCGGCGCGCTGGCCACCTGTCCGGTTACAATCATGGATTTTATTTTTACTCCCAGCTTGAAAGCTTTGAATATTTGCCGGGCCTGACGGCCATAATAAATTGTTGGAATGGCCTGATGGCCATGCTTGACGATGGCATAAACAGATAACTTCCTGCGCGCTTTGGCAATTTTTTGATCAAGGCGCCGGCCGTTCAGCAATAAATTCTTAACCTCCTTATATAAATAGTATTTAACCTCCCAAATGTTTATGGCAAAACGCCTGGCCAGCTCTTCGCAAAAAAGAGTAATAAAATGACTGGCTATAAGCATATGCTGTTTGCGATCATCAATCAATTCTCCAAAATACCGCACTAAGAATAAATGCAGCCTTAAATCGGGGGAGAAATGATATTTTGCCGATATTTTATGATGTTCTTGCCTTAGACGTACGGTTTTTGTATTTAAACTGGCAAGTTCATTTTTTAACTTTTGATATGAATTTTTTCTAATTTCCTCCGTTATCTCCAGGAAATACTGTTCTCTGGTAATAACCCGCGTTTGTGCAAATGAATTCCTGGTCCAAAAATAAAGCTTCTGCAGCCTGGTGATTTCTTTCAGCCATTTTTCCGAAGAGATATCCGAGAGACTGATTTTTTTTCGCTTTTTAATCTGGCGATGCAGGCCTAAACAAATTTCCAAAAACAACCGCCGCTCTTGTTCAATAAAGCTTAGATGTGCTGGCATAGCCATCAGGCTGGTAATCTCCCTGGCTGCGGCTTCAGGTACTGCCGGCAATTCATCCGCAACCAACGGTTCCAGATAATATGCAGTGAAAACGTCCACGCACTCCCAAGCAGCGCCGAATCGCAAAAAATCAATATAACTCTGCATAAAAGACTCATAGATCCGCCAGAACTTCTGGTTTGATAATTTATGCTTATTTTTTCCAAAATACTGCCCCAAGGTTACAAACTTTTTTCTTTTTTTTACCTGACGCTTTTTTAAAGCTAAATACCGATTATTTATTTTTGATTTGTTAAAAATATATTTATACACCTCATACTTCTCCTGCTCCGGCGTTTCTTCGTAGAAAAAATCATCCTGGAAAGGCAAAACGGCAATTGTCAGATATTTCGGATGGAAATACCTGGACTGCTCAATGAAAGCATGCATTATTTGCGCAACACAATGATAAGCAGCCGGCGCTTTCTCCTCCCACCAGCTGATATTTTTAATAGTTTTCTGTAACTGAGCAAAATCCATAAGCAAACTTATAAAAAATTATGCACCTAAATTTTTGAATAATTTTATTTGACTATTTTTATCAGCCCATGGTTCGCCCTGACTTCAACAATCATGCCATCTTTCAACACTTTCGTGGCGATTTTTGTGCCGATAACGCAGGGCAGGCCAAGTTCACGCGCAACAATAGCAGCATGACAGGTGATACCGCCTTCATCTGTCACAATGGCGGAAGCCTTTTTCAGGGCGGGTAAAAACTCCGGCCGGGTCATTGAAGCGACAATCACGTCGCCCTGGCCTACCTTGCTCAGGGAGGCGATGTTGCGGCAGACCGTAACGCGCCCGACCGCCGTACCGCCATTGGCCACCGAACCATGTATGGAGCTGCCGTCGGCGGCTGAGCGCTGTTCCACTGCGCGGATCAAAGGCAGAAGCTTGCGGTATTGTTGGCCACTAACTTTATATTCTCCGTCTTTTTCCATTAAAATCAACATGCCCAGCTGCCTTTGCCGCAATAGAGGTGATATTGATTTTAACGCCTTTATTGAACGAACTGACAATGATTCGTTTACCCCAAGCTGATAAATTTGTTCAACAGTTAAATCAGACCGGCGGGCTAATTCACGCGCCACTAAAGCTAAGTATGAAACATTTCTAAGGATGTTAGCTTTCCTGCTATCCTGCCAAATCGTGGTAAATTCAATCAAATTGATAAATTCTCTAAGCGACCGGCTAATTTTCAGACGGGCGAGCAAACGCAGTTTTTTCCTGCGAACAGACCCGGGATTAACCAGCTTGATTGATCGAACAGCTTCAAGCCGGCGCATAAAGTCATTGATCGTTAATTTTTTCGGGCCGCTATAGCTGTTTTGAATCCAGAAATATTTTTTAAGATGCACGGCAAGGTTTTTCTTGCGTAACGACCTCGGCAAACGGGCGATACGCTGTAAAGCGGTTTCCTGCTGACCGATAAAAGACGCTTCCGCCGGGGTAGTCAAAAGGTTATAAATCTCATTAAAATCCGGCTGTACGCCGATCGACCGCAGCAGCATAGATTTGAATTCCTTTTCTGCGGCGACACTGATTATCTCAACTAAATGACCGACTCCTACCGTATCTATCTGCGCCTGCACAGAATGGCGAAAAAAATCCATTAACTCGTCCTCACTAAGACGGTGCAGCACTGTCTTGCTGATTTTTACTTGAAACGCCTCAGCTTCTGAGATTTTTTTATCGTATAATCGTTTAACCTTTACCAAGTAATTTTTATCTCGCTTCAAAAGTATTTTTATCTTCTGCCAAATGGCGGCAATATCTGTATTCAAATAGGCCATCTCCCCGTAGCCATCACGATAATGGAAGAGGAAGCCGTGATAGCCGAAACCAAGATCATGCCTCATGTTAATACCGCTAATGGCCGAGGGGCCGAGAAATAGTGGCACAGCATTAAATCCCTGAACATACCAGTCCAGATTTATGGCCTTTTTTATTTTTTTAAAATCATTCATTATAAAATTTTCCAATAAAATTAATTTATGTCAACTTCTCTTAATCACCGTAACCACGCCGTGGTTGCCATTAACTTCTACAATGTCGCCGTTCCGCAGAACTTCAGTGGCGATCTTCGTGCCGATGACGCACGGGATATTTAACTCACGTGCGACTATGGCTGCGTGGCAGGTGACGCCTCCTTCGTTAGTAACAATGGCCGCCGCTCTTTTCATGCCCATAATATAATCCGGACGGGTCATCACGGCCACCAGCACGTCGCCAGGCCTGACATTTTTAGTTTCCGTAGCGCTTTTTACGATTCTGGCCGGTCCGCGCGCCACACCCCGGTTTGCCGACAAACCGCGAAAATCATTGACTGCCTGCAAAGATCTTTTCTCAAAAATTTTCTTAAACGTCCCCCGGGCGTTGGAGGTAATTACTTCATACTTATCTGCTCCTAATTGCAGCCATAGGCATTTTTTCCATCTGGCACGCGCTTCCTGCGGTGTCACTAGGGGCCTGGCAAAAAGCGAATCAACCTCCGGTGGCGCCAAATACTTCATCTCCTGCAGAGTAAATCCGAAGCGCCGGCCGATTTCTTTGAGCAGAATACTGCCGTAATGCGTGGACCAATAGGTCATTTTCTTACGATTGTCCTGCCACCAGGTGAAATCCTCGGAGATTTCCAGAAGCACACGGATTTTTTTTGGCGGATTAAGTTTCTTCAGTAATATTTTTTTCTCCTGAAGGCTGCGCTGAGGCGTAGCCACAATCTGCCTGATCTGCTGGCCAATATTAATGCTGGATTTGAACACGGCCTTCAGCTCACCAACCCACTTATTTACATCCAGATAATTATTGTGGACATAGTTATTCTTACTCCAGAAATAGTCCTGCTCCTGCTTCTCTAGCAATTTTATAATAGCTGGATAGTAACGAACGATTTTTTGTAGATTTTTTATTGGGCGCTTCCGAAAGGCTCGACTCAAGACTGGGATTCCTTTGACTCTATTCGCTATACGCAATAAGCTGACCTCCGCTTCATTGATAAACGAATGGTGCACAGGAGCAGTAAGAACGGAAAAAAATCTGGATAACTGCTTCTCCAATCCCTTTGCTTTTAATACCATCATCAATTCTTTTTGGATCAGATAGTCAGTGCCCAGGGCAAAACCATCGATGATTGAACTGGATGTGACGAATTTCAAATCACGCCGGATATACTCATCGTACAATTTTACTAAATTTTCATTATCTAATTGTCTCAAATGCTCCCAATCAGTGTCCAGACAAAACCGGTAAAACGCCGCTTCATCAGCAGACCAACGCTTCATTAATCCCTTGGTGAAATGCTTTTTATGCATGGCCAAATCAGTCAACCGTTTCGCAATGCGATCAATGTCCTCCTGATCAATATACCAGTCCGATTTATCCTGTTCAAACAAGCCGAAGTGGCTGGTGGCATGGCAACCAAACTTGCGCGCTTCTGACGCCAACTCGGCCATGGAAATGAGAAAAATAAAATGCGGGCTGCCATCAAACCGCTGATGGTACCACTTTTTACCCTGGATTAGAGATAAATTCCTTTTTATCAACCCCTTAACTGGCTTCATAATATATTATTATATGAAAACTACGAATATTTTTTTATTAATAATCTGGCTGCTTCTCCAATATCCTCAACGCGGTAAAAAATAAATTTTCCTTGAGTAGTTATTCCCCACTCCAGTATAACATTTTTCAAGGTTATTTTCCTCTCAGCCTGCAATACTTTTTTACGTTCAGCCGATGTTAAAACATTCCGATCTCCAACTACCGCAGTCAGCTTACCTCGTTTATAAAAATAACTGGCTTCCACTTGCCCATGCCGCATCAAGTCAACAATCGCACCGCGCCGTGCTTCTATGACAGTACGGTTTTTTTCCAGCAGGACGGTTCCGGCTTTTTTCCACTTCCATGACGGGTAAATAACGAATAAAGCTTTGTTCTTGTGTTTTTTCTGCAGTTTATCAACCACAGAAGGCACATCTTTTTTAGCCACCCAGTTGGCATAATGATTCATCCATGGGCCATTAAACACTTTCACGGTCCTGATGGTCCAGCCGACATAATCTTTAATCCTGGCTAAATTTTTTATCTCCCGGGAACTGCTGACAAACTGCCAGGTCGGATGGGGAAATTCGTATTTATCAATTATTTTTAAACCTTGGTAAATGGTCATAGCTCGGGGCCTTTCGGATTATAAAACTTTAGTTTTATCAAACTTACCATGTACGCCGGTATAATCAATAATGGGATAATAATACTCGGTATTATTTAAAAATTCCTTCCCGAGCTTATTTTTATAGTAATTATAACTGGAAAACATATAATTGCCATTAGCAGCTGCATAGCCGTGTTTGACTGGATTATGGTGGATGTAATTAAATCTTTTAAAAAAATCTTTTTCCTCATGAATACAGCGGTCCCAATAGTTCCACCAAATCTTATGACCCGGAGTATTATCAAGCTTATTTATATCATATGAACTCCCGCCATTAATAAATTTAATAATTTTACTCAATTCAGTGCCTTTACCCAAGGCGAATAGAATATGGTAATGGTTAGGCAATGCTACCCAGGCATGGAGTGTAATTTTAAACTTTCTTCTGGCCTGTTCTAATCGATTAACTAATAGTATAAGCTTTTCTTTTGAATTAAAATATTTCTTCTTATCAAACGTACGCGCGGCAACAAAATAAGTTTGGTTATCCAGATATAAATGGAAAGGAATGTGCTTTTTAAATTTATTTTCTTTTATCATAAATCTATCTTCGGCTTCACTCAGATTAAAAAAGATTTATAAACCGAAACCCGACTTCGGACTATCAAGCTTTAGCTTGATAAAAAACTCCTCACAGCTTCCTAATGACCCCTTTATTAGCGTCAATTTCCACTCTATCCCCATTTTTAAAAACTTTTGTGGCCACCTTTGTGCCTACAATACAGGGTATGCCCAGCTCTCGGGAAACAATGGCCGCGTGGCAGGTCAGGCCGCCAGTATCAGTTATTATTGCCTTCGCACGTCTAATGGCGACGATATATTCCGGAGCTGTCATGCTGGATATCAGGATTTTTCCACTGGGAAATTTTTTGATATCATTTGGATTATTAACTATATAAACCTGGCCGCGTATATTTAATTTTCCGGAGCTGACCACTAATCCAGAAATAACTTTCTCTTTCAGCGTGGTCTCAGGCGCCTCCCAGAATTTTTTTATAAAATCGGCTGCCGCCTGCGGTCGTAGGACGCTAAGTTTATTCTTGGCAAACCTGGCAACTTTAAGGTGCCATTTGCTTCTAAGAAATAACCGCTGCTTATCGACTGCTTTTAAAGGCAACCGTATTTCGTCAAGATAAGCGTAATGGAATGAACTGAATGGCATATGATTGCGCCGGGCAATCTCCCTTACTAGCGTCTCAAAATAATGTAAATACTGAAAAATTAATTTTTTACGCTGGTCCTGCCACCAGATGCAAAAACTTAATTTATCGGCCGTCTGTATTAACTTTTTATCTAGCTGATAAAGTTTGATAATCTTCTTTTTTCTTTTCTTAATCTCCATCAAACCCGCTTTTATCTTACTAATTTCGTTTAAACCATTGCTAACTAGCCTCTTCTTTTCTCTTAATCGCTTGAGAAAATATTCTACTGGTAGTACCCTCGTGCTAAAATAACTGTTTTCCAGCCAAAAATATCGTTGCTGATGATTGTTAAGCAGATTTTTAAAATTATTCTTTCTATAACTAGCAATAAGCTTCAATAAATCAATTTCTTCTTCCTGATAAAAAGACAGGCGTTCAGGCGCGGCAATTACTGAAGATATTTCATTTAGCTCATTCTTTGACAAATGCTCCTTTATCAACATCCGATTCAAGATACTTTCTCCGCCGTACGCCGCTAATTCCGGGACAACTCCCGCTTCCCAAAACTTGAAAAGCAGGTTGTTGTATTTTTTCCACAAATCAACCAATGCTCTATCGCTCATTGCTGAGAAATTATCAAGAGAAATTTTTTTATGGAAGGCTGATAAATCAACTACTGCTTTATTCCAGGCAAACCAAATTGATTTCCCGCGGACAGTTCCGACCAGTTTTTCGAAAATACTGGCTCCGACTGCTTCGAGTTTTTGGCGTTCACATATAAATAGTCCCCTGGTCCCGTTGAAAATTACATAAGATTCCGGCCATAAATAATGATGCAGCCTGCCTGGATAATCATTGTAAATTACCAGCCAGTGGGTGATATACATCAAGCGAAGCGGAATGGGACCCCAGCGAAATATATTTTTTTTAATATCAAGCATTTTTATTTATTTTTATAATAATCCCCTTATTAGCATCTACTTCCACTTTATCTCCATTTTTCAAAACCAGCGTGGCAATTTTCGTACCAATAATACAGGGTTTTTTCAGCTCCCGTGCAATAATAGCGGCGTGGCAGGTGAGCCCACCTTCATCGGTCACAATCGCAGCTGCCTTGCGAATCGCGGGTAAATAATTTGGAGTGGTCATGTGTGCAACCAATATACCACGTAATTTGAAACGCCGTATATCAGCAGAATTTCTGACTATTTGAACTCGTCCAATAATATTTTTTTCAGGGCCAAAAGCAACTTGGCCTCGTAAATCAATAGAGGATAAGGAAATTTTTGGTGACTCCCGCAGCATTTTCGCACCGTGACCGGAAAAAGAAAAGGCTTTCCCATTCTTTATCATAAACCCATACAACTGCAGACGTTTTTGGATTTTTCGCAACGGAACAGCATCTCCGCGAAGGCAACCGGCAATTTCTTCAGCCGACATCGCGGTGACCTTTTCCCAACCCAGACGACAGCGCCTGGCGCTCTCTTTCAGCAATCGCCGATAGTTATACTCTGCCTTCATAAATTCCTCTGCCTCTAGATTCCGATCGTGTGATAAAATTTTCATTTCCGTAACGAGTGGCCCACGTAAAGAGATTGAATGCTTTTTCGAAATACTTGATGATCGAATATTTTTTGAATCCCTAATAATTTGCCGCTCCGTGAGCTCGTCACCGATGAAAAAAAAGCTTCCAAGCCAATAATATTTTTCCAGAATTTTTCTTACTTGGGTTTTTAAAATGCGCTTATTACTGATGGATGCCAGCTGTGCAACTTCATGATTATAGCTAGTTAATGAAGTTTGGTCATTAAAAAACATTTGAGAATATCTTTTACCGTATTTTTTCAGCAATTGCCGGTTTAGATAGTCCGTATAGAGTGTACCCAGGCCTAGAAAACTGTTTACCCGCGCATACAAATCATCAGCCGCGAGCAACCTGACGGCTAGTTGTCCATTGGTAAGATTATGGCGCTGCTGGCTAATTTTTATTAATCCTGAAATACTTTTTCGATATTCCTTGCGCCTCATCCTGATATATCCGTTTACTCCGCCCAAAGCTTGGTGAATACTCCTATACAATTGCGCGAGTTCACGCTGATAGGTGATAAAACTAAAATGAGCATGATCAATATATTTATAATTCCACAAAAGATGAGGGAGACCAGAAAACACGCGCATATAGTGGTTGATACACTTAAATACCCCATTATGCCTCGCTAAGTAGGTACTTGCTTTTGAGCCAAATTTAATCCAGGTGCCCATATTACAAAATCTTATTTATTAACCCATGCCTGCTTTATTTTCATATTTTTTTCACTACTCCTTTGGTGGCATCCACCTCTACTCTATCCCCATTTTTTGCCGATTTTGTCCCTGAAGACAAGCGAAGTGCTGACTGAAGGGGTACAAAATCGAGTATCCCGCTGACCCCTGAAGCTGAGCCTGCCGAAGCTGAAGGGGATAGCGGGAAAAAACTGCCTCATATTTTCCTAACAACCCCATTATAGGCATCAACCTCTATTTTGTCACCATCCTTGAACACTTTTGTGGCAATTTTCGTACCAATAATACAGGGAATACCGAGCTCTCGCGCTACTACTGCCGCGTGCGAAAGCATCCCGCCCTCATCCGTGACTATAGCGCTGCAACGTCGGATAAACCTGATATCATCCGGATGAGTCATGGGCGAGACCAAAATAATTTTATTTTTTCGGGCTGGGCGTTTGTGTGATTTCGCCAGCAGAATATTAAAAACTATGCCTCGCACTATTCCCGGATGTGCCACATGGCCGCTGACAACCTTTTGCCCTCTGGTGTTAAAAAAATTATTTAATAAACTCCTGGCTGCACGATTATCTGCCTGCACAGTTTCCTGATTATTCCGCAATAAATAGACAAACCCGCGTGTCCGCTGGCGTAACCCTCTAATTTGTTTTTTAGATAAAGCCCTGCCATTCAGAAAAAAATTCATTTCATTTCTCGTCATAGCTAGCAGTAATTCTGGCTTGAGATGCAGGGGCTTGCCAAGCTGACCCATAGCAGTACGCAGCCAGCCTTCAACCACCGAGTAAAACCTGCCAACCTGATCACGCTGTTTAGCGATTAACACGACAGATTTCCTTGGCAGTACGCGGGTTTCCTGGGCATCACCGAGATAGCGCATCAAGGCACTATAAATTCCCAAACTGATGAAGTAGCGCGGAAATTCATTAATGGCCAAACTAATAAATTTTTTTGGATTTTTTCTCGCACCTGATGCGGACCGCCGCAGCCGCAAAGAAATTTGGTGATACATGCTTTGCGCTAATTTAAGTGTAGTACTGAGCCAGTGGTGGCTGTTTTGCAACGCTTGTCCAACTTTTCTGCCAATGTCTTCCTGATTCATTAACGTCAAACATTCTCTCCTGTCGCCAACGCCTCCGATTATGGTATACCGGAAACCAATTGCCCGCTTTAACTGACGATAATAAGCTTCGCTAACGCAACTCAATGTAAAAATAGAAATTGGACGCCTTACTCCAGTAGTTAAATTATACTTTTTAATAAAAGAAGCTGATAATAGGCTACCCATAATTATTTTTGTAACAATTTTACTTGCCCACGCGTTGCATCCACCTCCACCTTATCACCATCTCTTAAAACTTGAGTGGCGATTTTCGTACCGATGACGCAAGGGATCCTTAATTCGCGGGAAATAATTGCAGCATGCGATGTAATTCCGCCCTCATCAGTAATAATAGCTTTTGCCCTCTGGTATGCCAAGATAGTATCAGGGCGAGTCATCTCGGTTACTAAAATTTCATTTTTTCTGAATTTTCTGATTTGATTGGAGATATTATGCGATTTGTGGAGTACCAACCTTACACTACCCCTGACTTTTCCTTTGTACGCTATTGTACCAGTAATTGCTTGTTTTGAATTAGTAAAATAATGATTAACCCATTTCCATATTTTTTTATATTCCTGACCGGTTAAAATAATTTCCCGACCACCCATTTTCCATAAAAGATATCCCTTTTTTCTACGCGAAATTAACTTTTGCGGAACACTTTTCCCTGTAAACACTTTATTTATCTCTTTGCTGGTATAAAAATATAAATCTTGAGCGGCAATATTGAAACTTTTCCCAACTGTTGTTAGCAATTCTTTAAAAAGCAGATAAAAAACTTGCTCGCCGGCCTTCCGCAGTTTAAAACGCAAGCGGCCAAGCTGATGCATTGTTTTTTTCTCCTTGGCACTGGCCAATGATTCAAATTTTTTTAGCCTCACCTCCTCAGTCCAGGTATAAATATTACTGTATCTATTGAGCAAGGAAACCATTTCCTCAAATAAAACCTTCAGCTGTCTATTACTCAACTTTTTGATATCAGTATTCCCGTATTTTTTGATGAATTGCCCAATTTGAAAAATAATTCGATCAGCATTTTTATGATACGCAGCAAAAGCGCCTGCCTGACTAAAAAAACGGTGGCCTTTCTGGATTTCCTCATTATAACGGCCATTAATAAAATACAGATGTAAAACCGATTTATTATAAAAACACAGTAAATTATCATTTAAAATTAAATGGCGCTTATCAGTCAGCCAAAAAAGCGGTAACAAATATTCACGCGCCCAAAATTCTACTGATTTAATTTCTGATAAGCTCATGATATTTTTTTAACTACGCCTAGCTTCGCATCCACCTCAACGCGGTCGCCGTCTTTTAAAACGCTGGTGGCCGTCTTCGTGCCAACAATACAGGGTTTTTTCAGCTCCCGGGCAACGATGGCTGCGTGGCAGGTGATGCCGCCCTCGTCAGTGACAATCGCCCGGCACTTGCGCATGGCCGGCACAAAATCAGGGTGCGTGGTAACCGCAATCATAATATCGCCCTGCCTGATTTTCCGTAAGTCATGCTTGGTATAGATTACCTGTGCCGAACCCACCACCTGCCCGGGCGAACCCGCCATCCCGTGCAGAATACGCGTTTCGTGAATACACTGGCCGCCAAGTTCCTGCTTGATCATTTTTTTAAGCTCTGGGCCTTGCATCACGACAACCTCGCCCCCATGCTTCCGCAATAATCCATAAGCTTTAACCCGTGTCTTTAATACTGTTTTGTCCACTGGTAATTTTCCCTGCGTAAGGTAGGCAATCATTTCCTTTCGGATTAGATGGGTTATTTCTTTAATAGTAACGCCTGCCCGACGGGCTAACTCATGATAAAGCGGTTGGATATTGTGGCTACCTAAACGGCGGTAATCATCGCGCTGATCCTTAATAAACGACATTTCATGCGCCATAATCAATAGTTCTCGCTGGCGGGGAGTAGGATACAGCTCATGCAATATTTTCTTGAACATCCGCTGGCGGTAGGGGAAACGTTTTCTTAGCTGGCTTAACTCAAGCTTTAGACTAGCAATATTCTTCCGGAGCAACTTGTTTAATTCCGACATAAAGTATTCCCTTGTCCATGGCTTATCATTAATGTCATAACATGGCAGCCAGCGGTACTTCTGCCAGTGGAGATTAATCAGGCGGCCAATAGCTGCTTGCTTCAGCCGAGGCTGGCTTTTTGTCCAAACAGCCAGCTTAAGTAAATTTTCATGTTCGCTAATTACAGCATTCTTTTTTTCCGGTGAAAATATTATCTCAACAATTTCCTCCGTATCCGACACGCGCTGGTGCTGACGGAGGAGCTTTTGCAGCTCTTGTTCGGCGACCTGCGAAATAAAAGGTTCCGTAATAAATGGCACCCAGATCGGGCCATTGAAAAAATCCAGATGCAGCCGATCAAACGCTAAATAACGTCTTCTCAGCTCTCTCCATGATAGTTTAGTCAGGTTACCGTTGGCCAGCTTCTGCGCGCCGCTGCCATATCTAACCTGCCATCGCCGGACCAACTGCATATAGTAATGAAAAGTTGGCAGGTTTTTACAGGTGCCGTAATATACTTTTTTGGTAAAACGCTGCCATTCTGCATTTTCATAATATATCGTATGATTGCCACGTTCGGGAGCGACCAGGTTGTTCTGCAGACTGGCATGAAAACGCTTCCGGTAGAAATCCGAAATAAAAACCCGGATGACAATTTCGAACCGCTGGCTGCAGAATTTCCGGGAAAAATAATGGGTCCAAACTATTTTTTTATCTTTACTCATAGTCTTTTAATTATACCCTTATTTGCATCCACCTCAACCATTTCGCCATTTTTAAATAACCGCATGGCAAAACGGGTGCCCACCACACAAGGTATTTCCAATTCACGGGAAATAATTGCGGCATGCGAAGTCAGGCCGCCTTCATCAGTGACGATCGCGCCGGCCCTACGAATCAGCGGTACAAAATCCGGCCTGGTCATATATGTCATCAGCACTTCGCCTTTTTTTAATTTTTTCCCCTGCAAACCAGGTGTCTCAATCTTTCTGACACGCCCGCGATAATATCCCGGCGAAGCCGCTATGCCTTTCAATTCATTAACGCCACTTTTTAAATTCATCTCATTAATAATTTTCCAAATAGCGGCAAGCTGGCGGCCGGTTAAAATACCTTCCTGGCCATCGGCAAAAACATAATACAGCATTCCCGATATTCTTTTTTTCAGATCCGCTCGGACAATTTTTTTTCCTTTAATGCTGGCAATGAACTCCTGCGGTATTAAATGCTGAGCCTCTGAAACCGATAAATTGGAAATTTTCGTTACCTGGCTAATAAAACGATTGCACCAATAATTACCCAATAAATTAGCCACTTTTCTCTCATCCTGCCAATGGGCGGCGAAACCGATGCGCTTCAGCTTTTTTATTTCCTCCTTGGATAATTTGGTCTTTTGTTCTGCCTGATGCTGCCGCCGACGTAAATCCTTTTCATAGTTTTTTAAATAGATATGCCTATTATTAATTTTCTGGTAATTTTCACTATCAAGCATTCTTAACTGGCTGTAAAATTTCCCCAATGACAACGGCTTTGTATCGCGATAGTTAAAATGCATCCAGTAATATTCTTTTTGGATCTTAATTAATTTTTGATAAGCCGCCGGCTGTTTCTTCTTAAAAATTTCCAGAGTTTTTGGCAATCTGCCTTTCAATTTCAAATACAAATCAAGCAGTCCCAGCTCTGCCATTTGTAAAAATGCCAGTTTTGGTGGGCTGGCAAATAATATGATATCCTCGTCAATTTTTGATAAAAACCCATATTTACTCTTTAAGTTTTTAATCAATTTATCACCAGCCAGGGAAAAATACTCGGTAATCAAAGGCAGGCTGTATTCATACAAATATAAATTATAAAAATTAAGGAAATCCCGCTGCAAATTTTTGATCCCCCTATGCGCCAGGTGATCTAAATTTTTATAATACCGTCTTTTATCCTTCTCCCACTGAAAATATATTTTGTTTACAAAATCAACATGGCCTAAACACCACTCACCCAGTTTGGTTAATTCGTCTTCGTCAAAAATCCAATACGCGCGATTGCCCCCATTGAAGGAAGCGATAATAATTTTTTTCGCTTGTAAAATAGGGAATCGCCGGTGCATAATCTTCGTTATTGCCTCAGCTGGTATGATAAACATTAGAGGTACGCCAACTCCGCCTTGGATTACCCAGCGCTTTGTGTTTATTAATATTTTCTTTTTTGTACTTTTAAAATTCATTTCTCAATTTTTTTACATAACCGGAGTTGGCATCAACCTCTACTTTGTCACCATCCTTGAACACTTTAGTACCTATTTTCGTCCCTATTATGCAGGGCTTACCTAATTCACGGGAGATAATCGCTGCGTGGCAGGTGATGCCGCCCTCATCGGTTACCACCGCTGATGCCCTTTTCATTGCTGGAGCAAAATCCGGCGTCGTCATGGAAGTTATCAGAACATTCCCCTGCTTTAGTCTGCCTAAGATATCACCCGCTTGATGCGATACCCTGGCAATACCCCTGGCCTTGCCTGGCGAAGCTGCTATACCTTTTATCTTGTCAATATTGGCAAAATTTTTCCGCCCAAAAACTTGGAGCTGCTTGTCTTTTGCCTTTTGGCCGCCTAAAACAATAAACTTACCCCTAGTGGCTTCGCAATACAAATATTTCTGGCGGCTTCGCACTTCCTGCCAGTCAATTGCTTTATTTATCATAACCTCGTTTATTTCCTCGGGTGTGCACCATAAAAGATCGTTAAAACTGATCTGCCTTTGCCGATTTATAAATTCCCGTAATAACAGACGGCTGGCATACATGGCCTTCATCTGAATTTCTTTCCTCCAATCATGCAAAACCGCAATTTTTTCAATCAATTCTAAATATGAACTAATTTTTTCCGGCAGATGATATTTTCTTTTTATTTCACTTTTTTTGCGTTTGATGTTTTTAGGAAAATTCCTGGCTTCTTTGATCTTTTGATCAAGCTGTTCGGGCGTAAAATTTAATAACTGCTTAATTCTGGTTTTAATATCGGCTATAGTCTGAATTTCAACGTAGCCCCAGCCAAGTGAGATCCACCAAAATTCATTATAATGCCTCATGATCAAGGCATCTTTGCGTTTCCTGACGAGCTTGTCTTTTATTTTTCTGGCAATAGTTAAAAGGCTCAGCTCTTCCTTTTGTAAATATGTAGGCTTAGTGGGGGTTAATAGTATATTTTGGGCATAATGATCCGTTGATGGTATCAGCTTATTGAGCAGTGGCGGCAAGATCACCTCTAAAGCTTCATCAACGCCATCCAAAGGCATTCCCAAATTAGCAAAGTGCAGATAATTACTGCTGAATTCCGTATATGATTTATAAAGAGCTTTATTGGAATACTGCTTTAAATTTGCGGTAACAATTTCTTCAGTAAAACTAATATTCTTTTTCTGCCAATACTTCCAGATACGGAGATAAGTATTTTTAAATTTATCTGAATTTATCAATCTATCCGCTATTCTTATGCCATACTTTAAATTATCTTTATAAGGATAAAACCAGCTTAAATTTTTTCCGGTTGAGATGTAAATAATCCTGCTAAAATCAATATCTAATTTTGAAAGGTTATGATTTACAGGGCCAATAACCCAATAGTAAAGCACCTGGGGTACGCAATTACCACGGCTATACTGCATCCATTTTGTGCCAATTATCATATAAAATTATGAATTCTGCCTAAAAATAAAAACATTTAGCTCTACTTATTCGCCCTTCTTTTCCTTTATTCTCATTAAAAAACCAAAAAAAAGCAAGCCCCAAGCAGCCATGCCGGCAATTGTGATTTTTTAATAAAGTAAATCTATTTTTCTTCCTTGGACAGATTCAAAATAATCGCTAGTGAATTAAAATCCAACAATTGCAGATATTTTTCCGTTTTACTGTTGGTATGCCGGAAGCGCAGGTTCTCGGGCGCAATATTATCCAAATGAAGCTTCGCCTGCAAATCCAAACCCAGGCCTTTTTTCAGGTTATTAAAAGCCAGTAAAATATTATTAGTGCGATCGCCAATAGTATCAATTTTTGACAGGTTCAGTCCGCGCGTCTGCTCCAGTAATTGGCCTAGTTCCTCTCTGATACCCTCTAACAACTTTACCTGGGGCTTTTTTAATCCCTTTCCGACAGCTTTAAGCTCAGCGGCGCTTAACTTCTGCAGACTCTCCGCCGCTTTTCTATTATTAATAACCTGGGTAATTTCTCTTATTGCCGATTCCATTGATTGCCAGGCAGTCCAAAATTCGTTAACCTTTTTATCTTTTGATAATTTAGCTGCCTCATAAGCGCTATGCGCTTCCTTGGCCTGGCTGGTCAGTTGTTTCTGGACGCTCTCCAGGTCTCCAGACTTTGCATCAGGGCGTAGGCCAATTGATGCCGGGTTATCCAGGGCACTGGCTTCCACTGGAACTAAAATTTCCTGGCCGGCCTGAACCCTCAGGCTATCCAATCGGGGATTATAGTTCACTACCTCCCCTTTATTATTAATAATTGTAGTTTCCGCTGCCTTTTTATCCTGCAAATCAACAACGTCGTCATCATCCCATTTGTCTTCATGTCTTTGATCGCTGACCCTTTGGACATTATGCCAATACTTTTTATCCTGGCGGTGTGACAACGCTTCCAGTACCAGTTCGCTGTACTCGGCATCTGCCTTTTCTCTGGCTTCAGCTTCAGTCAGGCCCTCTTCTTCCATAATTTTTTCCATTAACGCCTGCTTATTCACGCCCTTCCCTTCATCCAAATCAAGTATGCCAGCAGATATTTTACCAATAAAATCCTCTATCTTGGCCACTTGGGCTTCTGTTAGTTCTACCTGTTTCTGTGCCTCTGCGTCATCACGATGTTCCTTGGCATTACGTTGCTGCGCCTTTACCCGCTCCACCCATTCAACCAATAAATCTAAATTTTCTGCGAATGCATCAAACAATTCGCCCTGAAAATGCTCTGTTTTTACCTCCAGAAGTTTGCTCACACTTTCCTTCAGATTCCATTTTCCCACATTACTAAGCTCGCGAAAGGCTATATTGTTTTCATCATCTGCTGCCTCTAAAAAATAATCCTGACGTCTCTGCTTCTGGACAAAAATCCGGCCTTCACGCTTTTTATTAAAATTAGCTGAAATTTCTGCTCCTTCATCTTGCCGCCAGTCATCCGTACCGCATTTACTCCATATTATCTCACTTGACTCAGGGTCAAAAGTGGTAATCCCTTTCAACCAGGCATCCTGGTTTTTTAACCCCAATTCTTCAAGACGCCTGGCGAGCATCAGTGTGCCACGCGTATCCCCAAACATATGCTTCAATAGTACCTGTGTCGCTGCTTGCGACACCACCCCTGGCCTGATATTGTTGTTTTTGAACCTTTCAACCTCTTCCGGCTTCCGCAATAAATCCATAGCTTCTTCTGGAGAAGCCAGCTTCTCTTCCATATTATTTACTTCCAAACTATCGCCACCTAAACCATGTTCAGAAGCCAAAATTTCGCCCCCTGGTATTTCACGGCTCATATAATTATTATTTAATATTTTTAATCGTTCTCTGAAACTAGCTTGCTGTTTTTTATATAATTCTTTGCCCAGGTAAAATTGCCTGTCTCCTGGTCGCCATAAGCTAAGCCTTCATAGCGCACGCCCATTAACTGTCCGATTTCCACTCCGACGAGCGCTGAATCATTTTCATCAAACTCAAGTTTTTCCCTCAATAAATACTGCAATAATTCTGAAATTCCCGCCGGTGAACCAGGGTCGCTTTTAAGCGCGAAAGTAGCGCTATTTATTTCATCAGGTTTATATTGTGAAGCGTACTTTTTTTGTATATACTCCTGCACCGCGGCGTGCCAGGCCAGGTTATCGCTCAAAGCGGTCGCCAATGATCCCTGCCGAGCCAATATTTTTAAGCAGGCGATAACTTTTATTTTCTCGTTTTGCCGTGAAGCCTGCGCCAGTTCTCTTTTTACCATTTCTGGCTCGCCCTTGGTGTCGTTAACCAGCTGGTCTTCCAGGTCCAATACAACCTGTCTCTGCAGGCGGTAGTCCTGATATTTTTTCTTCAATAGTGCCAGAGGGTCTGACTGCCCGACTGGCGCTGATTCCATTACTGATTTATCAATATTTATAACTTGTGACTTGCCGTTTTTTGGCTTCATTGGTTCAAATGTCTTTTGTTTTGCTATAAGTACAAACCGTCCGTTCTGTAAATCAAAGATATTACCGTCATCATCAATCATGGTCATGGTATCTTCAATACCTTCCGGCGTTAATGACGGGATGCCTAGTCTCTCAAAAAGATGAAAAAGTTCTTTGAGCTTTTTCTGTTCAGTATAGGGTAGTTTTTTAAAATTAATATTATCAGAAAAATACTGCGCTTCTTTTAATTTGTCCACGCCCTCTGTCCCTACTTTCCGGAAATAATCGCGAAACCAATTTTTTACCACGCTGGGCACCTGTTCATTGTTTATTACCAGAGAACCCGGCACTCTCTGGTTATTACGTAATAATGCCTGGCGCAGGCGCTCCTTAAAAGCATCTCTCTCGCTAATATAGATCTGCACCAGTCTCCCAATTACAACGTCCATTAAATCAAAATCTTCGGAGCCAAGCGCATCATAAATCCTTTGCTCAAAAAATGATTCTACTTCTTTTTCCGAATAAAACTGCAAGCCGGCAAACCGCAGTTTGGATATCCATAATGAATAGCTGCGCTCTAATTCGTTCATCGCTCCCTCCGGTCTGATCTGCAGGGTTTTATCGAGAAATTCGGCCAGCTGATAAGTCCGCCGCTCAACAAACCTGACATAATCATAAGCTTCGCTAAAAACCCGCTTGGCGAATTCCGGCTCCAGAAGCTTTTGCCTGGTTGTATTTTTCAGATCAATCATAGAGATGCTATTTTAATCTAAGTTGTGGGTTCCCCTGGCTCGCTCTCTGGAGCCGCTTCTTGCTTCGTCTTACTGGCTTTCTCTTTGGAAACTTTCAGGGTGTCCAGGATCTTGCCCAATACGGCAAATGTCCTGTATTGAGTTTCATTATTGGCAAAAGTACTGGTGTTTGATCCCTTTTGTATCCCTTCCAGTTTTTCTTTCAGTTCCTTACCTATCTTATCCGGCAGACTGCCTATTACTTCATTCAGCTGCGTGACGCTTTCAGCTATCATTCTGGAAAAATCATTTAAATTGAGGCCTTCTGACGTGGTGTTCGCAACTTTATCCATTGCTTCTTTTATGCTCTGGGATAATTTGTTTATTGATCCATCCGGTAATTTTTCTTTAGTGCTGGCAATTTTTTCCTCTGCGTCTTTTACGCTTCCAGCCATTATATTCTTTGTGTCTGTAGGTATTTTTACAGGGACAGCCAGTTCCTTGTCAACTTTTATATTGAAATTTTCAACTACCTTTTTAATTTCCGGCTCTGCATTTTTATAAGCCTCCTCAACGCCAACGTCGCCCTTATTATCTCGCAAGGTCGCTTTAACTAGTTGCGGAGTTGCCTCCCCTATGCGCTTTCTCAGGGCATTTAAGCGTGGATTGTAATGGCGCTTCTCTCCATCTTCATCTTCAAAAAGATTGTTTCTGGCATAATCATCCATTTCACGGTCATAATCATCATTCTTTGACCAGCCCATCTGGTCACGGTTATCGTTCACCGAATGTAAATTATTCCAATACTTAGACCCCTGCCGGCGCTCCACAGCTTTTAGCACATTTTGTCCCCATTGAACTTCAGCTTTCCTCCTTAAGTCTTCTTGTTCTTTTTCATTCGGCTCTCTTTTATTGTCTCTATCAAAATCCACAAATTTCTCCTTATAAATTGATTCCGGAGAAATATCCTTGACCTCATCCAGGCCCAGTTCGCTGGCGGCTAATTTACCTATTACCCCTTTTAATTTGGCTAACTCTGACTTTTCCAGTTCGGCCGGCTCATGATTGTCATGCTGCTGCTGCACCTTTTCCGCCCATTCTACCAGCAAATCCAGGTTTTCTATCATGGCATCTTTGAATTCACCCTGATAGTGCTCCAGTTTAGTGCTTAAAAAATTCTCCGCATTTTTTTGCAGATTCCATTTCCCTACGTTACTGAGTGACCTGAAAGATAAATTATTATTTTCATCCGCGCGCTCAGTTAAATAGTTTTGGCGCCGTTGTTTCTGGATAAAACCGCGGCCTTCAAGTTTTGAATTAAAAAAAGCGGATTGTTCCGCGGCCTTATCTTCCCGCCAGTCTTCCGTACCGGCTTTAGCCCACGAAAGATTGCCCTGCTTATCCATGGCGACTATGCCTTTTAGCCAGGAATCAGACTGATGCAATCCCTGTTCTTCTATTTTTTTTGCGATACGCTTTGTATCTTTAGAATCGCCAAACATATGCTTCAATAGATTTTGGGCATCCTCCTGTGATACTTTACCGCCGCCATTATTATATTGCGTCATAACATTGGCAAATTCTCTCCTCTTCAGCACTTCATTAAAGTCATGCGAACCTAGCAGAAGTTCTAAGGAACCTTCTGCTTCCGCTACTTTTGTCGGTAGGACTCTCATATCTTTCGATGTTCCAGAGTTGACCATTCTGCTTATAATGACTTCCTGCTCAGTACCGGCAGCCGCTATCTCAGATTTGGCTTTGGCAGCGCGCGCGGCTCTGGCCTGCGAAACATAATCAGTTTTTTCCCTGCCCTGGCTATACACCCGGAACAAAATATCCTCTGCTACCGCCGGCGCTTCACCGAGACGCTGGGCCTCAATTCTCTGCTTCCTTGATTTCCAGGCAGTAGGGATGGCCCGGATTTGGATGCCATGTTCCTGGATTTTTTCTAAGCCAATTGCTTTGCCTAATTTAGTATTGGCGATAGCGCTCCCCAATCTGGTATTCATAAACCGGCGCTGCAGCCCGGCTTGCGAGTCATCAAGCCTTTTTACGCCCCAACCGCCAGCCGCCGAGGCCGCACCTTTCATAGCTCCGAGGGGAGCCATAATAGAGGCAGAACCCATTTTCTGTATCCTCTGGCTCATCTTACCGGCAAAAGCACCGGCGATGCCGCCCAGCGACCCAGCCACTGACAAGGCTATTAAAAACATGCTGACTGCCAGAATAAAGCCCAAAATATTTTCTGAGGAAGAAACGCCGGAGATGCCGGCAGCGATAACTCCGCCGCCGCCGGATAAAACCTGACCGGCCGCTTCTTCCGTACTGCCGGGTTTTATGCCCATATTACCATTGCCTACAGTCAAAACTGAAAGTGCCAGCCAGATAAAAAATGCCAATATCGGGCCAATCGTTACCCATTGTCCGAATTTCTGCCACCATTGGGAAGAGTATGAAGCGGCCTTGCCCGGCAATACCGACAGGAGATAAGCCAGCGGCGACAACACGACCAGCACCCATAAAACTATGATGCGAATCAAAAAAACCACTACCATGGCCAGCATAACCATCAGGGCGATTACCAGTAGAATTATCGCCAGGAAAGGCACGCCGACAACTTCCATAAACGAAGGGGAGCCAGCCGCATCTACCTGGTCGGGGACCGTGGTATTCAACATTTCCCGCAGTTTCAGCACTGAAGTAAAATTTCCCGTGGCCGTATTGGCGAAGGCATTCACGAAAGTCAGCATGACTACCTGCCCCAGGTCAATGAAAAACGCTGAAATGGTTTTGGAAAAATTTATCAATACCGCCATAATGATCAGCTTGGCCAGGAGGCGGTTATATTTATAATTTTCAATTTTTAAGATAGTACCGAAGGCAATAACCAGCAGAACAATAATAAAAAACATGTTGCACAAATCTCTGAGCACTGCCCAGCCTTTGCTTACCGCATCCGCCGTGGCAAAATCGTTGTATTGCACTACTCCGATAAGAATATCAATAACGACGACTAATATCTTGCCCAGTATAGAGGCTATCCATAACAATACAGTGGCCAAGACAGAAGCAACTGAATCTATGCCCCAGCTGAAAATACTGGCGTTTGCTTTTAATGGCAAGGCCAGAAATGCAGCCGCTACTCCCGCTACCAATAATAAAACTATCCACGGTTTCGGGCTGTTAAATATTTTAATTTTCTGCCACGCTTTTTGCAACATGGGGAATAAATTGCTACTTTTTTAGTAATAGCTTCTTAAGTCGGATCGTAAGTTATATAAGTCTGTAAATAATCACAGTCGTCTCCGTCCGCGTTCCACCGGCAATCGCCTGAAACGCAAACTCCCGCCGCAGTCACGCCGCACCAGTCCCAATTATCAACAATTTTAATTCTCACGCCAGTACCGTTAGGATCAGCGGGGTTATATGGCGTAAAAGGCTGCGCGAAATTATAAGTATGGGTCAAATAAATTGTATTTGAGTCGTACTTGCCCTGGATGATAAAGTTTGAACCGTCGCCCCAGTTGACCTCAATGCGTTTGAGGGGCTTCTGCTCTTTATCAACATTGACATTAAATGCCAGGTGAACTTCGCCGGTCCATAACGACAAACTAACCGGATTCAGTGGATCAGGCTCGGCCATAGTCGTTTGCGAACGGCCCACCCTGATGTCGCTGACCACCGGCGGCATGCCGCAGTAATCACCGGGATCATCGCCGAGATTATCAGGGCGCGTGGCAACATTGCACACAGGCATATCGTTATACCCAAAGTAATGCTTGCCGCTGATGTCATATCCATTTATCCAGTCATCCATAAAAGAACTGCCAACGCCAATTTTAATATACTGCCTTTGCTGGGAATCCCATCCCCAGCCGGCCACCGGCTTGGCGAACAAACGTTTTATGGTGTTAATGGCATCTGTCCGGGTCCTACCGGAGGCAAAAACACCGGCGCCCTCCAGGACGCATCTATTGTCCGCGCCAGTACACTGGGCATTTTCCGTACAACGGATTTTAGTATCTTTCAGGCAAAAACCCGAACCTAAGCCAACGCAAATGCCGTCATTGAGATCCATATTCCCGTCATTATGCGCTAAGCATTTGCTAGTTAAATCATTTGACGAGCAATCGTTGGTTTCGTCCCAATTGCATCCCCTGTCCCAGCAATTGCCTACGCATGAATATGGGCTGCCGGCCCGGGCGTTGTTGCTGGTTAGCGGATTTTCACGCTGCTCAACTGGTATCATAGGCCAGGAAGTCGGATCCAGTTCGTTGCGGCCTTGCGATGTGCTGGGATTTACAAAAGCGCCAAAAGGTTTGTAGTCCTGCTCATATTGATACTTCAATCCTTCCGGCACGTCTGGCGGCGGAGGATTATCCTGAAGTATATAAGTCGAACTGGAACCGGTACGGCTCGACCAGGCTATCGGCTCTTCAGATAAATCAACTGCCTGGGCGATGGCACTGCAGGATTCCTTCAGATAAAAATTCAAATGAAATGCTCCATACTCATCCTTTCCTGCTGTTGAATCTTCACCAATAGTTCGGATTTCTTTCAATTTGCCGGTATTATTATCAAATATTATCTGCAGCCACATGCACTGATACCCAGAATTTTCGTGGCAGGTGTCAATTGGATATAACCGCCATATCCTGTCACTGCCGCTAACCACCCTGTCCACTCTCCCCGCGGCGGCGCCACTGTCGCATTTTAATGGCGAAGAATTTTTATTACAGGCATAACCAGCCGTGGTCATTGTCTCTGGCGTGAAATATCCGCTATATCCGCCCCAGCCAAAACTTGCATTAGTGACCCACTCCAATTCTACCCTGGATATGTCATCTTCGGTAATATTGCTGGTAATTTTAGAATCATAATAGCTATTTGTACTGCTCCAATTGCAATCTGCACCAGGAGGATTGCCAGGCCAGATGCTCGGGGGGTATGGCTGACATGCATCGTCGCCGCCGGTTTGCACTATCCAGGAGTTTGTATATACTGTACTCGCAAATTCATCATCATGCCATTGAGAGGCAGTCAGCGGCTGTATATAATAATTATCACCAGTAGTCGCTGCAGGAAAAGTGCCCTCGTTCGTGGTAGTTGATAAGGTCATGCTCGGCTTATTGTTTCCCGGCGCTTCCATACAATAATACAAAGGCCGTCGGCCGGAGTATTGCGTTGTTTTCAGATTGCTGAAAATGTCAGTCTCACCGGAAATCAGGTCAACCGGCCACCAATTCAGGCAGTACTTGGAATTATTGGGATCCGATTCAATGCAATAGCCATACCAGCCGTTGAAAGTAGTATTATTTTCGTCAGTATAGGTGCAGTATGGCGCTTCAGCGTTCGGATACATGCGGCAGGACCGGGCCAGGTTGGTCTGCGTATAGCAATAGCCGCTAGGACAGTTATCGTCCGTTTCGCAGTAATTACCGTCATTGGCGCCGCCGATGCACTTGCGCTCCTGCACCTGCAGGACCGGCTTCATCGATACGTCATCCAAATAAAACTCCAAATCAGTGAACGGGGTCAGCAAAGAATCACGTACATAGATGATGTTCAGGCGGGCATTGACAAAATCTTTAGCGTCGTCATTGCCGTCATCATCAACGCCAGCCGTAATCGGACCCAGAGCGAATTTCTGCCATTCCAAAGACGGCTTGATCCTGTCAAAAGTCATATAAGTTCCGTTTGGCGCGTTTATTTGATTGCCATCATTATCTAAATATTCCAGCTGCACGTAGATATAATCATCCGGCCGAAACACCTGGTTGGTTTTTATCTTGAAAGAGACCGCGTACTCTTCGCCCTTGAAAACCCTGGTCTGCAGATCATAGGTCGCGCCGGTATAGTTGCCCGCGGCCACCACGTGCCCAATATTATTCTCATCCAGGTTGGCGTTCGGCGAGGGTATCTGCCCGCTAGCCGCCTCTTCGCCCCAGAGCATTACTGGCGCGGGCAAGGAATTTGGAGGCAATATGGGATTCTGCCGTGCGGACCACAAACCGATAGACTGGGTGGGGGTTAGTTTGGAGAATTCTATTTCCAGCGGGGCGTCAGCTTGGCCGCTTTCATCAACCGCGGACAGCACTTTGCTTAATTCCGCGTTTTTGAAATAACTGCTGTCGCCAAAATCCCCATAACTGATTATATCGCCTTGCGGGGAAGTAGTGCCGACTTCTTCCATGGCCTGATAAGGGAAGTCACCCTCAGTCAGCTGAGGTTCCGGAGAGCAGGTGCCATTGTCCACGCAATCGCCGCCCGGGCAATCGCCCCCGACGGTACAAATCTCATCGGCACGAACGCCGCCGCCGCAACGCATGCAATCAGCATCAATATCGCAAACGTAATTCATATTTTTGCTGCAGCGCTTATCCCAATCCATGCCGGCCAAAACCATGCCGGAATAATTTTTTATCTTATCGGCAAAAGCAGGCGAGGAATAAGTGTCATTCACCCGTTCATACTGGACTTCATCGGTACAGACGCCGGTCTGCTCATCCATTTCATCACAGAGTTTCAGCTTCAGGCACAAATCCTGATTCTGCCCGCTTTCATTAGTGGTAATCAATTTATCGGCGCACTCCAGCCACTTGTTGCACACCCTGTCCTTCTTCGCCTGAATGACGCTGTTAGAGTCACAATTGGTCTCCAGATATTGCGGCAGAGGAGGATCGCCTCCGGAAAAAATATAAGCAACTATATAATTTATATCATCCATATCCACATCACCATCATTATCAGCATCTCCCCGCTCAACCGGAGTTATTGTTCCTGTTCCATTCAGATAAGCACCAATAAGCTGTGGGTCGCCAATATTTATTTCATTATCATTATTGGTGTCGCCCCGCATTATCCTGGAATTTCGCGGTATAGTGCACAGAGCGGGGGACTCCTCATTTTTCGTTTCAGTAGCGTCGTAATTCAGGGTTGGCACGCTGGTGTCATTGAACATGAGGCAGCCGCTCTTGCGATCGACTAAATTATTGCAGCTGGATTTATCCACGTTGCCTGACAAATAATAATATGAATTGCAATCATAAGTTAAGACTCCGTCTCCGCCGCCGTCAGCCAGATAAACATCACAAGGCTTCGGATGGTCAGGATCGGAATAATCCACCGGATTTTCTGGATCGCGGTATTCCGTACAGCCGGTAGCGGTCGCCGGACAGGCGCCCACCCAGCCAGCCGCCGGCTGAGCTACGATCTTATCGCGCGGTACGCATAAATCAGCGCCAATAGACGGCCAATCATCGCAATCATTGAATTCTTGATTATTCAGGGCAGTATTGCAGGCCTGTCCTTTATTATGGCCTCCGACGCAGACACCGTTGGTCACCGGGCAATTAGCCGTCCCCTCGGTAGTGCCGCTCTGATACCAGCCGGCCACGCTCTGACCCGGAACTTTTGTAAAGTTACAAACCGCCTTGCCCGGATCTTTGAAATAATATTTTGCTCCGCTGGATGAAGTGTACTCATTGCAGCTGCTGTTTTCGTAATAGCACATGGTCTGGCCGTAATTATCCGGCTGATTAGCCAGATATGCGTCACTGAAAGACGAAACGCTGCCATCGGCTTCTATGACCGGCTTGCCCAGGCGCTCACAGCCTACGGCGGTAGCGGAACAGCTTTTCTCCGGATCATTAACAACGAATATCATGCTGTCATTGGCCACGCCGGTTTTTACCTGCCCAGTGATGTAGCGCGGCAATGGAGATGGACCGCCGTTATGCAAAAATTGATAAAGATAGGTGGAATCTTCCTTGCTAAGATTTCCGGAATTATTCAAATCAGCTATTTCAGCCGGGTCAGGGCAGCCAACTGCCGAATTAATACAAATATCCAATAAGGTCTGATCAGCATCATCAACAGTCCCATCTTTATTAATATCACCCCTTAAGAATCTGTTTACATTGGCCACGGTATAATCGGAAGCGCTGGGACCGACAGTATTCTTAGTGTCAATCATCGCCTCACATCCAACTTTGTCGTCTCGGCAGAGGCGCGTAAATGATTTCAGATAATGGATAGTGTTTGACCTGTCTTTATATTGATCGCAATTTTCATAACCGGAGCATTCTTTATATGAATCCTTAATCAAATAAGTGTTTTCATACACCTCATTTATTATAATATTATCAATGTAAAAGGCGTTGGTGCCGAAAGCCACCAGCTGTACAGCGCTTAAATCCGTGCCCGCTGGTACATATACCGGACCCAGATGGAACTGATTCCAATCTTCGGCTCCGGCCACCGCTTGTCCCGGAAAAACCAGCGGGGTGGCGGTATTGAGGGTAAAGGTGATTGGCGTGTCCGCCGTAGCCTTGGCCCAGAAGCTGACTTCATAGGATTTATCAGCGGTCATGCCAAGGGCCGTGCCGACATTAGCTATCGCGCCGTTATTATTTATAAGCATGGAATGCCCGCCGACATTGACGGATTCGTTGCTGTAGGTAACATTGCCGATCCACGGAGAGATTGTGCCATTTTCAAAACTTTCGCTATACACCTGGCGCACGTTATCGCCGGCATTTCCTTTATAAGAACGGCAGCCATTCTGACTGGCAGAGCAGGAAACGCTCTGTTTGGGAATCAAATGATATATCGCGCTCGCGCCGTCGATGGAGTTGCGGTAAGCATTACAATCCGCGGAAGCGAAAATGACGCGCGACTTGAGATAATAATATGTCAAACCGTTGTCATCATAAAATTCCGTACAGTCGGGATTTACTCCGACTTCGGCCGCCAGGCAGGTCGCCGCTAGGTGTGACTCAAGAAATCCGTCGCCATTATCATCAAAATCCTTGCCATCAACACAATTAGGCCACCTATTTTCCGGAGCGAGAGCGGAATTTTCTGCCATCATATTAGTACATGGCCCGAATTCTCCGGGATTTGTCAGATCAGGCCAGTTGCTTTGTTTCAGAGAATATTTTTTCAGCTGATAGCCGAATTCATCAGAACCTTCCCAGGCATAAAACGTCTTAATTGATGCATCGTCTTCCTGCACGCACAGGCGGATATTGCTGTAATATTCCTTGCCTTCTCCGCCCTGGCCTACGGCATCCAGATTCGTATATTCTTCGCAGCCCACGGCTGAAGCGTTGCAGCTCTGGCCGGTGGTGGCGATGAAGGAAACCGGATCCCTGGCCGGCCGCTGCGGTACATGTTCTATGGGCATCTCGCGATAAGCCCGGCATCCGACAAATTCCGCCGGGCACTGGTCGCAGGAATCAGGATTATTAGGATCGCAATTATTAGGATCAGAAATAATGCCGCTGACCTTTTGGTTTGAGGTCAGGGAAGTGTATAATTCGCAGCCAACCTCATTGGCTGAACAAAATAAAGCATACTCGCCGCAGGCCTGATTGTCGGACTGCGAATTTCCGGTACAAGAAAGGAAATCGGGGGCGATGCGCAAATTAGTTTTTGGGTTGTCCTCATAGGCGATATAATTGCTGGACGCGCCTTCTTGCACCATTATATCGTCGATGATCACATCGCAGGCGATATCATCTGGCCGGGTAATCAGAGGCACGATTCCCTGCATCATCCAGGCTGAACCCCATTGTCCGGTCGGTATGCTGGGATAAGTAATAGTATAAACATAACGCCGCCACTCATCCGAAACATTTATTGAGGACGGATGGACCTCTGAATTTGCGGCGTCAATCGGGCGCATTAAATCAATGTCTAATTGACCGGCATTTCCCGTACAATCAGGATCATCCGCCGCTCTCTTGGCATACAAAGATAAAGTAAAAGTCCGGTGATCCGTCAGATATCCCGTGGAGACGATTGTCGGCGAACCGGATGACGTATCGCCTATATAGAGAATCGCAGAGTCGTTAGAGCCTGGGTACATTTTGATCCGGGCGGCTGTCGAGCCTTCATACGCGTCTGAAACGGCCACCAGGCTGTCGCCACAGGCCGACCCGGCACAATTCTTATTATAGTTCCAGTCATCAAATGAGTCAGGCAAAGCGGTATCTTTAATGCCGTCATCACCGGCTACGCCTTTGCCAAATTGTTCAAGTCCGCCATTATAAATCAAATTCGCTCCAGCGCCGTACTGCCGGATCAGCTGAGTGCATCCTTCTGATGAGGCATCGCAGGCCGTAATGCTATTATTAAAACTGATTTTACCGCCGGTGCCCAGCATAGTCGGAGGTTCGCCGGTGCAGTTCCATTTTCCGGTGGCGGCATTCCAGTCCTGGCAGTACCAGCTGCAGCCGACATTTGAAGAATTGCAGCCGTCTGTGTTGGTGGTGCTGGTCAGATAAGCTACCTCATCGCCGGTGCTGTTGGCCAGGGACTGGCAGCTGTTATACTGGGATTCGCAAGACTCGCTGTTAAATTTCCAGATCGGCTTTTCCTCCACGCAGTAACCGAACTTTTTGCAGGTGCCGTCGTCATTCTCCGCCAGGCACATCTGTTCGTCAGCGCAGTAATTATCCTGGCGCTGCACCATATTATTGGCCACGTCCTTCAGATCTACGGTACCGTCTCCGTTTGTATCTTCGCTCCTGATCGCCTGCGTTGATACCACCTTTTCTCCCGATCCTTCGCGCTTACAGAAAATTTCCGGGGATTTCAGCACCCAGTTCGGATCCACCAACCGGTAGAACGGTGAGATAGGATTATCGTATTCAGCGATTAGATCACTAAGCGTATAGTCCTGTTTGGCATAATCGCGGATATATTTCGCGGCTAGTTCCCAGCCTACAGGAATAATCCGATATTTGCGTAAAATTACCAGACTTCTGTATGGATAGCCGTTATAATACTCCGGCTGGGTGCCGTCGGAATAAAATCCAAAAATTTTATTACTATCATCTTTGGCATCCAATAATCCCTGGTCAATCGCCTGCTGTACTGTCAGTTCCTGCTCAATGGCCGTCTGAAGGCGGTTATCAATCACGCAGGTATCAGGCGTGGAGTTCTCCGTGTCCGGACAGCTGGCCAGAGTTGGCAGCACTTCCTCTGCTCCGCCGGTGGAATATTCAGTCTTTTGCAAATCAGAAAAAAGCAGCTTCGCGGCAGTAATCCCAGGCGAAGTTCCGCCAAAGATATCGGCAAATAAGCTGGTGGATGATTTTGTCCCGCCTTTTGAGGCAAAAGGATTCCAGCCCTGGTTAATGAGACGATCCAGAAGTTTACTGGCTAAAGTATTAGTAAAAGTACCAACCGCGTCGGCGACCATTGATCCTGTTTGTACTAACGATTGGCTGATAGATTGATTGAACAAAACTCCCTGCGCCTGCTCGATAAATTTAGCCGGTGTTTTATTTTCTTTGGTGACCGCGGTAGTGGCCGGCTCCATCTCTCCGGACAACGACTGCGTGAATTTTTTATTATCTTCCGCTTTAGCCGCTTCCTCGTCCGCTTTGCGCACTATTTCCAGATAAGCACCGATCTCCGTCGCTTCAGGATTGAAACTCTTGGAAAATTCGAAAAGGCGCTGCTTGGAAGTGGCATTTACATTATCAATTATTTCAGAGAGGGTGCATTTGGCGGAAACGTCCTGCGGTCCGCCAAAAGTTGCTTCCCTGGCCCAGGTCTGCAGTTTGATCTTAGTGGTAATATCTTGTGGTTCGCACAGACTGAAATCCTTGATGCACTGCGGCGCACCGGTTCGCGGAGCGAACTCATAATTTTTATATTTTTCCGGTACCTGTCCTGACCCCTCCCATGAAGGGCAAGACTGATTTTTTCCGCATTCGAGCAAGATACAGCCGCGTGAGATACAAAACTGTTTGGCTTCCACGCTACTGTCACATTCAGTAAAACAAGCACCCGATCCTTGTCCGAAGGCACAAGGAGAAGACGGAATGGCATTTTTTGGACAGAGCAACAGCGGCGCATAGCTCTTGCAGTCATTATCACTACCGCAAGATTGATAGTTATGACCCTGGCAGGTACCACTGGACCAGGAATTTGCCATACTATCCAGGAAATCGCCAGCTGCGGCATCGGCGGTTTGTTTCAATAAAGTGGAAGGATTAGTGACAAAAAGCGGTTTCTGGCCTGGTTTGCCAGTGGCGATTTTTACCGCATAGTTATAAGCTAAATTATTTAAGTAGTTCTTTAATATGTTTTTAAAAGCGACATCTGAGGCTGTCTTTATAGCCTTAGACACGGCTTCCATCAGCTTGGCGGCGGGATTAGCCACCACGGTGGTGAGGGTAATATCGCCAATGCCAAAAATCGCCAATGCCGGTTTTGGCTGCAGGGCGATTGGCAGGGATATCTGCAATACAAAAAACATCATGGCGCCAAAAATTGCCCACCTTTTGCCTCTGCTTATTTTCGTCCCCTTATTGAACATGATTGATATTTAGCTGAAAAACTATTTTCGGGAATTATTTTTTACTGGGTTTGAAAATTTTGAGCCAAGCTTTCCAGGTATATTTGTTTGAGAGTTGCGTCGTCCAATTGATTCAATGTATCTTCGGGCACCCCATTCTGTACCAGTAATGAACGGATTTCCGCGATGGTAAGATTGGCCAGCTGTTCATAAGTTACCCCGCCCGTATCCTGAGTATTCGTATTGGTCGCGGAGTTAGTATTGGCATTACCGCCTTCTTCTTCCAGTATTTGCTGGTAAGTGGCAATCAAAGTTTCGTCATCCAGCTGGTTCAGGCTGTCTTCAGGCACGCCGGCATTCAGTAGTACATCCCTTAATTGCTGGGTGGTCAGGTTGCCATAGACTGAATTAGTGTTGGTTGGCTTCAAATCAGTTAAAAATCCACTGTTGGTATTACTGGAATTTGTGCTTGAGGTATTGCTATTGGTTTCGTTGCCGCAGGCAGTGCCCTGTGGGCAGTTTGGATCAGAGCCCTGGTCTATTTCAATTTTATCGCTGATTTTATCACTGTCGCTATCCGATAGATACGGGCTGGTGCCAAACACGTATAATTCATCATAATCAGACAGGCCATCCTGATCGGTATCCTTATCGCGCAAATTCTCCAGCGCTGCCAGTGAATTAGTATTAATCCCCAGCTCATCGGCGTTAACGCTGAAATTAGCCTCTGAATTCTCAGAATTGGCTATTTTTTTAATTTCAAAGGGGCTGTTTAATTGCCATATTATATACCAACCTCCGAAACCGACTGATAATAAAGCGATAACCGATAGCAAGAGCAATCCTTGTTTTCTTAAACGCTGCTCCTTTTTATCATTAAAAATTGGAGTTTTTTCCTGTTCCATATATTGAAGCTGATTTTTGTTTTTCCAGTGGCTGGAGTAATAATTTTACCTCTCCATTATATCATAATATGTCAAATCTGTCAAACTTACTTTCTGGCTAGTATTTCCAGTTCTTTGGTAATTTCTATCCATTGATTTATTGATAATTCCTGAGCTCTGATCATCTGGTTTAAATCTATTTTTGAAAGTATTTTGCTGATTTCCTTGCCTGTGACTCCGAGGCCTCCGGATAAATTATTATGCAGCTGCTTTCTTTTTGCGGAAAATCCTAATTTAATAATTTTGAATAATTCTTTCTGATCCAGGCCATTTAAGCTTTGCAGATAATTATTCGGATCTTTGCCGATTTCTTTTATCTGCAATATCGCGGAGTCAACCTGCGGTTCCGGCCAAAAATCGCTTTTCGGTATATAACTGATGACGCGGGGGGAGCCGAAAAACTGTACGGCCACGCTTAATAAGCTCAGGCTGCCCGGCTGTGCGCAGATACGGTCAGCCACCTCTTTCTGCACGAGTAAAGTCATGGCGCTCGGCCGCGGCTGATACTCTAAAAAATTTCTTAAAACCAGGGAAGTGATATTATACGGCAGATTGGCCACCAACTTGTAGCTTAGGTCAGGAAACCCAGCTGAAATTACCTTCCAATTCTGAAAAATATCCCCCAAAACCGCTTTTAAATTCGGGCTGACTGCGGAAATCTTCTGCAAAGCCCCAAACAGGCGTTTATCCATCTCAACGGTGGTTATTTGCCCGGCTTTTTCCAGCAGGGCGGTGGTCAGCGTCCCGAAACCGCCGCCGATTTCCAAAACCTTATCGTTAGAATTCAGATTGGCTGATTCAACTATTTTATTCAGGGTTTTTTCGGAGACGAGAAAATTCTGGCCGCTGCTGCGCGACGGCCAAAAATCGTACTTCCGGCACAAAAACTGGATGGTTTTTTTAGACGTTAAGTGCATGCTAAGTTGTAGCGACTTTTTTTACGTCTTTTAAAAATAAATAAAAAAGCGAGAAAATAGCGGCCAGGATAAACAAAGGCACCCAGGGAGAACTAAATATATAAATAATTATTATCGCCAGCAGAGCGGCAAAAAACTTCGCCACCGCCAAAGATTGCTCAAAAAATACCGCATAAGATAAAGCCCCGATCTCCTTAGCCTTGCTGTAGGTAATCACCTGGAGCGGGACAAAAAGCATTTCCTTGGAAAATCTTGAGGAAGCGTCCAATCCGAAAACGTGCCAGGGGACGGAGGCGAAACCTCGCAGCAGCCAGGTAAAAAAATAAATGATTATTCCGGAACGCATAATTTTGTCCCGCCGGTACTTGTCAGAAGCGCGGCCAAGATACAAAACGATAATGCTGGTTACAAATGTTGTTACGGCTATCAAGGCGCCTATTTCCAGATAATTCTTGACTACTATGAAAATAAAGACCGGCCAAAGCGTCAGCACGATCATTTCTTCACCAAAACCGAAATAAGCCAGAGAGTAACGCCGGTGCTCTTTGTCAAAAAGCTGGCGCCAGGCCTGCGAATACGAGTAATCCATCTTGCCATGGATCTCTTTTATCCTGAAAAGCGGTATGGAGGAAATTATAAATAATATGGAAGCGCAAAAAAATAAAACGCCGAAGCTAGTCCATTCAATTATCGCTCCGCCAATCAACGGGCCGAGAATATAGACGAAAACGCTCAGCGTTTCCAGGCCGCCGACTTCGCGGCCGCGCTGGCCATCCTGAGAAAATGAGACGAAATCAGCGTGATAAGCCGGCCAATAAAACGATTTATAAAGAGCGCAAAAAAGCGGAGCAATATAAAAAAGCAGTCCGACCTGGGGAATGGAAAATAATAATATAAAGTAGAATATCAGTACAAACTGGCTGTAAAAAATTGAGTGCTCCAAACCGATCCGGCTTATAACCCTCCCAAAAAGCGGCAGCAGCAGCACATATGCGCCATAGATGATCAGATAGAACAACATGATTGACTGCAGCGAATAACCGAGAGTATATAAATAAATCGGCTCAAAAATCGTCACTGCCGCCAGGGCAAAATCCTTCAAGCCCACGGACCAGTACAGATCTTTTAAACCTTGCGACGGGTGCTGAGAAAAATAGTGAGGCCTTTGAAATTTGATTTTTTTAAACATAGTGTTAATTATGCATATAGCATATAGTGTATGGCATATAGTTCATTAAGCTAGAAAAATATTATATCGCTTACTATACGCTATATGCTATAAGCCATATACTACTAAACAACCTTTACCGGCCCTTTTCGTATTACCTTGATCTTATTATCAACCACCTGCGCTACCGTGGAAACAGGCACCTCCGGCAGATCTCCGGCATCCAGCAGCAGGTCTGGCTGCGTTTCACTGTCCTGGAACATGCGCGTAACGCATTCCGGCGAATAACAATTGCCCTTGCCGGTAATATTGGCACTGGTTGAGGTCAACGGTTTATTGCAGACTTTAACTAACGCCTGTGCCACCAGCGAATCGGGTATGCGTACTCCGATGGTAGGCAATCCCAGTGTGAGAAAAGGCGGGACGCTGTCTTTTTTATTGAAAATCACTGTCAGCGGACCAGGCCAATATTTAGCAATTAACTTTTTTTCTTTAGGCGTGACTTCCGCCACCTTTGACAGCATGGCCAGTGAGTTAACGATTATCGGCAGGGGTTTCTGCACGCGGTGCTTGATAATAAAAAGTTTGCCAATGGACTTCTCGTCCAGGGCGTTGGCAGCCAGGCCATAGGCCGTGTCTGTCGGGTAAGCAACGACTCCGCCGGCCAGAATAATGCTGACTGCCTGTTTGATCGCGCTACTCTCTGGTTTTTTTAGGTTTATTTTTATTACCTGCATTTTTTATCTGTTTAAATATTTTTTAATCGTCTTTTTTTTCAAATCCCAGTCTGACTGCGGAAGTTTCTTTAGTTTCAAATCGCTCATGACATGGCTGGTGACCAGACCAAGGCTTTTCTCGCTTAATTCCTGGGTCGGGAAGCCAAAATACATGTTGCGATGGGACAATTGCCGGATAAAATCCTCCAGCATGGCCAAGGGTTCTTCATTAACTGTCAGAGTCAGCGGATGGGCGAAAGATGGCGCGCTGTAAACCATGTAAATCGGAATGTAATCTTCCGCTTGTTCCTCCCAGCTGTAACCGGAATATTTTTCGATTAATTCCAGAATATTGTTGATATGCGCCTCATAAATTTTTTCAAAATCAGCCCCAATCGTGATAATCCTCAGCCAGGCATCTTCAAAAATTCCTTCTTCATTATAAAGACGCTTGGCATATTCCTGATTGTAGATAATATCCGTGATTGGTAGCATACAAGTAATTTACCATTTTTTTCCCTGTTTGAGGAGGAGAAATGGAAAAAGCTATTTTTTATTAACCTTTATGTATTTACCGTATACTCCTCTCCCCGCGGGAGAGGGACTAATAACACGAACCCTCAGGTAATTAATCAGGCATTCCTCTCCTTGAGGAAAGGAACTGAAGGTGAGGTGTTATTTACAAACCTGTATATTTCTTCCAATACACCATCAATATTTTCATATACTTCATTAGCCCAAACTCTGATAACCGAGTAACCGCGTCGCTTGAGATAAAAATCACGTTGCCTGTCTCGCTCTATTTGCTTGGGAAAATTATGACCGCCACCATCAACTTCTAAAACCAATTTGTGCTCCATGGCACAGAAATCAGCAATATACGGCCCGATTGGGCACTGACGCCGAAATTTAATATTCATGAATCTTCTATTCCTTAATAATGACCACATTATTGCTTCCGTCTGGGTTTGCCTTTTTCTAAGGCTACGAGCGATTTTTGTCATTTTTTTAGCCATTGAATACCTCTCCTGGCCTCTCCCCATGGGAGAGGGATTAATACATTCACCCTTGGGCTATTAATCAGTCCTTCCTCTCCCTCCGGGAGAGGAACCGAAGGTGAGGGGGTTATACTACAAAATTTATTAATCGGCCTGGCACAAAAATCGTTTTTTTCGGCTGCTTGCCTCCCAGCCATTTTTTAATCTTTTCACTGGCCAGTGCCCTCTCCTGCGCCTCTGTTTCAGAAATTCCGGCTGGCACAGTAAACTGGTCGCGCACCCTGCCGTTCACCTGCACCACGAGGGTTATTTCTGCTTTAACAATCAATTTCGGATCAAATTCTGGCCATTTTTCATTAAAAATACTCTTCTTATGACCTAACTTTTCCCACAATTCTTCGGCCAAATGCGGGGCAAAAGGCGATAAAAGCACTAAAAATGTTTCATATGCTTCACGTGGAACAATTTCCTCGGAAAACCATTCATTACTGGCCTCCATAAAATGGCTGACACAGGTGTTAAATTTAAAATTTTCAATATCATTAGTAATAAACTTAATCAGGGTATGCAATGATCTTTTCCCCTTATTAAGCTCGACATCGGCCACATTTTCACCGGCTTTATAAAGCCTATCTAAAAACCGGCGCACACCAATAATCCCCTGCATATTCCACGGCTTGGCGTCCTCAAACGGCCCCATGAACATTTCATACATGCGCATGGTATCCGCGCCGTATTTTTCTATTACCTCGTCGGGATTAACGACGTTACCGCGCGACTTGGACATCTTTTGCCCGTCTTCTCCGAGGATTAATCCCTGATTTTTTAATTTTTTAAACGGCTCATCTCCGCATTTCTCCGGCACCGCTTTGATATCAAATAAAAACTTGTAAATAAACCGCGCGTACAGCAGATGTAAAACTGCGTGCTCTGCCCCGCCGATATATAGATTAACCGGCAGCCACTTCTTTAATTTCTCAGGATCAGCCAGTTGCTTATCATTATGCGCATCACAGTAGCGCAGGAAATACCAGTTTGACCCGGCCCATTGCGGCATGGTATTGGTCTCGCGTCTGGCCGGACCCCCGCACTGCGGACATTTGACGTTTACCCATTCTTTAATATTGGCCAGCGGCGATTCGCCTGTGCCGGTGGGCTCGTATTTTTTTACGTCAGGAAGCAGTACCGGCAAATCTTTCTCCGGAACAGGCACCTGGCCGCATATCTCACAATGTATGATCGGTATTGGTTCACCCCAATACCGTTGTCGGCTAAATAGCCAATCGCGTAGTTTGTAATTAATCGTAGCTTGAGCAACTGATGAATTTGACGAGCTTTTCGGAAAGAATGGTAATATTTCCGGTAATGATGTCACACCTCCGGTAGATTCGCTGAAATGCGATTTACCTGGCATACAATGAATCTCGGCTTCTGGAAGGTTTTCCTTATAATATGCCATGCTTTCGGGAGGAACGTATGGATCATTATCCGAGTGGATAATTATGAACCGTTTTGCCAGCGAGCGTATTTTTGGCCAATTAAAATTTTGGGCGCTGCTCATGTTCTTGACCGCGTCCCAATCGGCTTGGGGATACTTTTGCTTGAGTTGCGGCCAATATTGTAATGGATTTGTCGGCGCAACCAAAATAACCGTATCAACTTTTTTTTCTAATTGTTGTAGGTGAAATAAAATCGAAGCGCACCCTAGGCTATGCCCAACCAATACGGAATTTTCATTGATTCGCTGGTCGAACTGTCCAAGATACTCGTCCCATGAATTTAAAACCGGGTGGCCTGCGCCAGGCATAGTCGGGACTATCGTCTCCCAGCCGGCTTTATTAAGCTCCTCTTTCAGCCAAGGAAACCAATTTTCCCGTTTATGACCGCTGATCCCGTGAACGATAAGGCAGGCATTATGGACCTGTTCTGTTTTGGAATTTAGCCACTCCACGATTTTTTTCCGGCCTTGTTCGCTGGAAATGCCGTTGAACTGCCCGGAATTAACCATCGTGCCGTCGCCGGTCCAGCATTGGCTCTCTAGATCCGCTTCTTTCACGCCCCAGGCAGACGCACTGCCCAGAGACGGATAGGTTTTCGGCATTACCGACGGGGGTTTGATGACCTGGATAATTGGTAATTTAAACTTTTTGGCGAATTCAAAATCACGTTCGTCGTGAGCGGGGACAGCCATGATCGCTCCGGTGCCGTAAGTTGATAAAACGTAATCCGCGATCCAGACCGGTATTTTCGCGTTATTAACGGGATTAATGGCGTAAGCGCCGGTGAACACCCCGGTTTTTTCCTTGGCTAAGTCTGTTCTTTCTAAATCAGACTTGGCGGCAGATTCTTTTTTGTATTTTTCCACAGCTTTAAATTGTTTCTCGGTCGTGATCAAATCAACCAGCTCGTGCTCTGGTGACAAAACCATATAGGTAGCACCAAACAACGTGTCAGGACGGGTAGTAAACACGGAGATAACCTTGAACTTAGAACTTAGAACTTCTGATAACTTACGACGCGGTTCTTTGTTCCCAGTCCAAAGTTCAAAGTTAACAATCGCTCCTTCCGACCGGCCAATCCAATTCCGTTGCAATGTTTTAATAGATTCCGGCCAGTCCAAATCGTCCAAGCCGTGCAATAGCCGCTCAATGTATTTTTCATCGGTAATTTTCACCAGCCACTGCTTGATTTTCTTTTTCACCACCGGTGTGCCGCAACGCTCGCATTTGCCGTTAATTACCTCTTCATTAGCCAGACCGGTTTTGTCTTTTGGACACCAGTTAATGGGAGCGTAACTTTCATAAGCTAAGCCATGTTTGAAAAGCTGCAGAAAAATCCACTGCGTCCATTTATAATATTCTGGATCAGAGGTGATGACTTCACGTTTCCAGTCATAGGAAAAACCCAGGCTTTTTATCTGCCGGCGCATGTTATTAATATTTTTTGCGGTGGTAGTAGCTGGATGTGTACCGGTTTTGATGGCATAATTTTCTGCCGGCAGGCCAAAAGAATCAAAGCCCATTGGGTGCAGGACATGATAACCCTTCATCCTATAAAACCGCGCGACAATGTCCGAAGCGGTATACCCCTCGGGGTGTCCGACATGCAAGCCCTGGGCGGAAGGATAGGGGAACATATCCAAAACATAAAATTTGGGAGACGAGCTGTTTTCTTTCGTGTCCCAAATTCCTTCCTGCTCCCATTGCTTCTGCCACTTTTTTTCTACCCGACTGCTGTCGTATTTTATATTCATAACTGATTGAATCATATCATTTTAATAGCTCAATTTCAAGCCATTAGACCGCTGAAAATATAGCGGCTGGCATGCATTATTGACCAAAAAATACTCCTCTGCTACTATGCATTAATAAATTGCACATATACAATTCAACCGCGGAAGGGATAAGCCCATGAAAAAATGGTTCCGTTTTATTGACCATTTCAGGTTTATTCCTGAATGGATCAGCGTACTAAGACAAGAATTCAAACTCTCAAATCTCAAAATGTGGGCGCTAATGCCGCCACTACTGGAGATGGACATAATTGATATTGAACAGAAGGAAATTGATCGTTATCAATTGATTCCTGGATCACTGGTACGTCTGGCACTTGGTCTGGTCAACTCCATCGTGCGGCTTCTGGTGCGCTTCCATGTTAAGGCTGATCACATCACCATGGCTGGAGCATACCTTAGTCTGAACTCGCTGCCCCTGCTCGCTCAGGGATATTTTACCTGGGGCGCCATACTGCTCCTGGCCGGCGGCCTGTGTGATTTGCTTGATGGAGCGGTCGCGCGCCTATCAAATACATGCTCACCCGTAAGCCAACGAAAGGACTTCCTGGCGGATAGGCTCTCGGATGCCGCGCCATTAGTAGGATTATTTTGCTTCTTCAGCAACGGAGACAATAACATGCTCCATAGTGCGCTCGCCGCGGGGGCACTGGAGATAAGTCTCAGGATAAGCTACATCAAGCGACTGGCCCTCCAAATCAAATTATACAAGCCCTGCGCCGGCATACTACAGCGCCAGCATCGCCTCCTCCTACTCGTGTTCGGCCTCCTCTTATGTGGCGCGTATCCGCTACCACCGCAAGTTGCTACGCCCACCGTATTGTTCTTTTTCGGCCCGCAGGTAATTCTCGTGTGGCCACTAACCCTAGTGCTGATAATTATTCTACTACTAGGTACTATCACGTTTACGCAGCGGCTGGTCTCTGCAATCCTCGGCACTGCAAACCTGCGGACAATACTGTCTATATTCCGTGGTGAAACGAGTCCACGAGCTGAGTAGTACCACTCCCTATGTGGGTATGGAGCTCCAAGAATGAGTCTTCGTAACGGGCGGTTGTTATACGCAACTGACCCGTTTTTTTATGTCAAAAAACTTTTTGTCTTATTTCCTCCCAGGCAATAATCATCTATCGCTCATACACCCCCTGTATTGACACGGCTATAATCTTATGATATTATTCCCAATTGAAACTACGGCTCCACCGATATCAAGTAAGTTTAGCTAAAAATACCATTAACCATCAAAATATATTACTCTCAGAGTAAAATCACTAGGCCTAAAAATATTGCTGCGGATTTTGGAGGTATTTATTTTAATCGGCAGGGGCATAGAATATATTTTCTTTAACATAATAATCAGGCCATTAATTACAGTGGCCAGATTTTTGTTCAGGCATTTTCTGATCCATATCTATCGCCTATACCTGCTCGTTTCAAAAGAACTGAATAAAATATTTGCGCCAGCCAAAAATAAGATTTTTTATCCTTTGCTGAATAAATCCACGATACACGTGGCTTTAATTTTTATCGGTCTCGCTGTGCTGGTGAATAATTTCGTCATCCATGACACGCAGGCCGAAGAATTCGGGAAAAATACCATTTTAGCTTCAGTCGTTTCGGACGCTCAGGATATAGAAATAACTGAAAAAGCGGCTTTACCGGCTCCAAGCAAACCAGTAAACTATTATCAAATCGCCGGTACACTGACCCTGGCCAGTGCTTCAAGAAATGAAACAGCCTCTGAAAGCGGAGGAGAAAATGAAATAATAACTACGGCTAACAGCGCCGCTCTGGTGAACCCCGGGCTGTCCCAGACTACGATCGGCAACCGTCCGCGGGAAGCAGTGGCCTACTATACCGTCGAGGGCGGTGACACGATAAGCACTATTGCGGAAAAATTTGGGATTTCGTCAAATACTATTTTATGGGAAAATAAGCTTGGCCCGCGCGATTACATTAAACCAGGGGAAAAGCTGACCATTCTGCCGATGTCAGGCGTCTCACACCAGGTGCAATCAGGGGACACCCTGGACAAGATAGCCAAGAAATACAGCGTTACGACTGATGAAATCTTACAATACAATAAATTGGCAGACGCCTCGGCCATTGAAAAAAATCAAATTCTGGTAATCCCCGGCGGAGTGATGCCTGAAGAACCGAAGCCAAAGCCGCAGGCAAGCTCCTCGGGATTTGCGTTATTTAATATTCCGCCGCCGGCTTCATCCAGCAGCGGGACAAAACTGCAGTGGCCGACCACCGGACACAGGATCAGCCAATATTATAGGATTGGCCATCCCGCTATTGATATAACCGGTAATTACAGCCAGCCTATTTATGCTGCTGATGACGGGCGGGCTGAGGCAGTCGGCTGGGGAACCGGCTACGGCAACCGCATAATCTTGAACCACGGCAACGGGATTAAAACCTTGTATGGCCACGCCTCAAAAATTTTCATAAAAACCGGCGACTATGTTAAGCGAGGCCAGACTATCGGCATGATCGGCTGCACAGGCTGGTGCACCGGTCCACATATCCATTTCGAAGTTATCGTCAACGGCGCCAAGCCAAACCCCCTTTCTTACCTATAATTTTATCGCCAAAAAAAGCTCCTGATTTGTAGATCGAAGCTTTTTATTATTTACTATTTTTTCTGCGCTAAAACTTTTCTGATTTTTTCTATAATTTCATCAATAGTAAAATTTGATTTTATCAGATAATCATCGGCTCCCAAAGCTCTGCCTTTTTCAATATCCGCTTCCTGGCCTAAATTTGACAGTAAAATAACCGGCGTGCGGGCAATGGACATATTCGGATTGATCCTCACGCGTTTTAATATTTCGAAGCCATCAAGACCGGGAAGGATAATGTCCAGTAACACGACTTCCGGCCTTGTTTCAGTTATTTTTTCCAATCCGCCCGGACCGTCAATAGCCGAAGTAACTCCAAAATTTTCCCGTTGCAGCTTGGTTATCAGCAAATCACGTAAAAATTGATCATCCTCAACCACCAAAACGTCAGCTTCTTTCGCTTTGCCCGAAGACACCGGTTTTACCATCGGCTTCGCCTCAACCTCGGCTTCCAATTCCTCGCCAAACTCACTTGATTGGCCCATTAACTTATTTACTTTGCTTATGACTTCTTCCGGCGTAAACTGTGCTTTTATAATATAATCCCTAGCCCCCAAATTTATAGCTTTATCAATTTCTACGGGCTGTCCGGAATTTGAAATAATAATAACCGGAGGCATTTTATCCCGCCCATATTTTTCCTGCAATACGCCCAGTACCTCATAACCGTTCATTTTTGGCATGACAATATCCAATAAAATCAAATCCGGCTTCACTTTTTCAATAACATCCAGGCCTTTTTCCCCGTCCACGGCGGAAAAAACCTCATAATTCTCTTTATCAAGCTTTTTCTTCAGCACGTCAACAAGAATCTGCTCATCCTCAATTATTATTACTTTTCCTTTATTTTTTGCCATATATTATTCTCTTAATTTTATTATACACTATATTTTAGATTGAGTAACTTCCCCTTTTCTTTTATAAAGAATGCCGAAAAATATGATTAAAAAAGAAAACAGGGAAAATACTTCGGAAATGAAGGCAACCAGCGGAGTAGTGGCGATATAATAGGTTAAAGCCGTGACAGTCAGCAGGGTCAGGCCGCTGCCGATAATTAACGAACGGGCGCGGACTATTTTTTCCTGCGAACGCCAGCCCTGCCGGAGAAAGAAAATCGCACTGGGGAAAAGCACTCCGCCAAAAATGATCAGACTGGAAATCCCCACCACCGGATTGATGTCCCAATTGATAATTCCCGTGACGGAATTATAGGTAGGATACCCCAGATAGAAAATATTGAGCAAAGTGGCGATAGCGGAGAGAAAAATAACCACCCAGAAAGCGCGGGCGGCCCACTTTATATTTATAAAAAACATGGTCACTTTTGAGAAATAAGCTATGGCAACGTAAAAGAAAGCATTGGCAATCATAAAACCAATGCCTATATAATAAGAATTATGCGGGGTAAAAATAAAAGGGAAAGAGAAAAAAATAAAAGAAAAAACCGTGGAAAAATATCCCTTAGAGAAATATAAAATCACCGGATTCCGGCCGCCGCCTTTTAAATAAGAACGATATAGTATCAGACTGCAAACACCGCAGATTATAGCGTTCGCTACATTAATAAAATTTGTAATGAATAAGGCCATATGTTTAAATGCTTTTAATAAACTTATCAAATTGCGTACCGGCCGAATATCTGCCCAACTCCACCGGCAGAGAAAAATAAAAAGTAGTGCCTTTGCCTTCCGTGCTTTCAAACCAGACAGTACCCTGATGATTTTCTACGATGCTTTTCACGATAAAAAGTCCAAGTCCGGAACCGTCGGTCTGCATGCGTATGACGTTATCTGCCCGAAAAAATTTAGAAAAAATACGGCTTTGCTGGTAAGCAGGTATGCCCACACCGCCGTCAGCAATGCTGCAAATTACCTGATTTTCCTCATACAACATTGAGAGGACGACCTTATTGCCTTTAGGCGTATATTTTATTGCGTTATCCAGCAAATTTTGCAGAACCAAGCGCATTTTTTGTGGATCAATATTGACCTTTGGCAGCGGTGATCTCGGTTTTTTATATTCAAACTTTATTGCTTTTTTCTTCACTACATTATACAGCTCCTGAACCACGCTTTCCACTACCTCCTCCAGGGACATATGAATGAACCTGTATTGGAAGCGCCCCTCTTCAATCCGGGAAACATTCAGCAAGTCATTTATCAGCCCGATCATTCTCTCGTTAGTCTGGTACCCTTTGGCCAGCATTTCGCGCTGCTGGGGGTTTAACGGTCCCAGATCCCCGTCCAAAATCATGCGCAGCACCCACTTAGTGGCAGACAGAGGGGTTCTCATCTGATGGGAAGCGACCGAAATGAATTCGGTTTTCATCTGGTCGATCTCTTTTAAGCGCCTGTTCAGTTTTGAATAAACCTTATTCAGCCGGATTAATTCCTGATTCGCTTTCAATAACTCGCTTTCTACTGTGCTCAGGCTTCTGACCACATATCCGCTGCGATAAGTACTGATGCCCATCAGCCAGAGCATAGTGAATGAAGCGCCAAAAATATATGGCACATTCTGATATAAATTATCTTTAATAATGAATATCGCGTTGTGCGGCAGGATGCCGTAAAATTCCAGGATTATTACGGCGACAAACATTGAACCGCCGAATATCAAATTTAACGGAGCAGCGATAGAGCTGAAATGCACGTTGGTGCCGACTAACTGCAAAAGATATAGCGGCAAGAAAATACTTTCAATTCCGCCGGTGGCATGGACGATCAAAGTAATGACGATCATATCCAGAAAAACACCGATGTATGGCCAAAATCTCGGGTAATTCACCGTTCTGAATACCAGGCCGGAAGTTAAATTATAAATAAAAGCAATAGTCACGGCAATCAGAATGCCAAAAAGGTCAAACTGAAAACCCGCCTCATATGAGATGAGGGAGATCAAAGCCACGACGGTAATCATTATATACCGCACGGCCACTGACCAGCGCATGCGCTTTAGTCTTTCCTCCGCTCCTATCGTCACCATATTCTTGCGCAAAGCGGTTATTTCCGCCTCCTCTTCGCTGCTTTTTTTATCCACCTCCTGGTCTTCGGAGTTATTTTTTTCCGATAGTATCGGACTGTTACCTTCCATTGGTAATATTTCGAAAAATTTGATAAACCAAATTTAATTATAACACATTTTTTTCAAAAAATCAATAGTAAAAATATTTTACTTAAATAGCCTGGCGATGATGTTTTAGGTAAGCAAGTGGATAGAAAGGCATATTGATGGTAAACTATAAATATAATTAATAAAGAGGAGTAGAGAGGGGGTGAATGAATGAAAAAAATAATTGTGGTTTTCATTGTTGTAGTTGCCTCAACTATGTTGACAGCGGGAATTGTCCGGGCGGCCGCTTCTCATAACATCACCAGCGCACTTGGCGGCGTAGCAGGAGATTCTTTTTCTTTGGATGGCACGCTGGCCACCAGTTCTCTGCGAGTCGGCAGCCAGGGCACCGGCGGTGTTACATATTTTAACGGAACCATTGTAAATACTACGACCGGTACAGGCGGAACGGACAACCCCGTCACCTTCGGCGATAACGTCCGTGTTGACGGCCGGGTTTACCGCGGAGCTACAGCTGGTACAGCTGACTCATTGCCATTTATTGTCAATGACAACATGGAGGTAGCAGGTACTTTAACCATTGGGGGCAAGGATGCTACGACAAAAACAGTACTGTCTGGTTCCCTAGATTTAACCGCTGCCGGTGATGAGACTATAGAATATGATTACAGCGCTGACTGCATAGCAGAATATCCTGAAGGAGTAGCAAAGTATACCTATCACTATAGAAAAATTTTAGTTCCAGATTTAAGTGTTGATAATCCCATGGAATTGCGAGTTTTCACCTCAGTGGATGCGACTAGCGGACAGCTCGACCTGGAAAACCAATGGGTATCGGCGGGCTATACAATGACTGATGGCGCAATTTATGTTTATTTTAAATCCGAGACCCAATTGTGTGGTGGATCGAGTACTGTTGGATATGGCACTACTGGTGATTACAAGGTAGTAATTGTGGATTGATGGTAACTAAGCTTTTAAGAAAATAAAGGACTTCCGATCAGCTCGGGAGTTCTTTATGTTTAATGAATATTTTATAAATATGATGACCAAAGCCAGTCTTCAGAATTTTTACATAAACCGGCCTTAACGGGATTCAAATGAATATAATTAATCTTTTCTGTTAATTTTTTATCAGAATAAATATTGAAATCGTAAAACGAGAGCTGCCAGATTTTGTTTTCAATCGGGGTATGTACCGCTCCTGCATCTTTCCATTTGTAACCCGCGGGTAGCGGCGAGCCCGCCCGCCTCTGGGACGGGTGCGGTGTGTTTAGAAAAAACGTATTACTCCATCTGCGGCCGGTACTGCAGGCTTTCGGCTAAATGCGCGGTGGTAATTTCTTCTTCGCCGGCCAAATCAGCGATGGTGCGGGCTACTTTTAAAACGCGGTGATAGGCACGGGCGGATAAATAAAACTGGTTGACTGCTTTCTTGAGAAATTCCCTTGACGGAGGAGACAGCCGGCAGTTATTATCGATTTCACGTATGCCCATTTCCGCGTTGGCAACGATGGATGTCGAGAAAAATCTTTTCGACTGGCGTTGGCGGGCTGAAGCTACTCTCTGCCTGATCGCCCTGGAAGTCTCCCCGCCGGCTGCAGCGGAAATTTTTTCGTATTCCAGGCGCGGCACTACGATATGGATATCAATCCTGTCCAGTAATGGCCCGGAAATCTTTTTTTGATATCTGATAATTTGGTGAGGGGAGCAAGTACAGGCCTGCCGCTGGTCATTCAAGTAACCGCAGGGGCAGGGATTGCGCGCCGCTACCAGAGTGAACCGGGCGGGGAATTCTACCGACCCAGCGGCCCGGGAAACCGTCACCACGCCGTCTTCCAGAGGCTGGCGCAAGCTCTCCAGCGCCAGACGCGAGAATTCGGAAAATTCATCCAGAAAAAGAACTCCGCGGTGGGCCAGGGAAATTTCCCCGGGTTTAGGAAAACTGCCGCCGCCTACCAGCGCTACCGACGAGATGGTATGGTGCGGCGAGCGGAAAGGCCTGGTCCTGACCATCGGCTCTCGCGCCGACAATCTGCCCGAAACAGAATAAATTTTGGTTACTTCCAGAGATTCGTCAAAAGTCATTGAGGGCAAAATTGTCGGCATCGTCCGGGCTAATAATGTTTTGCCGGAACCCGGCGGTCCGGTCATCAGGACGTTATGCCCTCCGGCGGCGGCTATCTCCAGCGCCCTTTTGGCCTGTTCCTGGCCGCGGATGCTGGACATATCACTCAAATTTTCAGGCTCCGGCTGCGTAGGCTCATTAATACCGACGTAACTGCCAATAACCTGCCTGCCCCTCAAATGTTCGACTAGCTGCTCCAGTTCATCAACCGGAAAAATCTTGATTCCTTTTACCAGTGATGCTTCTTTGGCATTCTTGGCTGCCAAGTAAAGTTCCTCGATCCCATTTTTCTTGGCAGCCATGGCAATCGGCAAAACGCCGCTGACCGGACGCAGCCGGCCGTGCAGCGAGAGCTCCCCGATAAATAATTTTTTGTGGATTTTGTCCGGAGAACGCAGCTCTCCGCGTGCCATTAAAATCGCCACAGCAATCGGCAGATCAAATCGCGGCCCTTCTTTTTTTAGGTCAGCCGGCGCTAAATTTATGGTTACTGCCCCCGGCGGAAAATCAAAACCGCTGTTTTTAATGCCAGAGCGCACTCTTTCTTTCGCTTCCTGCACGGCTATATCCGGCAGGCCTACGATATTGAAGCGGACAAGCCCTCGGGAAGTGTCGGCTTCAACCTCCACTAGCCTGGCGTCCAAACCAACGACCGTGGCGGAATATACTTTGGCGGGTTTTTTAAACATAAGACAAAAACTTTCCCTAAAATAAATTTGGGGAAAGTCTTTGATTAATTCACTCGCCTATAGATTATACCTGCTAAAAATTTTTGTCAAGCAGGTGGAAATTATTAAACATATATATACAGCCGGGCATTTGACCATTTTATTAACTCGTGATAGTATGGAAATCCGCTCATTAATTTGTATATAAAGGGAGGCTTGGGGAATTGCCAGGATCTGCGCTCCGGCCATTCTGGACAGCATGTCCACTGTCTACGGTATTGGCGATGGTAAAAACGCTGCCTGTTTGCTACATCATTCCCGCGTTTTCGCGACAATAGCCCTGCAGGCCGAACAGACACGTTTTTGGTGCCAATCATCTCATGTTTTCTAAGAGATGCCGATGAACTAAGAATTGGCATTTTGCGCGCCGAACAGGACGCAACCAAAAACGGACTAGCAGTCATCTGTGCTATTCTACTGAGCCTCCCATGTGGATACGAGCCTTGGGTCAACCGACTTGAGGCTTTTTTTATTTGACAATAAAAAAATTCTAGCACAAAATAAAGATGGCACCATTGGTTCGTACTTTTCAATTATTACCGCAGTTACTACTTCTTTTTTCAGGAGGAATCATGCTTCCACAAAAAGCACGCCAGGAAGGCGCGCCTCCAAATTTTACCGGTGAAACCAAGGATTATTCCGCTGGTATGCTTATTGACGGTACTTACGACCTGATCATGACCTGCGATGAATGCCACGAACAATTCGCCCTTCTCGCTAAAGACCAGGTCTACCTTGCCGGAAGAGGATTTGCAAAACCACCAAAACACTGCAAGACCTGCCACGCAGAACACAAAATGTCCAGGCAAAGAGCTTCACATCTAGACCAATTTCAAAATTCTGCCCAAGCCTAAAATCAGCTGAATAGTCAGCTATTTCCCACAGATACGCCCTACCGAGCAAAACAACAAAAGATACCATTCCCAAACGAGCTTTTTCACACAACCAAAGTGCCAATCAATATCAAAAGCCGCATTTACACTGATCATCAGGAATCTGCGGCTTTATTTTAATACTTCACTGCGGCTGATTATTTTAAAACCGCCAGACGGCAATCCGCCCAGCCGGTAATTACCCTCGCTGACTCTGGTCAGGGAAACGATGTTTGCATTGACGGAGCCAAACATTCTCCTGATCTGCCTTTTCCAGCCTTGGTGCAAAGTAATAGTATAAATATTTCCGCCGGATTTCTGCAGGGTATCGGCTTTGGCCAGGCCTTCTTCAAGTTCAACGCCATTTTTTAATTTTTGAATTGTTTCCGCACTCAGCGGCCGGCTGGTTCTGGCTTCGTATCTTTTCTCCTGTTCAAACTTCGGATGCGTCAGGCGATAAATCAAATCACCGTCGTCGGATAAAATTAAAAGCCCCTCAGAATCTTTGTCCAGACGGCCGGCAATTTTCAGGTGGCGGAATTTTTCCGGCAATAAATCGAATATTGATTTTTCATTGTCATAATGCGCGTGCGTGCAGACATAACCGCGCGGTTTATGAAAGGCCAGGTAAATAAAATTATCTTTAACCTGGCACAACTGCCCGTCAATAAAAACCCGGTCTTTCTCCGGATCAACCTCCATGCCCAGCTGACGGACAATGGAATTATTAACCCGCACGCGGCCATGCTGGATTAGCTCATCGGCTTTTCGCCGCGAAGCCTGTCCGGAAAGCGAGATATATTTATTTATTCTCATGACTACAGTATAACAAAAAAAGGACAATCGGTAAGGACTGCCCTTCATTGACGAAAAAACATTGATCGAAGAATTATTCAGAGAATTGGAACAGGAATCCCCTGTCCCGTAGCTTGCCAATCCATTCGGTGACCAGCGTGCTAAGTCCGCTTCTGATTAAATCGTATTTAGAAGAAGCGAGTTCCGCATGATCTAAAAGGTTAGCGCAATAAAGAAGAAGATGATTGCTCCCGGGTATGCAGAGTTTCCCCTTATAGGTCGCAAGACACTGGGTTTCGGCGAATGCTCCTTTCTTATACGGAGTTTTGCCCGTAAGAGACTGCTCGACATAGCCGGTAAGTTCTTCTTTTGATCCCTTTTTGCTAGTCAGAAAAGTCTGCGCATACAATTCACAACATACGAAGTCGCTGTCTGACCGCATCTGATACGAAGCGCGAATTGCAGTGACATGCACTCCATCAGTAGTGTGCAGTACGAGAACTTCTACGCGATCGAGATTTGCAGAAGTAGACAATTGGCTCTGCGACCGAACGATGACGTTCCCATCGACTTCCATTACGTACTTGAGCAGCTTGTCTAGATCGCTATTTACTTGAGCTTTCATGGTACCTCCTTATCAGCTCAAATGTTTCACATTTTAAGCAATTAGTGACAATGATCGAATGTCTAAAATTAACACAGGCCATTAACGCTGTCAATGGCTTGTATACCAAACTGTCCCAGTACCGTTGCGCTCATACTCAATAAAGCTGTGGGTAGTGTAATTTATTTATTTATTTTCCTAGCTATAATTTTACGACAATAGCTGCCATATCATCATACTGTTTCAACCGGGGATATTTCCAGCACTCAGGATCTGATTTTTCCAGATCACGTATTGTCTGCCTTACCATATTTAATCCCCCTTGGCGGAACAATTCCACCATTTCAAAAAAATCTTCAGACTCTTCGGGATCTTCTTTTGGTATTAAAAAGCCGTCGGTAAAAAGAATAATATTTTTTACGCCTTTAACGCTTATTTCCCCTTTTTGGATGAAGCTTATCGCTCGATTATCGCCATTCAGAGCGCCATATTTGATATTAGTCTCCATCCTGACCTTCCTGTTTTGCTCCCGTAAATGCTGGCGAATATTCTTAGTCTTTTTTTGGGCAAGCGCTTTCCACATTTTTAACGTTTCCAGATCATGGTTATGGTATTCACCCAGCAATTTGACAGAACCGTCCTGATTCAAAACCAGCAAATTACAATCTCCAATCTTTATCCATTCTGCGGTTTCGTCTTTAATGCGCACTGCTACCAGCGAGGCGCTCCAGCGATTTACAGTGTTTGAAACATCAATATTATTTTTAATCATTGCTTCGGCTATAGCCGTATTGGCATTGGTTACGGTTTCTATCAATGTTCCCTGGCCACCGGTAATTTTTTCTCTAACTACGGAAGCGGCTAAATAACCACCCGTCTTGCCCGAACTATCATGGTAGCCATTCAGGCTAGAAGCGCCGTCAATTACGCAGAATAAATTTTCTTTCACTACCAGCCTGTCCTCATTCATTTCACCCGATCCCTTTTCTGAAACGCAGCTGCTCTGAAATTGCTGGCTCTTATAAATCTTTAAAATCAGCCAGATACCGCCGGCTAAAATAAAAATATCAGCTAGATTAAAGACCGGCCAAGAGGTTAAGACTATCATGTCAACCACATACCCGTGCTGCAGACGGTCTAATAAATTTGAAAAAGCTCCGATGATTATCAAACTAATAGATAAAACGACCATCAATTCCTTTTTTTGTACGGCTTTGATTAATATTATAAACAAAACCAGTAAAATAAAAGTTACGACGGCTATCAAAACCGGACTGGGTATAGGGACGCTATACGCAATTCCCTGGTTTCGCTCCAAAACAAATCCGGTTACTTTTGGAATTAAAAAAACGCCCTCACGCGGCAGATTATTCAAGGCCAGCCATTTGGTCAACCGGTCAATTAAAAACAAACCAGCTATCAAAAGCGGTAGCCACCAATAGATCTTATTTTTTAATTTATCCATAGAAAATGTCTAGATGCCGTGGCACTTCAGGCAATGCCTGGCTTCTGGATTTGCCAATAAGCGCTCAGCATTTATTTCGTTTCCGCATTTCTCGCAAAGGCCGTATTTGCCTTTTTCAATCTTCTGAAGCGCTATCTCAATTTTCTCCAGGTTAGTCTCCAGGTTTCTTTCCAGCGAAATATTATCCTGGTACTGCGCGACCTCAACGGCGCTGTCTTCTTCCTTATCGCCCATTTCTTCCCATTTAGCTTGAACCCGATCTTTATCAAATGTCTTTTCTTTAGTCATCTCCTCAAGCTGGGCAACCAGCTGCTGCTTTCTCTCGAGAAGTTTGCCTTTTACTTGCTCTACGATCTCTTTTTCCATAAAACTGGCTTAATAATTAAGGCATTAACAAATGCTGATAGCATTATATACTAAACAATTATTAGAGGCAAATACCATCCCCCTCGCCCGAAATCGGACGAGGGGGATGTATTAAAATTCGCTAATAACTGTGGTTTTTACAGGGCTGGCATGCTACCAATATTGATGCCGCCGCGGAATCCCGTGTGGTGGGTAAAGAACTGGGCAATAACCTCACCGGCGTAGTTGAAGGCACGCACGTGCGGGCCCATACCTTTGCCAGGAGCAGTGATAATGTCACTCGTGCCATCCTGGTTCAAATCCGCCAGTAATGAAGTGAAATTGCCGCGTAAGCTCTTTGAGTAGGCGAAGAACTGGGAAACCACCTCACCCTGGGTATTAAATACCCGGATGTGCGGACCAGCACCGCTTTCCGGTGAAGCGACAATCTCGTTCTCACCGTCACCGCTGACATCGCCAACTGAAACGTTCAGGCCGCCGCGGAAAGTCGTAGCATAGGCAAAGAACCGGCCTACCAGCGTGCCGTTGCCGTTAAACATAGCCACCTGCGGACCCAGTCCCGGGCCAGGCGTAACTATGACGTCTGCCGTCCCGTCTGCGTCAATGTCGCCGGTTGTTACATGGTAGCCTCCGCGAATCGAACTGGCATAAGCCATGAATTGTGAAACAACAGTGCCGTCATGGTCAAACACCCGGACTTGCGGGCCGCCGGCTGAAGCCGGTACCACGATGATCTCATTCACGCCATCGCCATCAACATCGCCGGTAGTCAAATTAACACCACCGCGGAAAGTAGTCGGGAAGGCGAAGAATTGCGATTCTACTTCTCCCTGGCCATTGAATATCCTGATCTGCGGACCAACGCCCGGCATGGTAGTAACGATTATTTCATCTGTGCCGTCGCCATCAACATCGCTGACAGCTAAATTCAGGCCAGCGCGGATGTTTGTCGGGAAGGCGAAGAATTGGCCGATGACCTGGCCGTGCATATTGAATATCCTGATCTGCGGACCAGCACCGGCTCCTGGCGCCACCACTATTTCATTTTCACCATCGCCATTAACATCACCGACTACCGCCTGGATGCCCATGCGCAGGCTGGACGAATAAGCGAAGAAATTCACGAGCATGTTACCGTCGCCATCCCAGACAGTAACCTGCGGACCGCCGCCGCTGACCGGCGTAGCAATCACGTCAGCCGGACCGCCAGCAGAGGCTGAAGCGCCAAAGGTAGCTCCGGTGGTTAAAGCAAACTGGGTAAAGTGATCAACCTGCAAACATGCCTGACTATCGGTAACCACGGCTGTATCGGGAACCTGCCAGGCACCGGCGGTAGAATTCCAATATTTCGGGAAAACATCTTCAGCAGTCAAACCGACTACCCCCAGATATTCCTCCGGCAAAGGCATGCAAATCTGCACGCTAGAATCAAATTGCTCAACCAATTCAGTGTTAGAATCACTCTGTTTTGTTACTTCTAAATCCCAGGCAAAAGTCAAAGGCTTATCCGAATCAGTAAACATTAAATCGGTAGCCGGAGTAGCCCGGAAAGTATAGGTACTGTCATCAGAACCAGCGGCATTAGCCGGCATCATTATGGTCGTACCGTCAGGCAGAGTAAAATTATTCTGTTGTGTGGCGGTGAATGTCTGGCTGAATGACTCTGGTATATTAAATAATGCCTGTTTCATGACAAACGATTTGGATTTATCGTCGCCGGTTACTACTGATATCTGCTGCTCTTCTGACCGATAAAATTTATTCGTATCTGGGTTATATGTATCGCAGCCAATCCACCAGGAACCGGTAGTCAGCGGAATGCGCGCGTTGCCGCCCATCATTTCGCGACCGGAATTCCCGCCCTCCGGATTCCAGGCATGACAAAAGCCCATATTAGGCACGGTGCCGTCTTCTAATGTGCCTGAAGCCGTAACATATGCATCAGCATTGCGGTACTTCATCACAATCCCGGTAGCGGGAGTACCAGAGGTAACCGTAATCTCAACTCCTTCAGGCGACATATAGTCGGACTCAAATTCCGGGGGCAAACCTGAATTGAGCATGTATGTTCCGGACACTAGGTTTAACCTGAATGTACCGTCGCCCCTTGATTCTGTTCCGCTGCGTAAAACCTTTCCGCCCGCAAAATCGCCTTTCATCTTGCCTTCCATCTGCTTATAATTATCTGCGTTGATCCAGACATGCGGCATCGGGTTGCCACTGGGGTCCTGAACTACTCCTTCGACATAAGTATCAGCCCTGTATATTGTTACAATTTTTACAACTTCAGTACTGGCTGGCACTGTCACCGCTTCTGAGGGCTCCGGCTGCGTAGCCACAAATTGGGAATTGCCCTCTTGGGCGCCAAAAATATTGATTTGGACAACAAAGGCATCATTAGTGCCTCCCAATAAGCTGATCCGGTAACTGCCGTCATCATTTATAATGCCCGGATGATATTGCATGTTGCCACCCATACCAACAGCCGCTGCTTCAGCCTGTCCGGCCAATCCGGTAACAATATTTCCGTTCTGGTCTTTTACCCAGCCTATAATCGCTGAATCATTGTCTACTAATGTTAACTTAATATCCTTGGTTTCTCCCTTGCCAACAGTTAATTCAACTTCATCAAGCAAAGAACGGTTTCCTTCTGGCGGCATATTCATACCGCAGACAAAATCGTATCCGCCTAATAAAGGAATGCTAGCTGAACCTCTGTCAACACCCGCGCCGAATTCCGATCCTGGGCCAAAACCGCCGCCTGATTTGCGGCAATATGCCCAGCCATAAGTATCGGTAACGGCATTGCCATTATTATCTACAATTTTTACGTTAACGCGTGCATCGGCTAGCTGGACGTTAATGACAATCCCGGTTACTGTTTGACCTTCTGTGACTAAAATCGAATCTGACTTTTGATTAGCGGAAATATAGTTACCACCTTCATTTCTGCCCTGGTCAAGCTGCAACTGCCAATCGCCTGCCTGAACATACATGGTAAAAGTACCATCCGCTTCGGTCTGTACATTACCCCAGCCTTGTCCGTTTCTCACCCAACCGTTAAGCCAGACACTAGGCACACCATTGCCATCCGTATCCATAACTTTACCTTTAATAGCCGATGTTTTTTCTTTCATTACTACAGTAAGCGTCTTTGTCTGATCTTCACCGACGCGTACTGAGATTTCATCAGAATAATATTTGGCTAGATCTGGATTCATGTTATCCGGGTAAACTGTCACTTTATAATCTCCGGCCTTAACATTGGCCGAAAAAGATCCCTGGTTTATGCCACTTCCATTCCCTCCCTGATTGCCTGATTTGATGTCTACGTAACCGCCAGTAAAAGGAGTTACTCCATCCGGAAAATATACCGTGCCTCTTATCCTGGCGTTGGTTTGCTGTACAGTAAATGTAATATCTTCGGACTCAATTGTGCTATTATTTGCAAAATCAACCATCGTTGCCTGTGAATTATACGACCAATCGCAATCTTTCTGCTGTTGCAGCTCCTGATCCCAACCGCAATTAACTCCGACATCCCAGCTGCCGCCGGACATGGACAGAAGCGCTTCACCATTGCTGTCCGTATCAGTGCCTACATGGCTGCCGCCGTCTCTTTTGTTTGCCCAGACATTAGCTGTAGTTACCGGGTCGCCATTTTCATATACCACAGTGGCATTAATTGTTTTTGATGCTGTTATCAAGGTTATATTCTTGGTAATGGTCGAACCATTATAGACAAAACTTACCGTATCCGGAGAAATCACGCCGGGGGTACTGCCTGGCCAGGCATCTATCATATAGGTTGTGCCTGATACAAGCGTGCCATTCTGGGTGACTTTAGGAATAACATACCAGCCGTTTTGATCAACACCAGTACCATAATTAAAATTAAAATCCTGTGTCCTGACATTGACGCCGACACCATGCTCACTAGAAGCTGGATTGCCATCAGGCATCTTTACCTGGCCTTTTACCGCAATATTCCCCAGAAAAATCGGGTTATCAGCAAATGTATTTTCACCAGGGCCTTCTGACCCAGGCAAGCGCACCTCAATGCGCATACTATACATGCCAGAATTGGCTGGATTAAGCACGTCGCTTAATACAATTGTGCTAATACCTGCGGAAATGGAGCTGGACAATTGGACAGTAAAGCTATCATTCCATGGCCAAATATCACCTGCTAAGTTAATTGTCGCATTCTCAAAGTTATGACCACAAGGAGTTTCTGGCGGACAATAGCCATTAAAATCCGAACGGAAGGTGAGCTGCGATCCTATCGGAATAAGCTGGCTAAAGGCTACTTCCAGAGTATAGTCCGTCGTGGCGCTAAGTGTAGTACTGTAGCCACTATCCACTGACATTCCTAATACAAGTGGGGTGACAGCTTGCACTGGCGCGCTTAAACTAAAAAAAGACACTAGCGCTAGGCCAGCTATCATGCTAACTGACCAAAATAATTTTTTACGCATATTCCTCTCCTTTTTTCGCCAATAGGCGATTAATAATGTAAAAATTTTATATTAAAACAAAAAGACCGCAAAAATTGCGGACCTTTCAGTTTGATTCCACGTATTCTCTGGTTATTCTTTGTTGAAAAAATATCATAAGCTACTGACAAGCAAAATAGCTCTAATACCTAAAAAGTATACCCTATTTTATAATTTTTGTCAAATTTAACGCCTTACCTTGGCTTTTTCTCTGCTTCAATGATCCGGCCGATGCCAAGCATGAAAGCCGCCGTTCTCAAATCAACATTTTTTGTTTCTGAAATCAACCAAATATTATTGAACTCCTTTATTATGATTTTCTCTAATTTGTCCAAAATATCTTTCTCTGGCCAATGCTCATTCTTTAAGTTTTGCAGCCATTCAAAATAACTGACGACCACGCCGCCGGAATTTGCCAAAACATCAGGTACTATTTTTATTCCCCTCTGGCGCAGGATCTGGTCGGCTTCTGGTGTTGTCGGACCGTTGGCTAGCTCCACTACGGCTTTGGCCTTAATTTTTTCGGCGTTGGCCGCTGTCAGCTGATTTTCCAAAGCGGCCGGAATCAAAATTTCGCAATCCAATTCTAGAAGCTCCTCATTGGTTATTTTTTTATGATCAATCACATCGCAAACCGAACCTTCGCAATAAGCTCCGACCAAAACGCCTTTTTCCTTTTTTACGCGCATGACGTGTTCCGGCGTGAATCCGTCTTCAACCAGTATCCCGCCTTTTGAATCAGACACGGCGATAATTTTATAACCATGCTCATGAAGGATCTGCGCCGCATGATAGCCGACATTGCCGAATCCCTGGACTGCTACTCTGGTTTTTTCAGGCTTGAGCCCTAATTTTTTTGTTAACTCTCTGACAGCATAAAATCCACCCATGGAAGTGGAAAATTCCCTGGCTTCAGATCCGCCTTTATCCAGCGGCTTGCCGGTAAATGCCGCCGGGGTATACTGGCCGGCTAGTTTTGAATATTCATCCACCATCCAGGTCATTATCTGGGGATTGGTATAAACGTCGGGCGCAGGTATGTCTTTTTGCGGGCCGATATCTTCATAAAACCCCCGCACCCAGGCTCTGGACAATCTTTCAATCTCTCCGGCGGACAGCTCCTTGGGGTTTACCGTTATGCCTCCCTTTCCGCCGCCCATGGGAATATTGGCAACGGCGCATTTGACGGCCATCAGCAAAGCCAGGGTTTTTACTTCATCAAGGTTCGCTTGCGGATGATAGCGTATGCCCCCTTTATAAGGGCCGCGCGCGTTATTAAATTGAACGCGATAGCCATGAAAGGATTTATCCTGGCCATTATCCAGCTTGATATTTAACTGGCGCTCAATTACTTTGTCGGGTGTACTGAGCTTTTTGAACCAATTTTTATCCAAACCCAGCTGCTCTGTTGTTTTTTTAAGCCCCTTCAATACATTTTCAAACGGATTTATAGTTTTCATATGCTAAATGATATCACTAAATTGTTAATTTCTTATTAAACTCCTCTAAAGCCTTTTTTAATATCTGCATTGCCATTTCTAATTTCTTTGATTCCAGCACATAGGCAATTCTCACCTCTTTTTTCCCCATTCCCTCCGTCACATAGAAACCGTTCCCGGGCGCCAGCATCACCGTGCTGTTTTCATATTGAAATTTTTCCAGCAGCCAGCGGCAGAATTCTTCCGCGTCATTGACAGGCAGCTCGACGGTCAAATAGAACGCGCCTTCCGGATGGCCATATTTTACCCCCTTGATCTGGCTGAGTGCTTGAGCGACTGTCTGCATGCGCCGTTGGTATTCAGTTTTTAATTTATCCGTGAATTTTTTTGAATCCGCCAATAAAGGCGCCACTCCCAGCTGTTCAATGGTAGGAGCGGACAACCGTCCCTGCGCAAATTTAGTTACCGACGAAATAATCTCCTGATTCTGGCTGGCCAGGCAGCCGATGCGCGCGCCGCATAAATTAAATCTTTTTGAAACGCTATCAACCACGATGGTCCTGGATTTCGCCTGGGGAAAATCCATGATACTGATGAATTTATTTTTCCCGAAAATCACCTCTCGGTAAGTTTCATCAGCAATAATGTATAAATCATTCTTTTCCGCGAGGTCAATCACGTCTTGCAGCTCCTCTCTGGTATATACGGCTCCGGTAGGATTGGATGGGTTGTTTACCAGAATAGCCCTGGTTTTTTTATTCACAAATTCCTGAATCTTCGCGGCCGGGGGCAGGTGGTAACTGTTTTTTATATTCAAGGTTACCGGGCGCAGCCTGACATCCACCATGGAAGCGAACGAAAGATAATTCGGATATAAAGGCTCAAAAACGATAATTTCTTCCTCATAATCCGCCACTGCCACAAAGGCAAAAAGCAGCGCTTCACTGGCACCCATGGTCACAATAATCTGGTTCTCCTGAAAACTAATGCCAAAATCATGGAAATATTTTTGCCAGGCTTTTATGGTCTCTGTGTATCCCGTGGAAGGAGCGTAAGACAGGGTTTTCTTAGAAAAATTCCCTATCTCGTCATAAAATTCCTGCGGCGTCGGCAAGTCCGACTGGCCGATATTCAAATGATAAACCTCAAGTCCTCTTTTCTCGGCTGCCTCGGCAAGACAATACAATTTCCGTATTGGAGAGGAGGGCGTCCTAAATGCTCTGCGGGAAACATGCATATTATTTATTTTTTATACCCCAGTCAATGCCCACCCCTCCGGCCTTATTGGCATTTAAATATTTATACGCCTGCAAGGCTGCCTTCGCCCCTTCACCAGCGGAGATTATTATTTGCTTATAAATAATATCAGTCACGTCGCCAGCGGCAAAAATTCCAGGCACCGATGTTTCATTGTTTTTGCTTATGATAATCTGATTCTTGTCATCAAGCTCCACCAGGCCCTTTACCAGGTCGGCTCTAACCTGAAATCCTATTTCCACAAAAATACCGTTCAGTTTTATCTCCCTTTCTTTTGCCTCATCTTTCACGTCAACCGCTGTCAGACTTTCGACAACGGTATTACCGCTTATTTTTTTTACTTTAGAATTATAAACCGCTTCAATATTTTCAGCGCTTTTTAGCCGTTCAACTAATATCTCTTCGCCGCGAAATTCATCGCGCCGGTGAATAAGATAAACCTTTTTAGCAATCTTAGAAAGAAGCAAGGCAGCGTCCAAAGCGGCGCTGCCGCCTCCGACTACCGCCACGTCTTTGTTTCTGAAAAGCGGCGCATCGCAGGTAGCGCAGTAGGAAACGCCTTTGCCGATATGCTCCTCTTCCCCGTCAACGCCGAGATGGCGATGGGTCAGGCCGAAGCATAATATTATTGTTTTGCTGTCATACTCTTTATTGCTGGAAACAACATGGAAATACTGGCCATCTTTCTGTATAGCTTTAACTTCCTCAAAGGCAAATTCCGCCCCAAAGCTTTGCGCCTGCTTCTGAAACTTTTGCATCAGCTCCAGCCCGTCAACTTTCTCAAAACCGGGAAAGTTTTCCACATCAGGAGTAGTGGAGGCCTGACCGCCGATGTCCTGGGTAATCAGCAATGTTTTCATTTCCCGCCTGGTTGTATATATCGCTGCAGTCATGCCGGCAGCGCCAGCACCAACAATGATTACATCATATAACATAATCGTTTTGTATTTTTAAATTATTTAGGCAGGATCTTGCTTACCTCTTCGGTGAGCTTGCCTTTTTGATGCAGGCCGATGCCCTGCCAGGCGATTTTACCGTTTTTGAAAATTGCCAAAGTCGGTATGCTCATCACTCCGAACTTCTGGGCCATTTGCGGATTCTGATCCACTTCCAGCTTGCCAACTTTTGCTTTTCCTTCCAGCTCTTTGGCCAGCTCCTCCACGATCGGCCCTTGCATCTTGCAGGGCCCGCACCAGGTTGCCCAAAAATCAACCAGGACAGGCTTGTCCGATTTCAGCACCTCGGATTCAAAATTTTGATCGGTAAAAATTACCTCTGACATAAATTTTGTTATTAGTTATTATTAATTAGCAAATAGTTAATAGCAAATCGCTAGACAGCCTTGAATAGGGCAGCGACAATGCGGTTTAGATCACTTAGGGTCTGACCGCCTTTTTTGCTGGACAAACAGCCTCTAGCTTCGCTTTCTAAAACCAGTAGGGCAACCTGATCCAGAGCTTTGCGAACTGCCACGATCTGCTGTAAAACCGACAGGCAATCTTTCCTGGTATCAATCATTTTCTCAATGCCATTTATCTGGCCGCTAATCCGGTGCAATCGCGTCTGTATAGCGCTAAAATCGCAGCTCGCCCCCCTACTGGACGGATTTTTTTTCAATAAAGTTCGCTTATTATTCATTGCCATTTTACGCTCGTTAGTATACTCCCCCCCAGTACCCCACTACTTTATATGATCCATATTACTTTGTCAAGGGTCATTTAAAAAGAGAATTATTTTAAAAACCGCCGTGGTTTGGAAGACCTCGGCGGCTGGAGATGACAAGCTGAATAAAGAATGAACTATGTTAGTGCCACATATCATCGAGCTTCAGCTGAAGCTCCGGGTGCTTGGTAGCCACAAACCACTCAAGCACCGGCGCGATCTCAGCACGAGATGGCCATCCATAAGTTCCGCTGCTTCCTCGTGCGAATAAACTTATTCCGCTGGCGAATAAAAGTTCGCCGCCCCCACAAACCCGAAACGGTTCATCCACCAGCTTTGCCTGCAACGCCTCGGCCACTAATTCTTTATGCGACTTACGGCCGGCGTACACCACTTTCATGGATGCAGAGACAAGAAACACGAAACCTAAATCAAAATATACATTTCGGCTCTGCTTCAGGCTCTGCTCCGCCTCCTCTGGTATGTATACCAGAAAATTGGCTTTTGACATTAGGTTACTCCTGCCTAGGCATGCTATTTCTCAAGCGTGCCAACAATAACGATTGTCTTTCCCGGTTCCCGTTCATACGCACCAGTTATTAAGATTCGTGATGGAGCGGACTTACAGGCATATAGCTGCTCAATTCCGTGAAGGTGCGACGGACGAGGTGGCTGGGCGATTTTAAAGTTCTCCCAGCGATATACCGTCTGCGGGGAGATGCCTAGTTGTTTAGCAAATTCAATCGGTGAAAGTTTCAACCCCAGTCTTAGTTTGGTCATCAACTTGCATCGCAGCAAATTATCGGCACTGTCGCTTCCAGTCAGATCAATAATTTTTTTTATTTGCGTTCTGGCTTGATCAAAGTCAACTGCTGAACCACTGTTATCAGAATTTTTCAGCAATGACGAACCTTCAGCTAATACCTGGCAATTCTTTAAATTGATTTCTCCGGAAACTAGGAATACATACCCCTGAATTTTATTAATGTCCACTTTTACTCCTTTGAGTTTTACAAGTAATTTATTTATTAATGTGTTATTATATAGCAATTATTATTATTGTCAATTATCCTGACATATATTTATCATAATGTACCCAATTATATTGAATATGTATTAAATCTATAATTATTGTTGTCAGAATTATTGACATATTTGTTCACATCTGATATCATCAAATCATAAAAATATGATGGAAAAATATTTAGAGGCAATCGGATTATCCGACAAAGAATCGAAAGTATATCTCGCAGTTCTTGAGCTTGGCGAAAGTTCAGTGGTCACAATTGCCCGGAAATCATTATTAAAACGACCGACGGTGTACATTGTGCTTGATTCTCTGTTGCGACGTGGGTTAGTCAGAAGAGTGCCAAAAAATTCCAAATCTTTTTTTATTGCGGAAAATCCCGAAGCATTAAATGAAATGCTGGCGACACAACAAAAAAGCATTGAACGCGTACTGCCCCTAATCCGAGCATTTTATAATTCACGGACAAAAAAGCCATCTATAAAATATTATGAGGGCAGCGATGGTGTTAAAAAAATATACGCACAAATCTGCCAGGCTAAAAAGTCAGTATATTTTTATGGATCAATTAAGGATATTTTATCTAATTACGAAGAGGTTATGCTAACTCCAGAAAAGGCAGTACAAATGAAAATATCAATCAAAGAAATTATGTCAACTAATCCAGTAGATAAAAGTTATGCTGCGCGAATTAACAAAACAAAAAATAATAAACATGAGGTTCGATTGGTGGACGAAAATGATTTATTCGCCATAGATATGGCGATCATTGATGATCGCTCACTTGCCCTAATTTATCCTAAAGCTGATGAGTTTGGTTTATTAATTGAAAGTATAGAAATTACTAAATCACTTCGAACGCTTTTTGAGATGGCTTGGCAAGCTGCCACGCCGGTTGCTTAGAATAATTATTTATCAAAAAACAGTTCATCTTTTATTGAACTGTTTTTTGGTGGACCTCAGGGGGATCGAACCCCTTACCTCTTCCATGCCATGGAAGCGCTCTACCAATTGAGCTAGAGGCCCTTATACTTTTTTACTAACCTATGAATTTTATCTTATTAGCCTGTCTAGTCAAGTACGTTGTTGGAATTTCTTAAAAGTATTGCGCTTCTTGTATTTCAATGTTCCACGTGGAACGTTTTTAGCGAATCATGATTTTTCAGTGTAAGTTTCTGGTGGACCGTGCCGGAATCGAACCGGCGACCTCTGCAATGCGAATGCAGCGCCCCGCCTGCCATCGCCAATTGACCTAGGGAGAATCTAATTTCCGTCTGAGTCCCGCTTTAATTATGGACCAAAGGGGAGTCGAACCCCTGACCTCCGCAATGCGAATGCGGCGCTCTACCAACTGAGCTATTGGCCCATAATTAAAGCGGGAAAAGTAATCACTAATTATACTATACGTTAGGCTCAATAGCCTTGACTAGCTAATCTAGCAACTGCCTGCCCCGTACCGACGAACAGAGGGAGGCTGGTATGGGGAGCTAACGGCCCATAAATTGTTCTCACCAGTAATTTAGCTCGGATCAAAGGCTTTCTCGCCCCGCTCGCCTCAACTGCCCTCGAGAGGAATTGTCACCCTACGGGTGATCCCTCAAAGAGGGAAACCTCCATTTTATAGCTTATGAGTCCCTTGTTCTAATAGCCTGCCATTGCCCTTGCCCCCACCAGGAATCGAACCTGGATCTAAGGCTTAGGAGTCCTTTGTTCCCCGCCCCGCTCGCCTCAACTGCCCTCGAGAGGAATTGAACCTCTATCTAAGGCTTAGGAGTCCCTTGTTCTATCCGTTGAACTACGAGGGCTCGCTAAGGCGGGCGGGGTATCCGTTGAACTATAGGGGCATTGGTAATGGCAGGCAGACCTGTTGTCACCCTGCGGGTGCATGCCATGGCGACATGCCGTGGATCCCCCGAAGGGGGAAATTACGAGTGTAGAATGGTTTGGATTGATATTACCTATTACTTGGTGTAAAACAAATCATGAATCCCAAATTATGTTCCACGTGGAACATAATACAGTAAATATGCAAAATATCATGATTTTAAATAGTGTACCTATATTACTATAATATGTATTGAATTGCAGAGTTATTGCTAATTTTAGCAAATATTAAGTGTCGTAAAAACAATCTAAATGAATGACATAAATTTTTCTGCAATTATATTAAGATAATTAGTAGTTTTATCAAGGTACATTAATGCTAAAACAATTAGCACTAAAACAGATATAATAGTAAATACAACCAACAGATCATGTTTGAGATTTAAGTGTGTTTCAGACATGCTGTCATTATCATTGATGGATTGATCATTAGAATTTTGAAAATCAATTTGCTCAGACAGATGCTCCATGCCCTGGAGCGCCTTTTTCTTCTTTTTATTTTTCGGCATATTAGATAAATTAATTACTTATTAGTCAATTTTGAGTGTATAATATAATATCATTATTAGCAATCTCGATTTGACTAAATCGCCAGAAAATACTAGAATAAAGCAAATAATATTAAAATAACTTTATGGCAATTTTCAACAATTACGACCAAAGAAAAAATGATCACGAGACGGAAACGATAATTGGGCCTTCCGTTAAAGTTGATGGAAATTTCAAAGCTGAAGGGAATGTCACTGTCGAGGGTACTGTCCATGGATCGCTGAAAACCAACCACGATCTGAAAATCGGCCCAAACGCAAAAATCAAAGCCGAAGTCGAGGCTAACAACCTTTTTCTTTCCGGTGAAATCAGGGGCAACGTGAAAGTGATAAATAAAGCGCAGCTGGCAAGTTCTGCACAAATCCTGGGAAACCTGGAAACAAAAAAATTATCAGTCGAAGAAGGCGCCATTATAAACGGGAAGTGCACCATGCTTTCCGAAGTTGCGGCAATAGAAAACAAAGAGGCAAAGAAGAATCAAAAGTAATTATGTTCTACTATATTTACGATATTTTTCTGGCCGATAAGAAATATTCACCATTATTATACCGGATCGAAGCAAGACTGATGGACCTCGGCATTAACGGCCGTACCGAAAAATTAACTATTTTAAAAAGCTTAAAAGAAGTAATGGGCGACGCAGTCAGAAAAGGAGCGGACACTATTGTGGCTGTCGGAGACGATGCAACAATCAGTAAAATTATTAGCTTGCTGCCGGATTTGAAAGTTACTCTCGGAATAATACCGATTGGAAAAAATAATAAGATTGCTAGAATCCTGGGTATCCCGGAAAATGAATTAGCCTGCGATACCATTTCTGCCCGTATAACAGAGAGGATCGATCTCGGCAAGGCAAATAACCAATATTTTATTTCTTCGCTGGAAATTCCGGCGCAAAAAGAGCTAATAATGGATTGCGGCAGTTACCGCATCAGCCCGACTTCCGAGAATGATCTGGTCAGTATCTGCAACTTTGACACCTTATTATCTAATGATTCCAAACGGGCATCGGTCTGCAACCCCAAAGACGGCATACTTGAAGCAATCGTTTCTTCCTCACATAAAAATAGCGGATTTTTCGGCAATATTTTTAAAAAGGAATATTCCCCGGACAGCGTCTTTCCGTTTAAAAAAATCAAACTGAAATGCTCGAAAGAATGCCTGCCGATAATAGCCGACGGGCAAACCACCATAAAAACGCCAGTGACAGTGGAAGTGCTCCCTAAAAAGCTGAAAATAATTGTAGGCAAAAACCGTATGTTCTAAGCAGACATTAACTTTCAAAAGGTAATGTTAAAAGCGGTCTTGTCTGAGATCGTTTTTTAATTTTTTTACACAATAATAATTTATGAACGTCACCGAACTAGCCAGAAGATTAAAAATTCCAACCAGCGAGCTGAAAGAGTTATTCCCTCGGCTGGGTTTTGATATCGGCCGCAAAGCCATAAAAATTGACGACAAGGTGGCCAAAAAAATAATAGAGAAATTTAAGGCTGACCCAAAATTAATCATCTCTTTGCGTAAGAAAGAGGAGGAGCCCGAAGAAGAAGAAATTATCATAGAAAAGGGAGCTGCCCAGGAAATCTCCATACCAGCCACGATTACTGTCAGGGATTTTGCGGGGCTGGTAAAAAAACAGGTAGCCCAGATAATCCAGGAACTGATGAAAAACGGCATTTTAGCCAACCTCAATGAGCAGATTGATTATGAAACCGCCAGTATCATGGCGCAGGATTTCGGCTATAAGACTTCCCAGCAGCAGGAGCAAAAAGAAAGCTCCACTCATGACAAGGACATTGAAAAAAGATTGACCGAAAAAACCGCCGGCTTGAAACCGCGGCCGCCGGTAGTAGTGGTGATGGGCCATGTTGACCACGGCAAAACCCAGCTCCTGGACACTATCAGAAAAACCAAAGTCATGGAAAAAGAATCCGGCGGCATTACCCAGCACGTCGGCGCTTATCAGGCTATAAAAAACGGCCAGCTGATCACCTTCATTGACACTCCCGGCCATGAAGCTTTTACCGCCATGCGCTCCCGCGGCGCCCGCGTGGCCGATCTGGCTATCCTGGTTATTGCCGCGGATGACGGCATCAAGCCTCAGACCCAGGAAGTAATCAAAATAATTGAAAACGCCAAACTGCCCTTCATTGTCGCCCTGAATAAAATAGATAAACCGGAGGCGGACGTGGAAAAAGTAAAACAGCAGCTGGCCCAGGCCAACCTACTGCCGGAGGATTGGGGCGGAAAAATCATTACCGTGCCAATTTCCGCCAAAACCGGGCAAGGCATCGATGATCTGCTGGAGCAGCTGCTGCTCCTCTCGGAAGTGGAAAAGGAAAATATCCAAGCTGACCCAGATGGAGAAGTGATCGGCACTATAGTCGAATCGCACATCGACAAGGGCGAAGGCCCGGTGGCTACCGTCCTGATCCAATCCGGTACGCTTAAGCAGGGGCAGGCGGTCAGAGTCGGCCAGGTGGTAGGCAAAATCAGGATGCTTAAAACCTCTTTAGGAAAAATCGTCACCGCGGCTAACCCGTCAATGCCGGTAAAGATTCTCGGCTTGAAAGACGTGCCGGAAGTAGGCGACTTCCTGCTGGCCATTGACGACGATACCTCGCTGAAAAAAATGAAAAAGCAGCTGCAGCACCGCCAGAAAGTTTATCGCGACAAACAAACCTGGCAGCAGGTGCAAACCAGCGAAGATGATAAAAAAAACGGAAAAAAATCCTACCATATTATTTTGAAAACCGATGTTTTTGGTTCACGGGAAGCCATCGCCCAATCGCTGGAGACGCTGGAGAATGAAGAGGTGAAGGTGGAAATCGTCAAACACGGCCTGGGCAACATCACAGAAACCGACGTTCTGCAGGCCGCCAGCGCCGGCGCGGATGTTTTTGGTTTTAACGTTAAAACAAATTCCAGAGTTTCCGAAATGGCTCTGGAAAAAAAGGTAAATATCAGCATTTATCCGGTTATTTACGACCTCATAGAGCACGTAAAAAAAGAAGTTGATAGGATGAAATCAATCAAGATAGAAACCATAGAGCTGGGCCGGGTTAAAACACTGGCGATTTTCCACTCAGAAAAAAAGCAGATAATCATCGGCGGTCTAGTGACAAAAGGAAAGATCGAAAAAAACGCCAAAGTCAAAATAATCAGAAATAAAGTGGAAATCGGCACCGGCATAATTGAAAAATTACAGCAGGCGAAGCAAGAAGTCGCCAGCATTCCTTCAGGGACGGAATGCGGTCTGCAGATAAAAACTGATACGGTCATCCAGGAAGGCGATTTTTTGGATGTTTCCAAAGAGGAATTGATAAAGTAAACCAAGTTAATTTTAATAACTATAAATGGCTACGCACCGCATTTTCCAGATCAATGAATTAATAAAAAAAGAGCTTAGCCAGATATTATTGCGCGAAGACCTGATTCCCGCTGGCCATCTGGTCACCATCACAAAGGCAGACACGACCAGGGATTTAAGCCAGGCTAGAATAACTATCAGCATACTGCCTAACACCGGGCAGGAAGAAATTTTGCATTGGCTGCAGAAAAAAGCCGGGCCGATACAGCATTTATTGGGCAAAAAAATAATCCTGAGAAAAATTCCAAAAATATTATTTGAGCTGGATAAAACCCTTGAAAATGTCAGTCACATCGACTCGCTTATTGACAAAATCCACCGCGACGAGTAATATATAGTGCTACTCAAAATCCTAAACCGGTAGCCTAACATGTATGACTGAATTTTATCCAATTTTTCAAAAAATTAAAGAGGAGATAAGCAAGGCCAATAAAATCCTGGTTATCGCCCATCAGCATCCTGACGGCGACGCCCTGGGTTCGCTGCTGGGCATGGGTTACTATTTGCGGCTGGCTAAGAAGGAGCATACGCTGTTTTGCCTGACGCCTACGCCTGAGTATCTGAAATTCCTTCCGGAGACCGGCTTTATTACCAATGATGAGAATAAAATTCTGGAAAAAGAGCACGACCTGGTCATCATTCTTGATTCAGGCGACTTGGCGTATGCCGGAGTAGAACGTCATTTCCGCGAATTGAAGGGCCTGCCAATCGTAGTAAATATCGATCATCACCCCACTAACCAGCGTTTCGGGCATATTAACCTGGTGCACTCCCAGGCCTCCTCTACTTCGGAAATTATTTTCCACTTCCTGGACTATTTCCGCCTACCGATAACCAAAGAGGTGGCCACCCAGCTTTTAACCGGGATCCTGACCGACACCGGAAGTTTTTCAAATTTGGGCACCACGCCTTCTTCCATGGAAGTGTCCGCGAAACTGCTGGTTTACGGCGCCCGCGCCAAGGAAATTACGACCAATACTTTCAAGAATAAACCGCTCGCTCAGCTTCAGCTCTGGGGCAGGGCGCTGGCCAGGCTGAAAAAAAACGAGAGCACCGGCATTGTCAGCACCGTACTGACCATCAAAGATTTCCAGGAGCTGGGTATCGAAGAGGACAACAGCGAGGGCATCTCTAATTTTCTTAACAATGTCGAACAGGCTAAAGCTATCATGGTCCTGCGGGAAAAATCCGATGGCACCATTAAAGGCAGCCTGCGTACCACGCAACCGGACATTGATGTTTCTAAAATCGCCAAATTTTTTGGCGGTGGCGGGCACAAAAAAGCCGCCGGCTTCACTGTCAAAGGAAAACTCAAGGAAACTGACAGTGGCTGGCAGGTGATACCGGCAAAATAATTTATGTACTTAATTGCAGCCTGCGTACCACTCAGCCGGATATTGGTGTATCAAAAAAATCCAAATACTTCAGTGACAGCAGGCACAAAAAATAGCCGGGCTAATACCGAACGCTATTAAATTTTATATTATTAACTCAATATTCGTAAAATAACGAAAAAAAGACAACCAAGAATAATGCCATTGGCTAATTGCCAAACATTATGTTTTTTTAATACCAATCTAGACCAGAACGCCAGGGGAATAAGTACAAATACCCATGAATAGCTCCAGCCGTATAAATAAATTAGTAAAAATCCTATTATTGTTGCGGCTAAAGTGTGATTGCTGGTTTTCCAAAATAAATTAATTATCAGGACTAACGCGCCGGTAATAATAGCACTGATAAAAATTATAATAATCAAGCGAGGACCAGCTAAAGCCCAGGTAAAAATTAATGCTAAAATCCAGCAAAACAGAATAATCAGTATTATTGGCGTGCGCTCCTCCCTATTGGAAAAATCGAGGTCAGATACCTTGCCCTTTTTCAGCCAAAATAAGAGAATACAAAAAGGCAAAACGCCGGCGATGATTAATAAACCAACAATCCAAATAATACGATTGCTGCCACTGAAGTAGGGCGAGAAAACAATAAGTGCGCCTATTGGCATGATCCAAAAAACCAAATCAAAAAAACGAGAAACAAGATAGGCGATTTTAAAATTTAATGATTGCATATTAATTTTATGCCTCACAGTGAACATCTGCTTATCAATTGCCGCAATTACCGAATATTTTTTGAGTTTCCAGCTGATTTATTGTATCAATATTAAATGGATGACACAATGGTCGAATTTGATAAAGAATATTATTTAATGAAAATAAAAAAGGATGAATTTGCCACTCATCCTTTGCCTATCCTGATTAACACACCTCGTGTCATAGATTGATTGGATAATATTTTTCGCCATAGACGACCGTATTCTCTGTCATGATCCCCTCGAAAGTCTGAGACCATACGTTTCCAATGGGCAACAACATGTTCTCTCGCTTCACATAAATGTCTCCCCGAATCCCTAAGTAAATCGTATGATGTGCGGATCTTCTGTTGAACGAGAAGAAATCGCCGACTAGATTTGTCTGAAGAAAAATCGGCCAAGTCATGGTTTTCATACGTAATTGCGCCAATCGGCTGATTATCTCATTATCCGTAACTTCACAATCCTTATGCGCTTCATCTGTGGCACAGTACTTAACCAGAGCTACGTACTTGAATCCTTGGTTGCTCAAATGAGAAATAAAATCGGTACTAAGGACTTCATCAATATTCTCTCTCCTAACGGTTATGGAGGCGCCAAATATTCTTTTGAGCTGATTTAACTGACTGGCGGCTTGCATAACGTTTTTGTAACTACCCCTGCCCCTTATCCCATCATTTGTTTCTTCAAAACCGTCAAAGCTCAGTAGAACCCCAACATTTGGTGCATTTATGAATTGGGAAGCGCCATGTCGTGCGATATCATAACCATTAGTGCAAATAATGAAAGTAAGATCACGATTTTGTGACGCAACCTTTAGAATCAATGGTATTGTGTCTTCCCTCATTGGCTCACCTCCCATGTAGCCATATAAGCGAATACCGTATTTTCGAGTCTGTGTTAATGTCAGAGACAATAGATCTTCTTCTATGACTGTTCTATCTTTTCTTAGTTCGACGGGGACATAACAGTCTTTACATCTCCAGGGACAATAGGTGGTAATTTCAATACCAAGAATATCCGGTTGCGTTTCCTCTTTGATCCTCAATATATTTTTTGTTCTACGGATAATGTGGTTTTTCAAAAAAATATATAGAGAACCCGGTGCAAACTCCCGACAAGATCTAATAAACAATCTTGCTGCTCCGATAAATTGTTTAATGTGCATTTATATCTCCTGTATGCTTTCCAATTTTTATTTTATCCAATTATACAATATTAGTTAAAAACTAATTATATGTCAACCTAACTACGCAGTTGACAAATCCCCCAAACCCATTATAATGTTAAATACTATTTAATTAACTAAAACTTTCGATAAATGCAGCTAATTCCCACAGTCATTGAGAAATCAAATTTCGGCGAACGCGCCTATGACATCTATTCTCGACTACTTAAAGAAAGGATTATATTTCTTGGCAATCCCATCGACGATGCGGTAGCAAATACCGTCATTGCTCAGCTTCTTTTTTTGGAATCTGAAGACAAAACCAAGGATATAAAACTTTATATCAACACTCCGGGCGGATCTGTCACTTCTGGAATGGCCATCTACGACACTATGCAGTACGTCAAACCTGACGTGGCTACTATTTGCGTCGGTTTGGCCGCTTCCATGGGTGCAGTCATCCTGTCAGCCGGAGCCAAAGGCAAACGTTTTGCGCTACCAAACTCTGAAATTATGCTTCACCAGGTAATGGGCGGAGCAGAAGGCCAGGCAGTGGACATAAAAATCAGGGCGGAACACATCATAAAAATCCGCGATCGAATCAATGAAATTTTGTCCCAGCACACCGGGCAGTCTCTGGAAAAAATCAGGAAAGACACTGACCGCGACTTTTTTATGTCTCCCGTGGAAGCAAAAAAGTACGGATTAGTGGACAAAATAATCCAGAAATAACTAAACGTAAAACCTTTTCTCTAAGTAGTCGAGGATCCGCCCAGGGCGGATATCTCGGTTTTTTCGAAACTTAACTTTTTCAATCATTAACCTAAAAAATATGGAAATTCAAAATTGGATCTGGGTCATCATAGCAGCGGTTGGCCTGCCGGGCGGCATGCTGGTTGGCTGGTGGGGCAGGAAATTCTGGGCAGCCAAACAAATAGACACCGCCGAGGCCAAACTCAACAACCTAATCCAGGAAACGAAGAACAAGCAAAAAGAACTGCTGATCCAGGGCAAAGACAAGGCTATGAAAATCATTGACGAGGCCAAGCTGGAAGCGCAGTCACGCCGGCAGGAAATGACTCACCTGCAGGAACGCCTGGAAAAACGCGAGAATCTTTTTGACCAAAAACTTATCAGCCTGGAAGAAAAACAGCAGAGGATTTATGAAAAAGCCAACAGGCTTGAGGAGGCAAAAAAGGAAATTCTGCAAATCAAGGGCGAACAAATGGCCAAACTCCAAAAAATCGCCGAGCTGACCCAGGAAGAGGCAAAAAACGTCCTGCTGGAAAACACGGAAAAACAAATTAAGGAAGAGCTGGTGCATCGCATCAACAAGCTGCAGAATGAATCAAACGAAACCATGGAAAAAGAATCCAAGGACATGCTGAGCCGGGTAATAATGAGATGCGCTACCCCGCATACGGCGGAAACCACCACCACGGTGGTCAACCTGCCGTCAGACGAACTGAAAGGGCGCATTATCGGCCGGGAAGGCAGAAACATCAAAACCCTGGAGCAGCTGACCGGCGTGGAAATTATCGTTGACGATACGCCTGAGGCTATCATTGTTTCCGGCTTTTCTCCGATCCGCCGACACCTGGCTAAACGCGCCCTAGATAAATTAATCCAGGACGGACGCATCCACCCGGGACGGATCGAGGAAGCGGTAGAGGCGGCTAAAAAAGACCTGGCTCTGGATATTAAAAAAGCCGGGGAAGAAGCGGCCTATGAGGTCGGCATCGCCGGCATTGATCCGAAACTATTGCAGATTGTCGGCCGGCTGAAATACCGCACCAGTTACGGGCAGAATAACCTGCGCCACTCCATTGAAGTCGCCAACCTCGCCGCTCTACTGGCCGAGGAACTGGGCGGCAATGTCGCCATTGCCAAGAAAGGCGGATTTTTCCATGACATCGGCAAGGCGATTGACCATGAAGTACAGGGCACTCATCCGGAAATAGGCAAAGACATTGCCAAAAAATTCGGCCTTTCACAGGAGATAATTAACTGCATTGCTTTCCATCACGAGGATAAACCCCCGTCTTTGGAATCGGTGATCGTGAAAATTGCCGATGCCATCTCCGGCGCGCGGCCGGGTGCCAGAAAAGACACCTATGAGGATTACCTCCAGCGGCTGACGGAATTGGAAGACCTGGCGAAATCTTTTGACGGAGTGGAAAAAACTTATGCCATTCAGGCCGGCCGGGAAGTCAGGGTCTTCGTTATGCCGGAAAAAATTGATGATCTGCAGGCCGTCAAGCTGGCCAGGGATATTGCCAATAAAATTGAAGAGGAGCTGAAATATCCCGGCGAAATAAAGGTCAATGTCATTCGCGAAACCCGCATTACAGAATACGCACGATAAATATGCTAAAAGTCTTATTCTTCGGCGATATCGTGGGCAAAGCTGGCCGCCGGGCCATTGCGAAAGTCCTGCCTGAACTGAAAAAGAAATACCAGCCGGACATTACTATTGCCAATGGAGAAAATCTGGCGCACGGCGTCGGCATTACCCAAAAAACTCTTGACGAGTGCCTGGGGTATGGCATAGACTTCTTTACCTCCGGCAATCATATCTGGAAAAAGCCCGAGGTAGAAAAAATATTCGCCAATCCCGACGCCCCGCTGATCCGGCCGGCCAACTATCCGGAGTCCAAGCCTGGCGCTGGACAAAAAACAATTCTTGTTGGCTCGTACCCCTTGCTTATGATAAACTTAAATGGACGGGTTTTTATCGAAGAGGAATTTTCCGACCCATTTAAAAAAGTTGATGAAATATTATCCGCTCACGCTGAGCAAAACCTGGCCGGCATAATCATAGATCTGCATGCCGAGGCTACTTCGGAGAAAGTCGCTTTTGCCTGGTATGTGAACGGCCGGGTTTCCGCCGTACTGGGTACGCATACCCATATACCCACAGCTGATGAGAAAATATTATCCGGCGGTACCGCGTATATAACAGACGTAGGTATGGTTGGCCCAAAAAATGAGGTTTTAGGGGTGGATAAGGACATAATTATCAACAATTTCACAGAAAACCAGAGGAAAGCCCATCAGATCCCGGAAAAAGGCGAATGCATAATAAATGCGGTTTTTCTAACAATAGACCCTGAAACTAAAAAAGCTGAAACAATTGAACGTATCAACGTAACAACCTCTGTCTAATCATTAAAGTTAATGCGAAAGCATATAGAAGGGAGGTGGAATTATGAATAAAGCTGAATTAATAAACAGGATCGCGGAAAAAATCGGCGTCTCCAAAAAACAGGCCGAAGACATGATTGAAGCGTTTGAAAACATTACCATTGAAGCGCTGCAGCAAAAACAGGAAGTCACCCTGACTGGTTTTGGCACCTTCATGGCCAAAGTGCGCACTGCCAGAGGCGGCGTCAATCCGCAGAACCCTTCTGAGAGGATCCAGATTCCCGAGGTGGTGGTTCCCAAATTCAAGGCGGGGAAAGCACTGAAGGACGCGCTCAAGAAGAAAAAAGAATAATCTACGATTTTATATATAGCAAAAAACTCTCTATAATTTTTTGAGGGTTTTTTGTTTTTTATAATTTGACTTCCCAACCAGTTGAGGTAAAATGGGTAAAACACTGAATCAGAGGAGGAACCAATGCGGATTAATAAAGTGCTTTTAATGGTTATCGTAATTTATACCAGTGCGAGGGGAATTAATGATGGGGAGACACTGATGAAAGTTACGAATAACGAAAAAACCCCTGATATTCCGGTCGGTACGTACATTTTACTGCAACTCACGAACTCCACGCATAAATTGCGTGGCGAACCAACTCAATGCATTCCCTTGTTTGAAGCAGCGGAAAAAATGAAAGGAACTCCGGTTCTGGCGCTGGTCAGCGGCACTCTTAGCCTACAAGGGGGAGATACCCAGATATTTTATAGCCAGCCGAAAGATCTGCTAGCCGATGACATACGGGACAGTTACCATATCATCAATACGGATTGCATCCATTTGGATCCCCCGGCTCGGGCATAAAACCGCAAATTTGATTACTGACGCTGTCGTCTCTCCACGGCAGCGTCTCTTTTTTTTCCTCAATATCAAAACTTCGCAGTAGACTGCGAAGAAATAAAATGGGGAGAATCCCCCGACCTTCGTCGGCCGTAGCCGACTACGGTCGGCGTAGGCCGAAGTCCAAAAGACGAAGGTAGAAACGAAGGATTATAGATTTTTCTAACCAGACTGATCCCAGAGAAATTTGAACCAGGTACGCCAGGTCTGGGCAACTTCGTGGCTGGCTAAAACAAACAGGGTAACGTCGTCAGCAAATTTTTCCGGAGACAAGCCGGTGAAAGTAACCATCCGATCGCCGAATACATCAACGGCTGAATTCGTTGAATACTCTTTGGGTAAAAAACGATACTCACCTAATAAATTGTAGGTGGGTTTTTTACTAATTAAAGGCTTCATTTCCTGGTCAAAAAGGTTAAAAACCTTGATTTTCTTGCGTATTCTTTCTTTTTCAAACCAATCGGCGAAACTGCCGAGTGCCGGACAGCTCCAGCCACCCTTGGCGCCAAGACAGTAGACGTCCTGTCCGGCGTTTAAAATGTCGTTTAAGTAATTTTTAAAACCCTCCACGCCTTTGTAAATCACCGCGTGCTCCCTGATTTTTCGCTCCTTATATTTTTTTTCCAGTTCGGGCAAAACGGTTTCCAGCATGATCTCCTTTGACTGTATCAATTCCACGAGCTTATCCGGATCCACGCCCGCATAAGCCCCTGTCTTCTCTCCGATAATCTGAAAAATCAGACCCTTGTCAATCAAAGTGCTGATGGCGTCATAAATATTACGGCGGTTAATTTTCGTCTTATCCGCGATTTTTGAAATGCTCGTTTTGCCCAGCTCAATCACCGCCAGGTATATCTGGGATTCGCTTTTAGTCAGACCAAGGGAATTTAATTTATTTTCAATCGTCTTATCCATGCTTTTTATCTAATGGTACGGCTGCCATCCAGATCAACTCAAACCATTTCCGGTATGAATCCGCCAAAGGCTGGCTGATAATATTAAAAATAATAATGTTTTCAATATTTTTTTCACTGGGCACGGGAAAGAACAGCACCCGGTTCCCGCAAATATCGCAGGAAGACAGGGTCGAGTATTCTTTGGGGAAAAAACGTATCAAGGCCGGATCGTACTGCGAATAAACGTCCTGCCCGTGATCCAGCATTTCCTGGTCAAAAAGACCGCGAATCGGAATACCGCGCTTCCGGCAGGTAGAAAAATAAATTTTCCTCTCTTCATTAATCCTGGGATCGTGCCAGGCGCCTTTGCCGCCAATAAACAAAACCGGTCTGGCTTGTGAGGTGACGTACTTCCAGAAGTTCTTCGTACCCTCAATCCCACGAGAAATAAAAGCCTGCTCTTCGGGAAAATGCGCTGCGTAAACCTTTTTTAAATCCGGCACAAGGGTACTTATTTTCTTTTTTTGATCAGTCAGTAAATCCAACAATCTTTTTGGCTCAGCTGCCTGGAAAAAAGTTTGCCGGTATTCCTGCACGCGTATTACTAATCCCTTTTCCAATAAATTTGCCAGAGAATCATATACATTCCGGCGGTTAACTTTGCCGGCGCTGGAGATAGCGGAAATATTTGCTTTGCCAAGGTTAACCAGGGCCTCGTAAATCTTGGCTTCATTTTTTGGGAGTCCTAATTGCTGTAATACCTCTGTAAACATTGAAAAAAGTTAAAAGTATTAAGTTTAATGAAAAATGTATGGAGGGAAGTCGATAGTAATAGGTAATAACTGAAAAACCTTGAACTTTAAACTAAGGACTATACCTACTTCTTTAAACTTTCAACTTATAACAAATATCAAGTTATTTATCTAATTAATTAACAGCGATAAATAACGAACATTAGCCATAATAATAAATAAACTGCCATATAATGGTGCTATTTATCACCCTGTGGTGATATTTGCCACTCATCAGTAATGATATAGCATGATTGGTTAACAATCAAGTTAACAATTGTTCCTTGATAGAGAGGAGCTAGAGGAGAGAGAAACCTAAACATAAACAATCCCATCAGGAGGGAAATCATGAAAAAAGCACTCATTCTACTTGTAGCCTGCCTTGCTATTGGTATTTCGGCTGGCTGGACGTCACCCATTCAAGCGGAGAATACGCTTAACGCCAAATTGCTGCTGCACGGGGTGCAAAAAGACACATCGAGTCACTGGGGCAAGGATGGATGGTTTATCCTGCCGAATCCCGGTTCAAAAACTACCCCAGTCGTAGCCGTAGCTGGTCCCAGATATAGCCAGTCAAATTGGTGGTTGGAATTAAACCTTGGCGTTTTTGGTAAAGAAAGCAAAGCCGAAGCGCTCCTGGACGTTCGCGCCTCATACGACCTCACTGCCAAGTGGAATGTCTGGGCCAACGTTGAATACTATGGCACCTCCAAGAACTTGTATGTCTACCTTGATGCAACCCTTAAGCTGGGCAGCATCGGAAGAATCGGCCTGGAAACCGAGAACATGCTCTACGGCGACCATCAGGTTGATGATTACGGTTACGGCCCGCGAATCGTCGTCCCCTTTGGCAGCCAATTCAAATTGATTGGCGCCTACCAGTTCCATCCTGGATTGGACAAGATCTGGGCCAGGGTAGTAATCGATTTCTAACTCTCCAACTCAATCCGGCAGAGAGATCCTAAAAACTTCTCTCTGCTCTTTTTCCCTGACACTGTTTCATTAAACGGCGGCAGAGAAAAATAAAAATGGAACACTAGACAATTTAAGGAGCAATTAGATGAACGACCTGCGTGGACTCAGTGCCGCCAATAAAGTGGCAGTGGCAGAGCTAATGGAAGCTGAATTTCCCGAAAATTTAATCGTGGAGATCAGAGATGTGCTGATTAAATGCATCCGTTACGATCACTCTCAAAACCGGATTCCGTATGATGAAAGTATCTTCAGCAGTAAGATTGGCCTTTTCGAACTGGCTCTGACGTATCAGGATGTGCTTTGTTTCTTGATGAGGATGGCGAATCATTGGGAAGCGAGATTCCCAAAAAACCTAGGACCGGTTTTCGCCTCCCAAGCCAAAAAAGAGCTTGCCAGACAATTCCCAAAAATTAGTCCTCATAATCATATCCGGCTTGACGGCAGAGATAGCTTGAGGAAGTTCTTCGCAACCACCAGAGAACTCGGTAAAATAGTGCCATTTAATCTCAACTTAGCCGGGAATCCAAACGCCAACCTAATCCGTGTCAATATTGCTAGCTGCCTAAAAATCGACAGTAAATACGTATGTGCCTAACTCCTTATCCGCACCTTTGAACTCGCGCAGAGAGCTTAAAAACTCTCTGCCCTTTTTCCCCAGCACTCAAATATCTTTGGGTAGCGGAGAAAAAGTAAATGATAGCCCATAAGGAGGATGGAGTGGAAAAATCCAACCAACCAGCGAAGGCGCCGACGAATAGTAAATACCTTGCCCGCTTGTACCTTTTTTCGTCTACTAGCGATTTTCTGGGGGGAAAGCCCTACGCTTACGGCACATTCGTCATGTCGGGTGCCCCTAATAAAAGCTCGTACCTACCAGCCAAATTTGGGAAAGGCGGCTCGTTAGCACTTACCTTATCCATTTTTCAGGTGATTGTTGGGCTCGTTACGGACGACGAAGGAGAAGAACACCTCTTGCCAAAAATATGCTGTACCGTAAAGGAGTTTGATCATGTCGGATGGAACAGTAAACAAGCCCACGCTAGTTTACGTGAGAAATTCATGAGCTCAATTCCAGAAACACCAGGTTGGTCAATGGGAAAACCGCCGGAGTGGAAATGGTAGGCACAATACGTTTGCGCCTATCTCCCGAACCGCACCCGCGCAGAGAGCCTAAAAACTCTCTGCTTTTTTATTACGATAAAAAAGAGGCAGGTCTTCGTGACCCACCTCAAAAATGGAAAAATAGTTGCCTATGATTCTTGCGGAGGTAGCGTGATGCCCTCAGGTTCAAATATCACGCAACGTTCGCCTTCCTCGACCCTGCCTACTTCGAGTACTTCATAGCCGGCCAATGTACCTGCCTCGAGTGCTTTGTCTTTGTCCTGGGGAGAAACGAATATGTAGTAACCGATTCCCCAGTTAAAAGTAGACAAACAATTCTCGATGGAGATGCCGTGCTCGCGCATGAACTGAAATAGGACAGGAATGTCCCTGACCCAGGAATGAATGCGATAAGTGTAATCGCGCTTATCGAATGCGACCTTGGCCACTCCACCACCAGTGGCCGGGACCAGAGCATGTATATCTACTTCTGCTCCAAACAATGCTTCGATGAGTGCGACGTACGATCGTGTCGGGATCAAGGCTTCTTCACCGACCGTTTTACCGCCGGGTACCTTAGTCAGAAACGCCTCCGGCAGCTTCATGACGAGATCAATAACCGGAGAAATACCATTTGCGTGCAGGCCTGTCGATTTAGCGCCGATGATAATGTCTCCTGGACGGAGCTTCTCGCCGGTAATCAGTCGACTCTTTGGATTAATGACGCCCACCACACACCCACTAAAAGATGGAGCGCTTTTCACCGGTGGTGCGGCATTGACCAAAAATCTCAATGAAGGGGATTCGCCGGCCGGTATTGCCATGTTGACAAGCTCACACACTTCGTAAAACCCTGCCAAAAGATCGTCAACTCTCTTGGTATCTGTACCCCATTCGCTGTCACCAGCGGCAATCTCGTCAGTATAGATGATTGGCATCGCGCCTTGTGCAATATTGTCGTTGACCGCTGCTAAGGCAACATCAATACCGATACCTCGATAGTACGTCAGGCCGGTACCGGCATTCTGATACATCCATTCAGCAATCCAATCTTTGTTGCCCAGCCCTTCGATAGTCTGACAGAGTAGAACGCCAAGAATCTCATAGACCGCGCCGTGAGCATGCAGCAGATTGCGGTACACCTTCGCTCCCCGTTGAACCGGAAAATCAAGTGTTCTTCCACACATGTCGACAATCCTGTCCTTGAAGACTCCTAGCTTATTGTAGTCGACTCCTGCTTGGGCATTTACATTTACTCCCATTACATACCTCTCTTGTTTGAATTGTGAAAAATTTACTGTTTCTGTCTTTATTATGTTTATATTACTTTAACTAATGAGTGCCACGCTGTCAAACAGCAAAAACCACCAATACAAAAAATCCCTACTCGTTGTACGGAGTGGTATGGATGTATTTCTTTTATCAGTGGGCGCAGATGCCCCGCACCATCTCGTTTCACTCGAGGTGCGGGATTTCGTCCCCTTCGACTTCGCTCAGGGTCCTCAAGACTCTATTCGTTTTTATCAAAACAAAAATCATCCCCCCACTTTACTTGTCCCCCGTAGCCCGAATGTAATGGGGGCGAAGGGGGATAAGAGTGGTGCTCTAACTCCCGACCCCGCATGCGGGGTCGAGGATCCCCGAAGTTGTCGAAATCATAGATTTCGACAACTTCGGGACAACTGAGTCCCAATGCTCCGGTCGGAACTATGTATCTAGCCGCTACAAAAATTAAACAGACGACAAATATATTTCTTTTATCAGTGGGCGCAGATGGATTTGAACCATCGACCCCCACTTTATAAGAGTGGTGCTCTAACCAACTGAGCTATGCGCCCACTGATAAAACAAATGACAATTTAACTTAAAAAACTTATCACAAAAACAGCCAGAAGGTCAACTCATGCCGACTTTAATGACATTATTGGGTCTAAACTTTTTTCGCGGTCAGAGCGCCAAACCATCTCTTGAGCTTGCTTTCAGCTTTTTCGTCAACTAGCTTCAGGAAGATAAGCGTCCAGGCAACATATTGGTATGACACATAAGCTGAACCGATGATGGCAATAATGACAAACCAGACGATCACCCCGATAATCGTCGCGGCCGCAAAAACTCCGCCCCAGCCCAATAAAAGCGCGGCCGAACTTATTAAAATAAAAGGGATTGCGGAAATACCCAGGGCCAATAGAATCACCAGGCCAACGCCTACCCCGATAACTAAAATTACAAAAGCCATCTCTACGCTGATCAGCCAGTTTTTCTTGAACAGCTCCCATCCCATTTTTACCGATTCCCCCGCCTGCTTGCCCTGGATGACTATATAAGCTACCGCGTATTTAATAATGAAAGAAATTATTACTGAAATGGGGACATAGATGAAAAAAATGAGAAAGACAAAAAATAGGCCGCCCAAAATATTATTCCCGCCCAGGAAACTGGCCACCAAAGGAGCGCTCAAAACGATAAACAAGCCGTACATTATTACTTTGATGACTATATTTATCAACAATACTTTAGAAAAATATTTATTGCCTGACTGGTAGCCGTCCGCGTAGCTGATTTTTTTTCCTTTATTGATTTTATTGGCTGAATCAAACAGGGCAATCTGCGAAATTATTGACAGCCAGATTATAACGATCAGCAGAACAACAAACATCAGCAGCATGAAAAAAGCCTGCCAGGGATATGAACTGAAAAACGCCTTCAGATTATCTGCGAGTGACGAGAGCAATCCTCCCTGGATCAGTGAATTCCAGCTGAAAATATTGTCGGTTTTTTCCGCCAAACCTGAATAATTTTTGAATACCGACTGGAACTCTCCGCCAGCACTCAGAAAAGCGGCGAAAAAACCGAAGAACCATAAAAACCTATGCTGTTTAACCACCGTGAAAGCCTTTTTTAACACTTCACGGTAAGTTGAAAACTTCGGCGTAGTATCCATATTTTTCCTCCTTAAATTAATTTTTATTTATTTTAAGCTGGTTCAATTACGGATTTTTTGAAGATTGACTCGAATTCCTCTCTCTCGATAGTCTCCTTGACTAAGAGGTGTTTCACGATAACCTCTAAATACGGCCTGGTCTTTTTTATTATTTTCCTGGCCTTTTCGTAAGCGTTATTAATCAGCTTGGAAACCTCTTCGTCAATCAACTGGGCGACTTTTTCTCCGTAGTCCCGCCGCTCGTGTATCTCGCGCCCGAGAAAAATCATCTCCTCGCGCTGGCCATAGGTGCGCGGGCCCAGTTCATCGCTCATGCCAAATTCCGTTATCAGCCGCCTGGCTATCTTAGTCGCCTGATTCAGGTCATTGGAAGCGCCGGTAGTGACTTCATGGAAAATTTCCTTCTCAGCCGCGTGGCCGGCCAATAAAACAGACAATTCATCGATAAAATAGGACTTAGCATACATATGCCTGTCCTCAACCGGCATTTTCAGGGTATAGCCGGCCGCCTGGCCCCGGGAAATAATGGATATTTTGTGCACCGGATCGGCATTGGGCAGCTGATGCGCCACTAAGGCGTGGCCGGCCTCGTGATATGCAGTAATGGTTTTTTCTTTCTTGGACATAACCCTGCTTTTCCGTTCCGGGCCGAGCATAACTTTTTCAATGCTCTCCAGGCAGTCTGTTTGCGTTATTGTTTTCTGATTGTGCCTGGCGGCCATTAAAGCGGCTTCATTCAGCAAATTAGCCAGGTCAGCGCCGGAAAATCCCGGTGTTCTTTCCGCCACAACGCGCAGATTGACGTCTGCTGCAAACGGTTTTTTGCGGCTGTGAACTTTTAAAATTTCCTCTCTGTCCTGTATATCCGGATCATCCAGCACCACGCGGCGGTCAAAGCGTCCCGGCCGAAGCAACGCCGGATCCAGTACGTCCGGCCTGTTGGTGGCGGCCATGACTATGACATTGGTATCGGTATCAAAACCGTCCATTTCCACTAAAATTTGATTCAATGTCTGCTCACGCTCATCATGTGAACCGCCGAGGCCAGCACCGCGCTGGCGACCGACCGCATCAATTTCATCCACAAAAACTATGCAGGGGGCGGCTTTCTTAGCCCTTTTGAACAAATCCCGCACGCGAGAGGCGCCAACGCCAACGAACATTTCCACGAATTCCGAGCCAGACATATGGAAAAAGGGGACATTGGCTTCTCCGGCTACTGCTTTGGCCAATAAAGTCTTGCCTGTTCCGGGAGAACCAATCAGCAATACGCCCTTGGGGATACGAGCTCCCAATGCTAGAAATTTTGAAGGATTTTTCAAAAAATCAATGACTTCCAGCAATTCCACCTTGGCTTCTTTTACGCCAGCGACGTCTTTAAAAGTAACCCGGTCGCGCTTTGTGAAAGTCTTCTGCTCGCGGGCGTTGCTCTGACCAAAAGACATGGCTTTGGTATTGGCTCCCTGCACCTGGCGCATCATAAACCAGAAAAAAGCCACGATCAGCAGAAACGGCAGCAGAAAAGGCAGGATAGCTCCCAGCCAATAACTGAAGCCCGAGGCTTGTTCAATGGCGACATCCACATTTTTTAGCTTAGCCGGATCTATCTTATAATCCGAGACAAGCGAACTCAGGGTATCATTGCTTTCTTTGTAGGAAATTTCCTGCGTACCATCATTCAGCGTTAATGAAAGCTTATCGCCGTTGATTTCTATCTTTTTTACCTGCTCCTGATTAACGCTATCGATTACTGCGGAAATGCTAACTGTTTTTGGCTTATCAAAATTACTGGAAAAAAGGCTGAAGACGCCCATAACCACCAAAAATACCACGAAGAAAATCAAAAAATTTTTTAACAGATTTTTTCCCATAGATATGTTATACGAGATATAAAATTAATAAATCAATTTATATTATAACCTAAAACTCCAATTTTCGCAAACTGCAGAATCGGACATTAATAAAATCCCAAATCGAGTAAAATTGCGCCCCTAGCACCCCTAATAATGGTTGATTACTTTTTATCTTCCTTTGGCTTCTCTTCCGCGAGCTTCTCGTCTTTTGGCTTTTCCTTGGCAGGCTTTTCTTCTGCTGGTTTGACTTCCGCCGGCTTCTCTTCCACGGGCTTCTTGGCCGGGGCATCTTTTTTTTCACCTACGGCTTTCAAAGAAAGGCCCAGCCGGTGATTATCCGGCTCAATGGATAAAATTTTAAATTTATATTCTTTGCCTTCGGCCACCACCTCTGAGGGATTATTGATCCTTTCTTTTGATAATTCCGAAATATGCGCCAAGCCATGGATGTCCCTGTCCAATTCTACAAAAATACCAAAAGGATTTATTTTCAGCACTTTTCCCTCTACCACCTGGCCTATCGAATATTTTTTCATGGCAATCTGCCATGGATCCTGCTTCAAGGCTTTCAGAGAAAGTGAAATGCGCGAGCGGTCTATGCTGATTATTTTCGCCTTTACCTTGTCGGCGACCTTCACATAATCTCCCGGATTATCAATGCGCTGCCAGGCCAGTTCGGAGATATGCACCAAGCCCTCCAGCCCGTCGCCAAATTCGATAAACGCACCGAAATCGACTACACCCGTCACCACCCCTTCAACTATATCCCCGACTTTGTACTTAGAAATCACCTTCTGCTGCTTTTCTTCCCAGGCGGCCTTTTCTGAAACAATGAGCTTGTTATCCGCTTCATCAACGTCAATCACCTTGACCTTGAATTCCTGATTGATGAATTTATTCAGAATTTCCAGTATCTTATTTTTATCACCACCTTCAACGCGCGGATAATGCTCTACGGTTAACTGTGAGACCGGCAAAAAACCGTCAATGCGCCCAATGGTGACCATCAAACCGCCCTTGTTTGCTTCAGTTATCGGGACGCTGATAATCTCACCCTTGGCCATCAAATCGGTAAGATTCTGCCAGGCTTTCTGATGTCCGGCCTGGCGGAAAGATAATTCCATCTCGCCTTTTTCGTTTTCAATTTCCAGCACCGTCGCCTGGACTTTATCGCCCACCTTCAAATCAGTGTACGCGCCGGACTCGTCAATTATTTCACGCCCGCGCACCACGCCGGAGGTCAGGCCGGCAACATCCAGATGTGCTTCGTTATTTGAGACCCCTAAAACGGTTGCCTCAACTACATCGCCGACTTTTGGTATAACCGGCTGATCAGGCCTGGCCAAAAGCTCGTCCATTTTTGACTTTGATATTTTGTCTGTTTCGTTCATATTTTTAGAAATAAAAAAAGGGGGTTAACCCATACTCCAAAATTTTGAGGTATGAGCCCCATTTCCGACCAGAGCCTGGCCAAAATAGGGACAAATTAGCTTATTTAGTATTTGCCTTATTTTACTCTATTAATAAATTTTTGGCAAGTGCAATGATTGCGCGCCGGGAAATAATAGATTGTAACTATGCGGAATTAATATATAATGATAATGAAAAGACAAATCCTATGGCCAAAGCCTATTTACCTCGCTTAAAAGTCGGCACGGCAAAAGATATCGTTAAAAGCATTATTTCCACGCCTGCCGGGAAAAAAATCAGCGACTCAAAATTCAAAAGCTTCCTGAAAAACGACAAGGGCCTCAGGAAGTATTCCTATCTGAAAAAAGAGTCCCATCTGACCAAGTTACAGACAAAAAAATTCTTCAGTCAGGCGGTAAAATCAGTGAGCGACAGCAAGCAGCTGAAGATAGGCAGGCTGACTCAGAAAAGAATCGGCATCAAGCTGGATAAAAACGGCCAGCTAAGCACTCTGGGCCTGAAAAAAATATACGAGAGAGCCGCTGCCCAGGAAATCGAAAGCTCGAAGCCGACCGGCCCAAGCCCGGAAGAGGTAGAAAGGCAGAAAAGACGGGAAACGGCGATACAGACTCTGCATAAAAGAGACCGGGCCGATGAAGTGGCCGCAGATGCCAAAAATACCCAACCAAATGCCGGCAACACGCAGAATAAAGTACCCGCTCCGATTAACCGCCAGCCTATTACCAGCGGCCGCACCGCTACTGGCAGTCAGGCGCAGAAACAGGGTGCTACTATCAACGACAACGTCGCCAGCCAAAAAAATTCTGCCGTTTCCCGGCCTCAGAAAAAAATCCCGCTGCTGCTGCTGCCAATTTATAACCTTTCCTTAAATAAAGCCGAAGCTGAACAGCTGACCAGGAAGACCGATCAGGTCCTGCAGTCAGCCATCCGTGGTTTTGGCATATTTAACATTATTTCAAATACGGAAATCGATCAGGCACTGGACAGTCTGGGGCTGAAAGAGCTGCCGGGCTACCGGGACGATGATTTAATTAATTCCTTGGCTGATCGCACCTCAGCTCAGCTTTATATTTTTGGATACTGCAATAAAAATGGCGATCAGGTTGAAATAAAAATTTACCTGGTAAACTCCCAGAATGGCAAAAAAATTGAATTATCAAGCATCAGGGGAGAAATGCGCGATTTATTCGAAATAGAAAGAAGAATAAACTGGCAAATTAATAATTCACTGAAATCAGAAAAAGAAGAGGCCAGTGGCGGCAATGATACCCCAAAAAGAGCCGTGGATTTACCGATTTAACGCTATTTTTTAAACAATTTTCATTCTCCGGCCTCTTTACTGGAGGCAATAATAATGTTAATATAAACCTACTTATTAATTAAACTTTTGGTTATATGCACTTAACTTGGTTGGGTCAAGCCTGTTTTAAAATACAGGGCAAGGACGTTACAATAATTACCGATCCATTTGATCAAAAAATCGGATTAAAGCTTCCCCGGCTGCAGGCCAACATAGTAACGGTCAGCCATGATCACTACGACCATAATAATATTGAAGCCGTCAAGGGCGACCCTTTTGTTATAACCCAACTGGGAGAATATGAAATAAAAAAAGTATTCATCCGCGGCATCAGTTCCTGGCACGACGACAAACAGGGCGCAGAGAGAGGAAGGAACATAATTTACACTTTCAATTTTGAAGATATAAAAATTGTCCATTTGGGCGATCTCGGCGCCAAACTGGACGATGAACAGCTGGATAAAATCGAGGATGTCGACATACTCCTCATACCGGTTGGCGGCATCTACACTCTAAACGGCAAACAAGCGGCAGAGCTGGTCAATGAAATAGAACCGCGAATTGTCGTCCCCATGCATTACAAGATTCCCGACCTGAAAGAAAAATTGAACAGCCTGGATGCCTTCTGCAATGAGATGGGCGTAAAAAACTATAACGCGGAAGAAAAATTAAAAATATCCAAACGCGATTTGCCGGCGGATGAAACAAAAGTGGTTGTTTTAAAAGTTTAATCTATGGCCCCCTTAGACGGCATTACAGCCCCAAAAAATTTAAAAAGAATCCCCCCAAAAGCAAAGAATAATCGGAAGCAGCGCGGTGTTAAATTTAACGAACCGAAAAAAAATCCCGAGCCAAAACTTATTAAGGAAACAAAGCCGGTCAAATCTTTACAGCCCGGCAAGCCTGCCAGCAAAGAAAAAACTATGTGGCTGCTGGTGGTCATAATTGCCGCGGTCATATTCGTCGGCTGGATATTCGCCTTCCCATATATTACGAAAACAAATTCGGATAAATCAAGCTACTTCGACCAGGTCGGCAGCAAGCTGGATAGTCTCTGGAATAACATCAAGGTGGATCTGCTGAACATCAAAGAAACGGTCAATAATAATTCAAATACAAACGTTAATTCCCAGCCAGCCAGCCCTGACAATCTGGAACAGAGGATATTCCCGCAGTTTAAAGATCCCAACAACCAATAAACATGCCCAATATTACCAAAAAACAAACCCCTAAACCGGCAGATGACGATAAGCCTAAAACCTACAAAACAGAGGATCGGCAAATAATTCAGGAAATGCAGGAATCATATCTGGATTATGCCATGTCGGTCATCATTTCGCGTGCCTTACCGGATGTACGCGACGGCATGAAACCGGTGCACCGGAGAATCCTGTATGCGATGTGGAGCGTCGGACTGCGCGCCAACGTAAAATTCCGGAAATCAGCTACGGTAGTCGGTGAAGTTCTGGGCAAATACCACCCGCACGGCGATGCGGCTGTTTATGATTCGATGGCCAGAATGGCCCAGGATTTTTCCATGCGCTATATGCTGGTCAACGGGCAGGGAAATTTCGGTTCAATGGACGGCGACTCACCGGCAGCCATGCGCTATACCGAAGCCAAGCTCTCCAGAATTTCCGAGGAGCTGATGTTTGACATTGATAAAAACACCGTTGACTTCATACCCAACTACGACGGTTCGCATCAGGAGCCCAGGGTTCTCCCGTCCAAACTGCCGAATCTGCTTTTGAACGGCACGATGGGCATTGCCGTGGGCATGGCGACTTCGATCCCGCCACACAATCTGACGGAAATAATCGACGGCACTGTCCATCTGATTGATAATCCCGACGCGTCCATCAATGATCTGATGAAATTCGTCAAAGGTCCGGATTTCCCGACCGGCGGAATTATTTATAACCATAAAGATATCGAACAAGCGTATGGCACCGGCAAAGGCTCTATCGTCATACGGGGCAAAGCGGAGATTGTCGAGGTGAAAACCGGGGTTTTCCATATTATCATCACTGAAATACCCTACCAGGTGAATAAAGCCACGATGATTACGCACATTGCCGAGCTGGTGCAGGAGAAAAAACTGGAAGGCATCAGGGATCTAAGGGACGAATCTGACAAAGACGGCGTACGGATCGTCATTGAATTGAAAAAAGACGCTTACCCGAAAAAAGTTCTGAATAAATTATATACCTTAACCAATCTGCAGACCTCTTTCCACGTGAACATGCTGGCCCTGGTGGACGGTATCCAGCCGCGGGTACTCAACCTGAAAACAATTTTTGAGGAATACATCAAGCACCGCCAGGTAGTGGTTAGGCGCAGGACGCAGTTTGACCTGGATCGTGCCGAAGATCGGGCGCACATCCTGAAAGGCCTGAAAAAAGCCGTTGATAACATCAACGCGGTTATCCGGGTAATCAAAGCCTCGAAAGACAAGGATCAGGCCAAGGTCAATCTCATTAAATCATTCAAATTTACCGACAAGCAAGCGGTAGCTATCCTGGAAATGCGCCTTTCGCAGCTGGCCAACCTGGAAAGGCTGAGGATTGAAGAGGAATTGAAGGAAAAAATAAAATTAATTGCAGAATTGAAAGCTATCCTAGGCTCGCCGAAAAAAATATTGGGAGTGATCAAAAAAGAACTGCAGGAAATAAAAGAAAAATTCGGCGATGGAAGGAGAACCGAAGTCAGCCCCAATCCCGTGGGCGAATTCACCCAGGAAGACCTGATTCCCAATGAAGCGACAGTCATCATGGTGACCCTCGACGGATATATTAAAAGGGTGCCGCCGGAAACTTTTAAAGTCCAGAAGCGCGGCGGCCGGGGAGTCATCGGCCTGACGACCAAAGAGCAGGATACGGTTGACCGGTTGATTACCACCACGACTCACGCTGATTTGCTTTTCTTCACCAGCAAAGGCCGGGTTTTCCAGCTGAAAGCCTATGACGTGCCTTCCGCCTCTAGAACCGCCAAAGGCCAGGCGATCGTCAATTTCCTCCAGCTCGGGCAAAATGAAAAAGTATCAGCCGTCATGTCCCTGGAAGAGTTGGGCGACTACAAATACCTGGTTATGGTAACGCATAAAAGCATCATTAAAAAAGTTGACATAGCGGACTTCCATGAAGTACGCCGGTCCGGGCTGATCGCCATCAAGCTGAAAGGCGACGATCAGCTGGAACGGGTTAAGCCGTCATCCGGCAGTGACGATATTATCCTGGTTACCGGAAACGGCCAGTCCATCAGATTCAAGGAAAAACAGGTCAGGCCGATGGGCCGCAACGCCGCCGGCGTCAGGGCCATCAAGCTGAAAGGCGACGATTATATCGCCGGTCTGGATCTCATCAATGACGGCAAAGCGGAGCAGAATGAACAGCTGCTGGTGGTCATGGAAAACGGCTACGGCAAAAGATCCGGCCTAAAAAATTACCGCCTCCAGGGACGCGGCGGCTCCGGCGTCAGGACCGCTAAAATCACGCCAAAAACCGGAAAAGCCGTAGCTGCTTTTATCGTCAACGCTAAATTGGAGAAAGAAGACGTAATTATCATCTCCGTCAAAGGCCAGGTCATCAGGCTGCCGCTGAAATCCGTTTCCGTGCTCGGCCGCGCCACGCAGGGCGTCAGGCTGATGCGCTTCTCGGAAGCGGGAGACAAAGTCGCCAGCGTGACGTTTGTGTAAAATATTATAATAAAAAAATAAACCGCTCCCAGCTGGGGGCGGTTTTGCCTTGTAAACGGAAAATTATTTTCGGTCTAGATCAATTTTCCGTTTGAACTTTTTTATCCTTTCGCCAATCATATCCGAAGACGTATGTGTGGTCTGAAAAAAATCCAGCATAAACTTATCTCCACCAAGCACAGCCTGTACCCCCAAATCGTCATCTGCTGTTGATACCAACCCGAGGTTCAAACTCGCCGAATATTTTTCATTTGCCATGAGCAGACATCCAATCCAATACGGAGTCTCCCCGGATACATCCTGAACATAACTGCTAGCCTGACAATTAAAGGGGTTTGGGCCTAATTTCCTGGCGAATAATGTATACCGAAGCATCTGATACAGCTCAAGATCAAATTGCTCTCGCGCGTACGGTTCTGAGTTTTCTAGCCGCCGACTAAAGTTACGCGAAATACCGCATCTGGCGCACTCCACTTTATATCCGGCAATCCCCTCGGAACCTGCATTGGGATATTGTTTTAATATCGGAGTAAGCACCAGCGGGCCTTCACACTTTACGGAAAGTGAAATCTCGGCCATGCTATTAGTCGAAGCGATATTCCAGTGGGTTCCCAGTCGAATAGCTTTCCCACCAAACAATTTGGTGTGTCTTCCGAATCCTACCGGGATAATGATATTTTCTCCCTTTACCCGATAAAGTTCAGGAATGTTGCGCATAATGACTCCTTCCGCCATGCATCCGCCTTTTCCCTTTTAGGGGGGTATGCATCCAGCGATGTTGTGAGTTGATTGATTGGTTAGTAATTAAAGGTGCTGAGGATAATATAGCTTATCTCCAGGATGATGTATTTGTCAATTCAATGGGAAGTTATTGGAAAAGATGAACTATGGGAATTAATTGTTTTAAAGGTGAAAGGCATATAAGAAAAGAAGGCATGCGCTCGTTTGTTTATATATAACAAGTCTTGACAATAATCGTCGACTGGTGTAATTTTTTTAGTTAATATAATTATAGGTCCTGGGCTTCTATAAGTTTTAATGTAAAACAACCCAGGGCTACGTTCACAGTTCAAACCATTGGAGGGACCACCTATGTGTCGACTTCAGAATCGTCGTCTCAACATGGTGCGCTGACCCGGACGTGAGGGGGGAGAGCTTACTTGCCCCCTTAGAAGTGCTTTAACTTTTGGAGAAGTAATCGGTCGCCTTACGCCAAAACCAGCTATGACGACGCAAAACTAAAGAGCTGGAAAGCGCTACGTGCGCCGACAGAACTATTTCCAAAATAGCACCGAAAACGTAAGCATCGTACTAGCCGTCCGAGTATTGAACCCAGAAAAAAATGGATTCAACCGGACGGCTGATTTTTTTATCCACCTTCGTCCCGTCAAGGCGGGACTACGGGGGATTCCCCATATTTTATTTCTACGCAGAAAACTGCGAAGTATTAATATTGAGGGGAATAAAAAAATACCTCTCTGCTTTCCAATCATTTCAGACTGAATCGCAGAGAGGCTTGTGGAGTTGGACGGCTCAGGGGAGCTGAGAAAACTCATAATTGCAAATGCATCTTGATGTCTGACAATCCTTGCATTCATGGACTTGCCGGACGCCTTTGCCAACTGAGCTTAAATCCCAGCTACCATGTGACGGGCCAAAAATCCGATGGGGGCAGGCAGTACTGGCAGTGCTAAGTTGTGCTTGACCCATTGCAATAATCTCGGCTCTGAGTTCAGGTATATCTCCAATCCTTTTATTATTCCCCATATTTACCTCCTCTATAATATAAAGGGCATTTGACTTAATTCCATATTTGCCATAAGCTATTTGCCATAAGCTTAAGTAACTACCAATATTACTGATTGATAGCCAGCTTGTCAATAGATAAAAAATAATCTATAATATAAATCAAGGAAAATATTTATGGGCATACCTGCCAAACGAAGAACCAAACAATCAAAACGAGAGCGTGCCTCGCATTTCGCGCTGGAGGAAAAACAGCTGGGCGTCTGTCCAAAATGCAAAAAATCAGTTCTCCCCCACCATGTCTGCAAATTCTGCGGATATTACAAAGGGCAGGATGTTTTATTTCTGGACACCAAGGCGGAGCGCAAGAAGAAGAAAGCCAAGAAAAAGGAAGATCGCGCGAAAAATAAATAGCTTTTCTGTCTTTAGCTCCTTTAGCACTTATTATCCTTTTATTTAACCATGTCCAACCGCCATCTTTCACGCACCATTGCCATGCAATCCCTCTACGAATGGGATTTCAATAAAATGCCGGAAAACGAGCTGGCGGTAGTGCTTGAACGCAATCTGAAAAATTTCGCGCCGGATTTCGAGGACAACGGCTTCTCCACCCATATTATAAAAGGCGTGGTAAAAAACCTGGATGCCATCAATAAGCTTATCGTCAAATACGCTCCCGAATGGCCGATCGAGCAGATAACCATTGTTGACCGCAATGTCCTCCGCATCGGGATATTTGAATTGCTTTTTTCCCACGGAGAAATACCGCCAAAGGTGGCTATCAACGAAGCCATTGAGCTGGCCAAGAGTTTTGGCGGGCAGTCGTCGGGAAAATTTATCAACGGCGTGCTTGGCACGATTTACAAGGAAGCGCAAAAAACCGGCGAGGTGCCGGTGGCCGACACCGCGCCAAAAAAAATAATTAACCAATCGTCTTAGACTAGCGTTTTCACCCTAGCTGGAAACCTGGTTTGAGCTGATGATCGGGGACTTTCTATGAAAGATTTTTCCAAACTGGAGAAAAAAATAAAAGTTAAATTTGCCAACCAGGATTTGCTCAAACAAGCGATGGTGCACCGTTCCTACCTGAACGAACACCCTAGCTTTAGTTTGGGGCACAACGAAAGGCTGGAATTCCTGGGTGATGCGGTGCTGGAACTGGTCGTTACCAGATACCTCTACCTGAACTACGAAAATCCCGAAGGCGAGCTGACTAACTGGCGCGCCAGCCTGGTGAATTCCAATATGCTGGCGGAGGTCGCCACCGAGTTGGAGCTGAATGAATTCCTGTATCTCTCAAAAGGCGAGTCAAAAGACTCCAGCAGTAAAGCCCGTCAGTACATCCTGGCCAACTCCTTCGAAGCGCTGATCGGCTCAATCTACCTGGACCAGGGCTTGAATATCGTGGAAAAATTCATTCAACAGAATATCATCACCAAGCTGGATGAAATTCTGGACAAAAAGCTTTACCAGGACCCGAAGAGCAAATTTCAGGAGCATTCGCAGGATAAATTCGGCATCACGCCCTCCTATAGGGTTATTTCCGAAGCCGGACCGGATCACAATAAAAAATTCGTCATCGGCGTTTATCTGGACAAGGAACTGATTGCCAAAGGCCAGGGCTCATCCAAGCATGAAGCGCAGGTTGACGCCGCGGACAAAGGCCTGAAAGTGAAAGGGTGGTAATTAGTAAATAAACCTATCGCCATCCCAAAGATACTTTGGGAATTTTATATTGACAATCTTTCTAGCTGTGATAATTTATTAGCAGAGAATATAATTAATGACCTTTGTTAAACAATCCAACCCAACCAGAGGAGGGTGTAATGGCAACCTTGAATGTCAATGGACGCGAGATTAGCGCCACGGAAATCGGGCCCGTAACCCATGTTTTTAGCTCGATTGGCGTTTTTGCCGTCAAAGCGCGCCACCATGGATTTTATAGCAGTGACCAACTAGTCATTTTCAAGGAACCATCGATTAAAGGTGATCCAGCCGTTTATTGTGCCTGTTGTCAGGTAAAGTCCATTCAACTCAACCGTCAGCCAATTACCGAAGTGACTCGCGGCCAGGAAGTCGGTGTCAAAACCAATTGCGTACTTTTGCCGCCTAACAACGCACAGGTTTTCCTGGTTACCAACTAACGGGTAACCGATTATCGCACATTCACATCCATTTTCATTACCAAAAACTTCAAACACGGAGGTGCATATGGCCAATCAGGAACTTGTTTCTGTCGGCCGGGTATTCGAACTTTTCCCAGGTTCTAAAGGAATAACCTACTACGGCATTGAAGTAACAAGCAAACCTTTTCGCAAAGGGCAGGCGATCATTTTCCGGGGGCAAAACGGCGGTGGCGATATAAAAGCGCGAATTGGCTCAATCGAGCTCGACAGACGCAAAGTCAACGTCGCGCTCAAAGCCGATGGACAGCCCAATGAATACGGCGTCAGGCTTCGCGACCTGCCAGCAGGCGCGGCAATCGCAGTAGGAGATGAGGTACTGATTTACAGGCAGGCTGCAGAGGCCGCTTCAAGGATGACCCTAACACAGCATTCCCGCCGCGGAAACTACGAACCGCCTATAAGGCAGTCGGTAATGTAGCTCGCCAATGATGGGAAATATTCAGGCGCGTCCGCAAGGTTACGGACGCGCTTTTTTTATCCAATTACTTTTTACATATTATCCCCCTTCGGGGGATCCCCCGAAGGGGGACTTATAACGAATTACTATTTACTCCCTTTATTTGACGACAAACTAGCGCCGGTGCTATGGTAGAAATATAAATTGCACAAACATTGGAGGAGTTATGGCTATCATAGAATTGGGGCTCATTAAATGCCCACATTGTGGAGAACTTTTTAACGAAGCAATGGTATGCTGCCCGTATTGTCAGGCAATCAATACTAAACGTGTCATCAATATTTCACACGAAATGATGGCCTAAACCAGGAGGAAAATCCTTATGTCACCCGGTGGTGTCCCACAGACATGGATCTGCAAATGCAAGCAGCAAAATGACGGCTATGCAACCAAGTGCGGCAAATGCGGCAAGCCAAAACCTAAGACTAAGTGATAGGCCGGCAACCAGGTTCGCGGTCGCGAATAATCAATACCCCTGCGGGACAGACAACCTTTGTCCCGCTCTTTTTTATTTAGCTACTATTATATTAATCCATAATCCTTTAATATTACCCATAAAAGTCTTTACATCCGCTCCTGTCCCTGCTATTATGTTATGGAGACTATGAAAATATTTACCCCCGACAGTCACAAATTAATCTTCTCAAAAACTAACGGATAGCTATTCCCCAAAAAGGGGAATTTTTTTTAATATTTAAATGAATTACTATGGTGAACTTCAAAAATCGAAACATTATTTCCATCCGGGATTTCTCCAGGGAGGAAATACTGCATATTCTCGGCACCGCCAAAAAATTCAAAAACAAACCGCACCCCGACCTGCTGAAAAGAAAAATTCTGGCCAGCCTTTTTTTCGAGCCTTCAACCAGAACGAGATTTTCCTTCGAATCTGCTATGCAGCGGCTGGGCGGCTCGGTCATCTCCCTGGCTGACGCCAAAACCAGCTCCTCGGCCAAAGGCGAATCGGTTTCTGACTCCATAAAAATCGTAGATAAGTATTGCGATGTCATTGTCATGCGCCACTCGCTTGAGGGCGCCGCGCGACTGGCCGCCGAGGTTACAGACAACCCCATTCTCAACGGCGGCGACGGAGCCAACCAGCATCCCACGCAGACCTTCCTGGATCTCTTTTCCATCATGGAAACCCAGGGCCGCCTGAAAAATCTCAATGTCGCTCTGGTTGGCGACCTGAAGTACGGACGCACCACGCATTCCCTGGCTTACGCCCTGGGGCTTTTCGGCGCCCGCCTCTTCTTCGTCGCCCCGCCGTCTTTGCAGATGCCTTTCCATGTCATCCATGACCTGAAAAAAATCAAGGCAAAATATTCCACCTACACCGATCCGGAACGCCTGATGCCCAAGCTGGATATTTTTTACGCCACGCGCATCCAGAAAGAGCGCTTCGACTACCCTCTGGCTTATGAAAAAGTCAAAGACACCTTTGTCATTACCAATAAACTGCTGGCTAAAGTAAAAAAGAATTTCAAGATACTGCACCCCCTGCCGCGGGTGAATGAAATCAACTATGAAGTGGACAATACTCCCTATGCCTACTACTTCCAGCAGGCGAACAACGGCCTGTATGTACGCCAGGCGCTACTGGCGCTGGTTCTGGGCAAAGCGTAGAATCATGCGTAACTACTTACTACTAACTATAAACTACTAACTAAAAAATATGAGAGCTTACAAAGTTTACGCCATAAAAAACGGCACGGTCATAGACCACATTCCTGCCACCAAAGGCATGCAGATCATTGAATTACTGAAACTGCAGCAATGGAATAAGGCAGTCACGCTGGGTGCCGGGTTCAAAAGCAAAAAACACGGGAAAAAAGACATTATAAAAATCGAGGATAAGGAGCTGTCTCCGGAAGAAGTCAATAAAATCGCGGTTATCGCTCCGACTGCCACTATTAACATCATCCGCGATTTTAAAATCAGCAAAAAATTCCGTCCGCAGCTGCCTGAGGTGCTGGAAGCTATTATCAAGTGTCCCAATCCGGCCTGTGTCACCAATCACGATCCGGTGGCCAAAACCAGATTCTACAAAGAACCCGGGAAAAAATTTGAAATCAGCTGCGCTTACTGCGAACGCTATTTCAGCGACCTGGACATAGAATTATTATAAATAATGGATATCAAAACCAAAATCGCCGGTCTTAAATTAAAAAATCCGACAATTTTAGCCTCGGGCATTCTTGGCGTTTCCCGGTCTTCTCTCCAAAATGTCGTAAAAAACGGCGCCGGTGCCTGTGTCATCAAATCCATCAGCCTTGAGGAAAGAGCCGGGCACAAAGCCCCCAACATGATTACTTTTGAAGCCGGGATGATGAACGCCGTGGGGTATTCTAATCCGGGCGTTGAGGAAGCTAAAAAAGAATTCACAAAATTAAAAGAACTCGACGCTCCGATCATCGCCAGCATTATCGGCAAGGATGAGAATGAATTCGCACAAATGGCGGAGAAACTTCTGCCCGGTGAATTCTCCGCTGTGGAAGTGGTGCTGTCCTGCCCGCATACTCCCGGCTATGGAACCATGGCCGGACAAAATTCTCCGGAGAATACGGAAAAAATAACCCGCGCTGTGCGGAAGAAAACCAAACTGCCGATTTTCATAAAAATCTCGCCGGATTCAAATCCCATCGGAGAAGTGGCAAAGGCAGCCGAGGCCGGCGGCGCGGATGGCATTACCGCCGTCAATACCATGGGACCCGGCATGATTATAGATATTCAAACAGGCCAGCCGATACTGCATTTTAAAGTCGGTGGCGTTTCCGGCCCGGCTCTGCGTCCGATCGCCGTGCGCTGCATTTATGACATATATAAAGCGGTAAAAATACCCATTATCGGCTGCGGCGGTGTGACTTATGGCTCTGACGCCCTCCAGATGCTGATGGCCGGCGCCCGGGCGGTGGAAATTGGCACAGGCATTTACTATCGCGGTTCTGATATTTTTCATAAAGTGAATAAAGAAATCAGCGAATTCATGACACAAAAAAAATACGTCGGTTTAAATGATATAATCGGCTTAACCCATAAATTAGAGGAATAAATATGGAAAATGCCCTGGGAAAAATTGAACAGCCAATTTCACTGCCCATTGTGGAAATTGTTGAAGAAACCGCAACAGTAAAAACTTTTTTCTTTAAAAAAGAATTCGACTCGCAGCCAGGACAGTTTGTCATAATGTGGATACCGCGCGTTGACGAGAAACCCTTCAGCGTGTCCTATGACGACCATGGCCGGCTTGGATTATCAATCGCCAACGTCGGGCCTTTTACTAAAAATTTATTTAATAAAAAAGTCGGCGACCTGGTCGGCCTGCGCGGACCATATGGTTCCTGGTTCAAACTGAAAAATAATTTTAAAAGGATCCTATTGGTTGGCGGCGGCTACGGCGTGGCACCGCTGGCTTTTTTGGCGCAGCGGGCGGTCAAGCAGAAAATAACCGTGGATTTTTGCAATGGTGCCCGGACGAAAAGCCTGCTGCTTTTCAAAAAAAGATTGACTGATTATAAGGTAAACCTGCATATCTCGACAGATGACGGCAGCGACGGGATCAAAGGCACGGTCATAGACGCAACTAACGACTGCCTAGGAAAAAATACCTATGATGCCGTTTATATCTGCGGGCCGGAATTAATGGAGAAAAAAATTATTGATCTCTGTGCCGAAAAAAACCTTGAGTGCCGGGTCAGCATCGAGAGATACATGAAATGCGGCTTTGGCATCTGCGGGCAGTGCTGCCTGGACGGGTCCGGAGAGCGCATGTGCCTGGAAGGACCGGTGGTCTCGGGTAAATATGCATTGAAACATAAAGAATTCGGCGCCTACCACCGCGGCAAGAGCGGCAGGAAAGAATACTACAAATAATTAATTACAAATCCGAAATTCGAAGTACGAAATCCTAAACAATACTTAATGATAAAATTTAAAACATATTTTGTTTTAAACATTAAAATTTAGAAATTTGAATTTGTTTCGAATTTCGAAATTCGTGCTTAGTATTTATTTACTATGGATATAATAAATCTTAAAAACTGCCGGCTCCCTAACGGCGATATCACCGATATTCTGCTTAGGAATGGGCTGATTGAAAAAATTGAGCCAAACTTGACCGCTAAACACTCCATTGAAATAGGAAAGAACCTGGTCATCCCCGGGGTGATTGACGCACATGTGCATTTCCGCGAGCCCGGCGGCGAGCAGAAGGAAGACTGGCTGACCGGCGCGCAATCAGCCGCCGCCGGTGGCGTGACTACTGTCATTGATATGCCGAATAACAATCCGCCGGCGATTGACGAGGCGTCGCTGAATAATAAAAGGGTGCTGGCTGGCAAAAGCATTATTAACTATGGGCTTTACCTTGGCGCCACCGCTGATAACATTGAACAGATAAAAAAAACAAAAGACGTGGCTGGCGTTAAAATATTTGTCGGCTCTTCTACCGGCACTCTGCTGGTGTCCGGGGACAAAGAAATCGAAAAGCTTTTTTCATTGCCGAATATCCACTGGGTTATACACGCGGAAGATGAGAGCATTATCAATGCAAACATTAAAAAATACACGGAAACTGACATCCCATCTGTCCATTCTTTAATCAGGGGGCGGGAAGCGGCGATACAGGCTGTTTCAAGAATTATTAAAATCGCTAAAAAAACCAAAGCTGAAGTGCATATCTGCCATATCAGCACCGCCGAAGAAGTGGAACTGATTAAAAAGGCAAAAGCCGACGGACTGAAAATTTCCTGCGAAGTCAGCCCGCATCATCTTTTTCTAAACGAACAATCATACAAAGAATTTGGAAATTTTGTGAAAGTTAACCCGCCCCTGCGCACCGAAAACGATAATCAGGCTTTATTCCGGGCTTTGCGCGAAGGCGTGATAGACATCATCGCCACTGACCACGCACCGCACACCCGAGACGAAAAATGGCTTCCATACGAGAAAGCCCCCTCCGGCATGCCGGAAGTGCAGACATCGTTGCCCCTGATGCTGAACGCCGTTAATGCCAATAAAATATCTTTAAACAGATTAATCGAAGTCATGTGCCTGATGCCGTCTAAGCTTTTGAAAATAAAAAACAAAGGCCAGATTGCCAAAGGCTATGACGCAGATTTAACCGTTATTGATCTGGAGAAGAAAGCGATATTAAGTAATAAGGACATCAAATCAAAATGCGGCTGGTCGCCATATGACGGCTGGGAGCTGCAGGGCTGGCCGATCATGACCTTTGTCGGCGGGCAGCTGGTATTTGACCGCGGAAAATTATATAGTGAACATAAAGGCAAGGAAATATTTTATGGAACAATATAAAAAAGATTTCATCACTTTCTTGGCTGAATCAAATGCTCTGCAGTTCGGCGAATTCACTTTGAAAAGCGGCCGGCTCTCTCCGTATTTTATTAATACCGGGCTTTTTGACACCGGAGAGCAGATCGCCACTCTTGGCGAGTACTACGCTGATGCCATAAAAAACGCCTATGGCGACAATTTCGACGTGCTCTACGGCCCGGCTTACAAAGGCATTCCTTTGTGCGTCACGGCCGCGGCTGCCCTGGCTCGTCGCCATGGCATAAATAAAAACTTTACCTTCAACCGCAAGGAAATAAAAGACCACGGAGATAAAAAGCTGATGGTCGGCCACGCTCCCCAGGCCGGCGAGCGGGTACTGATCATTGATGATGTCATTACCGACGGCGGCGCCTTGGTGGAATCCATGGAAATTTTACAGTCAACCGCCGGCCTGAAGTATGCCGGCGTTATTTTGTCAGTCAACCGCCAGGAAAAAACCAAACAGGGCAAGAATGCCGTAGAAGAATTCACCAATAAATACCAAATGCCCATTAATTTTATCATTACTATCCGTGATATTATTGAATTCCTCAATAACCGTGAAATTAACGGCCGGGTATATCTAAACGACGATCTTAAAAATAAGATGGAAAATTATTTAAAACAATATGGCATCTAACATTCAAAAAGACCGGATTAAAACCAGCTACGCAGAGCGCGCCAAAATTACTAAAAATCCTGTGGCCAAAAGCCTGCTGGAGCTGATGGAGCAGAAAAAAACCAATCTCTGCCTGGCTGATGACGAAAACGAACCTGAAAAATTTCTGGAACGGGCAGAATGGCTGGGCCCGGAGATTGCCGTCCTGAAAACACATATTGATATTATTGATAATTTTACGCCGGAATTTATCGGGCAGCTGACCGCGCTTTCTAAAAAACATAATTTCCTGATTTTCGAAGACCGCAAATTCGCCGATATCGGCAATACAGTGAAAATGCAGTATCGCCGCGGCCTGTATAAAATTGCCGAATGGGCGCACCTGACCAACGCACATATCGTGCCCGGGCCTGGCATCATCGAGGGCCTGAAATCCGCCGCGGCTAATATAAAAGAACCCCGCGGCCTGATCCTGCTGGCGCAGATGAGTTCCAAAGGCAACCTGGCGACCGCGGAATATACAAAAACAGCCGTGCAAATGGCGCTTAATTATGAAGACTTCGTGGTGGGTTTTATCGGCAACGGCGGTGATATTAACGAATTGAAAAAATTAACGGCGATAGCACCTTCACAGTTTATTATTCTGACGCCGGGCGTGAAAATCGGCGGCGGTGATGACGCCCTGAAACAGCAATACACAACGCCAAGCGAGGTGATAGCGGCGGGTTCTGATATAATCATCGTCGGCCGGGGCATTTATGAGTCCAGCGATCCGCAAAAAATCGGACAACTCTACCGCCAGGCCGGTTGGGAAGCATACCTAAAAAGGATAAAAAATCCGAAATCCTAAGCACGAAATTCGAAACAAATCCTAAACCCTGATGACAAAATTTCTAAACAGTAATAATTACCAGTTTTTAACATTAGAATTTAGATATTGTTTCGAGCTTCGAAATTAGTGCTTCGAATTTATAAAATATACATTATAAATTATTAATTATAAATTATCATGAAACACCTACTCCATCTCAAAGACTACTCCGCCGAAGACATCAAACACCTGATCCATAAGGCAATGGATATCAAAGCCAACCAGGCGCATTACCACGACTCCCTGAAAAACAAAAACCTGATCATGCTTTTCCAAAAAGGTTCAACGCGTACGCGCTTATCATTTGAGGCAGGCATGACGCAGCTTGGGGGGCACGGCATATTCGTAGATCAGAAAACCACCCAATTCTCCCTGACCGATTTCCGCGATGAAATACGGGCGGTCATGCGCTTCGGGGACATTCTGATGTTTCGGGCCATGAAATTCGCCGATGTGCAGACAGCCGCTGACCAGGATATGATACCGGTCATAGACGCCTGCTCGGAAAAATACCATCCCTGCCAGGCATTAGGCGATCTGCTGACTATGGCCGAGCATTCCGGTGGGCTGGAAAAAATTAAAAAAATCGTCTGGCTGGGCATTGAAAATAACGTACTCAATACTTTGAAGCTGGCCTGCGCCAAACTAGGGATAGAAGTATATATTGTCTCACCAAAAGTGCATCCTATCAGCGTTGACGAGGAACTGAATAAAATGGCTGAGGCCACAGGCTTGATTCATAAAACTTTAAACCTGGAGGAGGCTCTGAAAAATGCCAACTATGTGCACACCGACACCTGGATGGATATGGAATTTTTTGATAATGGCAAAGTCAAACCGGACTACAAAGACGAGTATGAAGAACGCATCAAATTATTTAAACCCTACCAGCTGAATGCGGAACTGATAAATAGATACGCCCCACAGGCGAAAATCATGCACTGCATGCCCTGCCACATTGGCTATGAAACAACCCGCGACGCCATTGACCACCCGAACTCCGTCATCTTTGACCAGGCAGAAAACCGCATGCACGCCCAAAAGGCGATCATCTTGCACCTGCTGGGGAAATAACCGGAAACGATTCACATCCTGTTCAGTCGGGATTACTAATCCCGACTGAACTTTTTTATTATTGCTTACCTTAGGCGATTCTGCTAAGATAATAGACCAACAAAAAAAGAAAAAAAGTAATATTAACAATAAAATATACAGTAAAAACCCACGAAAGGAGAACAAAGTGGCTGTTTTTCGATTAGCAATCGGCTCACACAGTCACCCGGACGTCTTTAAAATATTCAATTTTGAGACGGAAGGTTCACTGCCGCTGAACACTCAGATTATCGCCGATCATTTTATTGATTCGGTGACTGAGTATTCAGTAAAAGAAATGCCACCCGGTAAATTTCTCGAAGTAATCTACCATAATGGTGTCATAGACCCCTGTCAGGAGTCTATTCTGACAGCGTGCGAATCACTCGGCGTTCCTGTCATTGCCGCCAAGGTATCGAAGCGCTATTACAGTAATGCTCAGGACGATGTTTATGTAAACAAAATGGTTCACATTACGTTTACCAGCGAGCCTGCACTCGAAACGCTTCGTCCGCGAGGCAGCCGCAAAGGCATGCAAGTGTTCGACCTTACCGCCATGAGCGATAACGAACTCATTGCTCTGGGAAACGGCACTCATGATCGGCGTAAAGGCTGTGATCTTGCTCTGACTCTCGAAGATATGGAAAAACTAAGGGAGATGCAAATTCGCGACAAGCTGCCGTGCGTTACCGACGTTTTTCTTGAAACATTCGGCGCTCGATGGTCGGATCATTGCAATCATAAGAAATGGAGAAAGCTGAGCCTCTTCAGGATTCTCAAAGATGCTACTAAAAGGATCAGAAATTCCAACCTTGTGTCTGCCTTCGTTGACAACGCCGGCGTCTGGAAATTCTTTGAGAAATTCGTGATCGCGCTCAAACTGGAGACTCACTGCAGTCCGAGCCAGATGGAACCATACGGCGGCCAGCTCACCAAGCTAGGCGGCGTATTGCGCGACATTATTTTTTGTGGTCTTGGTTTTAGACCGATTCTCAACATTGAGATGACCGCAGTCGGAGAATTCATCCGAAAGAAATTCCCTCTGCTTGAAGGAATAGCCCTCTCTGCCCGGACAATCGCCCGTGAAACCATTCGAGCCATTGCTGACTATGGCAATCCTATGGGAGTTCCTATGGCTTTGGCAAGAATGCTCAGCCATTTTTCTTTCAGCGGAAAAGTATTCGCGCTGGGAGGAACTGTCGGCCTTGGACGTGAGGATTGTGCACTACAAGGTATTCCTCAAAAAGGCGACTTTGTATTAATGGTTGGGGGCCGGACGGGCAACGACGGTCTGCATGGCGCAACCGTAAGTTCCGGAGAAATTACCGAACAAACGGACAGCGGGGATTCCTGCCATGTCCAGATCGGTAATCCATTTCAGGAACAAAAAATGGTTATGGCCATTGAAGACCTGCGTGACGCTGGATGCCCTCGCAGATTAAATGACTTTGGCGCTGCTGGTATTGTTTCCGCCATCGCGGAAATGGGAGAGCAGGCTGAAGGCGGCGGAGGTGTTCTAGTAAATCTGGCGCTTGTTCCTCTTAAGTGCGCTGGACTGGAAAACTGGCAGATTGCTCTATCGGAAAGCCAGGAACGCGGAGGCATAATCATCATTCGTGAGAAGCTTGACGAGGCTATTGAAATTCTGCGTCGTCACCAGCTTGAGTACGCGGTTGTCGGTATTGTCACCTGCAATGGCCGTTTCCAGATGATCTACGATCCTGATGCGACTGATCTGCATTCAGATATGCCGCTTTCCGGAGAAATCTGTCTGGATGTGCCATACGTCTATTTCGATGAATGCCCATTGCCGCAGATCGAGATTATTGAACCGCCGGTTCGGACTGATACTGTCGATTTCCCAGAAATCACACTTGATAATGTAGAAGAAATGGCTGTTCAAGTAACTAGCCATTTTGATGCATGTAATCAAGAGCAGGCTACAACCCAGTACGACGGTACAGTAATTGGAACTAATGTCCAGGGATCTCTCTATGGTCGCGATTATAATGTAACCTCTCATCTGGCTGTCAGTCGACCGGTGTATGGGAGACCCTATGCCGTGACCATCAGCCAGAGCTTCAGCCCCTGGCAATTTGAAGTCAATCCGCAACTGGCCGCCCGGAACGCAATGATCGATGCCATCATTACCCAGGTAGCGAGCGGTATCCGAAGAACTGACGTTTGCGAAGCTGACAATTTTTACACCCCTACTCAACTGGATCCCTATGCCTACTACTGGTTGGTTAAACAGGTGCAAGAAATTGCCGCACTCTCCGAACTGACCGAAACGCCATTTGTCAGCGGCAAAGACAGTTCGTCTGGCACGGGATTTGGCGTGAATGTTGTCCCCAGCGTTGTGATTACGGCCATGGGCAAGATTAGCGACTATCGCAATCTCATAATGCACCTGTGGCAGAAACCTTGCAGTACTCTAATTGCTGTAGGACCGCAGTTCAAGACTTTGAGCGGCTCTATACTGTCTTCATCGCTCGGGCTAACCGGAACGATACTTGAAAGTATGCCACGAGAAGAAGTGCGAGAGTATCTCGACCGGCTTTACCAACTGGTAACCTCTGGCAAGGTACTATCGTCCGTTCCCATCAACCGCGGAGGGATTTTGCTTCGTCTCTTCGAGGGAATAATTGCTTCAGGGTTTGGTGTGAAAACACCGCTCTGTCAGGAATTATTTCCGGAAAGTTACGGAGCAGCATTGCTGGAAGTCCCGTCTTCTGCCGCCGGGTATATTTTAACCAATTACGCCGACCTCAATCCACGGATTGTCGGTGAAATCGTCGACTACAGAAGCCTGACAGTATGTGGTCGAAACATTGATCTGAATCTTCTATTCAATGGCTGGAACACAACATTTCAAAAGGCGGTGGCGTGATGAAAAAGCGAGTAACCATACTCTTTGCTCCCGGGACAAACTGTCACACGGAAACAATCAAGGCTTTTAATCAGGCTGACGCGGACGCCCGACTTGTATTTCTGGACGATATCCTCAAGGGACGGATCGCAATCACTGACTGCGACATCTTCTTTGTCCCTGGTGGATTTTCCTTCGGAGATCATATCAACACCGGCACCGTTGTTGCCATACTACTGCGTGATTTCTTCCCGTTGCTTCTTGAGGCGGGGATTCCTGTGGGAGGTGAGTGCAACGGATTCCAGATCCTCATGCGGGCAGGTTTCTTTGGCCACGACGTTACCCTGACTGAAAATGTTTCCGGGGTATTCTGCAGCCGGCCAGTGTTGCACCGGGTAATTGCTTCACCGTGCATCTGGACTGCCGGGCTTGAGGGGAGAGTGTTTGGATTCCCTTCAGCACATCACGGTGGCAGGATCGTTGGTAACACCGATCGGCTTAATGTGGTTATGACCTACGAGTCACTATCACCTAACGGCAGCCGTATCGCCGCTATCTGCTCAGAAAACGGGCAAGTGTTCGGCATTATGGACCACATGACACGCCCATATGACAATCCGGACGGACAGTTCATTTTCCAAAACGTTCTCAAGGCGTAATAAATTATTCCCGCGCCTGGTGTGACGAAACTAACTAAAATCGCAACTTCTAACAAGCCTGTACACTGTGTGTACAGGTCTTTTTTTATTTAAAAAAATAAAAGCGCCCGGGAAAACCTCAGTTGGGCGCTTATTTTACTTTAACAGATCGCGGTTCGTAGAACGGACGGGGAATACGGAAAGCATTGTGGCACTTCGGACAGTTAACCAATTCGGTGGTTAAACACTTCGGCCCGCGATGGATGCGGAAGGAGCGTTTAACGGAATGTGCTCCACGGGAAGCCGGCATTTCGGTGCGGGTCAGATAACCTTTTTTCTGCAATTCGCGTAAATGGTCGCGCACCTGGCCGGCTGTCTTCAGATAAAGATTCACGTCCGGCATAGTCAGTAGGTCCTCGGCCGACGGCCAGTACAAATGCTGCAGCCACCAGTCAATCAGCGAGCAGAGCAGCCAGTACTGGGCATCTGATAAGTCGCGGAATCCCGGCCGTTCACTGGCAGCCGAAAGCGCCTGTTCTGTCTTTTCCCGGCTGTCCTCATAGCGCTTTTTCCATTCCGGAAAAACCGTCCAAACTTCCGACAGCTTATAGAAACGCACCGGCACCAGATAGGGCTGGCGGTAGCGAATGACATAACTCACGCCTTTATCCTTCAGGTGGCGCAAGATAGCCGAACGCACCCAGCTGACGACGTTCACCAGCCAGTCAGAACAGACATAAACCTCGCTGGAAATCTGTAATTCATCTGTGAACTTAGGAACCTGCTCTTCTTCCGGTTTGGGATGCAATTCCTTGTCCACATCACGAACCAGCCAGGCGCTGCATCCGGCTTGCGTCATAATTTCCGCTTTAGTTAACTGGCCTGCCTGAAGCAACTGCCGCACTTTTAACCGCTTATCAAGGGGCTCTTTTTTTGGCATCTTCTCCCTCCATATTATTTGCCAATATTGAAAAATCTAAAACTAGCTGATTATCTTAACAAAAAAATAGTAATTTAGCAAACTACCCTTGACAAAATATAATTTTAAAGATATACTGGCGCGTTAAATAGATCGTTCAACATTCCACGGAGGGAAATCATGACACTCGCGCAATTACTGGCCGCAGCCATCATTATTCTGATGGCCAGAGCATTCATTAGGCATCATCGCGGTCACCGCTCACAGTGGCCGGGAAGATTCAAGGCAGCGTCCATAGCTTTTATGGACATATTGCTGCCAGACTGGCGCAATATTGCCATAAACCTAACGCTAGTCGTCGTCAGCGCACTTTTACTGCTCTTCCTTGTGGGCGGGGCATTACAAGTGTTTGTAGCTGGCGCCTAAACTATACCAACCGTCTGTTGCATCAATCTAGATGCAGCCGACGGTTCTTATTATTGGCGAACATCATTAAAAATGCTATAATATTCACATCTTACAACCAATAGAGGGAAAATCACCCTTGTTTATTTTTATCTCAAATCAACCGTAATTGGTATTAATAAAAAATGTTTCTCCAAAAATTAGTAATTCAGGGATTTAAATCTTTCGCCAATAAAACCGGACTGGAATTCACCCAGGGCACCACGGCTATTGTCGGCCCCAACGGTTCCGGGAAATCAAATATTGCCGATGCCGTGCGCTGGGTGCTGGGCGAACAGAGCCTGAAAACCCTGCGTGGGAAAAAATCAGGCGATGTTATTTTCGCCGGTTCAGATAAAAAAACCCGTTTGGGCTTTTGCCAGGTGGATATGCATCTGAATAACGTTGACCGCAAAGCGCCGATAGATTTCGATGAAATCGTCATTTCCCGGAAAATCTACCGCGATGGCGAAGGGGAATATTATATCAATAAAAATCACGTCCGGCTGCAGGACATCCTTATGCTGCTGGCAAAATCAAATTTCGGCCAAAGAAGCTACAGCATCATCAGCCAGGGGATGATTGATTTATTCCTGGCAGCCACGCCGACCCAGCGCAAGGAGTATTTTGACGAGGCAGCCGGCGTCAGGCAATTCCAGATAAAAAAAGAACAGGCCGGGAACAAACTCGCGCAGACCAGGGATAATTTGAATCAGGCCGGTCTCCTGATCCAGGAAATAGAACCGCGGCTGCGTTCGCTGACCAGGCAGGTGCATCGCCTGGAACGCAAGGAAGAGATACATAAAGAACTGAAAGAAATACAGCACCGCTATTACGCCGGGCTCTGGCATGATCTCAGGAAAAAGCATGAGGTTGACGAACAGCACTACCAAAAAACCGAAACCCAGCGGAAAAAAATCCAGGATGAAGCCACTGACCTGCAAAACGAGATAAAGAAATTGGCCCTGGGAGAAACCCGCCAGGATGCCTTCCAGAATCTGCAGAAAGAGTATAATGAAGCGCAAACAGAAAAAAATCGTCTGCAGAAGGAACAGGCCGTTCTAAAAGGTAAAATTCAGATTGACCGCGAGCAGAGAGGCGAGATCGATCTGATCTGGCTGGAAAAACGCCAGGAGCAGTTAAAGCATTCTATCACCGGCTTAGAGCATACAGTTTCCGAGAGCCGGGAAAATATAAATAAATTCACTCGACAGGCAGAGGAAAGAAAAAAAGAGCTGGCCGCCATCAAACAGCAAATAGAAGCGATTAACGGCAATCTGTCTGTCGCTAAGAATAAATTGCTGAATAAAAAACCGCTGGCTATCCCGGAAATCTCAGAAAACGTAGCCGGCATTTATCAGCAGCAGAAAGAATTACTGGCAAAAATAGAATCAGCGCAAACTCCGGAAGACCTGCAAACCATAAAAGCAGAGGCAAAAGCCCTAACCAATCGCTTGTCGCAACTCAATCATTTATTGAAAGAATCCGGTACCGGCGACCCGCATGAGGTGATCGCTTTTCAGGATCAGATTTCCAAACTACTGTCAAAAAAAGATGAGTTGGTCAGTTTTATTAACGATATTACAGTAAAACTGCAGATAGCCGAAGAAAGGCTTAACAACGGGCAAAAACAGCTGGATATATCAAAGGAAGAAATCTTAAAAATAACCAGGGAAATTGAACACGCTGATACGCATAAAAATCCCCAGGAAATCGCCTCTGACATTGCCCGGGAAGAAAAGCATCTCAGCGAAAAAATATTACAGCTGGACGATAAGCTTTCTAAAATCAACGAGCAGATCCAAAAATTCAACCAGACCGAACAGCAAAAAAAAGAAAACGTCTTTTCCCTGCAAAACCAGTATTCAAAAAAACAGGAAGAGATTAATAATATAACCAGCCAATTAAACGCCATCAAAGTGGAATTGGCTAAACTGGAAACCCACCAGGAAGACCTGGAAAAAGAAATGATAGACGAACTGACCGACGAGGAAAGAAAAAACATTTATGATAATGAAAAACCGCCTATCGCCCAGCCAGAGCTTTTCCAGGAAATTCAGAAATTAAAACACCAGCTGGATCTTATCGGCGGCATTGATCCGCAGGTCAGCCAGGAATATGAAGAAACCAACACCAGATACCAATTCCTGACCACGCAAAGCGACGACCTGAATAAAGCTTCCGCTGATTTAGAAAAAGCCATTGCCAATCTGGAAGAAACCATAAAAAAACAATTCGACAAATCCTTTGAACAGATAAATGAATACTTTACAGAATATTTTAAAATACTGTTTAACGGCGGCAACGCCAGTTTATCGCTGGTTAAAGAAGAGCTGAGGGATGACGATGAAGAAGAAGTGGAAGAAGGCGGAGAGGAGACTGACGGCGAAAAGGAGCCGGCTGAAGAAAAACCCAAAGAAAAAACGAAACAGGCTTTAAGCGGCGTAAAAGTTATTACCGGTATTGATATCCACGCCACCCCTCCGGGTAAAAAATTAAGGGGAATTGCCATGCTTTCCGGCGGCGAAAGGGCGCTGACCTCAATAGCTTTGATTTGCGCAATTATCCATAATAATCCCTCACCCTTCGTAATATTGGATGAAGTGGACGCGGCGCTGGATGAATCGAATTCCATACGCTTTGCCTCGATTGTCGAGAGGTTATCCAAAAAAACGCAATTCATTGTCATTACCCATAATCGCGCGACCATGAACAAGGCTCACATTCTTTATGGCGTTACCATGGGCGATGACGGTGTTTCCAAGCTTTTATCAGTCAATATCCAGGAAGCGGAAAAGGTAATCGCTAAAAACCAGATTTGACATTTTATCCGAAATAAAATAAGATATTACTTACTATGTTAATAATCCGTTTAGCCAGATTTGGAAAAAAGAAACACTCTCTTTTTAGGGTAATTATCTCCGAAAAATTACGGGATACCCGGGGGAGTTATTTAGAATTGCTGGGTAATTATAACCCTCATACCAATAAGGCCGTATTGAAAGACGAGCGCATTAAATATTGGCTGTCCAAAGGCGCGCAGACCTCCGGTACTATCCACAACCTTTTATTGGACCATAAAATCATTGAGGGTAAAAAAATTAAGGTGGCCAATATAAAGAAGAAGCCTGAAGAAAAAAAGGAAGCCAGCGCCCCAGCCAAACCCGCAGCTACCGAGGTAAAACCCGAGCCGAAAAAAGAAGAACCAAAGGCTGAAACTAAGCCGGCGGAGAAAAAAGAAGAAAAACCGGTCGAGGCCAAACCCGCAGTCGAAAAAAAATAAAACAACAAAGCCCCTATAAACCAATGTTATCGTTACGGGAAGGGGGATTTTTTATTGTCCTAGAAAGAAGCGGGAGCTTGACATTCAGGGATAATTGCGCTAATATAGACTGTTTATTGATCAGATAATAATTAACCGCAAATTATATGAAAAAAACCGCCAATTTAAAAACAGCGTTTATTGCTTTATTGGTCTTTTTTGGCATGGCTGGGGGAGTTTTAATAGTACAAGCCAAATCTGCTAATATTCCCGAACAGCTTACTCCCACCTCTATTATTGATTCAAAATTGCCCGCACTTCAGCCGTCTTATCCTAAACCGCAAAATCCTCAACCTTATAAGTTAGTTGATCCCAATGCTACAGTGCACCAGCAAACTGAAGATATGTTGAGCACGGACACTTGCCTAAATTTAAATGATGCTACATATCATAACATTACAGCCAACACAGTCATTTGCACAGACCAAGGCGACTACTTTTATAACGGTGCTGATATGTATGGCTTTATAAATATTTTAGCTGATAATATAACACTGGATTGCCAAGGAGCAAAAATTTATTCTGATAATGTTCCCGATAGTGACCCATATACATCTACTGGCGGCTGGGGAATTATTATTGGCGACCCCAATCATAGCTATAGCAATGTAACAATAAAAAACTGCGTTATAGAAAAATTCTATACTGATATCTATAAATACAGCAATTCCAATAATACTAACATTCATAATAATTCTCTAATAAATTCCGAAATAGGTTTACTGTCTAGGGGTATCGCTACTAACTCACATATTTACAACAATTCATTAATCGGAGATGGTATATTCAATGATCCCAACGATCAAAAGATAGGAATATTATTAGAGGCTGAAAATAATGGCCTGTTTGAATATAATACCTTTACCAACCTTAATTACAATGGGATTCTACTTAACTCCAAAAAGCTCGCTTCAATCTGGTATTTCCCCCATGATAATATCTTCCGAAATAACCTCATGAGCAATGTTTACCGGGGCATAGTCCTGACCAGCGGCGCTTATAACAATACCATTCAGGATAACCAGATAGACGCCAGCGACGTAGGTATTTATTTCTATCATTATACCGACCCGGCTAACAAAATTCTTAATAATACTGTTATTAAGAATTCCGTTACTGGCGGTAGCAACAATATCGGCATAATGTTTGAGGCATCGGCTGGCGATAATAATACCCTGAAAAATAATCACTTAAAGAATGCTACTGCTGGTAGAGGCCTTTATCTGGCGTCAGGCAACAATAACAATGTCATTCTGCAAAACAGCTTTATAAATAATCTGCACCAGGCTTATGATAATGGTTCTGGTAATATTTTTGACCAGAATGGTAAAGGCAACCGCTGGAGCACATTCGACGAGCCGTCCGAGGGCTGCCATGATGCCGATGGTAATGGAATTTGTGAAGAAAGTTACACAGGGATTACAGGAGACGCTGGTAGTATCGACCACTACCCCACCACCGGCCAGATAACACTCGCCCCTATCAACCCCATCACCGCCAATGAATTGGATACTGTGATTGTCGATATGGCGGCAACTGATCCGGAAGGTGATAAGCTGACTTACAGCATAGAAGATCCGCGCTTTTATTCACTGGAGTCGTGCGTAGGCGATCCCTCTGTCTGGGGATGGAGTACTAACAAATATAGCGCCGGACATTATTTCGTTATGGCAAAAGTAACCGACGGTGATTATATCGCTACTCAACAAGCAGAAATCATAGTCAATGACACCTGCCATTTGGACAAGTGGGGTAAAATGGTCTGTTCTGCCGTTCGTACCAATATCTCCTGCCTCTAATATTATCTTTCAATAATAGATAATTGACAATCATAATTTACTTTGCTAGTCTAAAATTATCCAGACTGGAATAGTTTCGGTCGACAGTACTGGTGAACCTTATATAAAGAAGATTAAACTGAAAAACCATTATGACAGTTAAGAAAGGGTCCGAAACAATGGACCAAGAGTTCGTTGAGTACGTGGTAAAAAATTTAGTTGATCGTCCAGAGGATGTTTCCTCGGATAGGACGGTTGATGAAATGGGTGTACTAATCACCCTGAAAGTGAATCCGGCAGATCTCGGGCAGGTTATTGGCCGCCAGGGCCAGACCGCCAAGGCTATCCGGACTCTATTAAGGGTCGTGGGCGCCAAGAATCATGCTCGCGTCAACCTGAAGATCTATGAACCAGAGGGTTTTCACAAAGGCCCTGCACGCGGTCCAAGACCGGCTGATACGTCAGCGGTAGCCGATACGTCAGCGGTAGATGATCTGAAGATATAAAATCAAATAGAAATATACACAAAAGCCGTGTGGTACAAACCCCGCGGTTTTTGTTTTATTGAATATAATAAATTAATTCTCCCTCTCTTGTGATGACGGAGATGAAGCCATTGACGTTACAATACGGTTTTTGATAGTCTTACGAACACGGGGGCAGTATATCCCATCGTCTTGGGTAAGAAATAAAAAACGCTCATGTCCGGGAAATGGAGAATAAAATTATGTTTGATCCTACGAAGGGCGAATAGCCCGCTAGAATGCGCATCGCGGCGCCTTATCCCGTGCGTATTCTTTTTTTATTACCCAGACCGCCCCCTTTGTGTCATCCTGAGGAGTGAGCGCAAGCGAACGACGTGAGAATCTCGCTATCTTCAGCACCTGGGGTTGCCACACCCTCACTGCGTTTGGGCTCGTAATAACAAAAGTGGGGCGGGGCTTCGCGAAGGCGAGTTTAATTACTTTTCTGGGTGACCAGAAAAATTGCAAATATGATATACTGTAATCAAGTATTTATAAAATATCAAAGCAAGCTTTAAATATTAATCATCGCGAGGCCACGGGCCGAGCGATACACCCTTTGCGGAAAGCGTTGGAAACCATCCGCCCATTGGCGGAGGGTTTCCGAAATAATCTATGCAATTCGACATTATCACTATCTTTCCAAACATCTTTAGCTCTTATTTTAATGAGAGTATTCTTAAGCGCGCTCAAAGAAAAAAGAAAATAAAAATCATAATCCACAATCTGCGCGACTACGCTAATGACAAACATAAAACCGTCGATGACCGGCCGTATGGCGGAGGACCCGGAATGCTTATGAAAATTGAACCAATTTATAAATGCTTGAAATCAATAAAAAAATTAAAACACCATAAAATTATTTTACTCTCAGCTAAAGGTAAATCCTTTAATCAATCATTGGCAAAAACATTTGCGAAACTTCAGCAGATAATCTTTATTTGTGGCCATTATGAAGGCGTTGACGAGCGAGTAATCAAATATATTGACGAAGAGATATCCATCGGCAATTATGTACTGACTGGCGGAGAAATTCCAGCTATGGCCGTTATTGATGCGATCACGCGCTTGATACCCGGAGTATTGGGAGACGCTGATTCACCAAAAGAGGAAACTTTCTCGAAAAATCTGGACTATATCGAGTACCCGCATTATACCAGGCCAGAATCATTTAAAAATCAAAATGTTCCGGGAGTGCTGTTATCCGGTAATCACGAAGAGATAAACAAGTGGCGAAAAAAGAAATCCAAGCTGAGAAAGTCTTGACACCTTCTCATAAATACTTTACAATACATTATACCAATAATTGGTCGAAATAAAGGCTAATTTAACACTAAAATATAAGGAGAAACGCCTAGTGGGGATATAAAAACTAGCAAAAAGTTATCAAATAAAACATTTGATGTCCCGCTAAGCCGGGATTTTTTATCTCCTATATCGACCAGTCATTGAGAACTTTAACAATCAGAAAGTGATAAGAAGAAACGTCAATTTCTTTTTGAAAGTTTTTTAAAACTTTCATTTTTTTCGAGAGTTTGATCCTGGCTCAGGATGAACGCTGGCGGCGTGTCTAAGGCATGCAAGTCGAACGATCCTTGTCGCAAGACAAGGGGAGTGGCAAACGGGAGAGTAACACATTGGTAACCTACCTCTGACACGGGCATAACCTGGAGAAATCCGGGCTAATTCCCGATGTACCCATTACGTAATTCGTAATGAGTAAACGGTTTTTAATCGGTCAGAGAGGGGCCTATGTTCTATCAGCTTGTTGGTGAGGTAATGGCTCACCAAGGCGATGACGGATAGGGGGTGTGAGAGCACGACCCCCCTCACTGGGACTGAGACACTGCCCAGACTCCTACGGGAGGCTGCAGTCAAGAATCTTCCCCAATGGCCGAAAGGCTGAGGGAGCGACGCCGCGTGTAGGAAGAAGCTTTTCGGAGTGTAAACTACTTTTTTTAGGGAAAAACTAATGATTGTACCTAAAGAATAAGGGGCTGCTAACTTCGTGCCAGCAGCAGCGGTAATACGAAGGCCCCGAGCGTTATCCGGATTTATTGGGCGTAAAGAGCTCACAGGTGGCTTACCAAGTCTTTGGTTAAATTCTGATGCTTAACATCAGTCATGCCAGGGAAACTAGCAAGCTAGAGGGCAGAAGAGGCAGACGGAATTGCCGGTGTAGTAGTAAAATGCGTTAATATCGGCAAGAACACCAAGAGCGAAGGCAGTCTGCTGGGATGACCCTGACACTACAAGAGCGAAAGCGTGGGTAGCGATACGGATTAGATACCCGTGTAGTCCACGCCGTAAACGATGGATACTAGACATTGGGAGTATCGACCCTTTCAGTGTCGGCTTACAAGCTAACGCATTAAGTATCCCGCCTGGGGAGTACGGTCGCAAGACTAAAACTCAAAGGAATTGACGGGAACCCGCACAAGCGGTGGAGCATGTGGTTTAATTCGACAATAAACGAGGAACCTTACCAGGGCTTGAAATTTTAGCTGCACGGCCGCAGAAACGTGGCCTCCTTCGAGGGTGCTAATACAGGTGCTGCATGGTTGTCGTCAGCTCGTGTCGTGAGATCTCGGGTTAAGTCCTTTAACGAGCGCAACCCCTATGATATGTTAAATATTCATATCAAACTGCCTTGGATAACAAGGAGGAAGGTGGGGATGACGTCAAATCAGCATGGTCCTCTGACGCCCTGGGCTACACACGTGCTACAATGGGCAGTACAATGGGCCGCTAAGTCGCAAGATGGAGCTAATCCCATCAAAACTACCCACAGTTCGGATTGAGGGCTGCAACTCGCCCTCATGAAGTTGGAATCGCTAGTAATCGCAGATCAGCTATGCTGCGGTGAATACGTTCTCGGGTTTTGTACACACCGCCCGTCACGCCAAGAGAGTCGGTAATACCCAAAATCCCTCACTTAATGAGAGGGCTTAAGGTAGGACCGATGATAGGGGCGAAGTCGTAACAAGGCATCGGTAGCGGAAGCTGTCGATGGATCACCTCCTTTCTAAGGAGAACTTAATTTCCTTTCGGGGAAATTATTGTAGGTCGATGATCAGATTTTATTATCTGATTTTGAAATAATTTTTGACGTTTCTTTCTTATCACCTTTTGGTTGTTAAATAATATATACAAATCTACAGCCCAGTAAAATCATGAGTTTGATTTTTACCAAGATATTTAGTACAATATTGACAAACAGGCTGTAGTTTTTTTATTTAATAAACAATATACAGGGGCGACTAGCTTCCACCTCCGTCCGCCTGGGGCGGACTTCGGCGGACACGCAGATGGTTATTAAAGCCCAGTGGTGGGCGACTAGCTCAGATGGTTAGAGCGCGTCACTGATAATGACGAGGTCTCAGGTTCGATTCCTGAGTCGCCCACCACTGGGGTCTATAAAGCTTGCCTACCCCTCAGAGTTGAACAAAACAAGGCGAGCAGGGTTTAATGTCAGGTTCCCCCGCCACAATAAATTAAATGAACTAAAGTGGAGCGGGGTCCGCCTCCCATCGGGCCTGAGAGGCCTCAGGGCCTCGAACGGCTGGCGGAGATTCCTGAGTCGCCCATTTGAAAAAAACAATTCGCTCCAATAATGGAAATAAATAAACTCCAAAAAACATTGCGGGATTTGGCAGAAAAAAAGAACTGGGGCAATTCCCCCGCTGAAATAAATTTTGCTGAAAAAATTGCTCTCCTCCACGCAGAAGTTTCAGAAGCCCTGGAAGCTTACCGTAAGGGTAATTTTCAGGGCAAAGATGGCGTCGGTGAAGAACTTGCTGATATATTAATTCGAACCATCCATCTTGCCAGCATTTACGGGCTTGATCTGGAAAGAGAAATCAACAAAAAACTTAAAATAAATTCAGAAAGAAGCTGGGATAATGACCAGCTGCACATCGATAAAAAAAATTGCTAGGAATAATATAATTATTATTTTCAAATGCCGAAGATATTTGTGCCGAGGTAGCTCAGTGGTAGAGCGAAGGACTGAAAATCCTTGCGTCGCCAGTCCGATTCTGGCCCTCGGCATTTGAGAATAATTTCGTGATTAAAAAATGCAGCTCAGTGGGCCGAAGCCACGAGTGAAGCAAACTGCTTTGCTTCACGAGGAGCTGAGGCGGGCGAGATGATACGGGAACCGCCATCGAGCCCCGGGAGAGCGAAGGACTGAAAATCCTTGCGTCGCCAGTCCGATTCTGGCTCTCGGCATAAGTGAAGCATTAATAACCCAAACTGAAAATTTTACCCCGTACTTGACGCGAAGCGGCATAGTGCGGGGCCTTGCGTCGCCAGCATGCCCCACGAAGTTGAACGTAGCGAAACGTAGCGGGGGGGAGACCCGCCCCGCTGACTAGCGGGGTTCTTGAGAACAAATAATAAATCAAATGACGAAATCCCGCCGCATGGCGGGATGGCCCTCGACATCTTCAGGGGCTTGCTTTTGTTGTGGGATAAACTATACTATACTGAAACTATATTAGATAAACACTAAACTTGAGTATATATTTCCCCTTATATGATTGAAAACTCAGAATATTTAAAGGAAGCGGCACAATCTTCGATGGATTTCTCAAAGATCCAAATCGATGAAATACTTAAAGCTCATAATACCGGACAGCCGATTGAATTTGAGTCATTTAGCCCATATATTGCGGACCATGACCTGGCTCATGGAGATATTCGATCTGGAGGCCTAACTAATGAGGAACAGATCGGATTACAAATAAGTAAAACTTTACGGGAACAGCTACCGGAGGCGCGGATGGTTTCATTGTATGATGAATACAATACCAATGTTCCGGATAGTGCGGATCCATCCGGTCGACCCATGTCTGACGGCAAGCAAGTTGGATTGCCTGATGATGTAAAAAATAATTTCAAACAAGGCATTATCAGGGTTCTACGAGAAAACAATTTGAGCAGGGATGACGACTTGCTTATTTCAGAAAGCAGTAAAATTAAAGCAGCTCACACGCTTGAGCAACGGCTACGTGAACACGGCTTGGTCTTCGAACGTGATGGTGCGGTATACTTCCGGAATCCAAATCCTGAAAATCCCGCTTATGCTGAAGTGCTCCTTCGATCAAAAAACGGACGGTGGATGTGCGAAGCGCTGGATGCTTCAACCTACTTAGATCCAAAGAACCTGGATATAACACATATCGTTGCCCTCTCAAACCACTTCAAACCGCAGCAGGACAAGGTTTGGGAAATTTTGCGATCTCTCGGTATCCAGAACCGCAATTACCACAATATTTTCTATGACGAGACGCTACCACCAGAGGCTGTCGCTGAGGTGATTCGGGAAAAATTTATCAGGGCTGGACAGACATTTCAGGCGGCCGCGTAAAGAACTTAAAGCTTGAAATTAAACAAAACCCGTGATACAGTATTATCACGTATTTTGGTAATATTTGATAATTAACCGAGCTTATTTGCGCCATGTATATCGTTGCTACTATCTCAAAAAATTCTTACCCGGCAGAAAAAATTGAAGAAATTCTGAAAGCCGGAGCAACTATGCTGAGATTTAATTTTTCTCATGGCACACCGCAGGATCAGGCTGGCCATATACAAACCGCCAGGACTGTAATCGCGAAACTAGGGCTTGAAAAATCCGTTAAGATAATAGCTGATTTACCGGGCGACAAATTACGCCTGGGTACGTTCGAACCGATCCATTTCCCGATTAAAAAGGGACAGCTCGTAAAATTCGTATTAGACTATAATTCAGATGATCCTTCTAAATTTATCCCCATTGATGCTGATAATATTTGCAAATATCTGAAAGCCGGCCAGCCTATTAGTGTCGGCGATGGCGATCCTGCTTTAATCATCACTGAAATCATTGATGAAAATACTTTTACCGCGCTGGTGCAAAATAATGGCGGTATTCAATCTATGAAAGGATTTAATATCGGGAGAGGGGTTGACGAACTAGACCATTTTACCAAGAAAACACTGGAAAGTATTGCCTATTTGCCCAAGATTAAACCAGATTTGATTGCCCTGTCCTTTGTTAATAATAGGGCTTATTTAAAAAAGGCAAAAAAATTGCTGGCTGAGCAATATCACTCAGATAAGTTACCACCCTTAGTGGCAAAACTGGAAACTCCTGAAGCAATTAAAAATCTTGACGAAATAGCTAAGGATTGCGATATTTTCATGGTTGCCCGGGGTGATCTGGCTATTACCGCGCCATATGAAATGCTCGGTATCTACCAGAAACAAATTGTACAGGCTGCCAAAAGAAATAATAAGCAGGTGATAGTTGCCACTCAGCTTTTAGAAAGTCTAATGGAAAGCCATACTCCGACCAGATCAGAAATATTGGATCTGACAAATATTGTTCTCGATGGTGCTGATGGCATCATGTTTGCTAAGGAAACTGGTTTGAGTCTGACGCCTGGCTATTCAGTGTCAATTGCAAAAAAAATAATTAATGCCGTCGAAAAGAATAGAGATAAAATATAACGGGGTGTAGTTCAGTTGGCTAGAACGCTCGCTTCTTGCCCCGCCCCAGGTACAGGATTGCGCTCTTAATAAAAAATTATAGAGAAATATATTCAGGTCGGGGTGTAGTTCAGTTGGCTAGAACGCTCGCTTTGGGAGCGAGAGGTCCGCGGTTCGAGTCCGCGCACCCCGACCTGAATATGTTTTTAAAACCCTGGTGGCGGGGTGAAGGAGCGAGAGGTCCCCGGTTTCCCGCCACAAATATTTAATCTAATGTAGGCGGGACCCCGCCGAATGGCGGTGGCGAGTCCCTACCTGCCAGTAGGCAGTCGCGCACCCCGACCACTCAATAAAACCAATAGTATGAGTAAGAATTTTTACAACCAAGTATATTTTTTGGTAAAAAAAATTCCACGGGGCAAAGTCGCTACCTATGGGCAAATTGCCGCATTAATTGGCTCCCCCAGAGCCGCACAAATGGTCGGCTGGGCAATGCATGCCATGGACGGCGGCCGGCTCGAAGAAATACCCTGGCAAAGGGTGATCAACCGTGAAGGTCGCATCAGTACTACCTGCATCATCCACCCGCCGGATGAACAAGCCCGACTGCTGAAAAAAGACGGCGTGCAGGTGTTAAAAAAGAAAGAGGGCCACTTTGTTGACTTAAAAAAATATCTGTGGCAACCTTAAGTATAAATAACGCCGAGCCTACGGGTCTTGTGGGTCCCGAGGCGAGGCGTACCTAATAGGGAAAAGATGCAATGAAGGGAAACCGCAGGTGTCCCTTCATAAACACGCGCGGGTATCGTATAACGGTATTACCTCAGCTTTCTCCCGAAAAATAAGGAGCGAAGCGACTATATTTTTCGGGATCCTCGCAACAAGATGGGCTTGTTCCACCCTCCTCATCGTTGCGGGACAAGCTGATGACAGGGGTTCTGCGCCATAGGTACACCCGCCTTTGGCGGGGAACTCATTAAATAAAAAATTTATATAGTTAATTCCCATAGAGCGGGTATCGTATAACGGTATTACCTCAGCTTTCCAAGCTGATGACAGGGGTTCGACTCCCCTTACCCGCTCCATGGGAATTAAAACTTAAAAGCATCCTTACCCGCTCCAATATCAAACTTTCCGATTTTTTTGGCGGAATGCTATTCTGAAATATATTATAAAAATTTAAAATCTGATATAATCCATATATGTCAGACAAAATTTTGTTAAATAAAGAAATACATATATTTACCGAAAACGATTTGCCATGCTTAATTACTTATGCTGAAAAAACAGGAGGTTCACATTTCAGTATAACTATGGTGGTAGACTTATTTTTGCATGGTTCAAAAATTTTATTTCTTACAGCATATCCAATGGCGAAAGAAAATTTTTTAGAACAGATTGAAATCGATCATTCAAAAATTGCCCTTGTTAATTCCCCAGGCGATTTAGAAAAAGCAAAAGATTCCCAAGTCATTATTTTAGAGAGCGGAAATGAAAATTTGTTCTTTGATGTAGTAAAAACACTTCCTGATTTGCAAGAAAGGGTTGTCTTGATTAAAAATATGGAAGTATTTACTCAAGCTGTTTTTGATGTTTGTATAAGTATGAAAAAAATTATTTTATCTGGAAATATTGATACATGTATCGATAAAGAGAGAATTAGTAAAAAATATTTTAAAACAATAATTGCTTTTTCTAAACCAGATATTTTGTTACCGATAGAAATCCCAGTATTAGAAAAATATGTTGGTTATTTATCAAATAAAGACGAGAGCGGTAATGTAATTGTTCAAAAAATTCAGAAATATGACAGATAAAAAATACATGGCTCTTGCAATACTTGAAGCAGAAAAAGGTAAAAAATTAGGTAATTTACCTTTTGGTGCTGTTTTAGTTAAAAATGCTGATATTATTGGTTCTGCTCATGCAGAAGATATTACTTCAACAGATGTATCTGCTCATGCAGAACTTCAAGCAATCCAACAAGCATGCAAAAATTTAAAAACAAGCAATTTAAAAGAATGTGTACTCTATACTACAAATGAACCTTGTGCCATGTGTGCAGGTGCTATTCTTCAGTCAGGTATTTCTAAAATTGTGATTGGAGTTATTCGTGGAGATATTCCCAATAGGTTTCAACCGAAAAAAATTGGAATTGATGAATTGATTGAAAATTACAATTATAAGCCAGAAATCATAAGAGGGGTTTTGAAAAGTGAAGTTATTGAATTATTTAAAAATGGCAAACTTTGACCCAAAAACATATCACATTATCGGAATGAGTCCCGGTAATAATTATTTCAAAGATGAAGAAGTTCATTATCTTTTGAAAACTGTCGTTGAGCGATATTCGGCGGCGGAAAAGCGAGGGCGGGAACTTAATAATATTTCAAGATCCTCACCCCGTCATTCGACGAGGTCCGCCTTTTGCGGTGACTCTCGAGATCAATTAATATAATCAAATGACGAGATCCCGCCCTGGTGGCGGGACCCTTACCCGCTCCAACGGAAAATCAATTTAATAAGTTATCCCCAGTCAATCTCTTGACCGTTTTTTGATTATTATTTATTATTATATCGTATTACGATATAGTATATATTTCCTATGAATAAAGAGCTATTAAAAGGGCATTCTGAATTAATTATCCTCTCCGCTCTGGCCAAAAAACCAATGCATGGATACGTACTCTCCGAGGCTTTGCGCGAAGCCATGCCAGACATGTTTCAGTTTGGAGTTGGCATGCTATACCCCCTGCTGCATAAACTTGAACGGAAACGCTTGATTACCGGCCAGTGGCTGGAAGTCGGCCATGCACGGAGAAAAGTCTATTCGCTCACGAAAAACGGTAAAAAACAATTAGCCTCCCAAAGCAAAGAGTGGCGGGCTTTTAATCAGGCAATAAACCAATTAATGTCACGATCGTCATGAATCCACAGGAATATATAAATAAATTTACTGAAAAACTAAACACTGGCGGCCTGAAACGCCAAGAAATTATTGAAGAACTAAAAAACCACATCAGCGATTCAGCTGAAACGGAAAATCTAGAAAAAAATATCGGTAACCCGGAAACACTGGCCCGTACCTATGACCGGACTCATCTCGGCTGGCTATATTCCAGAAAACGAATTCTCCTCATCCCCATACTGCTTGGTATATTCTTTATGCTAATGCAAAAAATTGCTCCAAACCTCAACTCCGTCGACTACTATTGGAATCCATCCGGGATGGCTTTTACTAATCCAGACTTGTTTTATTTCTATAATCTTATCCGGGATATCTTTATTCTCATTCCACTGACAGCCGCCGCTTTAATCGGTCAAACAGCTGCACGGATGCATAAAATACAGACGACTCTCCTGCTGGCAATCGCCATTACTTTTATAACCTGCGCTACTTTAAATCTCCTGCAAAATATCCCACGATATATCAAATTTTTATCAACTCCAAATATTGTCATTGGTACGCTTTATTACGAAGTGCTCTTCCAGGCAGTATTTACTACCGTCCTTCTCAGTATTACGGCGTTTTGCACTATGGCTTTTAGTGGTTGGAAAAGTTCATTAAAAACTCAGTTTACACGAGGAAAGTTTTACTTCCAAACCCTGGTACTTATCGTCGCCTCTATTATTCTATTTTTTGTTATTTCGTTAATTACTGAAATGATTTTGGTGCCTTATGATCTGACAATGCCGGAGATGCGTCCAGCTGTAGGAACTTTTGCTAGAGAACTGAACGATTTTTTTGAAGGTGGCATTGGCGCAGTGCTCCCGTCAATCGTAGTCATAGTTTTATTGTGGTATTCATTTATCAAACAATCATACAATAAAATCAAAGAGGCCAACCAGCTCAATAGAGCCCAGGCAATTACTTTTTTTATCATTTTAAGTGCGGCCGCATATGCCTTTATCTTCAACTTACAACTTAAGGAATATTCATCATTTGCCTTCCCTTTGGCCGCGCTGGGGGTTACCTTGTCATATCTAAAACCGCGTTTTTGGTTTGTCTGGGGGATTTTACTCGGTTTATTAGTGCCGATTCTGGATCAAATTAAAAATTTTCTAGTTCATTCTCCTACGGATTTCATCCATTCCGGAAAAATGCTAATTCCAGCATTACTTGGCTCATTGATTGGCTTCCTGGTTGTAAATTTAAAATATTCGTCTTCAAATAACACGCCAAGGCAGCATGTAGAGCACAATAAGCGGATTATTTCCAATTAATATCCGCTGCTGATTAAAATACATTTATTAAAAAAGGAGGCAACCGGCTGGTTGCCTCTCGCATTACCCTGAAGGAAATGCTCAGCGTCATCGCGTCTCACGCTATCCGCCTTCGCCTTCCTTACGCAGTAATGTGATAATGATGGGGGGTTGGTCCATAATACCCCTCCTCAATATTGTTTGTTGTACCGTAATTGGTACATTTTTATAGTAACATTTTAATAAGTTAAGTAAAGCTCTCTTACGCCACCGGATATAAATGTAAGTGATTGACACAGGCATTGCCTTGTGTTAAGTTGATTGAGTTCCTTTTGCTATCAATCACTCTAATTATAGGAGGGAGAAATGCGTAGAATCTCCTTATGCTGCCTGGCTGTTATGCTGCTAATGCTGGGAATTGCCGGCTGTGCAAAATCGTTAGAACCTTCTGATGACGGAAGATTCCACTTTCATGGAGAGGATCTTCCTCAGATTGAATTTTTATACGATCCCGGATCGTGGCTGATGACCGTTTCCAATAAGACGGACATTAGCGCAAAAATCAAAATCCAATCCAATCTGGAAAGTAATGGTATCAGCTTTACTCTTGGGGGTTTCAAAGAGCACAGCTACCATGAATACTACGAAAGCAATAGCACTATTCACATCGCCATAACCCGGCTTGGTGAAATCTACAAATTCACGGTAAAGCTTAAATACTGATATGGCTTTCATGGCAACAACAATGCCGCTTTTCTTCACTAACAAATCTGAAGAGACGCGGCGTTTTTTTACTGGGAGTTAAATTTCAAAAATTCAATGCGCTGCCTCGTGGAGGTTGACCCCGCCTGCCATGGAGAGGCGGGGTTGACATAATCTATTAGTCTGCTAAAATAGGCAATCAAATCTCACCCTTTTGATAGGGTGTTTTTTGATACCCAAAAATTGGCTAGTAAAAGCTATAAATATGCTTTTATTGCTAATTTTAGCCAAATTACTATTAATAATTGAGGAAAGTATGGAAAAGTTGTTAAAACTGATAAAAATCAAAAACATAACACCCGCCGTGCTGATAATATTAATCTGGCAGATTTGCTTCCCTCAGCATGTCATGGCCTTACAAATAAATACCAATAAAAACCAGCTGGTGGCTAATAAATTTACGGAACAATGGCTGATGGTGAATATTGCCGATTCATCCCAGGAAAAAGCGTCTTTACGCCTGCCGGAAAATGCGGATCGGCCACAGCCAAAAGCAAGAAAAACTATGCGCATCTCCGTGACAGCCTATTCTTCAACAGTTGACCAATGCGGCAGCAGTCCGTTTACCACCGCTTCAGGCACGCAAGTGCGGGATGGCGTCATTGCCGCCAATTTCCTGCCGATTGGCACCAAGGTCAGGTTTCCGGATTATTACGGCAGTAAGATATTCACAGTTGAGGATCGCATGAGCAATCGTTACTGGTACCGGGCGGACATCTGGATGGCTTCCAGGGATCTGGCAAAACAATGGGGGGTCAGAAACATCATGATAGAAATCATCTAATAATGCATAATCAAAAGCCTCGATTTATAAAGTCGGGGTTTTTGGAATGCTAAATACTTGATAAATACAGGCAATTCTGTTATGATTTGAATATGTAGATTTAAAATCTGCTGTTTTATTAACGAAACCCAGGACGAAAATATAATATAATTATTGTCTTGGCCAGGTAGCCCCGCCCGCCTTGCTCCGCAACGCGGAGCGGGCGTGGCAAGTCCCCGCCAGTAGGCGGGGTAAAATCCAGGCAGTGGTCTGTCCCGCCAAGGGGCGGGACCCCGCAATACATTAGAAAAAATATAAGAGTGCGGGACAAAACCAAAATATACGGCACCCTGAAAGTAATGGCCAGGTAGCCAAGTAGTAAGGCAGTGGTCTGCAAAACCACTATTCACGGGTGCAATTCCCGTCCTGGCCTCCAGCCAAATTTGTTGGTTTTAAAAACTAAAATGACCGCCGAGCCTCGACTTCACGTCGGGCGAGGCAAACAAATTAGGGAAAAAGAAGTAATGAGGAAAAAACCGTAGGTTGTTTCCTCATAGCCACGCGCGGGGGTAGTTCAGTGGTAGAACGCTTCCTTGCCAAGGAAGAGGTCGCGGGTTCAAGTCCCGTTCCCCGCTCCAATCGGAAAATTTGAATTTTTCAGCGGCGCAAAGCCACTGATTAGATAATGAAATTAGGGCTTTCCCGCCAACGAGGCGGAAGTTCGAGCCAATTTTTTGTATAAAATTTCTTTTTGCTTCTAAATTTTCTTGTTTTGATGTAAAAGGGGCTTGGTGAGCGTCTAATATCCATTTTCTGAAGAGTTCGAGCCGAGCGTCGCCCTTATTCTTAAAACTATCCAGTAATTCCTTAATTTCAACCAGCCGGTTGACGATTTTTTGTTTGGCTTTGTCAAATACCTCTTTAGAAATTCCTTGGTCTAATCTCTCATCAAGCAGTAGCAATAGTTTTTCCTCTAATTTAGCTTGCTCGCCTTTTAACGCCTGAATTTCCTCGCCATGCTTAGTTGTTGCTTCTTTGATTTCCCCGTCAACCTTAATTAACATTTTGTCTTTCCAATCATCAGGCAGGGCGACGCTCTCAATGGTTTTATTGATCTGGCTGACCAAGTGCCTTTCTTCAATGAACTTCTGCGAGCAAACCACATTTTTCTTGGTACAGCGATAATAAACATATTTCAACCCTGAAGGTTTTTTCTTTCTTTCGGCAGTTACCATGCGTCCGCACTCACCACAGGTGAATACGCCCCGGAATGCGAAAGGCAGAAGGTCTTTTTTAACCCTGGTCTTTCGTTTGGCCGAGTGAACCTTCTGCACTTCGTCAAATAACTGCTTGGTAATTATCGGCTGGTGACTGCCCTGGTACATTTCGCCCTTGTGCAAAAATACGCCGTAATAAAACGGATTGGTCAGCATGTCTACTAGCTTGGAAATGACGATTTGCTTATTTGTCCTACGGCTCACCAAGCCCAGCGAAAGCGACAGCTTCTGCAGTGAATAAATCGTGTGATTGCCCCCGGCATACGCCTCAAAGAGCTTTTTGACTATCTGCCAGCGCTCCGGGTCTTTGATGATGGTGTGGTGCCGTAATTCGTTCAGATAGCCGACAGGCGCGAGCGCTGGCCATTCGCCCCGGCGGAGCTTTTGGCGTATGCCGCGTTTGATATTTTCGCATAAGTTATCAATGTAGTATTTGCTCTGGCCAAAAGCGATATTAAGCATGAATTTTCCCTGTGGCGTGGCATCAAACCAAAATGTAGGAAATTTTAAACCGCCAATCTTGCCAGTATCCACCATAAAAATGATTTTTCCGCCGTCAATGCTGTTTCTGGCCAATCTGTCCGGATGCCACGCCAAAATGCCCATAGGGCCATTTTCTTCTATGCGCTTGATCATTTTATTAAAAAGAGGACGACCGGGCACTTTGGCCGTCTTGCTTTCTATGTATTCGTCAATTACTTCTAAATTTTCCTTAATCGCAAATTCTCTTAATTCCGTTATTTGCGATTCAATGGATAAAACCTGCCGGTCGTCCTCGTCAGTTGATTTCCTGGCGTAGATTACATATTTCATAGTTGTCGCTTTCGCTTAATTCTTATCAGTCAAAATTGGCTACCCCGCGGGAGCGGGGTGTTCCGCAATGCGGAGCCGAACTTCCGCCTCGTTGGCGGGAAAGCCCTAATTTCATTATCTAATCAGTGGCTTTGCGCCGCTGAAAAATTCAAATTTTCCGATTGGAGCTGCTTTTACCGAAAAGTTCGGACTTTCTTTCTATGAATTCAGGCGGGCGGAAGGGGGGTCTGGGGGGAATTCCGCCCGCCTGCCCTCTCCGCAAAAAAATTAATTAAATGGGCTTTTAAAAAAACAAGGAGATTTTTCGTAATCCCGCAGAAGCGGGATGCGCCGCGTTAAGGATAGCCCTTGACCCTCCCACCCGTTCGCAGGCATTTACTCCCTGAAATCAGGATATTCTAATTTTGAATATTCATATTTTGAATATATCATAACCTTATGGATAAGACAATATATCTGAATAAATACAAACGAATTGTCGAAAAGCTTAAAAGTGCCCGTCTTGAAGCAGGATTAACGCAAAAACAAATAGCAGACAGGCTAAAGGTGCCACAATCGTATATATCCAAAGTTGAAGCAGGGGACCAAAGAATCGATATTATTGAGCTAAAAGCATTTGCCGATCTTTATAAGAAATCGATCACTTACTTTATTTAATTTCAATCAATAAAAATGGGCGTTTCTATACGCTTTTTTTATTTATCCACAGGGTAAGTGGGTTGACGGTTTATTTTATATGTGATAAGGTGTAAAGGAATCAATATTCTAGGATATTAATACGATAAATAATCACATAACTTATACCTTAAGAATTAACCTTAAAAACACATATGAAACCTAAACCGCCTACAAATGAGACAAAAAGAGATAGATTCAAGAGACTTGCTGAATACAGGACAAATGAAGTATTGAGTAAATTAAAAATACTTGGTAATTGCTCTAATCAACAAGCATATGACTATACTGAAGAGGATATACGAAAAATTTTTGATTCAATTGAAAAAACGACACGAGCCGTAAAATCAAAGTTTCAATTAACGCCTAGGGATAAAGAATTTAAATTCTAAGTGTCTTTTTAAAGTTTATTTTATGTCGTTAAAATTACATATATCTCCAAGAATAATTCCAAGCATTGCCAGTCTATATAATGACGTCAATAGAATTTTCATGGAATATATTGACAATTCCATCGACAGTGCTGAAAAATTTTTTACTAATGATATTGATCAGTATTTAAAACCAATTGAGATTGTTATTAAAATCTCTGGTGAAAAATTTAGGGACGGAAAAGTAACAATAAGTGATAACTGTTTCGGTATTACAAATTTTGGAAAGGTAGTAGAGAGCATAGGTAATTCAGATAAAAAGGCGGATTTTACCACAAACGGACAATTTGGCTATGGCATCTACTCGTATATGGCAGCATGTGAAAAATTAGAAATTACTTCAAAGCTTGATGATCAAGAAAAGGCACAATACCTGCCCATTGAAAGAAAACAATTCGACACAGATCGCCAAGAAAATGTAAAAATTCCTGATCCAAAAATTGTAAATTTTAAGATGCAGTCTGGAACAATGATAAGTCTGTCCGGTTTTGAAAAACATTCATGGAAAGAAATAAACGCAGAAGAATTAAAAAATGAGATCGAAAAACACTTCGAGTTATTATTAGCCAGAAAAAATCTTTTTGTTAAAGTTATTGACGCTAAAATGAACGAACATATATGCAAGCCGTATAATTATTCTCAACATGAAGGTGAGGTATATGACGACAATATTAACTCGGTATGTTATAAAAAGGGAATTATATCCCCAACAACTGTCAAATTTAATTTAAAAAAACCAATCCATATTTATCTTAAACTAACAAAGGGCAAATCAATCAATAAACCACCAATTTTTGTTGCCAAAGGTAGACGGGTGGGCGAGATAAAAGACGTCAGGTCATTTAAATCAACCCATAAAAGCGATCTATGGGCACACCCAAATATAACAGGCTATATTGATTTAAATGATTTCTTGGATCCAACTATCGCAAGAAATGATTTTAAAAATACCGATAAATCAAAAGCGTTATTCGCTACTGTTAACAAATTAGAGGAAATTATTTTAGACGAGATTATAAGGGCTAACAAAGAAGCAGAGGAACGACACTATAAAGAGCTAGAGGACAGACTTAACCAAATACTTTCTAAACTTGCAAGAATTGATGCCATGAATTATCGGACTGCATTTTTAACCGGAAATAACATTAATTTACAACAAGGCGGTACAGGACAAATAATTGAAGGTAAACGCGGATCAAAAGACCGTGGTGGCGACCCCACAAATGAAAATAATGATCACCCATTGGGTGAGAATGAGGGTTTTGGAAAAGGAATTGGAGGATCAAAGGGAAATATCCCTGGGGGTGAGAATGGCGACAATGCTTCGAACAAGGAAGCTGACAACCCTTTTGAGGACACCGGATTTAAAGGAGGCGAAAAGAAAAAAAGCGGCTTTAATATAAGGATTGTTGACAGTGATCCCGATATTGATCAAGAAACTAATAAACCAATTAGATCTTTACTTGTTGGTGACGAAATAAGAATCTTCAAAAAACATCCGGACTTCGAGGAACGGGTTGGGGAGTCTAGAAAAAAAGAAAAACGAATCACAGAGCGTTTAGTCACATACATCGCTGGCGAAATAACAGTTCACTATAAAGACAAATATTTTACCCGATATGGTCAACCAGATTATAATAAAAAAATGTTTTCAGACTTAGTTGAATTTATTTATTCAATTGAAACATCGCTTGCTGATTTGGTTGGCAGGAACTTGTCTGACTATTAAACTATATGAACGTACAACAATTAATTCAACAAATAACCCCCCTTTACAATAACTACAAAAGGAGAAAGAACAATATTTCTGGGACAGCGGCTCTCGAAATAATGTGGGATATAGGTGATTTATTAAAAACAAGAATTGATACCGACAGTATTGCTCCACACACATTATACCGAAATATTTATGGCAAATCGGAAGGGAAAGACAACATCACCCAAAAAAGTTATATAACAAGAGAATTTTTAAGTCGCTCTTACCGAATAAGAAAGTACTTTAGCAATAAAGATCAAATCCAGCAACAGCTACCGAGCCTGAAAAAATTTATTTTTTTCCGAGAAGCAATGCCGTTTTTTGATAATAAAAAATATAAACTCTCTGGCGATGAAGGAAAAAAATTGATTAATCTATTAAACAGTAACCTAACGGATAAACAAATACTTTCTTCAATTAAGGTTTTGCAAAAACAAAAAATTAACATACGGAATCCCCGAAGTCAAAAATTACATGAGCTTGAAAACGAAAAAGTAATTTTCATCAATTTTTATAATTACATTTATTCATTTTTTAAACATAAAGATTACCGAGCAGCTCAACAACAGTTAGACAATAATCGTATTATGCCTAATTATATTAAAGATTTGGCCAGGAATACTAGCTCAATGTCTCAAGATGGGCTAAAAAACTATAACCTACAGATACCACTGATGATCGGAGTAATTTGGCAGCAATTCTCTGAAATGGTTAATAACCTCAATAAAGATAGTGATCCTAAAAAACGAAGAAGGTTTAGGAGGCTTATATCACCCGAAAGAATTGTAAGGCTCGCGGACATGTTATTCGCTCTCACTTCTGAAAATAATTACAAAAACTTTAAATAATTAATAATAATCATATGCAAGAAAAAATCGATAGCGAGTTAAACGCAATTAACAACATTATCAAATCTCTTGAATCTCTGGATGAGGCGGCCAAAAAGCGCGTTCTTAGTTACGTATCAGAAAGGTTGGGTCTAAATACTCTAGGCAAGCCCGGATTTTCTAATGAAGTCAAACCCTCTCAAATTAATCAAAATGCTCCAACTGGACAGGATCAAATAATAAATCTGGGGTTAAAAGATAGTGTGGTTGATATTAGGACCCTAAAAGATCAAAAATCGCCAAAGACAGCTACACAAATGGCGGCCTTAGTAGCTTTTTATTTACAAGAATATTCGCCTGAAAATGAACGCAAAGAAATAATAAAGCCACAGGACATAACAAAATATTTTAAGCAAGCGAATTATCCCTTACCCAAAGGAAGACCAATAGTTACACTAGTAAATGCAAAAAATGCTGGCTACCTCGAATCAGTCGGCGAAAGCGCGTTCAAATTAAACCCGGTTGGCTATAATTTAATTGCCCATCAACTTTCTGAAGAAAAAAGTAGCGGTAATTCAAAAAGGCAACACAGGGCAAAGAAAAAATAAATATGGTTTCGTCGATTGCGAAAATCCAAGAAGTACCATTTGACTCCTTTAAACCCAAGCTAGAAATAATAGAAAAAAAGGTAAAAGGAGTAAAATTTAAACAGATCAATTCAAAGTCTCTTAGACAGGAGATCAGGCAAACGGTACAAGATTATTTTAGAAATCTGCGTCTTGAACTGATACAGTACAATTTTTCATTAGACGCATTAGATAGCAATATGCAGGAGCTGTTAAAATTAACAAATGGTAGATCCTTGAAAAAAATATATACTACTAAAATAAAAAGTTCTAAAAAGATAATGGAAAACCTGGAAATCGAGCGAGAATACAATTTTAGTAACCCACAGAATAGAACAAAGTCCCTGCCACTTGATGTTGAATTAAAAATTATTCAGACTTTAAATAATCTTATACCAGCAATTGGGAACTCCTATAAACAGATAATTTCTGATTTAAATGACGATAATAGAATCTCTTTTCGTGGAACCACAGCTGAACTCCGTGAAGTTTTAAGAGAGGTTTTAGACAATCTTGCTCCAGACCAAGAAGTCAAACAACAGAAAGATTTTAAACTCGAGCCGAACACTCATAAACCAACAATGAAACAAAAAGTACGTTTTATTTTAAAGGCTAGAGGACAAAACAAAACTGAGATGAATACAACTGAAAACACTACCGCCTTAGTTGATGGATCTCAAGAAATGATAGCCACGATTGCAAGATCAACTTATGAAAAAGGATCTGTTGGCACTCATACGGATAAAGGATCCCCAAAAGCTAGCTGTAAGCAATATAAAATGTATGTTGATAGTGTTTTATGTGAATTATTGGAAATACATAATTTGCCGATGAAGTAATAATCTGATAAACTTATTCTGATTACCGAAATAGAGCGATAAGCGGCGCGCGCCGTACTCGGCGCCACGAAAAATCTCCTTGTTTTTTTAAAAGCCCATTTAATTAATTTTTTTGCGGAGAGGGCAGGCGGGCGGAATTCCCCCCAAACCCCCCTTCCGCCCGCCTGAATTTACAAAAAGAAAGTCCGAACTTTTTGGTAAAAGCAGCTCCATCAAAAATAAACGAGAGAACAGTTATACAATAATTTATGGCGAAACTCGTTCTTGTGCTCCACAACATCCGAAGTCGTTTCAATGTAGGGGCGATTTTTCGCACGGCTGACGCAGCTGGCATAGATAAACTCTATTTAACCGGTATTACGCCAGCGCCACCGCATCCAAAAATAGAAAAAGTATCTTTGGGCGCCGAACAATTTATCCCCTATGAAAAGCACCGTCAAACCAGCAGACTGCTGAAAAAACTTAAACTAGGGGGTTACCAAATAATTGCACTTGAACAATCGCGCCGTAGTATCTCATATTTTCAATATCGGCCACACTTTCCCCTAGCATTGATTATTGGCAATGAAGTAACTGGATTACCCGACTCTATTCTCAAACTCTGCCATAAAGTCATTGAAATCCCCATGCATGGCCGAAAAGAATCTCTAAATGTGGCAATTGCCACAGGAATAGTAATATTTGATATAATTAATAGGTGATATAACGCTTGCCGCCGTGGCGGAACTGGTATACGCGACGGACTTAAAATCCGTTGGCCGCAAGGCCGTGTCGGTTCGATTCCGACCGGCGGCATTTAAAAAACCTGGTGAGATTCTCGTCCTTCGATAAACTCAGGACGACCCTGAATTTATTGAAGGGTCGGAACGAAGTGGAGATCCCGCCGACTGGCGGGGCGACCGGCGGCATTTAAAAAGTTTCAAAAGCTTCAGACTTGACTCAATTTCGTAAAAATAAAGATAAAAACAACGCTAGCTATTGTTTATAGTGTTAGTATTTTTTTACTTATTTTCCACGCTATGCAAAAAATTTACAACCGGATGAGGTATATAGGCGGAAAGCCAAATTTAGCCATTGTCCATCCTTCTGGGACTCTGAATGACTATCCATTCAGTATTTCTGGCTATAAAAAATCATACTTTGCTTTCATGCGAATGGCGCAGAGGAAATTCAATATTTTTTATATCAGAGGGCCGAAGAGTTATCTGGGACAGGGAACCTTTTCACATGGCTACCTGATGCAAAAAGATACTTTGGAAAAATATAACCAAAAGATTTTCGCCAAAGTAATTTATAACAAATGCCGGCTGCGGGCTAATGGCGGAAAGCACTGGTCAATCGTGAACCAGGAAAATATCTATAAATGCACCTATCATAAATATCGCTCTTACCTGATGTTTAAAAAATTTATGAAGCCGACTTACCGCATCAGATCAGAACAGGATTTCAAAAAATATTTAAAAAAGATTAAAACCGATATTGCTGTTTTTAAGCCCGTGCGGGGCGCAGAAGGCAAGGGCATTTTGATTGGTCCAAAAAAAACTTTTATTCAGGCCATGGCCAAGCTTAAATATCTGCCCAAGGAGAGATCCAAACGTACAGGCAAATACGATGGATTGCTCCAGGAATTTATAGACACTTCCCATGGCATTCCCGGCATCCACCGCACCTATCATGACATGAGGATATTGATTATGAACGGCCGGGTGGTCCAGACATATATCCGCATCCCTAAAAAAGGGTCATATCTGGCAAATATTGCCCGCGGTGGTAAAATGAAGGAAATTAAAAAGGCTCTGGTTCCGCCATCTGCCCTGAAAATAGCCAGATTCATTGATAATAAATTCAGGAAATTCGGCTCACGCATATATGCTATTGATTTTGGCTTCGAGAATAAAAAACCCTTTCTTATCGAAATAAATCCCCAGCCAGGACTGCCGTATCCACAGTGGAAAATGTACTACCATGCCTGGCATTTATCATTATTAAAAACGCTTCTAAGCAGTATAAAATAATATTTAGCAGTATGTTCAAAAAAAAATTGCTTTTTTTACTGATAATTCTTGGCTGTCTGGCCATTTTCCCAGGCACTGTTTTGGCGCAGGAAATTATACCGACGGATATCGATAGTCCTGGCACTGATGCCGCCAATCAATTAAAACCCGCCATCACCTCGGAAGAATACATTCCGGTCGGCCGCAAAGCTCTGTTTGATGCCGCAGACTCCATACTCTTATCAACAGATATGGAGCCTACGTATCGCTGGGATTTTACGGATACTAATATCGTCCAGTTCGGCAAAGAGGTGGTTCATGAATTTGCCATAACGGGAGTACACAAAATAACGCTGACTATCCAGCAGGGAGAATTTAATGCTTCTTTGGAGAAGCAAGTGTTTGTTTATAATAAAAAAATATTAATGGTTTCCGACCTGAAAACAACCAAAGACATGCAATTGATAGTTGAACAGGCGGCCCATAGCGGAGTCTATCTGAAAATAATCTCCGCTGTGCAGGAAGATACGGGTTTTTTAACGGAAGAAAAACTGGTCCCTTTAATTGGGGAGGAGACTGACTTTATCCGGGAAGCCAACGCTCTGATATTCTATACCGACGCCTCCCTGGGGCTGCAGGCCTTCACGCGCTACTGGCAAAACCTTGAAGATGATAAAAAAATCAATCTCACTGATAAATTAATCGTAAAAATTACCGACCAGAATATCGGCATTGCTGAAAAACTGGCGCATCAGTCATACGAGGTGATCCATCCTAATTACATTTTACTGACCAGAAAAGAAGCTCTTAACCCCATTTTTGAAAGTGACGATTATAATAAATTGATCGGTAATCTGGCCGACCGGGCCATTGAGTACAGGGTGATAGATTCCCGCAGCGAAAAATCTCCGGCTTTTATTTTATCCCATGCCATCACCAATTTCATAACCAAGGGCATCCCCACCAATACTATTTATTTGTTGCTGGCTTACCCGTTTATCGTGCTGATCATAACTTTTTTCAGGCAGGTCGTCGGCATCGCTGCCTTCGGGATTTACACTCCCTCTGTCATCGCCCTGTCGTTGATTATTCTCGGGCTATATTTCGGCCTGGCAACCATATTGATCGTAGTGGCCGTCAGTTATATCCTGCGAATAATACTTAACCGGTTTAAGCTCATCTACATGGCCAAAACCGGATTGATACTGGCTTCCATCGGCCTGTCTTTTCTGGCCCTGATGTGGATATTGTCCTACTATCAGGTTTCATTGGCCATCTCGCTGGCTATCTTTCCGATGCTGGTAATGTCCACTGTTTCCGAAAAATTTCTCTCCGCCCAATCAGAAGAGGGCTTACGAGGTGCTTTATTAGGGGTGGTTAAAACTATCTTTGTATCACTGGTGGCCTATTATTTGGTGGTTTGGACAACTTTTAATAACTTGCTATTGTCCTGGCCAGAACTAATTCTGGTGCCGCTTGTTGGGCTGATTATTCTCGGGAGGTTTACGGGTTTGCGCCTGAATGAATATTTCAGATTCAGATCACTATTCAAAGAAAAGAATATTGAGGAAGAATAGGCTGCCATTTGCCGGAAAGAATAATGTCGTTTACCCCGTTAGAAATTTGGACTAAGCTTACGTTATAGTAGATAAGAAAAAATTTCTAACGGGGTTTATCCTTTTTATTTTTCATATCTAATATTGAAAGCATGTCAATTTTTGGAAAAGCCTCGCAAATTTTAGGAATTAATGCCAGAAATTTATTGTATATAGTAAAGTACAATAGCAAAGCGCATAAAAAACTGGCAGACGATAAAATCAGCACCAAGCATTTTTTACAGGCCAGGGGAATTGGCGTGGCACGCTTGTATTCATCTGTAAAAACTCTGGCTGAATTAAGGAATTTCAACCCAAGCACCCTCCCGAATAGTTTTGTCATCAAGCCGAATAAAGGCTATGGAGGGGAGGGAATATTGCCAATTAATAAAACTCAAAAAGGGATTTACCACGGCGTTAATGGCGAAAAATATCGTTGGTCTGACCTTTACGAGCATTGCATCGGCATTCTCGACGGACGATATGCGATTTCCGGTCTGCGTGATACGGTAATTTTTGAAGAATTGCTGGAACCGCATGACTATTTCAAAAAATTTGTGGAAATGGGCTTGCCTGACATACGTGTAATTGTCTTTAAATACGTCCCCGTGATCGCCATGCTCCGCTTACCGACGGCAGAATCGCAAGGCAAGGCAAATCTGCATTTAGGCGCTATCGGCCTGGGCATAGACATTGGCACTGGACAGACGACTTTCGGGGTATATAAAAACAAACTGATAAAAAAAATGCCTTCCGGAGAATCAGTGCGCAGCCTCATCATCCCTCAATGGGACGAGATACTTAATACCGCTTCCCGTACCCAGTTTTTGACGCAAATCGGTTATTTGGCGGTTGACCTGACTTTGGCAAAAAACGGCATTAAAATTCTTGAGGTCAATGCCCGCGCCGGCCTGGCTATTCAAATTTCCAACCAGACGCTGCTGCGAAAGCGCCTGGAAAAGGTGGCGGATTTAAAAGTGGTTTCAGCGGCAGAAGGCGTCAAGATCGGTAAAACGCTTTTTACCAGGGTAGTAAAGGAAGAGAAAGCTACCAATACGAAGTTGGCTAGACCTATTATCGGGCTGTTTGAGCCGATAAATATTTTAAATGCCAAAGGCTTCAGCCACGTACAGGCAAAGATAGATCCGCATAGCGAAAGTAACTATCTGGACAAATCAATTCAAATACCTCCGGAGGACCGTTTAGCCAGTATTAAATTAAAAGATAGAAAAATCAAAATCCCCTTCATTTTATCTGACTTGTCCAATCAGCCATACAAAGTAATCTTATCCGGGAAACACCTGACGGATTTTCTTATTGACTCTGCCAAAAAAACTTCCGATAAAATTGAAATCATCTCAGCTGAAACCAAGGAAGAAAAAATCATTCAGAATATTGATAAAAAAATTGTCGCCATTAACGACCAGATACATTTACTAGCCAGGCTGAAACCGCTTAACCTGGAAGAGGAATACAAAAAATTCATCAAGCACCCTTCTCATTCACCGCAATTTTCCTACCAGAAGCATGATCTGAATATTGATTCAATAAAAAGTGATTTGAAAAAAATCCCTCGCCAGGTCAATCACCCTCTGATGCCGCTTTATCAGAAAAAAATCGAAGAAATATATCATAAAATCGGGCTGGTGGAAAATATTGGCCGCCGGGAGATGAGTTATTATTCAAATAAAATATTCGGCGCAGTCAATGAAGAACTCTACAACCAGGCCGTTAATTTTCTCAAAAATGAGCCGCTGCAGAAAGATGCCAGCAAAAAACTAAGCCTTGACGAAGTAGTCAGGCAAATCAGCGATTATTTAAATGCCAAGAAGCTGATCAAGTGGCGGATAAAAATACTTGATAACGCCACCTCGGGCATGCAGATAAATAAAAAAAATACCATCTTTATAAACAAAAAAGGCCGCTTTACCCAAAATCACGTCACTGCGCTGATTGCCCATGAGATTGAAACGCATATATTCAGGCTGGAAAACGGCCGACTGCAGCCATACCGGCTGTTTGAGCAGGGTACAGCCGGGTATTTGTTAGCTGAGGAGGGGCTGGCTATTTACAATCAAAATAAATTGAGACTGCCATTGGGAGACAAATATTTTTCACCGGCACTTAACATTGTAGCTATTTACTTCGGTCAAAGAATGTCCTTCCTGGAAATCTATGATTTTCTGATAAAAAATTATAACATACCAAAGGAAAAAGCCTGGAGAATCTGCGTGCGCACCAAAAGAGGCCTGGAGAATACCAATGAGCCCGGTTCTCTGACCAAGGACTTGGTTTATTTTTCCGGCTATAATCTGATCAACCGACTGATCAAAGACAAGGGCCTAAATGAAATGAAAAAACTGTACATCGGAAAAATCGGTTTTGCTGACCTGAAATACATCAGCGATCTCAAACAATGGAAAATTAAGTATCTGCCCGAATTTAAATAATTAAAAAATATAATGCAGAAGCTAGCGCCGGCTGCTATTTTTTTTATTTAAAATATCGCCGTGCCGTCTTTATGTCCTTTTTAATCCGGGCAATTAGTAGCTTTTCTTCGGTATATTTTTTCAACGGCCTGATTTTTTTGAATATTTTCACCACCAGCGTTCTACCATATAAATAGTTACTGTCCCTGCGTCCGATCAGATAAGTCTCAATCTTGCCCTTTTTAAAGCGTTTAAAGCCCGGTACGCCCATCACCAACAAGGCAATATATTCCTTATGCCCTAAAACCGCTTTTGCCGCATAAACGCCCTTAGCGATTTTATTCCGTCCCAGCGAACGTTTGGAAAAATTCGCTGTGGGGTAGCCCAGCCTCTCCCCGATATTCTCTCCCCTGATTATTTTGCCGGAGATTTGCTTCATTTCAGCTTTTTTATTAATTGCTGATGAATCAGCCCGTTTGAAGCTACAACGCCTAGGCTGTTGAATTTCCAAGGCCGGCCGCGAAAATCAGATACCTGCCCGCCTGCCTCCTTAACAAGCAGCACCCCGGCAGCAGTATCCCATAAATGCGACTCGGGCGGCACCTGAATGTAACTGTCAGTGCGTCCGGAAGCGACATAGGCCATATTCATGGAAGCGCTGCCGATGAATCTTATATTGATTACATCCTTTCTTAATCTTTTCTGCAGTTTTAAAAAATTCTTATACACTGGCTTGCCATGCCCACGGCCAAGGAACAGAAATGCTTCTTTCAGCACTTTTGTCCCGGAAACATGGATTCTTTTGTTATTTAGAAAAGCACCCTTGCCTTTTTCCGCGATAAAAAGCTCATTCAAATACGGAGCATAAATTACACTGATAATAATACTTCCTTTATGAACCAAAGATATGGAGGTGCAAAAAAGCGGTATGTGCATGGCATAATTGCTAGTCCCGTCTAATGGGTCGATTACCCATTTATAAGAACCCGGCTTGTTTTTTAACCCGGTTTCTTCACTGTAAATATCATGATCAGGAAAAACCTTTTCAATCGCTTTTATAATGGCCGTATTGGTCATCATATCCGCTTTGGTAACAATGTCGTGTTTGCCTTTCTTAATTATGCTGGTGCTTCTGATATCCGGATAGTATTTCATTAAAATCTGCCCGGCGGATTTTGCGGCCGCGACGGCGGTGCTGGTGAATCTGTTCATATTAGTTCCAATATTTTTAATTCTAATTTTTCTGTGCTGGTGTCATAAACGGCGAAAGTTGCTTTGGTAAAGAGACCGGCTAATGTCCCTGGGTTAATCAGTCTGGTGTTTCCTGCCTTTTCCTCCCAGGGTTTATGATTATGGCCGTAAAATACCAAATCATATTTTCCGCTGGCTGCTAATTTCTTGGCTTTTTCCGGATAATGGATAAAGGCGATCTTTTTTCCGCCAATCACCGCTTCGCCCAAATCACCATAATGCTTGACGTTTTTGAACCCCTTGGCTATTTCCGGCAATAAATCACGGTCTTCCACATTGCCAAATACCATATGAATGGGTCCGGCAAATCCCGGAGCCAATACTTTGATCAAAATCGACGGCGCGCATAAATCGCCGCAGTGAATAATCTGCTCAACATTGTTTTCCTTCATCCATTTAAGCGCCTTTTCCATATTGGGCACATTATCGTGCGTATCGGAAATAATTGCTATTTTCATAAGGTAATAAGTTTAATAAGGTGATACAGGATAATAGATAGTTAGGTCTATAATCAGCTTCATTACTTATCGTGCTGCTTTCGAAGTCGATTAAGTGTTTCCTGAAGTTCCTGTAGCTCTTTTTGTCGTTGTTCTCGGATCGGAGCACGATCTTTTTCGTGCTGTTCATCCGCTAACCGTATTTGTTCTCGTATTTTTTCTGTTCTCTGATCAACCTCTTCTCCAACACGGCGCCACTCATCAAGTGTAGTCGGAAACGGTATGTCCAGTTTATCCAACTGCTCCGCAATCAAGGGATTATCCTTTTTGGACAAGCTTGTTGCGGCTTTTAAGCTCTCTTCACTTAGCGGATCATACCCCGGGTTGTCGTGTGAAGTGTCGTCTTCACGCCGCTGCATGTTATCCATTCCACTAGCTAAACTTGATCCTTGCTCTCTAAACATATTTTTTATTGTATTAATAGTTATCACTAATCAGATAACTTTCTATATGGTATTAGAAATAATTGCTATTTTCATATTATTAATTAAATTTCGATCTCCATTAAATCCTCTGCTAAAACAATTTCCCCATTAAATGTTTTCCTGGCTTCCGCCATAATATCTATTCTTTCAACGACCGGATAAAAATGAGTTAACACGACTTTTTTTACTTTTGCTTCAGACGCCAATTTGCCCGCTTCTTGCGGCGTCAGGTGCCCATCCATTTCCTGCGTCGGCTTGGCTGATTCAATTAGCAATAAATCCGCTTTTTTTGCCAGCTTGATAACGTCCTTATTATACCCGACATCCCCCGTATAGACGAATGACTTGCCGCCATGTTCAATGCGATATCCGATGGAATTTTTTACCAGCGTATTGCCCGGTTTATCTAGCGACCTCGTCTTTAACGTAAACTCTCCAATTTCCAGCTGCTTATTTCTAAGTTCGGTAATGCTTACTTTATACTTGGCTTTTTCTTCAAACTGCGGCCAAAAAGCGGCCAACATTTTCTTAAAAAATCTTTTAAAGCCTTTGGGGCCGAAAATTTCCAGCACCTTCGTCCGCGGCTGGTCGTGCCAGTTAAATCCCCAGAGCAGAGCCGGCAGTTCTGCCACATGGTCAATATGCGTATGGGTGTAGTAAAAATAATCAATATAACGGGGGTCTTTTCCGGCTTCCATGAGACGGCGTTTTGTCCCTTCACCGCTGTCCAGTAAAATTTGCTTGCCCGCCACTTCCAAAAGATAGGCTGGTGCAGAACGCTTGATTGAAGGCACGGTAGTGCCTGAACCTAATATTGTTAGTTTCATATTATTAATGATATTTACTATATAACCTTAAAAAATGTTTATTAAATCTCCTTAATTCATTTTTGATTTTATTACCTGCTTTAGTAATATAACGAGGATTGTAATTCTTAAGATAGCTAAGAGTGCTATTTAATGCTTTATCATTACTATACCCATTTTTTAATAAGTCCCCATATTCACGTATTAAGCCAACCGGACCAAAGCAATCTAATTTGTCCGCTTCAAATATTATTTTACCTTCGAGTGTTTTTGCTAAATGGCGTCGCGCGCTATCATGAAATCTAATTGCCAAGCAAACCTCATTAATAAAATTATTATTAATCTTTAATCGTTCCAAATACTTTTTAGCTAAGCTGGCTGATTGCTCTCCATGCGTCATGCCTCTTGTTTTCGGCGCTATATCATGCAAAAGGCCCGCAATTCGGCAAACGTCAACTTTTGCCCTTTCTCTTTTAGCAATATAAACGGCCATTCTGGAAACAAAAAAGGCGTGCCCAAAATCATGATACGGATCGTTGTTTCTCTTATATGCCCGCTTAACTAAAGCCTCAATCTTTTTATTTTGACTACTTGTCAATTTCATAATTTAAATTATACACTAAATGCCCCACCTGACGAAATAATATACCGTGGCTAAATATTCTCGCATGATGGCGAAAAAATCCGTCAGCCTCCTGAAATGGTTTGATTTGAATGAGGATGGCTCAATGGCCGAAACGCAAACAACATTTACGTTAAATTTACGAAAAGTGTCGCAAGCCCGAGGCAAATGGTAATCAGAGGTAACCACCAGAGCGGTAGACCAGCCTTTCTGCTTCATAATGGCCTGGCTGTTCTTGGCATTTTCATATGTGCTGGTTGATCTGTTCTCCTCAATAATGTCACTGCTTGAAATACCGTGATCAACCGCATATGCCTTCATAAACTGGCTTTCAGTGTAATTTTGCCCTTTTACTATTCCGCCCGTAACAATAACGTTTTTTGCATACCCAGCCTTGAATAATCTGTCTGCTTCATTCATTCTTTCCTGCACTGCCCAGGGTAAAATTTTTAGATCTGGAACGATCCCTCCGCCCAGCACGATTATCACGTCTGATTTGACTGGCGCTTCTTCATATAACAATGGCTTTATTAAAATATCATTAAAACCGGTAAATACCGCCAATAAAAAAATTATAGAAACGGCAAACATCGCCCACAGAATAATTGACGGTAATTTGTGCAATAGCTTTTTCATAATTGAGACTTTGTAAAGCGTCGCCCCACAATCTTGTCATTGCGAGGAACGAGCGGAGCGAGTGACGTGGCAATCTGATGCGAAGCATCATTCTGAGCTCGCGAAGGATCCCGTGTAATTATGCAGCGAGATACTTCACTGGCGTTCAGTACGGTGCTGCGCACCGGATTCTCACGTCGCCCCGTCATGCGACGGGGCTCCTCAGAATGACAGTGAGTGGGCGGTGCTTGCAATTATTTCCTAAGATTCTTCAGCATCTTAATATCATTAATCTCCTGGCTGGCGCTGGGCGGCGTTTCTAAAATGAAATCAACATTTTTAAAAGCCTGATGATGCATCATTGACCGGAAACCCTCCTGACCGATATTCCCGAAGCCAATGTGCTCGTGTCGGTCCTTGTGCGAATTTAATTCTGACTTGGTGTCATTGGCATGCACCAGAGCCAGGCACTCAAGCCCGATCTCTTTATCAAATTTGTGAAAAGTTTCTTCCACTGCTTTTTTACTGCTCAAATCATAACCGGAAACATAAGCATGGCAGGTATCAAAACAAACCCCGATTTTATACTGCGGCAGGGCTTTGATAATTTTACCGATTTCCTGAAATTCATCGCCAATAATCGTGCCACCGGCGCCGGCGGAATTTTCTATTAAAAATCGTGTTGCCCCTTTATAGCCGTCTAGTATCTTTTTTAAGCCTTCTATAACATTTTTCAAGGCTTCCTTGGCGCCTAAATCCTTAGACGAGCCCAAATGCGTCATCAGCGCCTTGGCGCCCAATAATGAGCCTCTTTCCAGTTCACTGCGTATTACGCTGATTGAACCGTAGCGGATACGGTTATTGGAGGAAGCGAGATTAATGTAATACGGCGTATGGATGTAATAATCTTTCTGCTTGTTTGATTTAATCGCTTGTTTAAAGCTCAGGATGGTCTCTGCGTTGAGTTCTGGAGCCGGACCGCCCTGTGGCGAGCGAGTGAACATTTGGAAGCACTCACAGCCTATTTTAGCTGCGTTTGCGGGGGCGTTGAAGACCCCTCCGGCAATTGAAACATGAGCGCCAATGTTCATTTGATTAGCTATTATTTTTTTCCAGCCACTCAAACACTTTGCGGCTGCGCATCATATTCTGCAGATAATCTCGGTATTCCTCGGAATCTATCTGGCCAAGCACTTCTTTATTATCGTGGTACTGGACTTTTTGCTTTTTTAATTCTGCTTCAACTTCCTGATCGCTGGCGTCAATCTTTTCTTTCTGAGAAATCTCGCGTAAAGCCAGAGCGATTTTAATGCGCTGCTCTGCTTTGGGAGCGAATTCTTTTTCCAGCTCTTCCTTCGTCTTTTTGATGCTGGCCAGATAATCCTCAAATTTCATGCCTTGGTTGACAACTTCGTGCTCTAACTCATGCATTATTTTATGCAACTCCGCGTCCGTTAAAACCTGGGGTATCTCATCATATTTCGCCTTGGCCACGATTTTTTCAGTAATGGCCAGCTCAAGGCGCTGCTGTTCTTTCATTTCTTTTTCCCTGTGAATATTGTTTTCGATCTGCTGGCGCAATTCGTCCAACTTTTCAAACTTGCCGACCATTTTAGCGAATTCATCATTCAATGGAGGCAATTCTATCTCAAAAATATTATTTATCTTTACTTTGAATTCCGCCGGCCGGTTAGCTAGTTCTTTTTTATGATACTCCTTGGGGAATTTCAGCTGGAATTCCTTGCTTTGGCCAATGCTTAGGCCGATCAGGCTTTCCTCAAAACCCGGGATAAAATGCCCTTCGCCGATTACGACCGCCTGATTTTTCGCTTTACCGCCGTCAATCGGCACTTTATCTACGAATGTTTCCATATCAATTTCGACTTTGTCGGTTTTTTGGATAGGGCGCGTAACGCTTTTTTCCTTGCCAAACATCCTCTGCAGATTACTCATCGTATCTTCAATTTCCTTGGCCTCAACTTTCTGCTCTTTCCTGGCTATTTTTAGGCCCTGGTATTGTCCAATCACGATCTGCGGCAATAAAGCCACGGTAGCCTTATAAATCAGGGGATTTTCTGGTGCAATTTTTTCAATGTGAATCTGGGGCGAGCCTACAGTAATTAATTTATTGTCCTTGACTGCCCGGGGATAAGTCCTGCTCACGGCCTTTTCCGCAGCCAACTGATAAATTTTCATAATGCCAGCCTGCCTGGCGACTATTTCAAACGGCGCCTTGCCTGGCCGGAAGCCTGGTATTTTAGTATCAGCGGAGATTTCTTCGACCGCCTGATTCAAATACGGCTTAAGCTCCTCGGGTGATAACTCAATAATTAACTCAGCCTGGCTTTTCGGTAATTTCTTTACTTCTACCTTCATAGTTTATTATTTATTATAATTTATTATCTTGTAATTTCATTATATAGGCGGTCAAGTTCACCAGCACGTGGAATAAGAAGCCGAGCAGTACGGCCGCTGAAACTATCTTCCAGCCTGGGAAATAAAAGAGGCTGACAAATAAAATTGCGCCAACCACATAGTCAATCTGATCAAACGGTACCCAGGTTTTGCCTGGCGTGATGTTTAGACGGCGCTTGAAATAACTTTTAACCAGGTCACCTAGAACTGCTCCTAAAGACAGTAGAAAACCAATATTCCAGTCATTTTCCGTATAGCTGATTATACTTAATTTATTGAAAAAATCAAACTGGTGCAGGTATTGCTGCAGCCAAAAAAATAAAACACCAAAGATAATGCCGAATATAAGGCCGCGCCAGGTTTTATGATCACCGAAAATTCGCTTGCTCCGGAAACTTTTACCAAAATCAACCGGATAATTGAAGCAGGGGAAGAACCGCGACAATGACGCGGCGATATTTGCCGCCCCCGCTGGAAAGAAAAACCAGATTACCTGACCAATATATAACAGCATAAATATTAAAAAATAGCCTGAATTAACTTAATTCTAGCAGAAAACCCGCATTTTTGATACTTAAAGACGCTTTAAGGCCATTTTATTTTAACCGTCTCTTGGCTATGGAAAACTTTTTTAACCAAACTGCCCATTTGCTCCGCTGCTGCGATTATTACCTCTGGTTTGGTTTCAAAACGGCTTAATTCCCAGTCATTGTCAGGCAAAATTTCAAATATTGAATCATTGTCAAAACAATGCGTTTTCTGTTCGCGGTTATTATAAACGACTAAAATATCCGTGGCACCGGCATCTATGGCCTTCTGAACATGTAAAAAACCGCCATTATAATTTCCCACATCCATATAGCGACTCCCATTAATGCTCACTGCTCCAGGATGCAGATAGGGAATGGAAATAGTTGCTTCCAGTAATTCGAAATATGCACTTGGCGCATAATCATGAATCTCTAAATATTTGATTTTATCGGTCTGAACATGGCGCAAGGCGACGTACACCTTTGTCTGACAGTTTAAAATATTCTGAACATTAAGCGGTTTTGTGTTTTTAAAAACCGAGATTAGATAATCTATATCAACTATCTTCCAGAAGCGCAGAAAATTAATGAATCTCCTGCCGATTAAATCCTGGTAATAGATAGATATCCCCAGCTGAGTGCCACCAGCCAATAAGTACGAAATGTTCGGCAGGCCGGCTGAGATAACATATACCTCATCAAAAACATTGGCTAAGCCAAGTTCATCCAAGGCAACTATGGCACCGCCTCCCCGCACTCCGGTAATCAAACCGCCAAAAAGCACCAGCGCTATTTTCCGGCCGTCATTTATTGGCACTTTCTTGCCACGCCGGGCGAGAATATTTTCGATAACCGTGGACATAAATATAATTATAAATTTAGCGCTATAACGCCTTTAGAATAAATAATACTCCTAATTTACAATTAAGTTTTCGGCCGGCTATCTACAATTCTTTTTTCCTTTAGTTCTGTTTCCATGCCCAGCATCTGCAGCAGCTCCGGCAGTTTTTTCTCCACGACCGTAGCCGCGACAAAAACTTCGTTGCGCAGCCGTAAATTGATTTTGCTTTTCATTTCTTCAATATTAACGCCGGACTTAGGAGCCACATAAAGGAATATTTCGTCAATTTCATAAGGATCATTGTTTTTTTTCTTTATTTCCACCTGCCATTCCTCAATTTCATTAATGCTGGACAGTAACGGATAAAACTGATTTAAATTCACCAGCTCGCCTTTCACTTTAGTCAGGTGGAATTCCTTAATTTCCGAAGTGCGTTGGATATCCATTTTAATGCGCGGTACGGTCTTGCCGCAATGCGGACAGGGTTCATACTCAATGCCCTCGGTCATATCGCCGGTGCGGTAGCGGACCGCCACCGTGCCGCGCCAGCCCAGAGAGGTATAAACCAGCTCGCCCGGCTCTCCGTCCTTCACCCGATTGCCATTTTTATCAATCACTTCGAAATACTCCAAATCCGGATAAGTATGGTAGCCAGAACGCTCGTGGCACTGGATCCAGGCGGTTTTACCCTCGGTAAAGGCGTAGGTGGAGAGGAAGCGTACATCCTTGGCACCCAGCTCAGACAGAAGCGCTTTTACTTTTTCCTTCAATCCGATGCTGGCTCGCTCGCCGCCGCTAATAATCGTCTTGATGCTGGAAAAATCTTTTTTCTGCTTCAAAGCCTCCCGGAGCAGGTGGTAGCCGTAGCCGGGGATGAAAACCACGATACCGGCTTTCAGGCTCTGGATAGCGTCCATTATTTTTTGCGTGCCCATTATCTTGCCGCCGCCGGTTTGCACGGAAGTCAGGCCGAGCTTGATAAAGGCGTTGTATGCCTGCCAAAAAGCCAGATGGGGAGCGTAAGGGAAGGCATTGATAGCTACCAGATCCCGCGAAATATTTGCCACATTGAGCATCCTTTCGCCCGCCTCCTGCATGGTTTCAATGTCCTTGGCGGAATAAACGCAGGGCGTGGGAGTGGCAGTGCGGCCAGTGGTGAAATGCATATGTATCGGCTTATAATTCCATTCCAGCCTTCTTTTTACATCCTGCTTGGTCACTTTACCCCAAATAATTTTGGCTAGCATTTTTTTGCTGGCATGCTTTTTTATCAGCTGCTCATCCGGCTGGAGGATGAATTGGCGCGGCTTGGCCGGCTCTTCCGGGCTGGGAGCAATGTCGATTTTGGATGTAAAAGGGACTCTCTGCAAATCATCAATATTTTTTATGGAACTGAAATTAATTTTATGCTTTTTAAATAATTCCCGGAAAAAAGGTGCATAAGGCAATTCATGCCGGAAAAAATACCGTAATTTCTGGTTTTGGACCTCTTTAATCTGCTCCAGAGGCAATTTTGAAAATTCTAGCCAATCTAATGCCATATAATTTATTATTAATTATCATTTAATAATCTTAGCTCTAAGCCTGCCGCTTGGCAAATTGAATATTTACTTAATATTCCGCTTCCTGCGCTTTAATAACAAAAACACTGTTCAGAGAATAAACTGTCAGTATTTTTGTCATTTTGATAAGTTTTAAAACGGATAATTTTTTCCGCATAGCCGGCCGATGGCCTGCATTAATTTTTTGGTTGCCTCCTGCAACAGTGGCTTGTCTATTTCCCTGTTGGAAAATTCTGATAAATCAACGGCTGGCCCGAAATTAATATCCACCTTCTGGTCTTTGTGCCAGAGACTCCGAAACGCCTTGCCGATACGATGGCCGGTATTATTCCTAAGACCAACCGGAATTAGAGGTACTTTGGTAGCTAAAGCCATGCGCGCCGCGCCAGTTTTGGCTATAAGCAAATTATGCCGATCCTGATTTCTCGTGCCTTCGGGAAAAATACCGACTATCTCTCCGCGTTTCAGGACATCAATTGCCTCCCTTAATGAATCACCTCTCTTATCATCAAAAACCGGAATCATGCCCAGCCAATTCCTGGCTAATTTCTGGCCCCAGAGCTTCCACATCCTCTCATTAGTCAGATAAAAAGTTCGTCGGCCATTATATTTAAGATAAATATAAGTTACCAGGACCAGCCCGTCCATAAAACCGACATGGTTCAAGGCCAGGATAAACGGCGGTTTTGCGGGTAAAAATTGTTCACCCTCAACCACGCCTATCTTATTGCGTATGAACGGGCCTAATATCTGGCGAAATCCTCCGTAAGCCATATCTGGTTAGATTATAAAACCAATTATCAGCAGGGCGACAATGTTCAGGATCTTGATCATCGGGTTGATGGCTGGTCCGGCAGTGTCCTTATAAGGATCACCGACCGTATCACCGGTTACCGCCGCTTGGTGCGCTACCGATCCCTTGCCGCCATGTGCCCCGGTTTCAATATATTTCTTGGCATTGTCCCAGGCAGCTCCGCCGGTAGTCATGGAAATAGCCACGAAGATTCCGGTCACGATACTGCCGACTAACAAGCCACCGAGAGCCACTGGGCCCAGCAGCCAGCCGACTAAAATCGGGGCGGCCAGCGGTATCAAGGCCGGGACTATCATCTCGCGTATTGCTCCTTTGGTCACGATATCCACCGTCCGCGCGTAATCCGGCTTGGATGTCCCTGCCATGATACCTTTATCTTCTTTAAACTGGCGCCGTACTTCGCTTACCACTTTGCCGGCAACTTTACCGACAGCCTGCATAGCCTGCGCGCCGAAAAAGTAGGGCAGCATGCCGCCGATGAATAAACCTATCAAAACCTTGGGATCATCCAAAACAAAAGAGAATAATTTTCCCTTAGCCATCAGTTCCTGGGAGTATGAGGCGAATAAAACAATAGCCGCTAAACCAGCTGAACCAATGGCATATCCCTTGGTCACCGCCTTGGTGGTGTTTCCAACTGCATCCAGGGCATCGGTTGATTCACGCACGCTGGCCGGTAAACCTGCCATTTCCGCGATGCCGCCGGCATTATCAGTAATTGGGCCGTAAGAATCTATAGTCACGATAATGGCAGTCAAAGACAACATACTCATAACCGCGATAGCCACTCCATAAATATCAGCTAAAGTAAAAGCCGCCAAAATGCCGCCGCTGATTACTAGGACGGGCAGGGCGGTTGATTTCATGGAAACCGCCAGGCCGGTAATAATATTAGTCGCGTGTCCGGTTACCGAACTGTCGGCCACTGAACGCACAGGACCGTATTTCGTGGAAGTGTAATACTCGGTAATAATAACCAGTAGGGCAGTCACTACCAGACCGACGATTGAGGCCAGATAAAGATTCATAACCGTATAAGTGCCGTTATCCTTCATCAGCCAATTGGTAATCGGATAAAAACCGGCCGCCGCCAAAACGCCGGTGACAATCAGGCCGCGATACAACGCGCCCATGATATTTTTTTTCTTGCCCAGGCGTATGAAAAATACCCCGATCACCGAACTGATAATGGCTAATGCCCCGATCAGCAGGGGAAATAATAAAGCGTTGTCAAAATTTTTAAAAATAAGAGAGCCCAGCAGCATGGTCGCCACGGCTGTGACTGCATAAGTTTCAAATAAATCCGCGGCCATACCGGCGCAATCGCCGACATTATCACCGACATTATCGGCAATCACCGCCGGATTGCGTGGGTCATCCTCGGGAATGCCGGCCTCAACTTTGCCGACTAAATCTGCACCAACATCCGCCGCTTTGGTATAAATACCGCCGCCCAGCCTGGCAAAAATGGAGATTAAACTGCCGCCAAATCCCAAGCCAATTAATGCTTTAATATCGTGGGTCAATGCAAAATAACCAGCCACGCCTAAAAGCCCCAAGCCTGCCACAAACAAGCCTGTTACCGCGCCGCCTCTGGCAGAAACGCTCAGTGCCTCAGCTAAACCTTTTTTGGCGGCTTCAGCGGTCCGGACGTTGGCGCGCACCGAGACGTTCATGCCGATATAACCGGCCAACGCGGATAAAACCGCGCCGATAATAAACCCAATAGCCGTTTTCAAATCTATAAACAGCCAAAGGAGAATAAAGATTACCGCGGCAATGACAGCAATAGTTTTGTACTGGCGGTTTAAATAAGCGCGGGCGCCCTCCTGAATGGCTTTGGCGATTGACTGCATTTTTTCATCGCCCTTGGGCAGACGCAAAATCCAGCGGATTAAAAATAATCCATAGAGGATTGCCAAACCGGCTGAACACAGGGAAATAATTATCGGCAGTGACATACTTACTTTTTATTAATTATTAATTATTTTGAGTCTTCCTTCTTTTCTTTTTTAGCTTCTGCGGTTTTTTCCTTTGCCTTAGGCTCTTCTTTTTTTACTTTTTTTTCTTCAACCGGCTGTTCTTCCTTTTTTTCTGCCTTAGCCGGCTTGGCTTTTTTTTCTTGCCCAGGCTCTTCCTCTGGCGCTTTAGCCACCTCTTCCGGCTTTTTTTCCTCATTAGACTTTGCTCCGTCCTTAACCTCCGCTTTTTTGGCTCCGTCGGCCTGGGAGACCCTCCCGCTCTTGTCAGAAACTATATCAATTTTCCAGCCGGATAATTTGGCGGAGAGGCGGACATTTTGCCCGGCCTTGCCGATAGCTAGCGACAGCTGATCTTCCTTTACTTCCGCCAAAGCAGTTTTATCACTTTCGTTTGTCTTCACATTCAAAACCTTGGCTGGCGATAAAGCATTAGTGATGAATTTAACCGGATCATCTTCCCATTCAATAATGTCTATCTTCTCTCCGCCTATTTCGGAAATTATCGTCTGCACGCGTGAACCGCGCTGGCCCACACAGGAGCCGACCGGATCAATATTCTTTTGGTTGGTGGCGACGGCAATCTTGGTGCGCGAACCGGCTTCCCTGGCTATAGCTTTTATTTCCACCGCGCCATTGGAGACTTCGGGCACTTCCAGGAAAAAAAGTTTTTTGACCATTTCCGGATGAGAGCGTGAAAGGATTATTTCCGGACCCTTAGGGGTGATATTAACCGCCACTACATATAATTTTAGGCGCTGGCCAGGCGTATATCTCTCCCGCGGAATTTGTTCTGATGGAGGCAATAATGCAGTGGCCGGCCCCAGATCAATCAACACCATTTTTCCTTCCTGGCGCTGAATGGTGCCGTTGATAACTTCGCCCTCCTTATTTTTGAACTCTTTGTAAATAGTATCTCGTTCCGCTTCCCGCAGACGCTGTATTATTACCTGCTTAGCCGTCTGGGCGGCCATGCGCCCATATGCAGCCGGGGGGAATAATTCAGTCTTGATGACATCATCTAATTTCGCGCCTTTTTTCAGTTTCTTTGCTTCAGTTAAAGTTATTTCTGTTTTTGGGTTGAAGCGCTCAATTTTTTCCTCGCCCTCTTCTGTTTCTTCCTTTGGCGCCTCTTTAACTAGCCTCTCTTCATTTAAAGAATCCTTAGCCTCTGTTTCTCCGGCTTCTTCTTTGGCTTTTTTCTCCTCGCGTAATAGCTCGGTCAGGGCTGCTTTTTCATCGGTGACCACGGTTTTAACGTCAAAAACGCGGGCCTGCGCGCTATTGATATCGTATTCCACTTTTACATTCTGATTTTTTTCGCCGAAATCCTTACGATAAGCAACGGCTAAAGCCGCTTCAATTGTTTCAATTACCGATTCCAGGGTAATGTTTTTCTCCTCGCAAATTTGCTTCGCCGCCTGTAAGATCTCATTTGAATTAGCCATATTTTTTAAGCTATTAATAAATTATCCAATAAAATAGACTAGTTTAATGTAAACTAGCCTCTATAAACAAGTATAAAACAACTGCTGAATAAAATCAACCTCTTTTAACCCAGATATATATTTTTATAATGGTAAAGCCTTGGCCGCCATGATTTAATGATCACTATCGCGTCAACACGGAAACTAGTAAAATCATTCTCCGCCAAATACTGGCCAATAACCTTTTCCAGCCTGGCCATTTTTCTCTGATCAATGGTTTCGTCGGGGCGGCTGAATCTGACCGATGATCTGGCTTTTACCTCTACAAAAACCAATTCTTTGCGGCTCCTGTCGTAGGCAATAATATCGATCTCGCCGCAATTCTTCTGCCAGTGCCCGGTAATGATTAAATATCCCTTGCTGACAAGATACTCCCTGGCTATGTCCTCGCCCCATTGACCCAGCTTCTGCCGGTAGTTTGCCATAAAAAAATCCCCAATTATTAAAGGGGAAGTTCTTTTTCTGTCTCAATGCTATATGCTATTAGCCATAAGCCATACTCTATATACTATAAACTACCGCTTCTCAAATATCAAGCCAAAATGATACGGCCCGGCGTCCACTTGCTTGGTTAATATCAGGCCACTGGCAGCCGCCATTTGCTTGACTTCTTCCGGCTCCAGATAATTCAATTGATGCGGAGTCAAATGCAATCCGCTTTTTTTCCAGTCCACCACCAGCAACTGGCCTTTGCGCTTCAGCATACGGCCGGCCTCCCGAAAAATCTCGTGGTGCTTCTGTGACTGAAAAAGTATCTGTACTAATAAAACCAAATCCAGCGATCCATCCTTAATTCTTTTTGCGCCGCCGTAAACCTCCGCGTTTGACCAGACGCTTTGAATGTTAGTCAGGCCGAAAATTCGCGCCTTGCTGAGCAAAGAAGACAAGGCGGTTTTCAAAACGTCCACTCCATAAACCTGGCCGTGATCGCCGACCATTCTGGCCGCCTGCATGACGAAATAACCGCCGCCGCATCCTAAATCAGCCACCTTTGAGCCCAGCATAATATTTGTATGCCTCAGCAATTGCTCGGGATTTAAAAATGATTCACCTGATGGATTCTTTTGTGTCATACAGTAGGTATTATATCACAATTCAATAAATTCATTAAGGAAAATCTACCTAAATGATTTCATCGGCTCAAATGACAGCCGGTGCAAATCACAAATGCCCAGCGCTTTTAATTGCCGGTGATGCTGCCTGGTCCCATAGCCTTTATTCTCGTCAAAATTATATCCAGGGTATTTTATATGATACTTTCTCATTATCCGGTCGCGGAATACTTTAGCGATTATGGAAGCGGCGGCGATAGAAAATATTTGAGAATCGCCCCTGATGACAGCCTGCGACTCAATGCTGCGAAAAATTAGAGGGAAGCCGTCAACCAAAACATAATGCGGTTTTGTTTTTAATTTGCTGACCGCTCCGCGTAAAGCCATTTTATTAGCCGGCGAAATTCCCATTCTATCTATTTGCTTCTGACTAATAACGCAGAAACTGTATTCAACGGCTGTTTTTATTATTTGAGGATAAAGTTTTTCGCGGTGCGCGGGAGTTAGCTTTTTTGAATCATTAACGCCTTTTATTTTACAGTTCGCTGGTAAAATAACTGCCGCGGCCACCAGCGGCCCAGCCCAGGCGCCGCGGCCGACCTCATCAACGCCGGCAATTAATCGATAGCCGCTTTTCCGTAATTTATTTTCTAACCGATGAGTTGGTTTTTTCATATAATTTAAGTATACTCCATTCACTAAGCAGTGTCCTTACTTAATATATTAAAACCTTCTAAGTGGAAATAATTCTGACAATTATAGTATACTTAGAGTCAGAAATACTTATAGTTATCGATTGATAAAGTAATCAATTAAAAAAATAAATTATGCCGGGAATCGAATATGATGTGATAATTATTGGCGCAGGACCCGCAGGATCATCTGCAGCTCAAACCTTAGCGACACATGGATTGAAAACATGCATTATTGACAAGGCGACATTCCCCCGGGATAAATTATGCGGTGGCCTCCTTACTCTTAGAAGTAAAAAAATATTTGAGGAAATTTTTAAAACAGATTTAAAACCTGCAATTGATTTTGTTTCAAGAGGCGTACGTTTTTATTACAAAAATCGGTTCCTCAATTCAGCCTCAGACTATAAGGATATATTTTTTGTCCAACGCCGGGTGTTTGATAATTTACTTCTTGATCTCGCCTGTGAAAGCGGTGTAACTCGGTATCTTGGTGTCGGTGTCAAAACAATTAATTTTGATAATTCAAACGTTACCTTACTGGACGGAACGACTTTGAGTGGAAAATTTATCGTCGGGGCAGATGGAGTTAATAGCTATACGGCACGGAGTTTATTTAAAGAATCCTTTAATAAAGAAAATTTGGCATATGCCCTGGAAGTTGAGATTCCACGTGACGAGCACCTTGAAAATATTACCGAACCAGAAATATATTTTGGAGTAGTCAAATGGGGATATGGATGGGTATTCCCCAAACGCCATAGTCTGGCTGTCGGACTGGCTGGTCTATATAGAAAAAATTTCCGAATTGATGATAATTTTAAAAACTTCTTTACGGCACGATTTGGTATTTCCGCGCCGCCCCCAAAGGGGCATTATATTCCCTTCGGCAATTATCGGCGTACAGCCGGCCGTATGAATGTTCTGCTCTGCGGAGATGCTGCCGGATTAGTCGAGCCAATCACGGGCGAAGGAATCTCTTTTGCTATGCAAAGCGGACACTTTGCCGCTTTATCAATTATTGAAGCGTCCTCCGCTGGAAAACCACAGCGCGCTTACGAATATTACCAGCCGCGATATAAAAATATTACACGGATATTTGATCACGCGAATCTTTTACGCTACCTTATTTTCCCCAAAATAGCCGAATCATTATTTATTAAAGCGCTTCCTCAAACAGAAAGTGTCCCCCAGAAACACATGGACTTAATGGCGGGCGAGATCGATTACAGACGTTATGAATTATTTTTATTACGAAAAGTGTGCAGTGCTTTTTTAAAAAAGATTTTCGGGGGAAAAAATTAGGGAAAAAAACAATAATAAAATCGCAAGCCCGCGGGTTTATAATACACCACTAGGTAGGCGGGGCTTTTATGCCCCGCCAAAATCAGGCAAGGCATGAAAGCCTTGCCTACCCAATAATAAAATAATTGCGAACCTTGTAGGTGGGTAACTAGCTATACGATAAACTTTTCAAGCAATATAAATTAATTCATGCCGAGCATCGACTTTACGTCGTGCGAGGCATAACCAAAAAGGAACGAGGAGCTGATGAGGGGAGAACTCTTAGTTCTCCCCTCATAAATAAAAAAGGCGGTGTGTCCGCCCTTTTAATATATTACTTTTTGGCGACAACACCGCCTGGAAGCTATTCATCCTACCCGGCGTCCGCCAATGAAGGCAGGCGTCGAGATCTAATGGCGAATAGCTTTGACGTTTTTTGATGTTGGTGTCAAAAAGCAATATATTTTCTCTACCACCTTTTGGTGCTACCCAAGTATTTTATTACTAAGGAAGTACCTTTTTGTTTTGTTTGATTTTTTTTGGGTGTCCAACTAACACCCTGTTTCGGGAGTAAAGAAAGATTTTGTCTAAAATCTATTTTTTTAGAAAAAATCTCTCTTTACCTGTGCATAAACTGTCAAAAATATCGATAAGCCTAGTATATCACATAAATTCGCACTTGTCAATAGCTTTTATAAGCTAAAGTTAGCCTATTTTTAATTAAATTAAAAATAATCCGCTTTAACGGATTATTTTAGTTATCCACAGATAAATTAAGGCTTTTTACATATTCTTGATGTATCCATGCACTACCTGATATTCCTCTTCTGGGGTTAAATTAGTTGTGTCCAAAAATAAATCGTAATTGTCCCTATTGAAAATATCTATACCGTAATACTTCTTGTACCGCAAGTAATCACTATCGATGCGCTCACGTACGCTGGCTAGAACATCCTCGTATGTCGATAAGTCCCTACCCTCATTGCGATTGGACTGCTTTTTGTCCCGTAAAGCCTTCCAGATACGCTTTGCGCCTTCTTCTGGGGTGACGTCCAGAAATATTTTCACTGAATGCGGAATGAAATGAAAGGCGGTGCGGCTCTCAATGACTATCTTATCTCTTGTGGCACCAATCTTCCCGACTTCCTCGTCAAATATTTTATCGGTTTCATCGCTGGACTCTCCCAACTTGTTAAACTCAGCCAGCGTCATACCTCTGGCCCTGGCCGCTTCCCGGCGCAAACCGCCGATATAAATACGTTCCAGCCCAAAATCCTGCGCGATTTTTTTTGCTACCGTGCTTTTGCCAGAGCCTGGTTTTCCACTAAGACTGATTATCATGATTAGAAAGGCTTACGTGGTGAAAATTTCCTGTCGCGAAATGGCGGGCGGGTTGGTTTAGAATTGCGGAAACCACCGCCGTGCCCTCGGTCAAAACCGCCAGTCTCGATGGCTGAGCTGGGAATCACCAGATTGCTTTCCGCTCCCAGCGCTTTTACTGACAGGCTGATGCGGCCGCGCTCTTTATCGACTTCCAGCACTTTGACTTTCAGTTTCTGCCCGACCGACACTACGTCGGAAACATTGCGGATACGTCCGCTGGCAAATTCGGAAATATGCACCATGCCGTCCTTGCCCGGCGCCAGTTCAACGATCGCTCCGATTTCCCCGCCGCTGTTGCGGTCCTTCATGATCTGCGTAATGGTGCCTTCAAATACCTCGCCTACTTTAATTTCCCGAGTGATATCTTTGACCCAATTTTCCGCCTTGGTAGCCATCTCGGCGTTGGTAGAGGTAATGAATATCAAGCCATCATCTTCAATATCAATCTTAGTTACATCCTGTCCTCCGCATTCGTCAATAATCTTGTTGATAGTTTCGCCGCCCTTACCAATGACATCGCGGATCAGTTCAGGATTAATTCTCACTGTGGTAATACGCGGCGCATATTTAGATAATTCCGGGCGCGGACTAGCAATAGCCTTATCCATTACGCCCAATATCTGCAGCCTGGCCAATCGCGCCCTTTCCAGGGCCTGCTCTATTACAGAAAAATTAATGCCATGCAATTTTACGTCCATCTGAATGGCGGTAATGCCGTTTTTCGTGCCGGCTACTTTGAAATCCATGTCGCCATTATGATCTTCAACACCCTGAATGTCGGTGATGAGCTTAAAATTATCAGGATTATCATTTTCAGTAATCAAGCCGATGGCAATGCCAGCGACCGGATTTTTGATCGGCACGCCGGCGTCCATCAGGGCTAAACTCGAACCGCAGCAGGATGCCTGCGATGAAGAGCCATTTGAAGATAAAACTTCGGAAACAACCCGAATAGTATAGGGGAATGACTCCTGATCCGGTAAAACCGGCGTCAGAGCTTTTTCCACTAGAGCACCATGTCCAATTTCGCGGCGTCCGGGCGATCTGACTGGCTTGGCTTCGCCAGTGGAAAATCCGGGGAAATTATAATGATGCATAAACCTTTTTTTGCCACTTTCCTCCATAGTGTCCAGCAGCTGTTCATCTCCGGGAGAACCGAGTGTAACGACTGATAAGACTTGCGTTTCCCCGCGTAAAAACACTCCGGAACCGTGGGTGCGGGGCAGGACGCCGGCTTCCGCGTTTAATTCGCGGATCTCGTCCAATTTACGGCCGTCAACCCTCTTTTCTTCTGTTAAAACCATCTGCCGGGCGGCCTCCTCATATATCTTATCAACCATGGTTACACCCTTGAGGCGTGCTTCCTTGGTCACTTCATTGTCTTTCTTCAGTGTTTCCTCCAGTTCGTCCTTCAGCTTGACGATCTGCTCTGACTGCTCTTTTTTGCCTTTGCCAAAGACCTCCTTTATTTTATTCAGGCAAAAGCTTTCTACTTTCTCCTGGAGCTTGGCAATTTCTTTCAGCTCTTCTTCGGACGGCTCTCCCAGCTGTACGATTTTTTTCGGTTCGCCAATTTTCGACTGGATTTCTTTTACAAAACTAACTATTTTTTTCAGGTGCTTGTGTCCGAACTGCACGGCGGCGAGAATGTCTGCTTCCTGAACTTGCTGGCCGGAAGCTTCTATCATCAGCACCTTTTCCTCGTTGCCGGCCACTACAATCTCCATGTCCGCCTTATCACGTGCTTCATAAGTAGGATTCAGCACCCACTCATTATTTATCCGGCCGACCCTGACTCCGGCAATGGGGCCGTTCCAGGGAATCCGGGAAATCGACAGGGCGCAGGAAGCAGCCAGTAATGAAAGCATATCGGAATCATTTTCCTGGTCAACGGACAAAACCGTCAACACCACCTGCACGTCCTGCCTGATTTCATCGCTGAAAAGCGGGCGAACCGAGCGGTCAACCAGGCGGGAGGTCAAAATCGCTTCATCCGAAGGCCGGCCTTCGCGCTTGATAAAACGCGAACCCTTGATTTTCCCGGCAGCATACAGCCGCTCTTCATAGTCAACCATCAAAGGGAAATAATCAATTCCCTCGCGAGTGGATTCATTCATGACGGCGGTCGCTAAAACTACGGTATCACCGTATTGAACCGTACAGGCGCCATCCGCCTGATTGGCAAAATGGCCAATTTCGAAGATTAATTTTTTTCCGGCGACCTCGGTTTCGAACTTCTGGATTTTTTTCATACTTAAATTTTCCTTTTTCAGCCAGCCTGCCCGATCGCCTCATAAACTTATATCTGGCTTGGCGCTGCCTGGCCAGATAAAAGTCTACGAACGGCAATAAGGCAATTTATTATTAAAAGAACTGGCTAAATTATTAATTATTATTTTTATCTATTTTTTCTGGTTGTATTGAAGAGGAATCTGGATTTTTCCTGGCTCAAATCGATGAATAGGTCTGCCCGGTTGGTCAGCTGCGAAGAAGCCGAGCCGCCAAAGGCGATTATTTCCACGAACTGTCCGTGATTCTGCAGATATTCCACCAGGGGGGAAAAATCACCGTCGCCTGTGGCCAAGACAACAACATCTAGCTTGTCTGACATCCTGATCACATCCATAGCAATGCCCACGTCCCAGTCGCCTTTCATGTTACCGCCGTAAAAAATCTGGAGATCCTTCATTTTTACCTCGAACCCCTGGCTGTCCAGGGCTTCAAAAAATTTCTGTTCATCAACATTTTTTGCCTTGATGACATAGGCGATGGCGCGAATCAACTGGCGGCCGGAGACCGCTCTTTTTAATATCTCCGCAAAATTTACCTTTGAGCGGTATAAATTCTTTGCCGAGTAGTACATGTTCTGCACGTCTACAAACAGTCCGACGCGCTGGTTCTTATGCTTGATCATAGTTATTTTGCTAATGGCGAATAGCTTATGGCTAATTGTTCATTAAAAACTTTAAAAAATTATTTTAATCATACGCTATAAACTATAGGCTATGTGCTATAAATCTATTTCTTCAATTTAAGCTTCTTTATCAGATTCTCATAACCTTTTGGATCTTCCTTCTCCATATATTTCAGCAGGCGCCGGCGCAAACCGACTTTCTTCAGCAGCCCGCGGCGGGAAGAAAAATCCTTTTTATGGGATTTCAAATGCTCTGTCAGCCTTTCAATTTCCGCAGTTAAAATAGCGATCTGGACTTCCGAAGAGCCAGTATCGTCTTTATGGGTCTTGTACTTGTCTATTAGCTTGTCTTTCTCTTTTTTAGTTAGCATTTGATTGCCCTTTCGTCCGCGAATCCCGAGTTTTGGTTAACTACTCCCGGCCTACATTGCCATTTCGGCGGGCAGGCCAAAAAACCAAGAATTCGTATGATTACTTATTAGTAGTCTATATTATAGGGAAAACGGGGGAGATGTCAAGCCCGTTAATGAATAAAAAAAGAGGGACTAGTGACACTAGCCCTCACGGATTAGTTAGATATGCCGGTAAATCAGGCAACTGGCTGAGCTTCGCAAAAATGCCGGTAAGCTTCGTCCTCGCTGTCAAAACATAGAAAAACTTCCTTTAATCTGGAAATGATCAGTATCCGCTCAATCTTGTCGGTAATTGAGCAAAGGACCAATTCCAGGCCAGCTTCTTTGAATTTCTTGTAATGGAATATCAAGATGGAAAGAGCAGAAGAGCCGAGCCACTCGCATTTTTCCAAATTGAGAATGCAGGGCTTCCTTTCTCCAATCGCTGAAAAGAGTTTTTCGTCCAGACCACTGACATCAGGACCGCCAACATACTTGCCAATAAGCTTTAATACCATAACCTCTTTCGTTCCATCTTTTCTTTCGCTTACTACTATTCTCATTTATCCCTCCAAACGTAATGTTCAAGTTTACGTTAACTTAGTAAAATTTGAATATTTTGTCAACCCTATGCTATAAACTTTATAAAGCTAAAGTTCTTTGACTTTTCCGGTCTTAGTGTCGTAGAATGTATATATGGAAAATAATATTGACCAATATTTCAAAAGCTTCCTGGAATATTTGGCCGCGCAAAAGCAGGTCTCGGCTTTGACTATACAAAACTATAAATTTTATCTTTCGCGTTTTAATTTATTGATACAAGTAAAAGAGCCGGCTGACATTAATATTGAAACGGTAAATAAATTCCGCGAACTCCTCGGCCAGATACGCAACCAGCGCGGGGAGCTGATGAAACCCGTCACCCAGAACTACCACCTCATTGCCCTGCGTGCTTTTCTGGCTTATCTGAAAAATCTGGGCCTAACCGTGCTCGGTCCAGAAACTATCATCCTTAATAAAATTGGAAAAAATATAATCAGCACTGTTGAACCTCAAAATATTGAGAAACTGCTGGAATCGCCTCTACACGCCAAGAATCCCAGCCTTATACAAAAACGGGACAAGGCTATCCTGGAGCTGCTCCTCAGCACCGGCCTGAAAGTCTCCGAACTCTCCGCCCTGAAAAAAGGCCAGATTGATTTCCTGAAAAATTCGCTGACTATCCGGGGGCTGGGTGACCGTTTGCGCACGGTGGAGCTGACTAACCAGGCGAAATACTGGATCAAGCAGTATCTGGAATCGCGCCAGGATAATTTCCCCGCGCTTTTCATCCGTCATGACAAGGCAAAAACCAAACAGCTGAACAAAATCCTGCCGGAAGCCTACCAGCTGACGCCGCGGACTATCCAGCGCATTATCAAGAAATACGCCAAAGCCGCCCAGCTCGATCCCGGCATTACTCCACAAACCCTGCGCAACTCCTACGCCAAATACCTCCTGGAAAAAGGCGAAGACATTAAAACTATCCAATCAATACTCGGGCACGCCTCAGTAGTAACTACCCACTTATACACCAAATAACGATTGACTTTATTGGCAATCCTTGATAATTTTCTATCATTAATCACGCACCTCCCGAGTTCCCCGCCAACCATGCCCCTGTAGTTTCCGCCAGAGGCGGATCACCCGCCCGCCCGCTCCGACTCGCGGAGCGATGTCGGGCGCGGCAGGGTGACAACTGATTCATATCTTTCATCGCCCTCGCCCTTGTAGTTCAACGTCCCGTCCCAGCCGCTTCGCGGCGGGACGAGGATCCTCGCTCCGCCTCCGGCGGAGCGGGAGATAGAACGCCAGCCTTCTAAAATTTATTTTCAAAATGAATTATTTCACTTATATACTAAGAAGTCTCAAAGATAATTCATATTACATTGGTTCAACCGATAACTTAAATAAAAGAGTTGCCCAGCATAATCAGGGTAGCGTACGGTCAACAAAAGGTAGGTTACCATGGGAACTTATTTACACAGAAGAATTTAATACACGGGGTGAAGCATTTATTAGAGAGAAATATATTAAATCCAGAAAGAAACGAAAATATATTGAGCAGCTTATTAACAAGAAAGATAAACAATAACTCACTTTTCTGCCCCTGTAGTTCAACGGATAGAACGCCAGCCTTCTAAGCTGGACATAGAGGTCCGATTCCTCTCGGGGGCAAATAAACAATAAGTTCGATTCTCAAAAACATTAATACAATAAAATGATGAGATCCCGCTCTGAGCGAAGTCGAAGGGGCGGGGTTCCTGGGGACACTTTGCGAGTTTAAGAATACTAACTTTAAGATTCTCGAAAACAATAACTTAATAAATTATGGGAAGCAATATAGAAATAAATGATACTTTGCAGCTCACGACCAAACAGGGATTTCCGGCTGAGCTTAACCTGGAAACGCATTTGAAAACGCCCTACCAAACTGAGAATTTTAAGGGCAAAATATTTGAATTTAAAAATAAGCCTGGTATCAGAGTATATCAGTCTCCGCCAATCAGAAATTTCCTGGTGGAAAATAAGGATGGCAAGTGGATTTACTGGGGGTTAGTTCATATACTCGAAATAACTTATGATTATGTAAACAAATCCACCTCCGGAAAATTCGAAATTATATATATAAATAAACCAGAAGAAATGCCAAAGGCCCATGAACTGATTGACCACAGGAAAGATACGCAATTCTTCAGTTAAAGACTTAAATCAATTTCTGAGACTAATTTTAGAGAATCAAAATACCTTAGGATTATTAATTAACTGAGGTTATTTTATTATATTTTGGCTAATATTAAATATATTTAGCCTCCAGATGTGGATATCCAGTCTTGACAAAAAGCCTGCCCAGGTATATACTCCTTAGTTACGCTAAAAAACCACAACTTATCGGGTAATTCGAACTGAAGGAGAGAGCAGTAAGAATACCCAAATTTAGATGTCATCAAGGCACTCTCTCCGAGTACCTCGTTTTATTTTCCTGGCGTAATATCGGCCCTTTGAAAATAGGATACGAACACATAGAAAACTCTGATGTTTGGGAGCAGTCTGTTGGCGGTTAAGCAATTGACCACAGCAAACTGTTCTCAAACTATTTGTACAAAGTGGAGCAGTCGAATGATTGTTCTGTGATGTACATAACATTACAGGAGGTTTCAGATGATTAACAAAAGAATCACAAAGGATGTAATCAAGCAGATTGAAACTCTGCCGATTACGGTTAATCGCAAGATTGACGCTAAAGATGCGATGAGAGATTGTAGAAGATTTGGATTTCCGAAAGTTAATGGTGATGCTTTTTCGGTAAAATTCCCTCAGCACTATCACCACATTGGAGACGAAATAATCATAGTCTCCATTGAAGAAGACCTGTCAATGGATGAAGTCCTTGAAGCCTTTGCGTTGTGTGAATTGAAGCCGGCAGATGTCCTTGATCTGATTGCCTTGGTAAATCAACATCCCGACGCGATTAAAGAAAGTAAGGCAATCTATGCATTATTTTCCTTCGTGCAAGGATCATGGTTTTCGGGCGTACCATGGGTTTCTTCAATCGTGTATCGCTATAAGAGCCAGATCACTTCTCGGGATATTTGGCTCAATATACGTCATGAACGCTTTGGCTTTCAATTCAAAAAGGGTACGCAGTTTGCAGCGTATCGCATTCATCACAATCTTGGCCGGTAAAGACAGTGAGTAAAAATTTCATCCATTAAAGGCGCAGTTTAGTCAGTGTTTTGTTCGGTTGGTAGGCATTGATACTTCTCTCAAGAGAATTATCACAAGTTTGTATCGGGAGGTAATGTGTACCTCATTAGTTGTTCGTTAAATCGTTCCATGAGTAATTCGGAACGTGGCGAAAATTTATACTTTCACCCTTTGATCTTTATTTCTCTCAAGACCTGCTCCGGTAACTGTTGCATAGGTCTTTTTTCTTTTCCAAAAAATTCTTACCCGCTTGACTAAATTTTATTTCCAAACTAATGTTTAATTACTACCGGGACGTTAGCTCCCCGCACCATACTCACTCCGTTAGTAGGTACGGGGCAGGCAGCTTGCCCCGCCAAGAACTGGCGGGGTGAAGTAGAGCAGCTGCCTCTTACTTGTCCCGTCTGAATAGACGGGGAGCAACAGGTCGCCTTGCGTCATCAGAAGAATCAAAAAAAATAATTAATAAATACTAATTTTCATATTATGGGACGTTAGCTCAGTTGGTAGAGCAGCTGCCTCTTAAGCAGCGGGTCGCAGGTTCGCCCGGTCATCCGACCGGGCAGCCCGGGGTTTATCCCCGGGCGAGTCCTGATGAAATTATATGACATACATTTACTTTCTACATCTATCAAATGGTGATATTTATAAAGGACTGACTGATCGGTTAAAAGAGAGAATCTCCGAGCATCAACAGGGCAAAGTGAAATCAACAAAAAACTACCGCCCTTTTAAATTAATCGGTTATGAATACTATTCACTAAAAAGTGATGCGGAACGCAGGGAAAAATTTCTTAAAACGACTGAAGGCCGGCGTTTATTAAAACAACAATATCGGGATATTATCAATAATACGCGCCCATAGCTCAATGGTAGAGCATCTGCCTCTTAAGCAGGGTGTTGCAGGTTCGAATCCTGCTGGGCGCATTTTAAAAAATATTTAAAATCAGCTGCCTCTTACTTGCCCCGTACCTAACGAACAGCGTGAGTTATGGTATGGGGAGCAGCGGGTCGCAGGTTCGCCTGCCCCGTCGCATGACGGGGAGCCCTGCACGCCCCACCAATTAATAATAGAATAAAACGAAGTAAACCCTTGCGCTTGCTCAAAGCCAAATTTTCGGCTATATTATTATTATATTATAGCGATTTTTTTATTCAAAAGCAGGCATAATATTTTTCTAAAAAACGTATGATCCAGACTGAGAAGATAAGAAAGTATTTTCCGGCTATACAGGCAGGCAGGATTGTCTCCAATAACGCGGCGAGCTCGCAAGTCCCCATTCAATTGATGGACTTGATGAAAGAGCTTATTGTCCAGTATGACAATGTCCATCGGGGCCAGTCCCGGTCTTCAATACTGACGACCGAAAGATTTGAGTCCGCCTACGATACTATCGCGCAATTTATCGGCGCGCCCTCCAGAAAAAACATCATCCTGTACAGAAACACCACCGAAGCGATTAATTCAGTCGCCTATTCTTTGCTGACTGAATTCCGGGATGGCGATAATGTGGTGACGACATATATGGAGCATAATTCAAATTACGTTCCGTGGTATGGATTATGCAGGGAAATATTGCCGAAATTCGGCATCAAGGTTGAATACCGGATCGCGCGGTTTGACAAAGAGACGGGGCAGCTTGACCTTGAGCATTTGAAATCCCTGGTTGACGAAAAGACCAAGCTGGTTTGCTGCAATGGCGCGTCAAATTTTCTAGGAACGAAAAATCCCATCGGGAAAATAAGGGCTATCGCCGACTCCAGCGGATATGTCCAGCCGAGCGGTGAAAAAAAATCATATTTACTCATAGATGGGGCGCAGTTTGTCCCCAATATGTACGTCAATGCCGAAGAACTGCAGGCGGATTTTCTGGCCTGGTCTTTTCATAAAATGCTCGCGCCGTTCGGGGTGGGAGTTTTGTACGCCAGGGAAGAACTGCTGGAAAAAATGAAACCTTTTCTTTACGGCGGGGATATGATTGCCGAGGGGAAAGTCAGTCCGGAAAAAGTCGAGTATAATACGCTGCCCTGGAAATTCACGGCCGGTACTCCTAATATTCTAGGGGCGATTGTTTCCGCCCAAGCCATGAGATTATTAATGGATTTTTCCCTGAACCCCGGGGAATATAATTATTTCATGACCGATAAAAAACTGGAGTCGCCAGAAATTAAAAAGGCCATGGACATCGTTGAAGCCCACGAAAAGATTGTCATCGGAGAAGCGCTGAAGATATTAGGCGGCATACCGTCATTAACTATTTTCGGCCCGAAGAAACCTCAGGACAGGACTTCTTTAGTAGCATTCAACTGCCAGGGCATAAGCCCGTTTACCATCGCTGAGGAATTAAGCGCCAAGGGCGTGGAAGCCAGAGCGGGCTGCCATTGCGCGACATTAGCGCATTATTATTATGAATTGGATCCTCCAGCCAGCTGCCGGCTGAGTTTTTACATTTATAATAATATGGATGATGTAAAAAAAGCGTGCCTCGCGGTAAAAGATTGCGTCGAAGCGAAAAATATAAATAATAAAAATTAACTTACTGCCTTATGAAACAGTGCCAAATCTATGACGGTTCCCTGAAATTTTCCAGAGCCACCTACGGGGTTCTGACGTTAATCGCCTTTTTTACTCGCAGTGAATGGCTGGTGCTGGCGGTCAGTCTTTTGATAATCCTCGGCGCTTTTTCCTTGAAACTTAATATTCCCTATCAATTCCACACCTTAGTCATAAAAAAAATGATGAAAAACCAAACAGCGCCGGTGCAAAAGGAATCGGGGGAGCTGAATTTCGTCGCTGCCATGACGGGCGCGCTGCTTTTATTCGGATTTTTACTGCTCTATTTCAATGTCTGGGTTAATTTCGCCTGGATATTCATTCTATTAGTGGCCTTGCTGATCTTTTTGGCCTGCTTTGTCGGATTTTGCGTGGCTACCTTAATGTACGTTTTAATGAAAAAAATGTTTAAGAGAAAGAGTGAAGATACGGCCAATATCAATCAAGAAAAAAGCCAATAAGCCTGATAAAAATGCCAACAGAAGCAGAAACAAAAATAGGAGAAAATAAATATCTAAACTACGATTGCTGGCTGGTCAAAAATCTCAATTACGCTCCGTATAGGCGCTGCCGCTACTGTAAATTCAGGTTTCGCCATTGCTTATTTTTGCACTATCAAATCGTCAGCCTAGTGCTGGTCGCCGTCATTCTCTCCCTCTTTCTGATATTTGAAGGCAAAATTTCCACTCTGGCAATTATCTCCGTCTTTACTTCGGTCATTGTTTTTGGCTACTTTTTTAATTTAAGTACGGAAAAAATCATAAAAGCAAATTTTGCCCAGGAAAAGTCCAGACAAGCACTGCAGGAATTGACTGATACGCTTGAGATCAAAGTCAATGATCAGACACAGGACATCACAGCGAAGAATGCGCGTTTGGAGAAACTCCTGGAGGTCCGCTCCGAATTCCTGGACATTGCCTCGCACCAGCTCAGGACGCCGGTCTCTATGATACGGGGAGTCTTGTCTATGATCCGGGATGGCGACTTGCAGCGTCTGCCCAAGGAAAAGCAGATTCAATTCATTGAAAACGCCTGGCAAAAAGGGGACAAGCTGGACATTATCATCAACGATATTCTGGCCGCCTCCGAATTCGACACTCAGGCCTTCGTGGTTGATTCAAAAACGCCCAGAATATCCCTGGAAGACGTGGTTAGCCAGGTAATCAAGGAATTCCAGCTGGAAGCGGAACAGCGCGGCATTGAGCTGAAATGGCGCCCTCCTAAAAAACATCTGCCCAAAATCAAAGGCCGCGCCAATTTCCTGGAGCAGGCCATAAGTAATTTGATCGGCAATGCCTTCAAATACACCCCCTCCACCAATATGGTAAAAGAAGCGAGATCGCGGCGGAAGAAGAAGGGCGTAGTGGAAGTAACCATCAGCCAGATAAAGCAGGACATAGTGGTAAAGGTAGCTGACAATGGCATCGGCATTCCCAAAGACGAGGTAAGAAAATTATTTGACAAATTTGTCCGCGCCTCCAATGCTACGGCCATGTACACCGACGGGAGCGGGCTGGGGCTATTCATTGTCAGGGAAATCGTGGATGGGCACCACGGAAAAGTATGGGTGGAAAGCGAGCTGAACAAAGGCTCCACATTTTCTTTCAGTATTCCTGTCGCATAAATTATATCCGCTATATAATAGTATGGATAAAAAACTGAAAATATTGCTCATTGAGGACGATCCTGATCAGGTATTTTTGTACCAAAGCAAATTTGAGCTGGAAGGCTTCGAGCTGGCAGCCGCCCGTTACGGATCGGAGGGCCTGCGGCTGGCTCGCGAGCAAAAACCCGACATCATTCTGCTGGATCTGGTGCTGATCGCGGAAAGCGGCCTGGACGTCCTGGCTAAATTAAAAAAAGATCCGCTCACGAAAAACATTCCCGTGGTGATCCTCACAAATTTAGTGCAGGAAGATTCCGTAATCAAGGCCAAAAAGATGGGCGCTACGGACTTCCTGACTAAAACAGACGTAATGCCGTCGGACGTGGTCAGCAGGATCAGGGAAATTTTGAAAAAATAACCATCCACCAGTGCTGACGGTTCTAATGCGGTACTGGCGCTGTTTGAATCCCCTTGGCCGCAATAAAAACTATTTGATCAATTCATTCAAATCCTTAAGGACCTGCTCCGCATGCTCCGCCGGTTTGACGCTTTTATAGACTTTTTTTATTACGCCTTCAGGGTCAATCAGGAAAGAAACGCGCTTGGGAAAAATCAAGCCGTTGGCTCCATAAGACTTGATAATCTCATACTGCGGATCGGCTAATAGATCAAAAGGCAGATGATACTTTTCAGAAAATTTCTGGTGGCTGCCAACAGAATCCGCACTGACGCCCATCACCTTGGCTTTCTTTTTCAGTTCAGAAAAATTATCCCTGAGAGTGCAGGCCTCGGTGGTACAGCCAGAGGTAAAATCTTTCGGGTAAAAATACAAAAGCAGCCAGGAACCGTGAAATTCCTCGAGATTTCTCTGCTTACCCGTTTGGTCAGCTGCAGCCAACGCCGGTGCTTTGTCTCCGATTTTGAGTTCCATATGATTAAAATTAATAATTATATCTAAAAGTATATAACACCATTATTAGCATATAATGAAGAGTTGATAAAAATAACTTAACCCAAAAACTCCTTTTATTTTGAAAGGAGTTTTTGTGCTGCACCCTAGACTTCCTGCAAAAGGGTGCCGGTTTGCTTTCCCAGCTTCACTTCCGCGTTGGCTTCATAAAAAACGCGGTTATTGCGCGATTCCCCGATAGTCAGCTTTGCGCCTGACTTAACCACGAAGGTGGAATTCTCCGCCAGTTTAACCGTCAGATGCTGTCCAGTCGGGATTGATTTATTGCCTTTGACGATTTTATCCTCGGTAACTTCGTTTAATGTTTGATTTTTATCTGCCATTGTTTATTTTCCTTTGCTTGGATTATTATATCATACTTTTTTCAAACAATAAAAGCTCGTCATATTAAGCCAATAACGCTATATTTAAGCTATCACTATGCTAAATCCATCGCACGCTTTCTTTATTTAAAGCAGGGTTCTATATAATCTCTATATAGCCACTTGACAAGCGTTTATATAGGGACTAATGTTGGATGAAGAACAAAAAAGAGTCCTTTGACAACGTGGTCAAGGATACCCAAAAACAGCGCATGGAGCGTTCTTATATAGGAGAATTCAACCATCACACAACAGAGCAAGAAAGGAGTTGTGTATATTCATGATTAAGAGAGCCAAGGGGGATTGGTTGCTCTTTTGATTTATGCACATTTGAAACACCTTTTTCAGGAGAAAAAAATGAAAGAATACCTTGCAGCAATTGCCGCACTGCTCCTCTTGGGTGCCCCTGGAATTCGGGCAGCCAATAATAACTCTGCCGATACAGCAATAACGCAGTTATCGCAGCAGTTTTCCACTGTTGATCAGGCGGCAAGAGCAATCTGGTCAGCACGAGTCGGGAGAGGAACTTGCACGCCCTTTGTGCTTGGACCTATTCCAGGAAAGACGAATTTCTATCTGGTGTATTTCCTGACGCCCGACTACAGGTCATTCTTCGGAATCGCGACCATCGTCGTGGAAGGCACGCACTTCTGCGTACCGCCCATGGGTTGCTGCTTCTTTTACCAGAGCGGCAAAGCCGAAGGTACGTTTAACCTTTCCCTGTACGATGCAGGTAAAGTGAAGAAGTACGTCGCGGATCGCTATTCCACTATCGGATTAGTGAAAAATGTTCGGTTGATCCAGCCGGGCATCAGCATCTTCACCTGGCTGTGGGAAATCACAACCCAGTCACAGACATACTACCTGTATGTCGTTGATGATCAAGGATATGGCCAGCTCCTGTCGCAGGCAGAGCTTGATCACGCACGGGCTGCCGACGTAGTGAAGGTTGACAGTGTGATCACTGACAGGAGGAAGTAAGATGAAGAACCGTAAACATATCTTGCGAGGACTGTGCATTGCAGTTCTGCTCCTCATTGTCTCAGCATTATGCTCAGGTTGCATATTTCCTTTCAGCATCATTGGCAACTGGGGTTATGTCCGGGCACCGGGTGTCTCCATCGAAGTTGTCAATTTTAATGGTGATCCGGTCACCTACCTCTCCCAGCCCAACAACATTACCTGCGCTGCCACCACGGCCTGCATGATTGGCAATTTCTATGGCTTATCGTGGTACACTTCCGATGCAGACATCCTGCAGGTTCATGACTTCATGACCAATGGGAATCCAAACCGGCGTGCTACCTACGGGGAATTTGTAAGTTACTGCCAAATGCAGTTCCTGGCACTCAATTGGGCGACCATCGGCGCTGGAACGGCAGATGGGATCATTAACTCCCTTCCTGATGTCATTGAAGCAGGCGACCCCGCGACGCTTGATGGGGGCACGGCTGGCGACGAACACATCTTGCCATGTGTTGGGCTGGTTTACGACTCTAATAAATACTACAATCCTGTCTTTCCGGAAAAGTACGTCACCGACTTAATCGTTGCTGATCCATTGCAACGCGGCCGTTGGAATGGTGGTATGACGCTGAAGAGTCGTAATGATATTGCCACCTGGATGGTCCGTCACAGCACGGCACAAGGTAACCTCTATTTAACATTCCACCGGGTTAACTTTTACAAAAGCCCGCTACCAGAAGGCCTGCAATACGTTACTACGCAATCAATTGCTTCCGGACATCAGGATTCGTATGAGCTGCAACCATTGCTGCGCAACCGGCCGTGGGAAGATTACGAAATCGCCTTTATGCATAACGACGATGCTTTTCTGCCGCCGGCGCCAGATAATTTAGCCGACACCATGACCTGTGTCGCGCTGGTGCTGATGCAGAAATCCGGCTTACTGAATGACGTTGCCCAATTCCCATGGCTGGCGGATGTATTGGCGAATTCCGAGATAACGCAGGCCTTCCAGGTAGACAAACTCGGACAGGCTAAAGACATGCCGGACTACCGCTGGTATTGCCAGGTCATTACACATACGGGCAATGGTTCTACGTTAACGGTCGGCGAGACGGTGTTTGATTATGACCGATTCAATCGAACGATTACACCTAAATGGTGCGCGCTCTTCGCAACTCCATACAGTGATGGCATACCGCAGTACTCGAAACGTGCGACTGCACACATTCTCTCCGCTGACGCATACAATCGAAAAGAGGACGTGCAACGCAAGTATCCGGGCTCAACGGCGATTCCATTCAATATGGCGAAAGATGAATGGCCCGGAAGTCTCAAGTGGCACATCAGTGGCGGAGATTTAGCGGAACCGATCATTATGAGCCGTGGCGGCTTACAAATGGTTTGGGATATCACGCGTCAGGACTTTGTCTTCCTCGAGGATTTGAAACATGCCTCTGACCGTGGTCCTATTCCTTCTGAATTCCAACTCTCGCAGAATTTCCCGAATCCCTTCAATCCGACCACGACCATTCGCTTTAGCCTGCCGGCACAAGTGCCTTGGACTCTGGATGTCGTCAACATCCTCGGCCAAACCATTCAAACGTATATTGGCGAAGGAATTGGCTCGCAACAGGTCAGTTGGGACGCGCAGGGTCAATCGTCCGGCGTCTACTTCTACCGGCTTATGGCTGGTGACTTCACGGAAACCAAAAAGATGGTTCTGCTGAAGTAGAATCTTATGAACTTTCGAAAAACCCGATGCGGTTGCACCGGGTTTTATTATCGAATAAATAAATTATTAAACTCTGTGCTTGTCCAAAAAGCTTTTTTTAGCTATGGTTAAGTCGTACCTATGCAAAAATTAATTAAATTACTCCAGCAAAAACAATTTTCTTTTATAAAAAGACTGCAAAAAGCCTTTCCGCCTTCTGAAGTTTTTCTGGTTGGCGGAATTATCCGGGATGTTATCTTAAATCGCCAGTCAAAAGATTACGACTTCGTGGTTCGCCAGGTGCCGATCAACAGGCTCCAGGCCTGGCTGAAAAAACAGGGCTGGATGGATCTGGTGGGCAAAAACTTCGGCGTACTTAAATTCCTACCCCACAACGCACAACCAATAACCCACAACCAACAACCCACCGAGCCATTTGATATCGCCCTCCCGAGGACAGAACACGCTTTTGATACCGGCGGGTATCGGGATTTCAAAGTGCAATCAGACGCAAAACTGCCGATTGAGAAGGATCTGGGGCGCCGCGATTTCACCATTAACGCATTAGCTTATGACATTAAAAATAAAAAATTGATTGACCTCTTTGGCGGGCTTAAGGATATCAAGGATAAAAGGATTAAAACCGTTGGTAAGCCAGAACAGCGGTTTCGGGAAGATTATTCTCGTATGCTGCGGGCTTTGCGCTTCGCCTGCCAGTTGGAATTTAAAATTGAACCAAAAACCTGGCAGGCCATAAAAAAACTGATGAAAAACATTAATAATAAAAATGGCGGGGATTATATTGTTCCACGTGAAACTATTGCGAAAGAAATGGCCAAGGCTTTTACCGCCAACCCAGCCCGCGCTTTTGGGCTATTTGACTCTTCCGGCGCGACCAAAGCGCTAATGCCGGAAATGCTGAAAATGAAAGGCTGTCCACAGCCGAAAAATTTCCACTCCGAAGGGGACGTCTGGAAACATACTTTAATTTGCCTGAAAAATCTGGAGACAACCGCTTTTAAAAAAGAATTTGGCAAGGAAAAAAACTCGCCGGAACTTATTTTCGCTCTGGTTATCCATGATTTGGGCAAGCCCTACACTATTGAGAAACTGGATAGATTAAGATTCAATAACCACGATGCGGTTGGCGCGGACATGGGCGAGTCCATCATGAAACGGCTGAAAATCTCCAGCGCCGGCGTTGACGTGGACAAAGCCGCCTGGCTGGCCAGGAAGCATATGATCGTCACGCATACGAAAAAATCGCCAATGAAAAAAACAACTCTGGAAAAATATTTCTTCAATGAACTGCTGCCCGGCCGTGACCTGCTGAAAGTAACCTATGCCGACATCATGGCTACCATTCCTCCTAATGGCCGGCCCGACTTCACTGAATACCGCAGCCTAAAAAAGCAGATCAGCAAACTGAAAGGCCTGACGCGCCGAAAAATCAATCTGCCTCCGGAAATCCTGGATGGCGATGAAATAATGAAAAAATTTAAACTGTCTCCCGGCCCGAAAATCGGTGAACTGAAAAACCTCTTACGTGAAGAGCAGCTGAAAGGGAACATTAAAACCAAGAAACAAGCTTACGCTTTATTAAAAAAAGAGGGACGTACTTAATGACGACCCTCAGATACCCATATGTCAGCGTACTACAACTTAGCCGCTTCATTAGACAGGACAAAATCTGTGATGGCTTCGCGGAAATCAATGAATTTTTCCGCTACCTTTTCAAGGTAATTAGCGATAACCGTTCCGACAACCAGTGGCACAGTTAAGCCTTCTCCCCGTTTTTTCTCCTCACCGAATTCAACCACTAACTGCGCTACTGCCCCTTTACGAAGTGTATCTTGTACATTGCTGGAAAAAGGGAAATATTTCCCGGATCCTCGCGGCCAATCCTCATTGAAATCAACCTGGAATAACCGGGAAGCATCTTGTTCTAAGAAATCATCAATTCCCTCGATTCCCCTGTCAAGACTGCGGTCAACCTCCGGCCAGATAACTGTTTCTACATATTGATTCAGCAGGCGATATAGTCTAGCGCCAGGATCTTCTTTAGACGGGTCGAGATCCAGATCCAGTTTAGGATCCTTACGGGGATATTTTCTCTTGAACCATTGCTCGAAATCCGCACTAATCTCATCGTTCTGCCGTATTAGCTCATATACCAAAAAAACAGCCAATACTCTAAAGAACTTTTTGCACTTCATGCTCTCTCCTCTGAAAATTTGTTTTCCTTTTTAACTTCATACTATGTTATCACCAGGCAATAAAATTGTCAATAAAACAGTAACTTCAGCGGATTCCGGCCAGCGGCTTGATAAAATTCTGGTTAAACTCCTGCCCGACGTCTCCCGCTCGCAAATCCAGAAGCTGATAAAATCCGGCACTGTTTTGGTTAACGGGAAAATTCCCGTAGTCCATCAGTTTTTAAAAACAGGCGATATTATTAATATTAACCGAGCGCAGGTGTCTCTGCCTGCGCGAGGCGACGAAATGCCTAAAACGGAAAACCAATCCCAGGCACGGAGACCTGGGCTTGGACTTATACTGGATGTAATTGCCGACACGCCCGACTATCTGGTCATCAACAAACCCGCCGGCCTGCTGGTCCACGAGGCCCCGAATACTAACGAACCGACGGTGGTGGATTTAATTCTGAAAAAATATCCGGAAATTAAAAAAGTTGGTGAAGATCCCCAACGGCCGGGCATTGTCCACCGGCTGGACAAGCAAGTCTCCGGCCTTTTGGTGATTGCCAAAACGCAGAATATGTTCGACCATTTAAAAAACCAATTTAAAACCCGCCAGACCAGAAAAGACTATCTGGCTTTGGTCTATGGCCAGCCGCAAAAAAATGCGGGAGAAATTTCTTTCAACATTGACCGCAGCAGCACTATTGACCATAAAATGGCCGCCGTCCCCACACACGAAGAACGGGGCCGCCGGGCCGTCACAAAATTTGAAGTGGCTGAAAGCTTTCCCCAGTATTCATTGCTGAAAATTTCGCCGCTGACCGGCCGCACCCACCAGATCCGCGTGCATCTGAACGCCTACGGATTGCCGATTGTCGGGGACGAAACTTATAAGCCAAAAAAGCTGAAAACTAAGATAAGAATGCCGAGAATTTTCCTCCATGCCTATCGTTTGGGATTTTTTGACCTAAAAAATGGATGGCAGGAATTCACCGCGCCGCTGCCGCCGGAACTGGAGCAGCTGCTGAAAAAATTGAGAAATCATTGACAAAATGTCATTAAATAGCTATGCTGAATTCTACAAATAATTAACTAATTGAATTTTATGCCCACAATCTACAAATTGAATCAGGAAAAATTAAAAAAAGATCTGCCTGATATCGGACCAGGCTGCACGGTCGTAGTCCATCAGAAAATCAAGGAAGGCGAGAAAGAAAGGGTGCAGAAATATGAAGGGATCGTCATTTCCCGCCGCGGTAAAAAGGGCCTGTCAGACACCATCACCGTCAGGAAAATTTCTGAAGGCATCGGCGTGGAAAAAATATTTCCCGTGCATTCACCGACCATCACCAAAATCGAGGTGCTGAAAAAAGCCAAGGTACGGCGGGCCAAGCTTTATTTCCTGAAGGATTATAAAAAGCGCCTCAAAGAGGTGAAAGCTTAATATTTCGCGGACGTGGCCCTACACCACTTCGCTACCGCTCCGGATGCAGGGCAAACTCCATTTGCTATAGTTTTTTACAATCAATCCGAATAACTCTATGCGGACGTGGCGCAATTTGGTAGACGCGCTAGCTTGAGGTGCTAGTGCCCTCACGGGCTTGGAGGTTCAAGTCCTCTCGTCCGCACCATAATAAGTTTATAAAAATACCGAGTCCGCCCTTGGGCGGACGAGGAAAAGGAGAAATGGTACGAAGGGTGTAGTGACCGGCGATCAGCCGGATACGGAACCCACAGTACCATTTGGACGTGGTGGCTATAGCACAGTGGTCAGTGCACTGGTCTGTGGCACCAGGAACGAGGGTTCAAATCCCTCTAGCCACCCCAGAACAGCCCATTTAAACAGGAAGTGGTTTGTTTTGGTATTAGAGAAATTTTACGGCTCGGGATTTGAACGGGCAGAAGCGAGTCAACACTGAGTAAAACGAAGTGGCAGAC
>Ga0172379_10000168_pt1 | contig 178791 bp, 166 predicted proteins | sample GrowelOW334metaG_FD_119756 | JGI IMG/M metagenome (GOLD analysis project Ga0172379, IMG submission 119756) | Groundwater microbial communities from an aquifer near a municipal landfill in Southern Ontario, Canada - Groundwater well OW334 metaG | ecosystem: Environmental > Aquatic > Deep...
GACCAAGAGCGGTGCCAAGAAGCGCTTTGTCGTGCGCGCTTCCGGCGGCATCAAGCGCGGGAGTGCGTTCAAGCGCCACATCCTGACCAAGAAAACCACCAAGAGCAAGCGCCAGTTGCGCGGCGTGCACACTGTGCACGCCTCCGACGCGAAGTCGGTGCGTGCCATGCTGCCGAACGGTTAAGGAGAGACACCATGCCAAGAGTAAAACGTGGTGTAACGGCGCGCGCGCGCCACAAGAAGGTTCTCGACCAGGCCAAGGGTTACCGCGGCCGTCGCAGCAAGGTCTACCGCGTCGCCAAGGAAGCGGTGATGAAGGCCGGGCAATATGCCTACCGCGACCGTCGTCAGCGCAAACGCCAGTTCCGTGTCCTGTGGATCGCCCGTATCAATGCGGCCGCTCGCGAACTCGGCATGAAGTACAGCACCTTCATGAATGGCCTGAAGAAGGCCTCGATCGAGGTTGATCGCAAGGTGTTGGCCGACCTCGCCGTGTTCGACAAGCCGGCATTTGCCGCCCTGGCCGAACAGGCCAAGGCCAAGCTGACGGCCTGAGGGTAGTTGTACCCGGAGAAGGAGGCCCAGGGTTGTTGGGGGTCTCCTTTTTTTGTTGCTGTTATTTTGTTCTGATCAATGGATAACCTGGATCAACTCGTAGCTTCCGCGACGTCCGACTTTGCCGCCGCCACCGAGCCGGCCAAACTGGAAGACGCCAAGGCGCGCTATCTGGGCAGGGAAGGCTCGCTCACGGCGCTGCTCAAGGGTCTCGGCAAACTGCCGGCCGAAGAGCGCAAGAGCACCGGTGCGGCGATCAACATCGCCAAGGAACGCATAGAGTCTCTGCTTACGACACGGCGCGATGCCCTGAAGAGCGCGCAGCTCGAAGCCCAACTGGCGACCGAGGCGCTGGATGTCACGCTGCCCGGTCGCGGCTTGCCGCGCGGCAGTCTGCATCCGGTGACCATCAGTCTCGACCGCATCGAACAGCTGTTCCGCTCGATCGGTTTCGACGTTGCCGACGGCCCGGAAATCGAAACCGACTGGCATAACTTCACGGCACTCAACACGCCCGAAAATCATCCGGCGCGTTCCATGCACGATACCTTTTATCTGCAAGGCGGGGATGGCAAGGTGCAGGACGATGTGCTGTTGCGCACGCATACCAGCCCGGTGCAGATCCGGGCGATGCTGGCGCACACGGAACTTCACCAACATCTGGAAACGATGCCGGAACTGCGCGTGATCTGTCCCGGTCGTGTCTATCGGGTCGATTCCGATGCCACGCACTCGCCGATGTTTCATCAGGTCGAAGGCCTCTGGATTGGCGAGAGCGTCAGCTTTGCCGACCTCAAGGGCGTGGTTGCAGATTTCCTGCGGCGCTTCTTCGAATCCGACGATCTCAAGGTGCGTTTCCGCCCCTCCTTCTTTCCGTTCACCGAGCCTTCGGCGGAAATCGATGTCGCCTTCATGAGCGGGGCGCTGGAAGGCCGCTGGCTGGAAATTGCCGGTTGCGGCATGGTGCATCCCAATGTGCTGCGCTTTGGCGGCTTCGATCCGGAAAAGTACACCGGCTTTGCCTTTGGCATGGGGCCGGACCGGCTGACCATGCTGCGTTATGGCATCAACGATCTGCGCCTGTTCTTCGAAGGCGATCTGCGTTTTCTGGCGCAATTCCACTGATATGCAATTCTCCGAATCCTGGCTGCGCAGCCTTTGCAACCCGTCCCTGTCGAGCGAGGAACTCTGCCACGTACTGACCATGGCCGGCCTCGAAGTCGAGGAACGCCGTGCCGCCGGCGCCGACTTTTCGAATGTCGTCGTCGCCGAAGTGCTGAGCGTCGAAAAGCATCCCGATGCCGACAAGCTCAAGCTCTGCTCCGTCGATGTAGGCGAAGCCAATCCGCTGCAGATCGTCTGCGGCGCACCGAATGTCGCCGCGGGCATGAAGGTGCCGTGTGCGCGGGTCGGTGCCAGGCTGCCGGGCATCGAGATCAGGAAGGCCAAGGTGCGCGGCATCGAGAGCTCCGGCATGCTGTGCTCGGCGCGCGAGCTCGGTTTGTCCGACGACCATGGCGGGCTGCTGCCGCTGGCCGCCGATGCACCAGTCGGCGAGGACATCCGCCGCCATCTGGACCTCGACGATCGCCTGATTACCCTCAAACTCACGCCCAACCGTGCCGATTGCCTTTCGCTGCTCGGCGTTGCGCGCGAACTCTCGGCACTGACCGGTGCGCCATTGCTGGCGCCCGAGGTCAAGCCGGTAACGGCGGCTGTTGCCGACACGCGCCAGGTGGTGCTCGATGCCCCCGCTTCGTGCTCGCGCTACTGCGGTCGGATCATCCGTGGCGTCAATGCCAATGCGCCGACCCCGGAATGGATGAAGCGGCGCATCGAGCGCAGCGGCATCCGCTCGATATCCTTCCTGGTCGACGTCACCAACTACGTGATGCTCGAACTCGGTCAGCCGCTGCACGCCTTCGACGATGCGGAACTCTCGGGTGCGATCCATGTGCGCCTGCCCAAGCCCGGCGAGCAGCTTCTGCTGCTGAACGAACAGACCGTGACGCCGTCGGCGGATACCGCATTGATCGCCGACGACCAAAAGCCGCTGGCGATGGCCGGCATCATGGGCGGCGAGCATTCGGGAATCGGCGAATCCACCCGCGACCTGTTCCTCGAGAGCGCCTTTTTCCCGCCCGCCGCAATCGCCGGCAAGGCCCGGGCGCTGGGCTTCAGTTCCGATGCGTCGCACCGCTACGAGCGCGGCGTCGATTTCGAACTGCAGCGCAAGGCCATCGAACGCGCGACGCAACTAATCGTCGATACCTGCGGCGGTCGGCCCGGTCCCGTGGTGGAGGCGGTTTCGGCCGCGCATCTGCCCTCGCGCCAGCCGGTACGTTTGCGCACGGCGCGTGCTGCCAAGGTGTTGGGCATCCGCCTTGCTGCGGAGCGCATCGAAGCCATCCTCAAGGGGCTCGGCCTCACGGTGGAGCGGCAGGGCGATGACTTCCTGGTCACGCCGCCGTCCTTCCGGTTCGACATCGAAATCGAGGAAGACCTGATCGAGGAAATCGCCCGTGTCCATGGCTACGACAACATTCCGTCGCAGCCGCCGGTGGCGCAGATGGCGATGATGCCGGCCACCGAGATGAGCCGCCCGCCGATGGCCTTGCGGCGTCTGGTGGCCGAGCGCGATTATCACGAAGTGGTGACCTTCAGCTTTGTCGACACCGCGTGGGAAGCCGATTTCGCGAGCAACGCGGCGCCCATCGTGCTCGCCAATCCGATTGCCAGCCAGATGGGCGTCATGCGTTCCTCACTGATCGGCGGCCTGGTCGGCACGCTGGTCGCCAATCGCAAACGGCAGACCGAACGGGTCCGCATCTTCGAGTTGGGTCGCTGCTTCCACCGCGACGCAAGCGCGGGCCCGGTTGCCGGGTTTGCCCAGCCTCTGCGCCTGGCGGGTCTCGCCGCGGGTCCGGCCTTGCCCGAACAATGGGGAGTGCCCGCCGCTGCCGTGGATTTCTACGACATCAAGGCCGATGTCGAGGCACTGTTCGCACCGCGCCGACTGGAATTCATCAAGGCCGGGCATCCGGCTCTGCATCCCGGTCGTTGCGCCACCGTCTGTCTCGATGGACAGCCGGTGGGCGTCATTGGCGAACTGCACCCGCGCTGGGCACAGAAATACGAACTGGGTCGCGCACCGGTGATCTTTGAACTGGAACTGGCCGCCTTGCTGGCAACGCCTTTCGCCCAATATGCCGAGGTTTCCCGTTTTCCTGCCGTGATCCGCGATCTGGCGCTGGTGGTGCCGCAGGGCCAGACGCTGGCCCCGCTGCTGGCGGCGTTGCGGTCCGCGGCGCCGGGCATCGTGCGCGACGTTGCATTGTTCGACGTATATCACGGAAAAGGGCTGGGCGAAAACGAAAAGAGCCTTGCCTTTCGCATAGTTATGCAAGATACTCAACGTACTCTCGAGGATGCGGAAGTGGATGCGGTGATTGCCAGTTTGCTGGCGGTCGCCAGCAGCGGCTTCAATGCGTCTTTGCGCGGATAAATGCAGTCGGAGCTTATATGACATTGACCAAGGCGGAACTCGCCGATCTGCTGTTCGAAAAAGTCGGCCTCAACAAGCGCGAAGCCAAAGACATGGTCGAGGCCTTCTTCGACGAAGTGCGCCTCGCGCTGGAGAAGGGCGACAGCGTCAAGCTCTCCGGTTTCGGCAATTTTCAGTTGCGCGAAAAACCGCAGCGTCCCGGACGCAATCCCAAGACCGGCGAGGAAATCCCGATTACGGCCCGCCGCGTCGTCACCTTCCACGCCAGCCAGAAGCTCAAGGCGGCGGTAGAGGTTTTCCCGCGTGGCAACACCCAGCAATAGCCGGGACGAGCTTCCGTCGATTCCCGCCAAGCGTTACTTCACGATTGGTGAGGTGAGCGAGTTGTGCGGCGTCAAGCCGCACGTACTGCGCTACTGGGAGCAGGAGTTTACGCAGTTGCGGCCGGTCAAGCGGCGCGGTAACCGCCGCTACTATCAGCATCATGAAGTTCTGCTGGTGCGGCGCATCCGTGAACTGCTCTATCAGGAAGGCTTCACCATCAGCGGTGCTCGCAACCGGCTGGAGGATGGCCCCGGCAAATTGCACGACGCGCCGGAGACTCTGGCCAGCGGGAGCCAGGCGTCGCTGCGCGCCGAACTCGCTTCAATCATTGAATTCCTCAGCGCTGCCTGACTTGGCCGGCATTTCCTTTGTTATAATTCGTCCAGTCGGGGCGTGGCGCAGCCTGGTAGCGCACTTGCATGGGGTGCAAGGGGTCGCAAGTTCGAATCTTGTCGCCCCGACCAAGTAATACCAAGGGTTTCCGGCTAATCTCCGGAGACCCTTTTTCCTTGTTGTGCGCGTTTCCCCGAAACGTGCCCAACAGTTCGTCTTGCCAAAGATCAATCACGACTGACAATCCGACCCATGTCGAATGAAACCAAGTTCTGCTACCACTGCGGCGCGCATCACCCGGTTGGGGAGATGCGTCAGATTGAAACCAAGGCTGGCAAGCGCTGGCGTTGTGTTCGCAGTATTCAAGCCACCCAGAAGACCGCCGAGGCGCGCGATGCCTTCGGCCGTCAGGTATCTGCCATGAATACGGCCGAGGCCAGGAGCCACGCGCGGCGGATGAATGAGCTTCGCCAGGACAAGTGACAGGGGTTCAGCCACCCCAGCCGGTTGAGGATTGATTCCTGGCGAATCCCATTCCAAGCCATATGGGAAGTGGAAACAAAAGGGCATTCCTTGTCAATTTCCGGATTACGGGGGGGCTATCCCGGGCGCAGGATGATGTGAAACCGAGGCCTCAAGAGGACACTTCCCATGCGCATTGAATCCGTCGAACTGGTTGCCCTGCCCAACGCACCGACCTGGCAGGAGAAGGTCTACCGGGTACATCTCGATACCGGGGAGGACATGGATCTGTTCCAGCAGCACTGGGACGTGCCTTTGTCACCGGATAGCCTGGTCGGCCTGACTGTCGACGAGGCGCGCAGAAAGCGCAACGAACGAATGTTTGCCATCGCTTCCGGAAACCACTGATGCTGCGGCCCGATCAGCCGGACGATTTGAACGGCAGGTGGGTCGCGGTTTCGGCCTCGTAGTCCTGCATGGCGGAGTCCTCGCGGACGATAAAGTCGGCGACGGCGCGGCGCATGCCGGGATGGGCAATCCAGAACGCGGACCAGGTCGCGACCGGCTCGAAGCCGCGAGCGAGTTTGTGTTCGCCTTGTGCGCCGGGTTCGAAGCCTTGTAGGCCATGGCGGATGCAGTACTCGATACCCTGATAGTAGCAAAGCTCGAAGTGCAGCCCCGGCATGTCGATTGCCGTGCCCCAATGGCGGCCATAGAGCGTGTGACCATCGCGGTAGCAGATGGCCGAGGCGACCGGAAGTTCATCCTGGAAGGCGATGAAGACGATCAGCCGCCGGGCGAGCAGGGCGCCCGCTTCGATGAAGAACTCGACCGGGAAGGCCGGGTGATTGCCGTAGCGGGCAAAGGTGTCGCGATACTGGCGGTGGATGACGTGCCAGAGGGGGGCGTCGATTTCGTCCCCGTGCCGGGTTTCCAGGCGCAGGCCGGACTCGCGCACCAAGCGGCGTTCGCGCTTGAGTTTCTTGCGCTTGTCGGCGGTGAAGCCGGCGAGGAAATCGTCGAAGTCGCGGTAAGCCCGATTGAACCAGTGAAACTGCACGCCGCGCCGCATCAGCAGGCCGGCCGCCGCCAGCCGGGCGCGGTCGCCTTCTTCGACAAACAGGCATTGCCATGAAGATGCGCCGAGTTGGCGGGTGACTTCCAGTGCGGCCTCGATCAGCGCCGTCGCCACGGTTTTCCGTTCAATGCCCTCTCGCACCAGCAGGCGCGGCCCCGGCGAGGGCGTGTAGGGTATGCCGCTGACCAGCTTGGGGTAGTAGTCGAGTCCGGCACGTTCCCAGGCCGACGCCCAGTTCCAGTCCCGCGAGAAGTCGCCGAAGGAATGGGTACGCAGGTAGAGCGGCAGCAGCCCGAGCAGGGCGTCGCCGTCGTACAGCGCCAGATGCTGGGCCTGCCAACCCATCGCCGTGCCGCCAGCGCCGACTCTTTCTGCGGTGCCGAGGAAGGCGCGGCTGGCGAAAGGATCGTCGCCGTGGTCGAGCAGGGTCCAGTCGGCTGCAGAGATATCGGTGGCGGCGTTGTGCAGGACAATTTCCATTGTTCGCAATCCTACTCCGCGTCAGGCCGCCAAGCCCGGCTGGCGGTCGAAAGCGGGATGGAGGAATAGTCCTCATCTGTTCCGGCCATCGGCAGTGGATTGGGAAGGGGTAAAATGGGCGCCAGTTTTTAGATCTTCGCGACCCAGATCCCCATGCGCATATTGCTCAGCAACGACGACGGCTATTTTGCGCCGGGGCTCGCCCAGCTTGCGACCAGCCTCGCCGACCTCGGCGACATTACGGTCGTGGCGCCGGAACTCAACCGCAGCGGCGCCAGCAACTCATTGACGCTGGATCGTCCGATGCACTTGCGGCGCGCAGCCAATGGTTACATGTATGTCAGCGGCACGCCGTCGGACTGCGTGCACCTGGCAGTAACCGGCTTGCTTGATCACCAGCCCGACATGGTCGTATCCGGCATCAATCTCGGCGCCAACATGGGCGACGACACGATTTACTCCGGCACCGTGGCGGCCGCCACTGAAGGTTACCTGCTGGGAGTGCCGTCGATGGCGATTTCGCTGGGCAGTTTCGAGGGCCGGAATTTCGCGACCGCCGGACGCGTGGCGCGGGAACTGGTCAAGCGTTTCAGCGACACGCCGTTTGCCGAACCGATCCTGTTGAACGTCAACGTACCGGACGTTCCGTATGAGGAGTTGCGCGGCATCCAGGTCACGCGGCTGGGACGCCGCCACAAGGCGGAGCCGGCGGTGAAATCGGTCAGTCCGCGCGGCGAGACGCTGTACTGGATTGGTGCCGCCGGTCTGGCCGCCGATGCCGGTGAAGGCACGGACTTCCACGCAGTGGAGCACGGTTGGGTGTCGGTCACACCACTGCAAATCGATCTCACCCATGCTGTGCAGATGTCCGGCGTGCGCAGCTGGCTCAAGCTGGACCAATGAATACTGCAACGCTCAACGGCATCGGCATGACTTCGCAGCGTACCCGCACGCGCATGGTCGAACGCCTGCGCGCGCAGGGCATCCGCGATGCCCGCGTGTTGCATGCGATGGGATTGGTGCCGCGTCATATTTTCCTTGAGCAGCCACTGGCAAATCGTGCCTACGACGACACCGCCCTGCCGCTCGGTTTCGGCCAGACCATATCGCAGCCCTATGTCGTGGCGCGTATGATCGAGATCCTGATCGCCGGCCGCGAGCTGGGAAAAACGCTGGAGATTGGCGCCGGCTGCGGCTATCAGGCGGCGATTCTGGGTGTGCTGTCGAAGCGGGTATTTGCAGTAGAGCGCATCGCACCCTTGTTGGCGCGGGCACGAGACAATCTCAAACAGCTCAAGCTCTCGCATATCCGCCTCAAGCATGCCGATGGACATCTCGGGCTGCCGGAAGCCGCGCCATTTGATACCATCATATTGGCTGCCGCTGCAGCCGACGTGCCGCAGGCCCTGTTGGCGCAATTGGCGCCAAGCGGGCGGTTGGTGATGCCACTAGGCAGCGCGGAACAGGTGATCAGCCTGTTCGAGCGCAACGAAAGCGGTTTTGTTGAAACTCGATTTGATGCGGTGCGCTTTGTGCCGCTGTTGGCTGGAGTGGAATGAACGCTGCGCATCTGATTCTCGCCTTGCTGCTGCCGATCATCGGCGGTTGCGCCAGCCATGCGCCTGCGCCGGTGGAGGATCGTGGCGCGCCGGGCGCGGTGAAGCCTGCGGAGCAGGCGGTGCCGATGGCAGCGGAGTCCGGCGCCGCGTATCACACGGTAAAGAAGGGCGAAACTCTCTACAGCATCGCGCTCGACAGCGGCCATGACTACAAGGACGTGGCTGCCTGGAACAATCTCGACAACCCGAATCGGATCAGGGTCGGGCAGGAACTGCGCGTAACGCCGCCCGACGATGGCGCCCCGGTTGCGGTGGCGAAGCCGGTGACTTCGAGTGCGCCGATTGAGGTCAAGCCGGCGGCGCCACCGGCTGCGTCGGCCAGCACGAATACCGAAACCTTGAAGCGCGAGCCCAAGGGCGGCAAGATCGCCTATTCCGATGAGGCGCTGGCGAAGGCGCAGCACAAAGATGTGGCCGAGAAGCCGGTGGAAGCCAAACCCGAGGCCCGGCCGGCGGCGCCAACGCCCGCCGAGAAGCCGGTTGCTGCCGGCGATGATGTAGATTGGATGTGGCCGGCCAACGGCAAGCTGATCGCCCCGTTTGCCGAGAGCGGCGGCAAGGGGATCGATATCGCCGGAAAAGCCGGAGACGCCGTGCTGGCGGCGGCGGGTGGCACCGTTTCCTATGCCGGCGCCGGTCTGCGCGGCTATGGCAATCTGGTGGTGTTGCGTCACAACTCAGCCTATCTTTCGGTGTATGCCCACAACAGCAAGATCCTGGTCAAAGAGAAGCAGACCGTAGCCAAGGGCCAGAAGATCGCCGAGATGGGCAGCACAGACGCCGAAAGTCCGCGCCTGCATTTCGAGATCCGACGCGAGGGCAAGCCGGCCGATCCGCAGAAGTTTCTTCCCGCCCGCTAGCGCGCCATGGGCAACGAGGCCGTCCTGCCGGAACGCGAAGATGCCGAGGGCGTTGCCGACTCATACGAGTCCGGTTTCATCGAAGACATAACCCAGGTCTATCTTCACGACATCGGCGCGACGCCGCTACTGACTGCCACGGAGGAGATCGGGCTGGCGCGTGCAGCTCGAGACGGCGACTTCGTTGCGCGCCAGCACATGATTGAGGCAAATTTGCGGCTGGTAGTCAGCATCGCGCGGCACTACCAGCATCGCGGCCTGCCGCTCGACGATCTGATCGAGGAGGGCAATCTGGGTTTGATCCATGCACTGGAGAAGTTCGATCCGGAACGCGGGTTTCGCTTCTCGACCTATGCCACCTGGTGGGTTCGCCAGAATGTCGAACGCGCGATCATGAATCAGTCGCGCACCGTGCGGCTGCCGATCTACCTGATCAAGGAACTCAATATCGTGTTGCGCGCCATGCGCCGGCTTGACCGGCAACGTGGTGCGGAAGATGACCCGCCGGGCGCCATGCTCGACGAGCTGGCGCAGCTGCTCGATCGTCCGGTGGAGGAAATTCGCCGCTTGCTGGCGCTCAACGAGCGCTCCGCCTCGCTCGATTCGCTGCTCGGCAGCGATCCCGATCTGTCGCTGTCTGATTCGATAGCCGATGAAGCGGCCGAGGACCCGGCCGCTCACCTTGCCCAGCATGAGGCTGAGGTGCTCGTCGCCGACTGGATGATGCAACTCACCGACCGTCAGCGTCTGGTCGTTGAGCGACGCTATGGTCTCGGCGGCCATGACGTGACGACGCTGGAGAATATCGCCACCGATCTGAGCCTGACTCGCGAACGGGTACGACAAATACAGATCGAAGCCCTGTCGAAGCTGAGAAAGCGCATCGCCCGCGATGGGCTGACGCCGGAAGCGCTACTTTGAGGCGCGCAGCGCGGTGGCAAGGTCCATGACTGCCGCCGCATAGAAGCTGCTGCGGTTGTAACGCGTGATGACGTAGAAGTTGCGATAGCCGAGACGATACTCGGTAGCCGCCCCGGGCGTGATGAAGTCGATCAGGGCCGCTGGCTGGTCTGGAATCGCCGCACCCTCTTCCAGCGCCGCGTCGCCAGCGCCGACTCTTGCCAGGGCGACATTATTGGCAACCTCCATTTCTCGTGGCGTGCGCAACGGGGTGATGCCCTCGTCGATTAACGCCTGCACCCCGCCGCCGGCAACGGTGACCTCGATGGCAATCGGCGCATCCTTTTCCCAGCCGTGCCCGGCCAAGAAATTGGCCACGCTACCGATCGCATCGATCGGACTGGTCGCCAGATCGATGCGACCGTCATGGTCGAAGTCGACGGCGAAGCGACGCCGCGAGGATGGCAGGAATTGCGGCAAGCCGATGGCTCCGGCGTAGGAACCGGTGTAGGCCAGCGGGTTGCGGTCTTCCTCGCGCGCCAGCAACAGCAATTCTTCGAGTTCCTTGCGAAATAGTTCTGCCCGTGGCGGGTAGTCGAAAGCCAGCGTGGTGAGGGCGGCGAATGTGCCGAAGCGGCCCATCTGCTTGCCGTAGATTGTCTCGACGCCGATGATCGCGGCGATGATGTCGGCCGGTACGCCAAAGCGCGCCTCGGCGGCCGCGAGCTCTGCCGCATAGAAGCGCATGAAGCGGCGTCCAACTGCTATCCGCCGGGGCTCGACAAAGCGTCCGCGGTAGGCGTGCCAGGAGCGCACCGCGGGATCCTTTGGCGGCATGATGGCCTTGATCACCGCGGCGATGGGTTTGGTCCGGCGGAACAGCGCGTTCAGGGCGTCGGCATCAAAACCGTGTCTGCTGTGCATTTCCTGAACAAATGCCTGTACATCCTCGCGCTGTGCATAGCCTTCCGCACGCGAGCCTGTGCCGGGAAGCGTCAGCAACAGGAGCAGGAGCAGACGGATCATGGCTTGAAGCGGGCTATTTTCACCCTGAACTGGGCGAGGTCGCTTGCCTGCGGTGCGGGTTCATAGCGCAAGCGGACATACAGCGCGGCAATCGCGCGAATGTCTTCGGCATGGATCGGGGTTTGCCTGGCGGCGCGTTCGGCAAAGGCCAGCGGCCCTTCCCAGGGTTGCCACGCGATGCCGCGTTTGGCCAGCCTGGCGGTGAATCGTCGCCAAGCGGCCAGCGCCGGATCGACGCGCAAGCGGTTGCGCAGTATCCAGCCTGTCAGGCCGAGCATGACTGCGCCGCAGAGCACGGACAGCACGGCGGTCATGCTGCGCCAGTCCGGCTCATTCAGCCCGAGATCGGCGAGCAGATCGCGCTGGCGCTGAGGGTTGTAGCCCAGCACCCGCTGATTCCAGCCATTGGTGATTGCGTCCAACCGGTAGCGCAATTCCCTGAGCCAAGTCAGGTCGCTGCGGGCCAGGAAAGGCAGCGTTTCCCCGGCTGGCACGGCGGCAGCCAGGTTAAGGTTGATGCGGCTCGGCGCAGAAATCGCCGTCGGATCGATGCGTACCCAGCCGCGTCCGGCGATCCAGACTTCGGTCCAGGCATGGGCATCGTACTGGCGCACCACCAGATAGCCATCCACCGGATTGACTTCGCCGCCCTGATAGCCGGCCACCACGCGTGCCGGCACGCCAGCGGCGCGCAGGGCGAAGACGAAGGAGGCAGCGAAGTGCTCGCAGAAGCCTCGTTTGGTATCGAACAGAAACTCATCGACTATGTCCGAACCCAGCAGTGGCGGGTTCAGTGTGTAAATCAGCAACTGCTGGTTGAACCAGTTCTCGGCAGCTGCGAGGATCGCAGCGTCATCGTCGCCGTATTGCGCGCGCCAGCTTGCGCTGACCGCACGAGTACGTGGGTTGCCATCCCTTGGCAAGGCCAGTGCGCTGCGCAAAACGCTCGATGGTTCATTCACGCCGGCGATCGCGCGGGGCCAGGCGCGCTGCGTGTAACGCATGCGGTTGCGTACGGGCTGGCGCGCAACGGGCTGATAGTCGTTGGTGAGCGCGCTATCCGGCGGCAACGTGGCAGGTAGTTCCAGCGCAAACAACCAGCGTTTCCCGTGCGGTTCCAGCGTCACTTCGTAATCCACCGCCGCGCCGACTCCGGCGTAGGGAATGTCCCGATAGGTGCCCATAGTTTGCGTCACACGCCAAGTGCGGCCATCGAACGAGGGCATCACCGGACCGCGCCAGTAGAGCTGCGATTGCGGTGGAACCTCACCCGTGAACTTGACCCGGAAGACTATGGCATCGGACTGCGAGAGTTGCGCGATCGAACCGGGCGACATCGAATCGGACAATCCCGAGACGGCAGAGAATCGATCCTGCGGGATACCCCACAGCGGCCCCTGCACGCGCGGAAACAGCACGAACAGCAGCAGCATGAAAGGCAGTGCCTGCGCCAGCATCAGCCCGGCGCGAGCCAACAGTTGCTGCGGCGGTGGGCGGTCGTCGCTGGCCGCCAGCAGGGCGGCGGTGGTGATCAGTACGGTGAGCGCGGCCAGCAATGCGGTTGGAATGGTTTGGGTAAACAGGAACTGGCCGAAGACCAGGAAGTAACACAGCAGCGCCGTCACCACCACATCGCGTGCGGCACGCAACTCAAGCAGCTTGAGCGCGAGAAAGACCACCAGCAGCGCCACCCCGGGGGTGCGGCCGAGTGTGGTCCGGTATTGCAGGATGACACCCACCGTACCGGCAATCACCAAGAGTACCAGCAGCCAGCGCGGTGGCAGGTGCCACTGCCGCCAAGTGAGCGCCGCGCGCCAACTGAACGTGATTCCCGCCGCCAGCGAGAGCCACAAAGGAAGTTCCGGCGTCAGCGGCAAGGAGGCGACCAAAGCGGTCGCCAGCAGCCACCAGGCCTGGCGGCGGCTGACGGGGCGGTTACTGCGCGCCATGATGATGCAGGGCCAACGCGCGCAGGCCTCCGGCAAGCTGCGCCGGTCCGTTGTCAGGCGCAAGACGAACGCCCGGCAGGCGCAAGCCCCAAGCCAGCCCTGCCGCGTTGGCATCGAGTATCCAGCGGGCGAGAATGGACAGGCGCCGTTCGGTGTCGATGGTGTCCGGTAGCGCTTCCCAGTCCAGCCAGACCTGTTGTGCTGCGGCCCCCTCGAACAGCTTGGTCAACAGCGGGCCATCCTGCTGGCGGGCCACGGCCTTCCACGCCACGTGGCGCGGCGGATCGGCCACCTGGTGATCGCGCAGACCGGAAAAATCATCCGCACCGCGGCCGTCTTTGGTTGACCCTCGCCCTGATTCGCCGCGCCATGGCAGGGGCGGCGCCTTGGCCGCCGGTGCGGGGTAGATCAGGCAGTTCAGGTCGGGAACGGCATAGCTCCAGGCGCGTACCAGACCGAGGGGCCAGGTGGTTTCTATGGTCAGGCGCGGCATCGGCAGCCAGCCGCGTTTTGTGGCGGCGACATTCAGCGTTGCCACCGTGCCGGCATGGGGGGCGACGTCGACCTCGATCGGTGTCTCGTCCCCAATGAACAGGCGCAGACAAGTGCGCGCATCAGGACGCCGGTTTTCCAGTACCAGATCGAACTGTGCCAGGCTGCCGGCGAATACCGGTTCGCAGCGGCCGGGGCGAATCGCGATGAGGACCAGATTGCGGAAGGTGTGGAGGATGGTGACGATACCCAAGCCCGCCAGCAGGAACACCAAGGCATGCCCCAGGCTCAGGTTGTAATTCATCGCACCGAGCAGAATCACGCCGAGCGCCATGGCGTAAGCCAGTCCCGCCCGCGTTGGCAGGACATAGACGCGGCGCTGGGTGAGCACAATCGGAGCCGGCTCCGGCGGACGCACGCGCAACGCCCAGCGGACGAATGCCTCGTGCAGTCTGTGGCGTAGAGAAGCCAGCATTGGCTATTACGGCAGCGGGACCGCCTCGATCAAGGCCGCGGCGACTGCCCCCACTTCGGTGCGCACGCTGTCGTCTGCCGGCCGTAGGCGGTGGGCGATCACGCCGGGCAGCACGGCTTGTACATCTTCCGGCAGGACATGGCTACGGCCATCGAGCAATGCCCAGGCGCGCGCCACAGCCAGTAGTGCCAGGCCGGCGCGCGGCGACAGGCCTGCCTGCCAGCGGGCTTCCGTCCGCGTGTGTGCTGCCAGCGACTGGACGTAGTCGATCAGGGCGGGCGAGGCATACACTGCGCGCGCCTTTCCCTGCAATTCAATCAACTGCTGCGGCGTGATGCGCGGGGCCAGATTGGCGACCATCTGGTGCCGGTCGGCGCCGGCGAGCAGCTCGCGTTCGGCCGCCGGATCGGGATAACCGAGTTCGATCTTGAGCATGAAACGGTCAAGCTGGGATTCAGGCAGCGGGAAGGTGCCGATCTGATGTGTCGGGTTCTGCGTGGCAATCACAAAAAAGGGTTCGGGCAAGGCACGGGTGGCCCCCTCTGCCGTCACCTGCCGTTCCTCCATCGCTTCCAGCAATGCGCTTTGCGCCTTGGGCGTGGCGCGATTGATCTCGTCAGCCAGCACCATCTGGCTGAAGATCGGTCCCGGATGAAAATGGAAGGCGCCACTGTCCCGGTCGAAGATCGAAACGCCAAGAATATCCGCCGGCAGCATGTCGCTGGTGAACTGGATGCGCTGAAAATCGAGGCCCAATACGCGCGACAGCACATGTGCCAAAGTGGTCTTGCCGACGCCTGGCAGGTCTTCGATCAGCAGGTGGCCGCGTGCCAGCAGGCAGGCCAGCGAGAGGTAGATGGGCCGCTCTTTGCCGAGGATGATGCGGTTGATGTCGGCCAGGATGGCCTCGAGTTCGGGGAGTCGCATGGGGGTCGGAGTTTTCCGCAGGCTTTGATGGATAATGTGCTTTTGCGCAGCATTGTAAGTCATCAGGCAAGACACCCGTCATGACAACCACCGCCTACATTACTCACCGCGACTGCTGGCAGCACGACATGGGAACCCACCATCCGGAATGCCCGGATCGGCTCGGGGCCATCAACGATCGCCTGATCGCCTCGGGCCTTGATACCTATCTTCAGTTCCACGATGCGCCACTGGCGGATATGGAGCAGTTGCTGCGTGTACATCGGCGCGACTACATCGACCACTTGCATAACAGCAGTCCGGCACACGGTATCGTCCATCTCGATCCAGATACGGCGATGTCGCCGGGCACTCTGCAGGCGGCACTGCGTTCGGCCGGCGCGGGTTGCTTTGCCACCGACCTGGTGATGCGCGGAGAAGTGCAGAATGCCTTCTGTGCCGTGCGTCCGCCGGGCCATCACGCCGAGCGTGCAAAGGCAATGGGCTTCTGTTTTTTTAATAACGTTGCCGTGGCCGCGCGACACGCGCTCGAGGCGTGGGGGCTTTCGCGTGTGGCGATCGTCGATTTCGATGTACATCACGGCAACGGCACTGAGGATATTTTCGCCGGCGACCAGCGCGTCCTGATGGTCGGAACTTTTCAGCATCCGTTTTATCCCTATTGCGGAACCGAAAACCCCGCGTCCAACATGTGCAATGTCCCGATGCTCGCGGGAACACGCGGCGATGAGTTCCGTCAGGTGGTCTACGACATTTGGCTGCCCCGGTTGCGCGCGTTTCAGCCGGAAATGATCTTCGTCTCGGCCGGATTTGATGCTCATTACGAGGATGACATGGCCTCGCTGGGACTGGTTGAGTCCGACTATGCCTGGGTCACGGCGCAGATCAAGCAGGTGGCCGGTGAGTCCGCCAAAGGGCGGATCGTATCCTTGCTCGAGGGCGGTTACGCGCTCTCCGCGCTGGCCCGCAGCGTTGCCGCGCATATCAGGGTGCTGGCTGATTTGTAAGCCAAGGTTGCAGGGTGTGCCGCAGCATGGCCATCAGTTAGAATTCACCATCTTTCGCTTTCATTTGGCTGCCGCTTGCGGCATTTAGGTTCGGATACGTTCATGAAGACCATACAGGGTTCCATTCCCGCGATACTCACACCGATGCAGGATGACGGTTCGCTCGACCTGCCCGGCTTGCAGCGACTGCTCGACTGGCATATCGCCGAAGGTACCGACGGGATCGTGGTCGTCGGCACCACGGGCGAATCGCCTACGGTGAATTACGACGAGCATTGCGCACTGATCGAAACCACGGTGAAGCATGTGGCCGGACGCATACCGGTGATTGCCGGTACCGGCGGCAACTCCACCGCGGAGGCCATTGAACTGGCTCGTTTCGCCAGCAAGGCCGGCGCCGACGCCCACCTTTCGGTAGTGCCCTACTACAACAAGCCGACCCAGGAAGGGCTTTACCGGCACTTCAAGGCAATCGCCGAGGCGGTCGATCTGCCGCTGTTCCTGTACAACGTTCCGGGGCGTACCGTAGCCGATCTGGCCAACGACACGATCCTGCGATTGGCCCAGGTCTCCGGGATCGTCGGGGTCAAGGATGCCACAGGCAATATCGAGCGCGGCTCCGATTTGTTGAAGCGGGCGCCTGCGGGCTTCAGCGTCTTCAGCGGCGACGATGCCACGGCTATCGCGCTGATGCTGCTGGGTGGCAGGGGCTCGATTTCGGTCACCGCAAACGTCGCGCCGCGCTTGATGCACCAGATGTGCGCGGCGGCACTTGCCGGCGATCTGGCAAGGGCGCGGGAGGCGAATTTCCGCCTGCTGGGCCTGCATCGCAATCTGTTTCTCGAAGCTAATCCGATCCCGGTGAAGTGGGCCGCGCAGCAGATGGGGCTGATGGGCGGCGGCATCCGCTTGCCGATGACGCCTTTTTCACCCGAGTTCCACGAACGGCTGCGCGTGGCCATGCGTGAAGCCGGCATCATCCTTCAACCAGGAAACTGATACTCAATGAATCGTTTATCCTCACTGTTGTCTTGGTCCGTGTCGCTGCTGCTGATCGGCTTGATTGCCGGCTGTAGCGGCAACATCCTCCCCGAATCCAAGAAGATCGAATACAAATCTGCCGGGAAGCTGCCACCGCTCGAGATTCCTCCCGACCTGACGCAGCAGAGCCGCGATGAGCGCTACGCGGTTCCGGATGTTTCCGCCAGCAAGGGTTCTGCCACCTACTCGGCCTATTCGAGCGAGCGGGCAGGGCAGGGACGCACCACCACGGCGCAGGATCTGCTGCCGCAGGTCGACAAGATGCGCATCGAGCGTTCCGGCACGCAACGCTGGCTGGTTGTCGGCGGCGTTCCGGAAAAACTCTGGCCCGAAGTCAAGGAGTTTTGGCAGGAACTGGGTTTTCTGGTGAATGTGGAAATCCCCGAAGCCGGGATCATGGAAACCGACTGGGCCGAGGATCGCGCCAAAATCCCCCAGGACATCATTCGTGGCACCTTGGGCAAAATGTTCGACAGTCTCTATTCCACGGCGGAACGCGACAAGTTCCGCACCCGTCTGGAAAAGGGTGCCGAAGCCGGTACGGTCGAGATCTACATCAGTCATCGCGGCATGTACGAGACATATATCAACGAAGGCAAGAGCGAAACCAGATGGCAGCCACGCCCGGCGGATCCTGAACTCGAAGCCGAGATGCTGCGGCGCCTGATGGTGCGCCTGGGCGTCGAGGAGTCCCGCGCCAAGACGATGGTCGCAGCCGATCAGCGACAGGAGCGCGCCAAACTTTCCCGGGCGACGGATGGTGCAGGCGCCTTGCTGCTCGAAGAACCCTTCGACCGGGCTTGGCGGCGTGTCGGTCTTGCGCTGGATCGCGTCGGTTTTACGGTGGAGGATCGGGACCGTTCGCTGGGACTGTATTTCGTCCGCTATGTTGACCCGGAGGCCGACAGCAAGAAAAAAGATGGCGACAAAGGCTTCCTGTCCAAGCTGATGTTCTGGAAAGGTGGCGCCAGCGACAAGCCGACTCAGGCGCAGTATCGGATCCACGTCAAGACGACGGGAGAATCCACCACGGTGCAGGTGCTGACCCGTGAAGGAGGCACTGATCAGTCGGATGTGTCCAAGCGCATTCTCGGTCTGCTGCACGAACAGTTGAAGTAGTGAGCAGATAGGGCCAAGCCAGGTGCGCTTCGCTTCGCTCGGCAGCGGCAGCCGGGGCAACGCCTTGCTGGTCGAAGCGGGAACTACCCGGGTACTGATCGATGCCGGATTTGGTCCGCGCGAAATGTCGCGGCGGCTGGAACGGCTGGGCTTGACCGCCGAGGATGTCGATGCGGTGCTGGTCACCCATGAGCACTCCGATCACATCGGCGGCGTTTTCGCCTGTGCGCGGCGCTTCGACTGGGCAGTGCTGCTCACGCACGGTACGCTGGCCGCGTGTCGGGATAATGGTGCCGATGTACGCACCACAATTATCGACAGCCAGGAGTCGCTGTCAGTCGGCGATATTTGCGTGCACCCTTTCCCGGTTCCGCACGATGCGCGTGAACCGGTCCAATTTCTCCTTGCCGATGGCGACAAGAGGCTTGGCGTGCTGACCGATGCCGGTCATGTCACGCCACACATGGTGGCCATGCTTGGCGCCTGCGACGCCCTGGTGCTGGAGTGCAATCACGATGCACAGATGTTGGCGCAAGGCAGCTATCCGCAGGCGCTGAAGCGCCGCATTGGCGGTCTCTGGGGCCATCTGGACAATGCCGCGGCAGCCTCATTGCTGTCCCAGGTAGGACGCTCAAGTCTGCGTCATGTTGTCGCTGCCCATCTTTCCGAGGAGAACAACAGCCCGGCACTTGCGCAGGAGGCCTTGTCGGCCGTGCTGAACTGTGCCCCGGACTGGATTGGCATCGCGACCCAGAATGAGGGCTTCGCCTGGCGCGATCTTTGAACGGGAAGGGCAGGAATCAAAAACAAAAAAGCCAGCCCGAAGGCTGGCTTTTCTTTGCCCGAAGGCGGGGGAAGAATTACTTCTTTGCAGCGGCAGCAGCGGCCGGGGCGGCAGCGGCAGCGGCAGCCGGAGCGGCAGCGGCGGCGGCGGCCGGAGCGGCAGCGGCAGCGGCAGCCGGAGCAGCAGCGGCAGCGGCAGCAGGAGCGGCGGCAGCAGCGGCAGCAGGAGCGGCGGCAGCGGCGGCAGCAGTTTCAGCAGGCTTCGGAGCTTCAGCAGCGGGCTTCGGTGCCTCGACAGGCGGCTTCGGGGCTTCGGTTTTGCCACAAGCGGACACAGCCAGGGCGAGGAGGGCAGCTACGAGGAGAGATTGCTTCATTTGAGAGATCCTTAACGTTATGGAGTTACGTGGCCAATTGGATGATCGGAACGTTTCCATTTCGATCAACTAATAATTTTATCACGTCAAGCGAAAACTGTGGTGCGGCACAGCAGTCGGCAACTGCCCGAACTGCTGTCTCATAGCCCGGTAGTATTGATTCTCAAACACGGTTGGGACAGTTCCCACAACTCCTCGAAGCGCTGCCGCCAGGGTTGAATGTAGGCTCGGTCGTCGAGAATCAGTGCGCTACGGGGCTGCTCGACATGAAAACGGCGCACCCCGTGGCCCTCGTCGACGAGTACATGGGTATCGGCCAATTGACGCAGGTTATCCGGACTCTGTCGCATGTCGACGACATGCGAAAAGCGGGCAATGAGGTGCAGCAGACGCGGCGCATCGCGCTCCATCGGTCCGGGGTCATGCAGCACGATGCGAAGCCGGTGCGGACCGGCCCTCTGCAGGAAGCTGGCCAGCGTCTCGAGGCGGGTTTTTTCTTCGAGCCGCAGGGCGGCAAGATCGCGATCGAAAATCAGTATCTCGTGTTCGGCCAGGGCCAGAATCGTATCGCAGGCCTGACGATACCCGGCTTCACTGGTAAGCAGCGTGTAGGCAGGGTTCATCGTTGAACAGGAGCGACGCGACTGAGCTTCATGGGCCGATTATAATCGGCCCCTTTTCCCGAACGGGCCCTGACACTCGCCATGCCGCTTGCACATATCGAATCCCTGGATCACGAAGGACGCGGCGTTGCGCACGTTGACGGCAAGGCAATTTTCATCGAAGGCGCTCTGCCCGGCGAAGTGGTCGAATACGCCAGCTATCGCCGGAAGCCGAGTTACGAAAAGGCTCATGTGCTGACCGTGCTGCGCGGGTCGAGCCAGCGAGTAGAACCGCCCTGCCCGCATTTCGGTACTTGCGGTGGTTGCTCGATGCAGCATCTCAATCTGGCGGGTCAGACCGCCGCCAAGCAGCGCGTGCTCGAAGATGCCCTGTGGCATATCGCCCGGCTCAAGCCCGAACAACTCTATCCGCCCATCGCCGGCACCGGGTGGGGCTATCGACTGCGCGCCCGTCTTTCGGTGCGCTACGTCGCGAATAAAGGTGGTGCGCTGGTCGGCTTTCGCGAAAAGCACAGCAGCTACGTGGCGGTGATGGATTCCTGCGCGGTGCTGCCACCCCATGTTTCGGCGCTGATACCCCTGCTCGGCGCCCTGGTCGACGGCATGTCGCAGCCTGATCGCATGCCGCAGATCGAGGTCGCGGTCGGCGGATCGCGGACAGTGCTGTTGTTGCGCCACCTGGAGGCGCTCACGCTCGATGATCTGGACCGCCTGCGAGACTTCGCTGACACGAATGGAATTATCTGGTATTTGCAGTCCAAGGGACCGGAGACCGTCACTCTGTTTCATCCGGCCGATGCGCGCCTGCTGAGTTATGAACTGCCGGATTTCGGTCTTGAGTTGCTGTTCCATCCGACCGAGTTCACCCAGGTCAATAATGGCGTCAATCGCATGCTGGTGCGCCGCGCCATGGCCCTGCTGAAGCCGCAGGCCGGCGAGCGGATTGCCGACCTTTTTTGCGGCCTGGGCAATTTCACGCTGCCCATCGCGCGTCTGGGGGCACGGGTCCTTGGCGTCGAGGGCAGCGCAGGTCTGGTCAAACGCGCGCAGAAAAACGCCGCGCACAACGGTCTGGCAGCGCAATGTGAATTTGCCGTCGCCAATCTATTCGAGGCGACCGATGAAAGCTTTGCCGCCCTGGGGGCCTTCGACAAGTTGCTGATCGATCCTCCGCGCGAAGGCGCGATTGCGCTGGTCAATGCGCTGCCGGCGGAAGGGGGGCCGCGCCGCATCGTCTACATCTCATGCAGCCCCGCAACCCTGGCACGCGACGCAGCAGTGCTGGTGCATGAGAAGGGCTACCGCCTGTGTGGAGCGGGGATCGCCAACATGTTCCCGCATACGTCCCATTTGGAATCGATCGCCCTGTTCGAGAAATGAGCGATCGCCGTAATGAAAAACGGCGACTTTCGTCGCCGTTTTTCATTCGGTCGCCGTGCCGGACGCTGTCTGCCTTCGCTCTGCGTGACAGGAATTCCCCTTCGGGGCCGTCAATTCCGCTTCGCGGGCCGGCAAGCGCCGACTCCTGATCCAGTCGATTTCAGTCGCGGTCGCCGGTAAACATCATCAGCAGATTCAGCAGGCTGACGAATACGTTATAGATATCCAGATACACCGCCAGCGTCGCCGTGATGTAGTTGCTTTCGCCGCCTTGCACGATGCGATTGATGTCGTAAAGGATATAGGCCGAGAACAAGACTACGGCTATCGCGGAAATCGCCAGAGCCAACGCCGGGATCTGGAAGAATATGTTGGCCACCATGGCAACCAGCAGCAGAATCACGCCGGCAAAGAGAAACTTGCCGAGGTTGGAGAAATCCCGCTTCGTGGTGGACGCAATTCCCGCCAGGGAGAAGAAGATGGCCCCGGTCCCGCCGGCTGCCATGGCGATCAAGGTGCCGCCATTGGAAAACCCGAGTGCCACTTGCAGGATGCGCGAGAGCATCAGCCCCATGAAGAAGGTGAAGCCGAGCAGCAGGGCTACGCCCATGCCGCTGTCCTTGGTGCGCTCAATACCCCACATGAAGCCCCAAGCTACGCCGAGGAACAGCATGAAGGCGATGAACGGGCTGCCGGCCATGAACGAGAACTTCAGTTGCACGCCGATCAGCGCGCCGGCAATGGTAGGCGCCATCGACAGCGCGAGCAGGGCATAGGTATTGCGCAGAACGCGATGCTGCCGCTGGGCAGTATCTACGGCGCCGGTTTGCGGGTAGGTGTTGACGTTTTCCATGGTCTTGCAAGCCCTCCTGAGAGATGAATCCATTGCATTCGACAGCCATCGGCCCGCTGAGTTCCCCGAGCCTGGGGGCAAACAGATGTGTAGTGGATTATAGCTGCGAAATATTGCTAGCAGGCGTCGCCACCTGCAGTTGCCTGGTCGCGCCGGCCATAGCCTTTTTTGAATCAGGTTGCTTCCGTGTCAGAGCGAGTCTAAGCTGATCTCAGATGAATGACAGGAGGCGTCGTGGCTTCGCTCGATCGGATTCGGACACACGGCTTTCGGCGCTGGTACGAGCGGCAGTTGATTGAATGCCACGCTTGGCTGGTCAGCTGGTTCCTCGGCGTTATCGTTCTTGTCAGCGGGATTGAAGTGGCGGGGGCGGGCGGCGCTTCGCGCTTGTCGGGGGCGCTTTTGGTGTTGGGCGGTCTGGCAGTCACCGCGTACAGCTGGACGCGCTATCGCTTGTTGCTTGAAATCGCAGAGCGCCTCGGTGAGCAGGCCACTTGCCCCGGTTGCAAGGCCTACGCCAAATTCAAAATAGAGTCTTCCGGACCGGCGCCGTTGCCGGATGGCGGCGATCCGGTGCTGGAAAATCACGGCGGCGGCATCTGGATGCGCGCCCAATGCCGCAAGTGCGGTGACGAGTGGATGATCAAGTAGTGATGATTGTCGCCAGCTGCTGGTGGTGAAGCGGTTGGAGTCAGCGAACGCTGGCAAGCCAGACCAGGTTGATGGATGAGCGACCCGCCGGACAGGCAGCGATGTCGGCGTCGTGTGTTTGGCCAGGCCTCGGCAGCAAAGTTGCTGAAACGCTCGGTCGACACTCAGTATGGTCCGGAATTGGCGGCATAATGCCGATGGATTGGAAAGCCGGAACCAGAGGAATGCGCACAGGGTGCAGCGGAATCCTCAGTCAGGCTTTCCCGTCAGGGTCGACACGCGTTCCGTTCCGTTCCGATAGGGCTAGGAGAAAGGGCCTTAGCCCCGAGCCATGAAGAATACGCCGTTAGCATGGCCAAACGGCCGAAGTGATTCCGCTCGCAACAATGATTGCGCCCGGCGGGCGCTTGTGGCGGTGTTCAAATTGCGATTTCTGACCGTTACCATGGGCTCGTTCGTCCGCCGAAAATGCCTGCACTGATCGCTCTGACAGTTTTCCTGTCCGCTTTCCTGCTGTTCATGGTGCAGCCACTGATCGCCAAGCAGATCCTGCCCTGGTTTGGCGGCTCCGCCGGGGTGTGGACTACGTGCCTGGTGTTCTTCCAGGCGCTGCTGCTTGGCGGATACGCGTATGCGCACTCGCTGGTCCGCTACATGTCGCCAAGGAGCCAGGCCTTGGCGCATTCGCTACTTCTCGCGGCCAGCCTCCTGGCGCTTCCGATCCTCGCCGATTCTTCGTGGCAGCCCGTGGGCGACGAGCAGCCGATTCCTCGCATCATGGCCTTACTGGTTACAACCGTGGGCTTGCCGTACTTTCTGCTTTCTGCCACCGGACCACTGGCCCAGGCATGGTATTCGCGCAGATTGGGCCGTGTGCCATGGCGCCTCTTCGCGCTCTCGAATCTCGGCTCTCTGGCTGCGCTGCTGGCCTATCCATTCGTCGTAGAGCCCTGGATCAGCACCCGCGTCCAGGCCTTGGTCTGGTCTGCCGGCTTTGCCGTGTTCGCCGTGCTTTGCGCCGCCGTGGCATGGCGCGGCGCCAGAACCGGCACGGTGTTCGGCGCAGAGACGGTACCGGACGACGGCGAGCCGGGGCCGAGCCGTGGCAGGCGCCTGCTCTGGATCATGCTCGCAGCGGTCGGCTCCGCGCTGCTGCTGGCGGTGAGCAACCACATGACGCAGAACCTGGCATCGGTGCCCTTCCTGTGGATAGTCCCACTGTCGATTTACCTCCTGACATTCGTTCTCTGCTTCGACAGCGAAGGTTGGTACCGGCGCCCGCTATTTCTCATTTTTTCCGCGCTTCTGATCCCGGCCATGGGCTGGTTGCTCGACAGCCTGAATCTTGTACTCGCGATACCGGTTTACCTGGTGGGCCTGTTCGCCCTTTGCATGTTCTGCCATGGCGAACTGGCGCGCCTGAAGCCCGCGCCGCAATACCTGACGGGCTTTTATCTTTCGCTTTCGGCCGGCGGGGTGGCGGGAGGGCTGCTGGTGGGAATTGTTGCCCCCTATGTGTTTGGTGGCTACTACGAACTGGGATTTGCCTTGGTCGCCTGCGCCCTGCTGGCTTTGTGGCAGACGAGAGAGTTGCGGTCCTGGATACCCGCCGCCTTTACCTATGTGGCATTGGCAGCGGGTTGGTTCACTTACAGCCAAATAGAAACGGCTACCGGCGAGGGAGTGGTCATCGCCACACGAAATTTCTACGGTGCGATTCGGGTCAAGGATTATGGTCCGCCGGAGTACATCCGCACACTGCGTCACGGACCCATCCTGCATGGCGGGCAGTGGTTCCAGAACGAGGTGACGCGTCGTCAACCGCACACCTACTATTCCACCCAGAGTGGTTTCGGCCTCGCGCTCGGCGCATTGCAGTCGCGCGGCTCTTTGCATATTGGCGTGATCGGTCTCGGTGCAGGCAGCATTGCTGCCTGGGGTCGGCAGGGCGACCGCATCCGCTTCTACGAAATCGATCCTGCGGTGATCGCGGCGGCGAAGTCCGGTTTTCGCTATCTCGACGACAGCGCGGCTCGGGTCGATGTGGTGTTGGGCGATGCGCGTCTGTCATTGCAGCGCGAATCGCCGCAGGACTTCGATCTGTTGGTGATCGACGCCTTTTCAGGCGATTCCATCCCGGCACATCTGCTGACTGTCGAAGCCATGGACGTTTACCTGCGGCACCTCAAAGCCGACGGTGCGCTGCTCTACCATGCGACCAATCGCTATCTCGACATCGCCTCCGTGGTGCGCGGGCTGGCCGACCGGCGCGGCCTGGGTACATTGCGCGTGTTTCACGATGGCGGAGCGGAAGCCGCCGCCCAGTTCGTGTTCGCGTCAGAGTGGGTTCTGGTCGGTGGCGAGCGCACCGGAATTGACGCACTGGCGGTGCGCCAGACTCCCGCAGCGGCCCGCTTGGGCGAAGTGGCCTGGACCGACGACTACAACAACCTGCTCGGGATTCTCAAGCCACGCTACTGACCGTAGCGCCGCAGTGGTGTTGTACCGGTCGCTGTGCCCGGGGGGCACGGGCCGATTCGCTGACCGGTCATCGACTGCTTGATGGTCATCGCATACGGCTCGGCGGTCGTGATCACCAGCGCGCTGGAGAGTTCGCGCCCGCCGAATTCCATGATTCCCACTCCCGCCGAGCGCATCTGACCTTGCTCGCAGGCCACCTTCCAGCGCATGCGGCGTGCGGTGATCTCGACCCCGGACACAGTGCACGGCGAATTCGGCGGCACCGCCAAGCGTGCGACGTCGTCCGGACGCAGGCAGATGTCTCGGCGCAAGGGACCGGTTTCCGGCCCCTTGCCGGGAATCTCCATTTCAATGTTGAGGCGCCAAAGGCCCTCTTCCAGATTGACCTTGGGCGCCGCCGTCGCGCCGGCTGCCCAGGCCGACAGCAGGAGTATGGCCAGCCCGCGCATCACTACTTGGCGAAGCGCGCCGGACTCTGCATGCGCACTACCGCTTCCGCGGTGATCGGGATCCGGTAGCCGCCGATGCCCCAGTCCAGACCAGGGACCGTTGCCCCGGCCAGCGCGTTTGAAATATCGTTCAGTGCAGTGGACAGAAAGCCGAGATCGACTCCGACCTGGGACGCGGCTTCGGTAACGGAATTCACCTTGCTGCCAAAACGGTCCTTGAGCTGGCTGCAGTTGTTGGGTGTGGTCGCAGTCGCCGTCGATTCGGCATACCACTCGTTGGCAAGATTCTTTACGCCCTCGATCCCGTTGACGATCGAATAGATGGTGACGTTCGCCAGCGGTACTACCATCTTGGCGCAGTAGGTGATGCGGATCTTGAGCAGGTTGGCGTCCTGAATGTTGAGGCCGGAATTTCCGTTGACCGTCGTCGGCCGGTAGGTGAGGTTGTCGTTGGGGATCACGCGTTTCGATTTCGGACTGGCGGTGTCCTCTGGATCGTCGATGCCGAAGTCGTCGGCGGCCTTGGCGGTGGGGCTGAGCACCACCACCTCCATGGTCAGCGGATTGAACACCTCGATCATCGCAATGGCACGGCCCTTGAGCATGGACACCATGTCGGGGCCGAAGGTGAACAGTGGTGTCATGCCGGCAGCAATGCCGTCCTTGATCGAGTTGCTTGACGCATTCTTCAGGGAACCCTGGCGCGCGCCGACGAAAGCTGCAAAATTGAGCGTGGTCTTGATCTGGTACAGCAGCGCAAACTGAATGGAGCCGAGCACCAGCATCAGCAGCACCGGCAGGATGATGATGTATTCGACTGTGGCCTGGCCACCGGCATTGCGGCAACGGAGCGAAGACATGCTCAGTACCTCGTGGCACCCATTTCGGGATCGATCTTGCGCGACTCGCCTTCGAGTACCGGCAGCTTGGCCAGTTGCTCGAGGTTGGCATCGGTCTGAACGGCGAGGGGGGTTTTGTCCTTGCTGTTGAGCTGGGCTTGCAGCAGTGCCGCCCAGGCCTGGCGCAGTCTCACCATGGCGAGATTGTTCCAGGCGCGCGGATCAGCGTTGTTCGCCATCAGCGCGCGCTGATAGGCATTCGCTGCCTCGTCCGGACGGTTATTGCGAGCGTAGAGGTTACCCAGGCGCAACCAGGTCTCGGAATCGTTGGGCATGCGCCGCGCCAGATTCTTATAGAGCGCTTCGGCCTTGGCCGCTTCGCCGCTTTCATAGGCCAGTTCGGCCTCGCGATTGATCGTTATGAGATCGGGTTCATTGTCGAGCGCGCGCAGGGCGCTGCTCACCGTCGTCGTGCCGCAACCGGACAACGCTCCAAACAGTGCGACGAGACAAAGCAGCTGCTTCATGCCGCGGCCTCGCGCCAACTGAGCCTTTCGCCCTGATTCAGTCCGCTGTCGGCAAGTACGCCGGATGAAGTTTCGAGTGTGGAACGGGCGCCGAAGCCATTGGCCCAGCGCAATGGCGGCAGATCATAGACCAGCTTTCGCACTCGTCCGTCGTCATCGACAAAGGCGAGGTCAAGCGGATAGCGCATGCCGATGGTGTGCACCGAGGCGCAGGGTTCGATCCAGAAACCCTCGTCAGCCCCCAACTGCGGCCGCCCGAGCAGCCCGCGCGCGCGCTCCCATGCGCTTTCGGCGCGCCACACCCGCGACAGCAGGCAACGTTCGCCCAAGTAGAGCGCACCCACCTTCACAGGATGCCTGAGTTGAGGAACTTCATCGCGATAGGGAAGCCGAGCACGATGAAGGTTACCGGAAAGATGAACATCATCAGCGGCCCGATCAACTTAACCGGTGCCTCCATGGCCAGCTTTTCGGCACGCTGGAAGCGCTCGGTGCGGCGCTGCTCCGCCTGGGCGCGCAACGCCGAGCCGAGGCGGGCGCCCATGCGCTCGGCCTGGATCACGGTACCGACGAAGCTGGTGATTTCGGGCATGCGCAGGCGGCTCTCCATGCGGCGCAATGCCTCGGCACGAGACAACCCCGAGCGCAGGTCGCGCACGACGAGAAACAGTTCATGGCGCAGCGGACCGTGGGGGCCCTTCTCCATGGCCTGGTTGATCGCGCCGGTCATGTTGAGGCCAGCCTCGACAGCCATGGTGATGAAGTCGAGATACACCGGCAGGGTTCGCTGCACCGCCTTGTAACGCCTCTGTTGCACGTCGTTGAGCCAGATGCGGGGGAAAAAGAAACCCAGCAGCACGGCGCCGATCAGGATTCCCGGCGACTGATTGTCGAGCACGGCAGTGGCGTAATAGACCATGCCGAAGGTTCCCAGCACCGAAAGGATGCGAATGGCGAAAAACTGCTCTGCCGTCATCAGGTAGCCGACGCCGGTGCGCTGCAGGCGCTCGTGGGTGCGCTCCAGCGCGGCCGTCGGCAGGAAGGCACAGACATGGAACTCGAGGAAGCGCACCAGGGGCCAAGCCAGACGTAGCAGGGGTGGCAGCGGGTCCATGTACTGGCGGTCCTCGTCCGGAACCTCGCTCTTGAGGCGGCCGACCGAATAAAGCATGAGCAGGGCGGCGACGCCGAACATCAAGCCGATTAGCAGGAGAAGAAACTGTTCCATGTCAGACGTCGATGCTTACGATCTTGCTGATGAAGAAATAGCCGAGACCTTCCATCACGGCAATCACCGCGAGTACCGCCCACCCCATCCAGGTATTGAACAACGGGTCCATGGCCTGCGGTTCCATTTTCCACAGAACCAGCATGAGGAACAAAGGCAGGCCGGTCATGACCACGCCCTGAATCTTTCCCTGCGCCGTCAGGCTGTTGATCTTGCCTTCCATCACGTGCTTCTTGCGCAGTGTGTCGGCGATCGACTCAAGGATATCCGCGAGGTTGCCGCCGACTTCACGCGAGATGCGCATGGCCGAAACCACCATGACGAAGTCCTGGATCGGCAGGCGCGCCTCCATGTGCTTGAGTGCCGTGTCGAAATCGACGCCCACGCGCGCCTCGCGCAGCAGCAACTCGAATTCCTGGCTCACCGGAGGTTTCGATTCCGCGACCATGGATTCCAGCGCGACATTGAGTCCGGCGCCGGCACGCATGCTGCCGGAGACCATCAGCATTGCGTCGGGCAATTGCTTCTCAAAAGTTGAGAAGCGGCTCTTGCGCAAATGCCCCACCAGCCATTTCGGCATCACGATGAGGCCCACGGCAACGGCGACCGCAATTACCGGGTTGCCGAACATCAGCCAGAGCAGCGGCGGCAACACAAACAGGGCGCCGACATTCCAATAAAACATCTGCGCCGGGTCCACAAAAATGAACATGTCCTCGAGGTTGGTAGTGGCCTCCTGACGAATGGTCTCGCGTTGGCGCCGCAACAGGTTCGCCAGCAGTTCCCATACCGTCCAGCCGATGAAGACGGCCGCGATGCTGATCACGCCAACGACCAGGCCAAGATCGTTCACAGTTCGCGACCTTTCTGGAAGATCGAGAGATCGACCGTAATGCCGCGTTCCTGAAGGCTTTGGTAGAGTTCGGGGATCGCGCCGGTAGCGGTGAACTTGCCGCGAATCTTGCCGTCGGGGCCGTAGCCTTCCATCTTGAACAGGAAGATGTCCTGCAGCTGGATCATGTCTCCTTCCATGCCGGTGATCTCGGTGACGTGCGTGACGCGTCGCGAGCCGTCGGGGAAGCGGCTTTGCTGGATGATGATATGTACGGCAGAGGAAATCTGCTCGCGAATGGCGCGGATCGGCAGATCGAGGCCGGACATCAAGGTCATTACCTCAAGGCGCGCGATACAGTCACGCGGGGTATTGGCGTGGGCGGTGGTCATCGAGCCGTCGTGGCCGGTGTTCATCGCCTGCAGCATGTCCAGCGCTTCGCCACCGCGGCACTCGCCGACCACAATGCGGTCGGGGCGCATGCGCAGGCAGTTCTTGACTAGGTCGCGGATGGTCACTGCCCCCTTGCCTTCAACGTTCGGCGGGCGGGATTCCAGGGAAACCACATGAGGCTGGCCGAGCTGGAGTTCGGCGGCATCCTCGACGGTTATGATGCGATCGTCATCGGGAATGTAGTTGGACAGCACGTTGAGAAGGGTCGTCTTGCCTGAGCCCGTGCCGCCGGAAATCACGATATTCGCCGCATGATGCACGGCCTGCTGCATGAATTCCATGATTTCCTTGGTCACCGAGCCGAAGCGGATCAGATCGGTGTCGTGCAGTTTGGTCTTGGAAAACTTGCGGATGGTGATGTTGGCGCCCTTGAGCGCCAGCGGCGGAATCACCGCGTTGACCCGCGAACCGTCCTTGAGGCGGGCGTCCACCATCGGCGATGATTCGTCGATACGACGGCCAAGCGGCGCGACGATGCGCTCGATCGCCGAGACGACGGCCTTCTCGCCGGAGAAGGTGATGTCCGACAGAGTCAATTTGCCGCTGCGCTCGATGTAGATCTGGTCATAGCGGTTCACCATGATTTCGGAGATCGCCGGATCCGACAGGAGATCTTCCAGCGGGCCGAGACCGACCGCTTCGTCGAGCACGGCCTTGGCCACGCGAGCTTTGTCCACTCCCGCCGGCAATCCCATCTCCGAGGCGATGATTTCGTTCACCAGGACCGCTGTTGTGCTGCGCAGTTCGTCCTCGTTCATGCGGCTGACATCGACGCGGCGCAGGTCCATGGTCTGGATCAACTTCTTTTGCACCATGTCGCGCGCCACTGCGAGATCGTCGCGCTGGTGGTCGGTCAGCGGTGTCCTGGGCGGATCGGCGCGCGGTGCGGGCGGTGGCGGTGGCGGTGGCGCCGCCGCGACGGCAGCAGCAGCCACTGCGATTGGGGGCGGCGTTGGGGCCGAATCCCTGACAGGGGGATTGACGACTGGCGGGGGCGTGACGGCGCCGGCCGGCGGCGGAGGTGGCGGTGGCGCTACCGGTGACGGTGCGGCGGCGCCATTGCCTCCGACGCTGGTGACCTTGAGGCTGTAACTGGCAATGCCGATTTCGTCGTTTGGCGTCAGCGGGCCGTATTCGCCTTCCACGGTCTTGCCGTTGACCTCGGTGACGGTCAGGCCGCCGTGATCGATCACGTACGCGCTTCCGGCGCGGACCTCGATGGTGGCTTGGCGCTTGCCTACGGTCCAGCCCTTGAGGACGATCGCGTTGTCTTCGGCGCGGCCGATGGTGGCGGCCTCCTGCGCGATCTGCAACTCGCTGCGGGCACCCTTGCTGTCGGTGACGAGGACTTTCATGTCAGTCCACAATGCCTTTCTTGCCGAGGAAGTTCTGGAATCGCTCACGCAGATCCTTGGCCTTTTCGATGCGTTGTTGATTGACCGTGGCAGCCGGGTCTTGTACCACCGGGGTGACGAAGATCACCAGGTCGGAACGGTTGTTGCGGAAGTTCTCCGACTTGAACAAGCTGCCCAGTACCGGCACGTCGCCGAGGAAGGGAAACTTGTTGATGGCAGTGCTGCTACGCTGATCCACCAGCCCGGAAATGACGATGGTCTGGCCACTGCGGACATTTATCTCCGATTCGGTGGATCGCATCAGGAAGCCGGGATTGCCCTGCACGGCCTGAAAACTCGGATCGATGTCCGACACTTCGGTGACGATGCTGGCTGATATATTGCTCTGGTCGTCGGCTACGGGCTTGATGTTGAGCTTGATGCCATAGTCCTTGTAGGTGACCGAGGTGGCACCCAGCGCGCCGGCGGTGACGATCGGGATCTGCCCGCCGGCGAGGAACTTGGCCTCGCCGCCGGAACGGGTCGACAGTTCCGGCGACGCCAGGATCCAGGCGTCGCCGTTGCTGATGGCGAGATTGAGGTTGGAGGTGATCGCGGAGGCTATGCCGAAATACATCCGTCCGGCCTGCCCAGGAATGTTGAGGGCCTGTGCGGCACCCTTGCCGAGGGCGAAGGTGGCCGGTATCGTTTCTGGAGAGAAACGGAATTGGCGATTGCTGATCGCATCGGCGGTGAGAGCCATCGCCGGCCCTGTCGCGGCCGTCGACCAGTCGACGCCCAGGTTCTCGAGGGCCGACTTCTTGAACTCCATGATCTGGACCTTCATGAAGACCATTTTCTTCATGGTGACATCTTCTTCGCGAACCAGGTTCAGCACGCGCTGCTGGGTCTTTAGCGCGGCGTCTATGCGGCCCAGGTTCTGCCTGCTGGCCATGCCATTCACTACGACGGTGTCGCCGACACGATCGAAAGTTATTCCGGGAATCGTGCCGATCATTGCCTTCAGGTTGGCCAGCGTGGTCTCTGTGTCGCTGGCGTGCACGGTCAGTTTATAACGCTTCACGCTGCCGTCCTTGAACCAGAAGTAGAGACTGCTGTCGCCGGGTGCCTCGGCCAGCAGCAGCACTTCGGTGTCGAGTACGGTGGAACTGACGAGTTTTCCATTGCCTACGGCGACGCGTGTAACGCCGGTCACCGGCAAGGTCTTGACTTCGCCCACGTACATGATCACCGGCATGATCTCGGAAACCACTGGCACGCTTTCGACCTTGGCCAGTTTGGCCGTGCCGTGGGTTTTGGCACTGGTCTTGGGTGGAGCAATCTGCTGCACCACTGACTGCGGCCCCTTTGCCGGCTCGGCGGGCGTCGCCTGGGATTTTGCCGCCGCCGCAGCGGGCGCCACCGGCTGCTGGGCGAGTGCGATGCCGCCCGACACAGCGAGCAAAATGGTGAGCAACGTTAATGTTTTGCGCATGGTATCTACCTGTCTCAACGTGTCTGGTTCAACGGGCGCCGGTAGGCACCGATGGGATGCTGGCGCCGATCGCTGCGGGCTGGCCGGCGAAAGCCGCTGACTGGCCCGGTGAATAGCTGGCGGCCGGTGCATTGCCCTGACCGGCTGGCGCGCTCAGGCCCGGGATGTTCAGGTTGGGCATGTTGATGCTGATCGGCGCGGCGGTACCGCTGCCGCCCTTGCCGCCAATGAAGTATTCGACCGACGGTTGGTTGCCGTCGCGGAACAGTGCAGCTGCCGCCAGACGGCCGAAGCCTGGTTCCTGGTCATCCTCGGGGTTGCGCAGCACGGCGCGGATGCGGCCCACCTGTTGCGCCAGCGCGATGCGCGCCGCTTGCGCGGGCATCACCTCCACCGTGATATTGGTGTAGCCGCTGGCCGGACGGCCCTGGTTCGCCGCCGCTTCCTGCGTCACCGCCCCGGAGAGGTTCTGGCCGGTAGCCAGGACCTTTACTTTAGGCAGCAGGGCGCGGATCTCCTGTCCGGCGGAGGGCGCCGCCGGGTCCTGGGCGATCAGGTAGAGGTCGACGTAATTTCCTGGTTTCAGCATCTGGGCGAACGAGTTGGTTTCGTCGATATCGAAGGTCAGCGCGCGCAGGCCCGGCGCCAATGCCGTCGCCAGGTCCTTTGCCCGGTCGTCCTGGACGTCTGAATAGCGCAGCGGACGACCCGGCAAAAGGGCTTTAAGCAGGCGCTTGCCGGCCACCTTGTCGAAGGCCTCGGCCGGTATCGAATCGTCATAGAGCAGATCCAGCGGCACTTCCCGTGCGGCTACTAGTTTTTGCTCGATCGGAGTGCCTTTGGGCAACTCGCGGGTCGGCACCACCACGGCCATGGTCGGGCCGCCCTTGGCCTTTTGCGCCAAGTCCGCGGCCAAACGCTGCTCGCGGCCTTTCAGGTAGCTCACTGACAGAAAGGCTGCCAGCACGCCGAGGATCACGGCAGCGCCAATTAGCAGCCAAAGACGGTTGATGCGTAGTCGGGGCAAACGCAGGGCCATGGGGTTCTCCTAGAGCGCCATCAGGGTCGTGGAATAGGAGATCGCGTAGGCGAATCCTTTGTAGGCATTCTTCAGTGCTGTCGCCACCTCGACCACCGGCGCGGAATTTCCGCCCTCGATCAGGATCAGGATGCCGAATGCAGTGACGACTATGTATTCGACAGTAGACTGGCCGCGCAGTCTTGCCGGAAATGTCCGGCGGATGGATTGGAACATGATGAGGGTACCGGTTCGTGGGTTGGCGGAATTATGCGTTGTGGGTTCGATGAGGGCCTGAGAGATCACGGACGATCGACGAAGTTAACGGCAACCGAGGACCCCAGCAGTCCATTGCCTATGGTCATGCTGGCTTCTTCCGCACCGCGTTTCCATATCAGTACATGCGACTCGCCTCGCTCGGTGCGCACTGCCCGGTCGAAGGTCGGCGCCCAGCCTTGGCCGGACATCGCATTGCGATAGAAGGATGCGTTGGCGTCGATCGAAAAGCTGTTGGCCAGCAGCAGGGTGCGCGCATTGCGGATTTTGTCCTTGTGCTGCAGGTCATTAACCACCTTGCTGCCGGAAAGCATCGGGAAGCCTGCGCCTGGCTGCGCTTGGACGGCGTTCGCCGGCGGCCGCGTCACGCCGATCAGGGCATAGGTGCCTCCTGCCGCAGCCTTCGTTTGCACGGTATAGAAGCATTCGCCGTCGCGCGTGGCGACGGTCTTCCAGCCGCCGAACTCGGTTTCAACCACCCTGTCACCGCGCGCTTCCCAGCCGCTGCGATAGAAGGCCCGCAGCCGTTCGGGCGATTCGCGCCAGCGCAGTTCCCAGTTTGCCATCGGCACGCCGTTGAACAGCAGGTTGTCGGCGACCACCACGACCTGCGCACCTTCCGGGTAGCCCAGAGGGTCGCAGCCGATTCCGGCGCTGGCCTGAGGCGGCAGCACTGCCAGCAGCAGCCCGGCGAGCAGGAAGCGGCGTGGCATTGTCATGGCGTGACTAGACGGTCCGGCGGCACTACGTCGGGCTCCACCTTGCCGATCTCGAGAAACAGCAATTCCGGTGCCGCGATCACGCCCAATGTAATGCGCGCCACATCCCAGATCACCTTGACCACCGGGTTCTGGAAGATGCTGGTCGGCGTCAGCCCCTGGGTCTGGCTCTTGACGTGGCTGGCCCCATTGGCCGCCCATGTGTTGCTCAGCACCGCGCTGCGGTCGGAGAAGGTCAGCGGCCCGGGATTGAACGACTGCGTGGCATCGCCGCTCAGCGACATGCCGATCGGCAAGGTACTGGCCGTGACCGAGACGTCTGCCACCTCCAGACCTTTCATCTCCAGATTGAAGGGGCCGATCGCATCTGCCACTGTGACCAGCAGGTTCAGCACGTCATTGGCGATACCCGGAGTGTCGCGGTTTTCCGTGCTCTGTGCCACCGCATTGTAGTCAGCCAGCATCGAGGAGCCGTCGCGGTTGTACCAACCGGTCTTGACGCCGCTGCCGCCGAAACTGCCGGCACTTTTGTCGCTGGACGCGATTCCCGCCCCTTCGGAAAAGACCCTCTGCCGCACTTCGTTGCCGATCTCGTCGGCGCTCTTCGCCGCTCCCGGCCAATCGACGCTGGCGCTCGTGCCGCCGTACCACACGGTACGTTCCCACGCCGCGTAACGGGCGCCCAGCACTGCCTGGCTCTTCATGTCAATGTATTTGCCGAATACCGGAACCAGGAGGAACACGGGGATCAGGAACAGCACCCCCGTGATCACGAACTCGCTCATGGCCTGGCCGCGCTGGCGGCTTCTCGTCGCGTTCGTCATGGCAGTATGTTGGGCGCAATGATCGAGCCAGCCTGCTCCAGCAGGTTGTTTGGCAGCAGGTGGGCCTGCCAGTAGGGGCTGTAAAGGCTGCCGTATTCGGTCTTGCCGTCGCCGCGGGCGAAGAGGTCGGTGGGCCGGTAGAAATAAGCTTCCGCCTTCGACATGGCCCGTACCTTGCCGCCTACCGCCTCGTCGTCCAGAGTGAGTTGGCCCCCGGTGCCGCCGCCGATGTGGAAGGTGGACGAGTTCGCGGTCGATAGCGAATTGGAGTCGCGTTGCACCTCGATCAGGAAGGCCGGCGCCTTGGTGTTCTGGTTGTTGTTGCTGGTGTTCTTATTCGCCGCATTGCTGGTGGAATTGGTGGCATTGCCCTTGACGTCAAGGTAGGGACGGAGCCCGGCGCGGCTGTCCATATTGGTCCCCGGCCCTTCTCCGGCCTTGATGAAGTAGGGGATTACCGTGTAGGGGTTGATGTAGGCGCCGCCGAAGTCGACCGCCGCAGCAGAATCAACGCCGTTGTTGTCGCTGTTGCGGTGTCCCAGATAGCTGCCTGGCATCAGCAGATCGCTGCCGTAGGTGCCGGCACCGGCCGCACCCGCGCCGGCGGGCAACGGCGGCAGTGGAAACGGAATCGGGATCGGAATGCCGAAGATCGAGATGGTGATGCAGAAGATGACAAAGGTGCCGGTGGCATCGATGCTGCCCCAGGACTTCAGGTTCTGGCTGCTGTTGCCGCTCGCGGTGCGGTTGATGGAACCGCCGCTGTGGAAGTTGAACATCAGCAGGGGGCCGACGCCGGGGGTGAACAGGCGGATCGGATCAATCAGCATCGGTGTCGGCCAGAAGGTCAACGGCAGCGTGCGGTTCTTGTAAAAGAGGTCGCTCGAGGCGTCGACAACATTGCCGAAGCGTTTGTCGCCGTCCGTGTTGGCAGCCGGGTCATAACTCTTGGCGAACGTCAGGTGCTGCACCACGCCGGCGGCCGCGCCGAGGATGCCCAGCGGCGTCAGCGAGGCGTTTGGATCGTTGGCTTCCATGACTTCGGCGATGGTTTGCGGCATGGTCACCGCCATGCCGTAGTGATAGCCCAGCGACGAGAAGCGGAGGGCGTCGATAACCACGTCGAGCACCTTGACCAGGATCGGTCCAACCGAGTCAAACACGCTCTTGAGTCCACTGCCGATCGACTTGTAGATGTCGGCCGGCACCGTCCACAGTGCGCTCAGGGTCGACAGGTTGGCCAGCGTGGTGGCGATCGACGAGAAGGAGCCGTTGTACGTATCGTCGAATCCCCTGGCCCACCCGGTCATGCTGACGATCTGGGCCACCGCAACCTGGTTGGCAATCATGGCCCGGTTCATGTAGGCGGTGAAATTCAGGTCACGGGCTTGCGTCAACGCCGTGCTGTAAGCGACGGCATCGGCGGTGTTCTGCAACTTCATGCGCTGTGTGGTGAGTCGCCCTGAACTGTACATGACGAGCAAAGCCAGCAGCACCACGACAGTGGTCACCGAAACAAAAACCATGGCCTGGCCGCGCTGCCGAGACGGCGATGCGGCCAGGATGGAGGCGGGTTTCATTAGCTTCGCGAAAAGCCCCGCGGCTTACTTCTGCTCGTTGCCGTAGGTACCCAGGTTGGAGGTCTTGGCGGCACTCGACTCGGCCTTGCTCGCCGCGCCAGCGGCTGTGGCTTGACCGGTCGCGGCCGTCTTGCCGGCCATTTCGGCGGCCATGCCGGCGGTCTGGCCTTTGATGGTCTGGCCGAAGTAGGAATACACCCCGATGGCGGCGACTGCGATCAGGGCGACGATGATGATGTATTCCGTCATGCCCTGCCCACGTTGGGTAAGCCTGGATTGAAGTTTGGTCATGGTTGAAATCTCCTTGGTTGAAAAACGCCCCCGGAATTGAGGGAGTCCTGCAAAACACGAACAACCGCCTGAATAAAACATGCCATCATGGTGAAGATTGAAGTTTAGAACTAAAATATACCGTCATGTTATCAATTGAAGTTTAGAACCACAACCCTGCCTCGATGGTGACATGAATCGCTCTCGTTCCTTGGCTCAGCGGCTCTTGCCCTGACCACCGCCAGCGCCGCAACTGTGTCCCGAGAACCTGACGCCGTTACCCTGAACCACTACCACGGGCTTGCCGCCCAGAGCACTGGTCGACGCTGCACGCATCTCCTGATTGCGGTCCGCCGCGCACTCCGGCGATTCACTGCGGCCTCCCGCGATATCGGCCCGTGCCAAACGCGTCGGCTCGGCAGCCGTGGCATCGCCGGCGCCGCCTCCGACGAGTTGCAGAGGGGTGCCTGCCAATCCTCCGGCTATGCCACCCGCACCGTCCCCAACCCCCGCTCCGCTGTCCGTCCCGGCGTCGCCGGCGCCGGCCAGGCCGCTGGCGCCCGGCGTCGCGACGTCGCCCGCCAGCACGGTACCGGTTCCGCCGCTGCCGCTTTCGTCCCCACCGAGGCCGCTGCCGCTACCGCCGGCGCCGCCGGCAATGCCACCCGCATCACCGGCGCCACCGCTGCCATCACCGGCTGCGGCGATGGCGCTACCGTCCGTTCCGCCAGCCGATCCACCTGCCAATCCACTGCCGGCGCCGCCGGCGCCGCCGGTACCACCGGCCAGACTGTCGCTGCCACCGGTTCCGGCACCGTCACCGTCGAGGCCGCTGCCTGTTCCGCTGCCACCTCCGGCACCACCGGCTCCAGTCCCGGCACCACCGCTGCCGTCACCCGCGGCCGCAATCGTGCCGCCGCCGATACCGCCATCGGATCCATCTGCCAATCCACTTCCGGAGCCGCCGGCACCACCGGCACCGCCGGCCAGGCTGCCGCTACCGCCGCCTCCGGCGCCATCGTCGCCGAGGCCACTACCGCTGCCACCGGTACTCCCGCCGTCACTGCTGCCGGCGCCGCCACTGCCATCACCGGCCGCCGCAAGCGTGCTGCCACCAGTGCCTCCTCCCGATCCGTCGGCGAGACCGCTGCCGGCTCCGCCCGCACCTCCTGCGTCGCCCGCTGAGCCGTCGGCCAGCCCGCTTCCATCTCCACCAGCACCTCCTGCGCCGCTCGCCGATCCGTCGGCGAGACCGCTGCCGGCTCCGCCCGCACCGCCAGCGCCGCCCGCCGAGCCGTCGGCCAGCCCGCTTCCATCTCCACCAGCACCTCCTGCGCCGCTCGTCGATCCGTCGGCGAGACCGCCGCCCGCATCGCCAGCGCCGCCCGTGGATCCGTCGCTCAGACCGCTGCCGGCTCCGCCGGCGCCACCTGGATCGCCTGCCAGAGTTCCGCCCGAAGTGCCGGACGTTCCCGTCGTATCGGGATCGCCCGCCAAGCCGCTGCCTGACGTGCCCGAGGTGCTCCCGGAGTCACCCGGCAGGCCTTCCCCGGTGGTACCGCCACCGCCCGGATCGCCGGCCAATGTGCCGCCACCACCACCGCCACTGCGGTCATCGACCCCGGCCAGGCCGCTACCGCCACTGCCGCCCGATCCGCCGTCGGGAGCGAGGTCGGTTGGCGCAAGGGGCGCGGTCGGTGCGCTGGGGGGCGGAATCGGATCGCCGCCGCTGACCACTGTGCCGCCGCCGCTGTCGGGCGTCGTCACCACGACTACGGTGAGCGTGGTATCGCCGGGACTGCCCGCCGCGCCGCCGCCGCCCGGGTCACCGGCCGGTTCGGTGCTGGAACTGGAACCGCCGCTGGTGGAGCCACCGGAGCCGCCGCCGCCACCGCTGCTGCCGCCACCACCGCTCGAACTGGTACTGCCACTGGGTGGCGTGAAGCCGCCGCTGCCATCGCCGGTGCCGGCGATCCTTACATATCGACCGCCGGAGAGACTGTCGCGAAAAATGATCTCGTTGGACGTCAGTTTTGACAGGCATGCCTGACCGAAGGTGCAAGTGATCGGAGGGAAGGGTGAGTAAGGAGGGGCGAAACCGACCCAGTTGGCCGGCGTGTTGATGTCGGTGGCGAACTGGTTGTAGATGCGGCCAGTGGTTTGGAATGTCAGCGACATGTTGGCCAGGCTGAACTGCTCGCTGCTCGGCCAGTTGCCGCCGACCCGGTTGCCGATGGTAATGTCGCCCGAGTAGCCGGCGCCGCCGATGACCAACGTAACGTCGGGATGGAACTGGTTAAGCAGGCCCGCGATGCTGCCGTAATAGTAGGTGGTTCCGGGGTCGGTTGTTATGCCCGGCTGTTTCTTCACCACGATCGGGCGTCCTGCGGTATAGGGCCGCAGGGTGACCAGGGTGGCTGGATCCAGCGTGAATGCTCCCGGAGTCTCGACGATGTTGTTGGCGATCAGGGTCAGCGGCCGGGTGGTGTGGGGATCGAAGAAGTTGCCGGGATCGCCGTTCAGATCGTAGTTGCTGGCCCCCGTGTTGTTCAGCGAAAAGGTTGTCAGGTCGCCCCCGGTGGTGATCGAGATCGCTCCCACCGGTTTGTCCACCGCCGGGATTACCGTTCCGGTACTGGGGTCGGTGGTGGCCGCCGAGACCCGGCCGACCACGGTAGCCAGCAGCATGCCGCTGTGGACGCTGTTGTCTATGGTCAGGGCACGGGCGCCGAGTATCTGCAGCGTGCCGGTGTCCGTACGCAGGTTGAAGATGCCGACATCGCGATCGCCGGTGAGCCCCAGCTGCTTGGCTGTCACCACCGCCGCACCGGTAGTATTGACGAGCGCCGTGGCGCCGCTCGTGGAAAGACTGATACCGTCATTGGCGGTGGTGCTCACGTTGCCGCCGAAGCTGATGTCGCGCTGGGCGCTGACCGAGATTCCGTAGACACTGTTCGACGCAAGCGCCGCACTGGTGCTTATGTTGTAACCGGAAAGCAGCAGGCCCGCAGTCTCGCTGGTCGACCGCGTGTTCACGTCGGCTCCGCCGGGCTGGCTCACCGTTACGGCGCCACCGATGCTGAGACTGGCGCTGGACACCAGGTTCTTGCTGGAATCCTGGATGTCGCCGGTGAAGCTGATCCGCGGCGCCGTTTGGCCGGTTGCGGTAATTGCGCCGGCTGTGCTCAGGTAATAGGGGGCAAGGATATCGACGATGGCGCTGCCTCGATCGGATGTCGCGCTTGCGCCGACAAGACTCACCTGGCCGCAGTTGCCGCCGTAGGCCCACACGCAATTCATGATGTTGCTGCCTGCGTCCCCGTAGTTGGCCCCGGCGCGGATTGTCACCTTCGCGCTGTGCGGCGCCAGCGCCACCGCGGTCGACGGGCCGTCATCGGTAGCCGCAATGCTGCCCGCGGTCTGGAATACGCCGCCGACGTCGGAGCGTAGATTGACCTCGGCGCCAGTGCCGGTGCCGGCGGATCCGCCGCGCGCCGACACGTTGCTTTGGACGGTCAGATCCCCGAACGAGCGCAGGTTGATGTGCGCCGGCGCGGCGTTGGGCACCACTGCGCCGGCCGTGGTCACATTGACGGGGCGACTGACGGTCAGCGCACCGCTACTGCTGCGGATGTCCACCGTCGCGTCGCCTGGGCCGGCAAGGCTGACGCCCGAGATGCCATCGACATCGCCGATGGTGACCCCGCTGGAACTCAGGAGCAGCACCTGGCTGGCATTGGTTGCCTGCGCCGCGAAGCCGGTGACCGAATTGCTGTTGCCCAGCACCACGGAGGCATTGGTGACCACCTTGAGATCGCCGCCCGTGATGGTGACGCCGCCCTGCTCGGTGAGGCCGCCGGGTGAGGTCAGCGCTACCAGTCCGCCCGTTTGCAGATTCTGCTTCAGACCGACGGTGCCGGTGTCGGCGGTCAGGCGCACGGTGCCGCCGGAACCGCCGAAGCCGTAGCTTGGCCAGTAGCCGTTGTTGAGCAGGCCGCTGACGGTCTTGGTGCCGGACCAGGTCCAGGTGGTCGCGCCGGCAAGGTGCGTGAGTTTCTGATTCCACGACACGGTGCCCAGATCGAAATTGTCGGCATCCCGGTAGGCCACCGACCAGCCAGCGTTGCTGCCCCATGGGCGGAACACCGCGAGGTTCTGGATATCGTTGCTGGCGTTGTCGAGATAGAAGCTTCCCGCACCGCCGAGGAGCAGGTTGCTGGCCGTAATCTTGCGCCCGGCAGCCAGCTTGAAACCGACAGCGCCGTCGAGGCCGTAGATGATCAGCTTGGTTGCCGTGAGATCTTCGTTGAGGCCGTTGACCAGATCGAAGCTGCCGTCGAAGTAGCGAACCAGTTCGGCGAGTGTCGCGCCTCCGGAGCGGTTCCAGATCGCCGCGTCGGCATTGTTGCTGGCGCCGAACAGGAAGGTCGTGCCGCTCACGAAGCTGCCGGCCAACGCCTGGCTCATGGTGCCGCCGGCATTCAGCCGCACCTGGTTGCCGGTGACGTTGGCATTCACCGCCATGCTGCCGGCGGCGACCAGCGATACATCGCCGGCTGCGGTGGCGTTCACCGGTTGGCTGATGGTCAGTGAACCGCTCGTCGTGGTTACATCGATCGTGCCGCCGGTGGTACTGGTAAGTCCATTGGTGGCACCCACGGTGCCGATGGTCAGGGCGCTGTTGTCGACGTAGCTCAGGTCGCCGGTGAAATTGCCGGCCAGAGTACCGACGTTGTTGGTGTTGGTGGTGGAGCCGACTCCGGATACTCCGTTGGTCAGGCTGAAGGGACCGTTGCCCAGTATCAGCAGCTTGCTGGCGGTGATGCCGCCAGCGGTCTGGTCGGCACCGCCGCCGCTGTTGAGTGTCACCGTGCCGGTACCGGCATTGACGCCCTGGGTCAGGGTCATCAAGCCCCCCGTGGTGAGGCTGACATCGCCATTGGAGGAGCCGCTGCTGACGCCGCTGCCGCCGACCGTCACCGCATCGGCATCGCGGTAGGCGACCGCTCCGGCGGCGGTGATTGAAACGGTGCCGACATTGTTGGTCGCCTGGTTCAGCGTCACGGCACCGGCACCGCTGCTCGTAACCGTCAAGGTGGAGGCAGTCAGCGCGCCGGCAGTCTGGTTGATGCCGCCGGCAACTGCCAGGTTTATGGTGCCGGTCCCGGCATTGACGCCCTGGTTCAGGGTCATCGGGCCGCCGGTGGTAAGGGTGACATTGCCATTCGAGCCGCCGCTGCTGATGCCGCTGCCGCCCACCGTTATCCCGTCGGCATCTCGGTAGGCGACCGCGCCACCCGCCCCGATCGAGACGGTGTCAACATTGTTGCCTGCCTGGTTCAGCGTCACGGCGCCGCCGCTGGTGACGGTCAAGGTGGCTGCACTCAGTGCGCCGGCGGTCTGGCTGACGCTGCCGGCGCTGAGCGAAATCGTCTTGCCGGTGGCGGTTATGTTCTTGCCGAGGGACAGCAGCCCACCGGCCGCCAGCGTCAGGTCGTTGCCCGAGGTATCGGTCGCCACGGCGCCGAGGGACAAACTGCCGGCGGTGTTGCTCACTGAAATGGCTCCAGCGCCGGTCTGGCTCAGCGCATTGACCGCCAGGCTGCCGTTATTGTCGACGAAGCTGACGGCGCCGCCGCCGGTGTTGGTCAGCGCCACCGTGGATACCGAATTTCCCGACCCGGTCAGGGCGATGCCACCCTGGGCGGTGACGGTGAGCAGGCCGCTGGCCGCTATGCCTCGTGCGCCGCCGCCATCGCTGACGATGCCCGACGACTGTATCGTGACGCCGCCGCCGGTGGTCGTGAGCGTTCCTGTGCCAGTGAATGAAATGCCGCCTGTGCCGTTACTGAGTCCGATGGGCGCTGTCGCCGTGATCGGCGCCGACACCGTAATCAGACCATTGACGGCCGCATCGCCGAAGTTCAGCGGGCCGCCGCCGGATATGAGCCGGGCGATCTCGGCGCTCGACAGTTCGAGCGTCCCCGCTGTGGCATCGGAGGCCGAGCCGATATCCATTTTTTGCGTCAGCGTCAGCGGCTTCAGGGTGACGCCGCCACCGCCGGTAATGATGTTCTGGTTGATGGCCATGCGATCGGCCGTCAGGCTTACCGTGGCGCCGCCGCTGGCAATGCCGCTGGTGCCGCCGACGGTGCCGACGGTCAACAGGCCGGCATCGGTGTAGGTGATGCCGCCGCTGACCGCCGCGGCCAGCGTGCCCACCGCGTTACCGGTCTGACCGAGGTTGAAACTGCCACTGCCGACAAGCTTCAAGCCGCTGCCGGTCAAGGCTCCGCTGGCCTGGGCGACGCCGGCGCCGGCCGCCGTCAGTGTGATCGTACCGGCCCCGGCGTTGACGTTGTCATTCAGGTTGAGGCTGTGGATTCCCGTCAGGCTGATGTTGCCGCCACCTGATGTCGCGCCCGCCACGCCGTCGATGGCAGTTACGGTCAGGTCGGCCAGGCTGCCGCTGCCGTAGGTATAGGAGATTGCGCCGCTGCCCTTGAGGGCCACGGTGCCGGCCGCGGTCGCATTGTTGTTGAGGCTGTAGCCGCTGCCCGCGTCGACGGCGAGATTGGGCACCGTCAGTGCGCCACCGGTTTGCGCCAGCGTGCCGCCGGTCTTCAGCGACAGCGTGCTCCAGTTCGCGGTGGAACTGATGTTTGCCGCCAGCGTGATGCCGCCCGTATTGCCTGCGGTATCGCCGATGCGCAGCAAGCCGGTGGCGCCGGTCTTGATCAGCGACAGTTCGCTCTGCGTGAGCGACAGCGTGTTGCTCACCTCGCTGCCGAGATTTATTGGCCGCGCTGCGGCCGAGGTCGTCAGGATCACCTTGGCTGCGGCCACGGCGCTGGCGTCCAAGGCCTGCACGATATCCAGCGCGTCGCTGCGCAGGGTGATGTCGCCCCCCTTGCTGTTGATGCCGGCCGTGCCGTCCACCGTGGTCACCTGCAAGGCAGTGGCGGCAGCGTTCTTGAAGGCGAAGCTGTTGCCGGCGGTTGTCGCGGTGCCCGTTACTGCCGCCGCCAAGCGGCTCACTTGGTTGTCGGCCTGCGCCAGGTCGACGCTGTCCGCGCTGGAACCGGCGGCATAGCGCACCACCAGGTCGCCAGCCGTGATAACACCAGCCGCTAACTGGGTCACATTGTCCGCTGCCAGCAACTTGACTGTGCTGCCGGTTACGGCAGCATTGATCGCCAGTGGCTGGTTTGCTGCAGTCGCCTCATCCGCTTGAAGCGTAACGACGCCGCTGCCGGCATTGATAGCTTTGCCGATCGTGAGGCCTCCATCGGCTGAGTAGACGCTGATGTTGCCGTTGTTGGAACTCAACTTGCCCAGGTTGGTAATAGTGCCGGTGCCTTCAGCCCGAAGAGAGATGCTACCGCCAGCCGTGCGGATTTCGTCGTTGGCGTCATTGAAGCCGATTCCTCCACTCGTAGTGGAACGCAGCGCGAAACTGTTGCCGCTGCCGGTCTGAAGATTGATCAGATTCAAGGCCATGTCATTGATGGTGATCTGGCCTGTTGCCTCGAGGGTGATGTTGGTGGTGGCATTCAGCGATTCCAGCTTGCCGCGACTGATGAAAAAGCCTACTGCTCCGCCGTCGGCAGCAAGAACCTGGCCAACCGGCGGCGTCGCTGCGTCTAGTTGCACGTCATCGACCGATCCGGGCGCAAGGTTGACATCAGTGATCGTGATCGTCGCGGGATCAAGCAACAGTGAGCCTGCATGACCCTTGGGTGCAGTGGTATTCACCTGACCGTCGAAGCTTAGGTTGCGCTTGCCGGAAACCTCGACGAAGCCGCCATTGCCGCCCTCCGCACCACCTCGCGCGGAAATGCTGCCATAGGCCCGCGTCGTGTCGTCGGCCCACAGAACCACCGTACCGCCAGCGCCGACTTTCGCGGCATCGGCGCGAATGCTGGCATCGCGGTCGAAGTAGGTCGCTGTCGCATTGGGCGCGCCGGCACTGGTGCCATGGGCGTTGCCGCCGACCAGTATCGTGCCGCCGGCAGTTTGTCCCGAGGCATCGAGGCTGGCACCGGCCAGCAAGCCGATGCGCTCGCCGCTGACCTGGATGCGGCCGCCACGCGGACCGCCGACGTCCAGGCTGCCGCTCACCTGCACTTCGCCGCCACCGGCGGTCAGGATGATTTCGCCGTCCCGCTCTTCGATGCCGGCGGCGCGGATCGCACCGCCGTTGTTCACCACGGCGCCGGCGGCCTGGCGCGACGCCATGGCGCTCAACACGACGCGCCCGCCATCGGCGACGATGCGGCCGAGGTTGGAGGCGCCGCCGAGGCTGTCGGCGGTTGCCGCGTCAATCGTGAAGTTGAGCAGGCGGTCGCCCTGGATGTCGAGCGTCACCGCGCCGCCTGCCGCCAGCGCCACGGTGCCGAGGCGGGCCTCGATCACGCCGCCGGTCTGGTTGCTGACGCGGTCGCCGGCGAGCAGCACATAGCCGCCGTCGCGCGCGCGCAAGACACCCTGGTTGGCGACTTCGGCGCCGGCGACGCTGCTGGCGTCGCGCGTGAAGCGATAGTTGCCGCCGAGGAAATCCTCGTTGCGGATGTTCAGCGTGGTGGCGAGCAGGCCGGCAGTGTCGAGTACCGCGCCGCGGCCGAAGAATATGCCCCTGGGATTGACGAGGAAGATCTGGCCGTTGGCGCTGACGCGGCCGAGAATCGATGACGGATCGCTGCCCACCACGCGGTTGAGCGCAATCGAACCGCTGCCGGGCTGGATGAAATTGACGGCATTGCCGGCGCCGACGGAGAAGCTCTTCCAGTCGATGATGGCGCGGTCGGTGGTCTGGCGGATCTGCTGCTGTGCGCCAGCTTGGGTGATCGCCGCCTGACCGCCGACCACAGTGCCGCCGGTGGGCAACTGCGCATGAGCCATCGGCAGCGCGGCGCCGAGCAGCGCCAACAGCGCCGCATTCAGCGGCCGCGGCCACGCGGCAGCGACCGCCTTCGCCACCTCGCGGCCATCAGTGCGGTGCGCCTTCACCCGCGCCCTCCGCATGCCGCGACGGGTGTCGTCGAATTGCTGGAGCCGGTAAAGACGATGGTCATGTGAATGATCCCTGTCTAGAAGCTCACACTGGCGGAAAGCCAAAGCCGGGCGCCGCTCTTGCCATCGCCCGGGCGATGGGAGCCGAGCGTGGTGGGCCAGGCGATATCGGCGCGGATAAGGCTGTCCTTGCGCGGAAATATGCTGGCGCCGACACCCCAACTGGCCAGTCCATCCTGGCTGGCAAAGCCGGTATTACGCACGGCACCACGATCATGATAGATCGAAACCTGGCCGCCGGTGTTACCAAGTGCGATCTGGCGTCGGAATTCGACCGTCAACAAGTAGCCTTTGTCGCCGCGATATTCGGCCACCTGGTAGCCGCGCACGCTGTCAGGGCCGCCCAGGCTGAACTTCTCGGTATCCGGCACCGCGCCGGCACCGATCATGGTGTTCACGCGGGTGAATACGTCCCAGCGTGGCGTGAGGCCGGCGAGGTGCGTGAAATCTATATCCACCTTGCCGCGCAGCGCAGTCGGATTGCTGCCGTAGTTGTTGCGGAAATTGCTGCTGAAGGTGGTGCTGAGGCTGGTGCTGGCGGAATCCTCGTGTACCCAGTTGCCGGCAGCCCCGACGCTGACCACCGACAACTTGCTCGACGACACTGCGGTCGATAGCGCCGATTGCTCGCTGCCGGTGGACTTGATGCCGGCGCTGAGGCTGATGTTCGAGACGCGGCTGCGTCGCAGCGGGTAGCTGATGCCGATCTCGTCGCTGTTGACCAGGCCCTCGATACCCAGTGCGGCGAAATCACCGGCCACCTTGTAGCGCACCCGCGAGCTCGCCATGCTCAGGCGCAGGCCATCCGCACCGATCGGGACGCTGTAGCCGATCTTGCTGAAGCGCATCAGGTCGCCGTTGGACTTCATGCCGCGCCATACCAGTTGGTCGCCAATGCCGAGCGGGTTGTTGAACTCGAGGCCGACGTCGAATCGGTTGGCGCCGGCTTCCTTGCGACCGCTATTGTTCATCTGAAGCGTGAGAGCCAGCGGTTTTTCCTCAAGGGCGATGGTGGCGTCGGTTTCGCCTTGCCGGCTGCCGGGTGCCAGCGTGGCGCGCGCTTCCAGTCCCGGCAGATCGTTCATCAGCAGCAGACTGCGCTCGAGTTGACCAATGGTGACTTGTTTTTCGGCCGTGAGCGGCTCGAGATAGGCGCCGAGCATGGCATCCGAGTAGCGCCAGCCACCGTCGAAACGCAACGCGCCGATGCGGCCCTCGACCACCTGGATTGCCACCAGCCCATCCTCGACGCGCTGCACCGGGACGAAAGCACCGGCCACCGGATAACCCTGGTCGCGGTAGAAGCGGCTCACCGCATCGGCGGCGCGGTTCAGATCGTAGAGGTTGAGTTGCAGATCGGTGAAGCGCTCCACCACTCGCCGCAGGCGGGCCTCATTGAACACCGTGTTGCCGGTGAAATGAAAACCCTTGACCAGAAAACGCCGGCCATCGCGGTCGTGGCTCGAAGGCGAGGCGTCACGCTGGAACAGGAATTCGGCCGGACCCGGTGGCGGCGGGCGACGTGTATCGACGCCTTCGATCAGGGTTCCCGGCGATGGCGGCGCCTGCGCGCGTAACGGCTCTGCTGCGAATAGCCCAAGCGACGCCAGCAATACGGACGAGCGAACCAGGGAGAGTCGGATCGACACGCCGCGGACGCTTGAACTCAGGGCCGACGGCCGGATTGACGTGCCTGCCAGTCGGCAAGCAGCTTGTCCACCTGGTCGCGCTGGGCCGGGTTCAGCCGGCGTGCGGTGCTGTCGCGATTCGTGGCGGCGTTGGCGCTGCCTCCCGCTGCCGCCACGGTGAACCAGAAATTGGCCTGAACGATATCTTCCGCGAGCCCACGGCCGAGGCCATAGAGCACGCCGAGGTTGTTCTGCGCCGCAGGGTGGCCCTGGTCGGCAGCGCGGCGATACCAGAGCGCCGCCAGCTTGTAGTCCTGAGTAACGCCGCGAGCGCGCTCGTACATGACGCCGAGGTTGTTCTGCGCCTGGGCCAGTCCCTTGTCGGCGGCGGCGCGATAGAGCTTAAGCGCGTCCGGCAGGCTGACGGCGACACCGAGTCCGCGCTCGTACAGGACGCCGAGGTTGTTCTGTGCATTCAGGTCGCCGCGCATCGCCCCCTTGCGATACCACTCCGCCGCCTGCTTGTGGTCCTGGGCGATACCGATGCCGCGCTCGTAACACACCCCGAGGTTGTTCTGTGCCGAAGCGTTGCCGCGTTCGGCCGCCTGACGGTACCAGCCTGCTGCCTTGACCGGGTCCTTGTCCACGCCCAAACCGCGCTCGTAGAGCACACCCAGGTTGTTCTGCGCGTTGCTGTCACCGCGCTCGGCCAGGGGCAGCCATATTTGGCGCGCTGCATCGTAGTCGCCGCGGGCAAAAGCCTCGATGCCCGAGCCCACTTTCGCCTGCGACCAGGCCGGGCCCGCAAGGGAGATTGCGATCACCAGAAGGGCACTGCACCACAGGCGATTTGTCATGGCGATGGATGATCAGTTGAAAACTCAAGCATAATATACGAATGTAGCGACATTGGCTGAACACCGCAGATTCATCCTGCATGGGAGAAAACTGTTGCAGAATGCTTGCGATCTTGGTCATGGTGTGAGAGGCTAATAAATTGTCTGCCATATCAAATTCCGCATCGCGACCATGACGACCGCCCTCGGATTCGCCAAGCAGTTTCCCAACCTCGCCGCCGAACTCGGCCCCGACAATCTCCAGCGCTTGCTGGGCTCCATGTCGACGCTCGAACTTCCCGCCCACCGCAAGCTGATTCGCGACCGGATGCCGGTCGATTCGCTTTATTTCCTGGTCGAGGGCCATGTGTCGATATCGGTCGAAGAAAACGGCCGCCAGATTTCACTCGGAGAACTCGGGCCCGGGCAGTGGCTGGGCGAAGTTTCGGTGTTGTCGGGCGAAATGCTGGCCAGCTCGACCGTCATAGCCCGTTCGCCGGTCAAATTGCTGCGGCTCAAGCATCAGGCGTTCGAGGAACTGATGAAGCAGTACCCCGTGATCAGCGGCGTGTTGCTGCGCGAGCTGATCGACATGCTGGCCGAGCGTCTGCGCGTGTCGCTGGCTGCCGGCACGGCGCCAATCGCCAACGCCGAGCTCGAAGCGGCCCCGAAGCACGGCCTCCTCTGGGCGCTGTTCGGCGGCAACGGAGGCTGACATGGAATTCCGCCAGTTCATTGCCACGCTACCCGCCTTCGAAGATCTGCCGGCGCAGGATATTGAAGCCCTGCTGCAGGTACTCCACTATGAGCCGCATATCGCCGGCTACGACTTCTTTACCCAAGGCGAATCGCACCCGGTCATGCACGTATTGCTCGACGGCGGCGTGCGCGTGACGCGCCACGACGATGCCGGCACCGTGGTCGATGCCGCGGAGGTGCGTGGCGGCGAACTGTTCGGTCTGCTCGGGCTGGTGGACAATCTGCCGGCCACCGCCACGGCCACTGCTAGCAGCGCGGTTGGCGTTGCCAGCCTGAACCGGGAGGGTTACCAGTGGCTTTTTGCCGCGGCCCCGGCGCTGGCGCGGCGCCTCGAATATATGATCGCCGTTCAACTGGCGCGCGAACTGCAATATCGCAATCGCCTGTTGCGTGCCCGTCTGCGACAGGGCCAGCAGCCTTAGCCGGGCCGAGCCAGACCCGCCCGCACAGCGGTGTTCACAATCGGACGGCTGAAGATACCGCGAGCCAATAGTCGGCGCTGGCGGGACGGCAAATACCGTGCTCTTGTGGTGGCCGGTTGGTGGCTAAAAAAACAAAACGCCCCGGAAGGGGCGTGTTCGCCATGTCGGTGGTGGGGTGTCTGTCACATTAAGGCCTGAAAGCCTTGTCAATACTGGTAAAAGCTATTTCTCCTAGCGGCAGTTACCACGTTTCTTACCACGATCATGAGCTTGCTACCCAGATCTGGGCCAGCCAGAACAGCCACGTCAATACGACCTCAAAAGATATTTGCCATCAAACTTGACACGATTGCAATTAAGCCTAGAATGCAATCACCATCTACTTTGATGGCAACCAACAGAAAGAGGTAATATCATGATGCAATCAACACTGGAGCGGCCAGCAATGAAAGCAATCTTCAACGGGAAGACCTACGACACGGATACGGCCACTTCGTTGGCGATCCTTGAGCAAACCGGCTACGACAAGGAGTCGCTCAAGTCGGTCTTGTATGTCAATCGCCGCGGCGCATTCTTCGAATGGACCAACGCTGAATTCGATCAGTCTTACGATCGTCCGCTTTCTACTGCGGAAAAAATTGCCGGACGCGTTGTAGCAAGGCAGGCCTTTGGACCCCAAGGAGGCTGGCGAAAGGGACCGGAGCGCGTTACCCCTCTCACTCTTGAGCACGCCACAATGTGGGCGGAAAAGAAAGGAGCTCGCCTTACTGACGACTACTCACGCCACCTTGGCGAACTTCCTCCAGAGGCTGGAGAAGAGGAGGTGGCAATTACCGTGCGGCTTACGGTGGCCCTGAAAGCGCAGATCGAGCGTAAAGCCAGGGCTGTCGACATGTCCGTGAATTCGTGGATCGTCCAACAGTTGGGGGCTTCGAGCAAAGCAGAGTAATCGGCAATACCGCAGCCTGGCGGATTCAGGCAAAGCGGCGGGCAAGGTGCTACGAACACCAAACCCGCCTGACCACGAAGCACCTGATAAGGAGATGCACCATGGCTAAAGCCAATTCTACCCGTAGCTCCGGGGCGCCCGAGGGCGCACCCATCAACACCGCCGATAGTGTCGCCGCACTTCGCTTCCTTGCCGCCGCTTGTGGCCAGCCGCGCGAGACACCACTGAATGATGAAGAAGCCTATGGCATGGAAGTGTTGCTGAATCTCATCGCCGACAACGTAGAAGGCGGTGCAGCATGAAACTCAATCGCAGCACTGCAGCGAGCCCGCTCGGAGAAGCCGGGTTCAGGTATGAGCAGAAACTCTGGGGCGACCTCATTCACGGCACCAAGGAGCAACTGCAACGCATCGGTCTCGCCGTCGGCATGGCATTTCCAGGTGATCCAGATGGCCCGAAGAAGACGCTCAAGACGACCGACCAGCGGGGCTTAGCCGTCCGGATCGAGAAAGGCAGCTACTACGGTGAGGGCATCTACTCCGCCTCGGTTTCATTCCCCGGTCGGAATTACCCTTCTACGGAGCGCTGGATCGATTACGCACCTGGCGTGAGAAAGAACATCGGCTATTGGTGTGATGAATACGTGGGAACGGCAGTTGCGCTGAACAATGCCGGCCTCGTGCGTCTCGAGCAACTGCCCGGGCAGCCAGGTATGCGAAAAACCAACGTCACGATCTTTCCCGATGGCACGATACCCACGGGCGCGTCAGCAAGTTTCTCGGAGGCGAAGCAACCGGGAGCCAAGAGCATCAAGCGGGCATCAAAGAATACCTACATGGTCAGTGCCTTTGTCTCGGACGACGAACATCAAAGACGAGATTGCGAGCGCCAGCGTAAGGATAGTGAATGGGAAGATCGGATGCGGGCGATGTCTCGTCCAGCCCCTTTGATCTCGCTGTTCGATGGTGAACGCTTGACACCGAGTGCACGGCGGGCACCGCGCCACCGCGCGGAAGGTAACGTGCTCTACCTCCTGCCGAGATCCGAATCATGACCGCCATCGCCCAGCTGGTCGACGCTGCTCTGACCTACGGAGGCGGCAGTAGCCGATAGACTGGGCGCGATGGAGTCCGACAAGACTATCCCTCATCACGCGCCCCCATGGCTCACGGAGGATGAGATAGCTGACGTGTGCAAGCCGCTGACTCAGGCGGCTGCACAGATCCGTTTCCTTCAGAGCCTGGGGCTCACCGTCAGAACCAAGCCCAACGGCGCGCCCCTGGTGATCCGATCCCATTTCGAACAGGTCATGAACCCGGCCGGAAAGCAGAAGCCGGAGGGCAAGCCGGGGCCGAACCGAGGGGCACTAATGGCGCTACACGCGAAGAAGGGGAAGTGACATGCGCACGCTCGACCTGAACGAAGCCGCCGCCTTCCTGCGCCTGCACCAGCACACGCTGGAAGCGAGGGTGCGCAGGAATATCACTAACAGGACAAAGGAGAGGAATCATGATTAAAGCAGGCGAGATGGATCCAAAGGATCTACAGGCTTCAATTTTCGGCATGACTACGGCATTCAGAGATGCCATTCGGGCGCTAGTGATGATGCACCCGGAGCCTGACATCCTTGCGCGAGCAATGTACAAGGAGCGGGAGGAAACGATTGCAAAGCTGCTGGCGGACGGCTTTCCAGACCTGACAATTGAGGCGTATCGCGACACCATCGATTCGATACGGCCCCACTTTGACGGCGATGACATGAGCCCTTCATAGGTAGAACGCCTCAGGCCTCCACCTCGAGCATTCGTCATCGCTCCCCGTTTAGGACTCGAAGCCGATCAATGATCGCCCGCAATACCTCGCGCGGCAGATCCGCCAGCACACCCTTGCGCTGCCGGTTGTCCTTCTCGTAGGCGCCAAGATGCCTCAACAGCTTGTCGGCCGCGCTGTTCTTGTCCCAGAGCTTGATCTTCTTCACGCGCCCAATCACCTTGCCACCGGCGTCGATTTCCTCTACCTCGATGGACGCGATCGCCGCCCTGACCTCTGCTGGCATCATTCGAATCGGGAGCAAGGATCCATCTTCGGCAAACAGCTGCCCGGGATCGAATAGACCGATCCGCGCCAGTTCCTCGATCACACGCGCCTCGGTGGCAACGACCTTGGCGGCGACGGCCTGGCGCAATTCGCCGATCCTCACCGTAACCAAACCGTCCGCCATCAACTCCGACGCTCGCGCATGGATGGTTTCGGTCTTCATTCTGCCGGCGTTGTAGGCCTTTCTGTAGGCTTCCGAGGCGTTGCCGGTCTCGATATAGGCGAGGCAGAAAAGCTCCTGCTTCTGGGTCAGCGCCTGACGCGCCATGGCGGTTCCTTTCTTCATATCGAGCCTTTCAGCGCGCGTCTCATCTCGATAGCCCGACCCTGGCCGCACCCGAGGAAGACGCGGATACTGGCTACCGTGGGTTTGCACAGTCCCGCCTCTACTGCATCCTTCAACGAATCCAACGGATCGACTGTTGCCGGCGTAGCTGGTTCGGCTACCCCCTGTACCGGCGAGTTCGCTGTCTTGAGCGCTTCGCACCAGAGAAACGCGCCAGTCAGTTCAATGAGGATGGCGAAGCCGATACCTACCGCAAGGGCGATACTGGCCTCGTTACTCCCCGTGACTACCGCCAGTCGCGCCATGACTGGATCGGCAAGCCCTGCCGCTCTGCCCGTGGTGACAGAGGCAGTCGCGCCGACCAGTTCATCCCGTAGCCGGGCCGCTCGCTTGGCCTCGGTTAGTTCCTCATGCAACGCTTCGATGCGCCGCTCCGTCCTTGCCCGGCTGAGGTCTACTGCTACGGTAGCCACCGGGCGGGCATTGATGCCGGCCAGCGCCTCACGCATCGTCTCGATCTGCCGGCTTACGTCGGCGACCTCTACCGACTGCTGCGCCCTGGTTTCCCCGGCTCTCAGTCCGGCATGGGTGAAGAAGGTCAGGTGGCCATAGACCGTTGCCAACAAGCAGGCGATCCAAAGTAGCCAGGTGACACCGCGCCGGGATAGCGCCGGTAAGAGATGAGCTGCGGCGCAGATCGTGACGGCCATCGCCACCAGCAGCGCCCTGTCGAGTACGGTTCCACCTCGATCCCAAGCCGCTGCAGCCGACATCGCTACAGCGGTCAGGGTCGTGAATGTAGCCAGAAGACGGAGCATCGGCAGGAAGGACATCAGGGGGCAATGGGCGGGCGGGTGCGAGGTGAGCCGGTAACCGTCACTTCTCGCGCTCCTTCTGCGCCGCCTTCGATTCGGTCACTGCAGCCTTGAGCAGGGCATTGCGTTCGACCGTCAGCGTGTCCAGCTTCTTTCGCTTCTCGGCTGGGTTGGCATCGCTGCGGCGTACCTGCTCTGCGTCCTTGTTGATGATCCCGAGATTCTTTGCCGCGCGCTCCATCGGCTTGGCTTCACCGGCCAGGGGCGATGTCTCCTTGTCATCGGCGAAGGTGCGCAGGCCCATGTCGTCAAGTTCCTTCATGGTCCCGCGCAGCCGCTTGGACTCCTGCAGCAGATCGTAGAAGGCCGTCTCGTACTTGGTGTGCTGTGCCGGATCGTTGGTGTAGAACCTGCGAATGACCGGCATCTGGTCGGCGCGTCGCTCGGGCAGCTTGTCGCCAAAGAGGGCCTGATCGGAGAGCATCAAGCCATACAGCGCCCAGGTGTTGAAATACCCGCGCAGTAGCGCCTCGGCCCGGGCAGGATTGACCTGAAGGGCTTCGGGCAGATTGCGGGTCGCCATGCCGGCCGCCTTCATGGTCTCGCTGGTGCTCGGCTTCGATCTAAGGAAGGGCTGCACGTTCTCCATGCCCGGCGTCTCGATTGGCGCCTTGGTGAAGGCGTTGCGGTTTGTCGCCTGCTCAGCCAGGGGCGCGATGATCTGCGGCACAAGGTTGAGGCTGAACGTGTTGGCAATGATGCGCGCGAAGTCCTTGCCCAAGCCCATCGGATCGCCGGCCATGATCTTCTCTACAGAGCGCTCCGCTCCCGATGCCATGGCGCCGATCTCCCATATCTTCGGGTAGCGGAAATGCTGGTCGCCGACGAAGAAATGCCAATTGCTGTCGCGGTCCCAATCCGCCAGGTCCGCATAGCGCGGATCGTCCCGGTTGAGCAGGTAGAGCCCGGCGCTCATCAGGGCGATGGTCCCGGCCTTGGCCGCGATCGCGCCCTTGTTCGGATCGTGAGCGAGCCCGCGGTATAGCCGGTCCCATGAAACCAAGGCGGGGCGCAGGAACATCACGGTGTCGTACATGAAGCCCAGGGCCTTGCTGTCGCCCTTCATGGCGAAATCGGTTGAGACATCGCGCGCCAGGTAGGCCGCATGCCGTGGATTGTCGCCGCGCGCCACAGAGCGCTTGTACTCACCCAGGCGCGTACTCGACTCGAAGGCATCACCCAGGGTCTCGATCATGTTCAAGAGCTTGCTTGGGCTGTCCAGGACGGTGCGGTAATCGATGCCCTGCCGGCCATAGAACTTTTCCAACTTGGCGCGGAAGTGGCCCTCGTCCAGATAGATCGAACTGAGCCCGCCGCCGTTGGCTACCCATTCCTTGTAGATCGGGTCTTGGGTCATCCGCATCCGCATGCCGTCAAGACTGTCGAGGATCGGCCGGAAGCCGGAGCGAGACATCACGCTACCCATGATGGTGTCGCGGGCGATATTCGCAAGCCAGAAATCAGGGACGGCGGTAATCGATGCCTGGCCGATCCGCTTCGGCAGACCCAGCCAGCGCACGACTTCCGACTGAACGGGCCGGTCAATGGCCGAGAGCGCGCGGTATAGGAGTGGATCTCCAACCTCGAACCAGACCGGCTTGCCCTTTTGCAGCACCGCCACCACGTTCTTGCCGGCAGGCGGCTGGCCCTTCATAAGAAACTCGAAGAAGGCCGGCGCGTCGCCATCGATCGCAATGCCGTATTTCTTGAGCATGGCTTCCAGCACCTGGTCACCGCTGATCTTCACCGGCCGCGACTCGGTATCGATCTTGACCATGAACTTGCCGCCGCCTTCCATCTGCGACAGTCGGGCCACCTTGAGGCGCGCTTCGTTCTTCACGGCCTTGTCCAGCAGCATCGCGGCATTGCCCACCATGTTGCCCAGCACGTCCTTGATGTTCGTGGTTCCCCCGGTCAGCGCCTGAATGCCGGACCATTCGCCGGGCTTGCCCTTGATGCCTCCTGGTTGCTCTACGCGATGGAAGGGCAGGTATTGCGTGCGCTGCCACAGCCGGCGCGATTCGGGGTTGATGATGCCCTGCGCCTCTGCGAAATCGAGGATCCCGCGGTTCCACTCCTGGTAGTCCTGGAATGCCTTCTCACGCTCGGGGGTGCGCAGGTTCAGCATGCCGTCAATCTCGCCCCTGGTGAAAAGATGCTCGCGCTTCTGTGCCATCAGCTCAGCGGAACTACGGCCGACGAAGTAGAGCAGGGCGTCGTCCATGCTCTCGGCAACAGGCTTGAGGATGTCTTCAAGGCCCCGGCCCTTCCATGAAAAGGAGCCGTCGCGGTTCTTCACGGGGTAGCCGAAACGTATCGCGCCGTCGGCGATCGAGGCCGAGGCCCGCGACAGTCGCGCTGATTCATATGGGCCGTTCGGGTTGATCTTGCCGGTCTGGTCGCGCTCCATGCGGTAGATGCCGTGAAGGTCGTCGACCGTGGATTGCCGGAACTTGTCCCAGAAGCCGTCGAAATATTCAGCCAGGGGCTTGTCGCTGCCGATCTTGCTGCGCGCCCGGTTGAGCGCGTCCTGACCGAACCATGACGTCATCTGATCCTGCGCTTTGCGCAGCGCCGGACCGTACTTGTGATCCTGCGTGAAGGATTCGAGCCAGGCGTGGACCTTCGGTGCCCGGGCCTCGAGTACGTCAGGCTGAGTCAGGAATAGGCGCACGCCCTCGGCGAATCCCTCCTTGACGCTTTTCTGGTCGTAGCTGACCGACTTCAATTCTTCGCGCAGGGCTTTGTCGCTGCGCCAGGCGCTGGATATTTCTGGCACGCGATGATCGATCAGGTGCGCAACTTCATGGGCGGCCACTTCGATGTCAGCGGCGTTCTTGATGCGGACCTCATTGACGCCTGGCCGAAAGAAACCAAGGCGCCGCTTGCCCTTGACGCGGCCCTCATAAATCGTGGTATCGAGCGCCTTCGCCAGGTCGCCGACGATCTGCTCGCGCCGGAGCGGATCCGGCAAGTCGGCAACGGTCTTGGCCTTGGCTTCCGGGGCGCGCATCTGATCGGCGAATGGTGCGTAGTTTGCTCCGGGGTTCCATGTTCCATTCTGCACGCCGGCTGCCATGTCTTGCGGCGAACTCGTCTCCCCGACTCGGGCTCGAACCGCTTCATCCGTAGAGTCGGCGCTGGCAGTACGGCGCTCGAGCTCGGTTTGGGCCTTCGTCCTCGCAACATCCGAGTAGGATCGGCTCTCCGCGATCCGCGCGAGCGCAGCATCGTCGAACTCGGTCACTGCCTTGCCAACAATCCTTGGCAGCCCGACAGGCTTCTTCGATGCCTCCGAATTCACCCAGCCCTTGAACGCGTCCATCTCCATCGGAGTGATTGCGCCCAGCCCCTTCCAGCCGGGTTCATAGTTGGCTTGGTAGATCGCGCGGGCTTCCGTTTCATCGAGTGCGCCCAAGATGACCTTGGGCTCGTCGTACTTACCGGTCTTCGGGTCGATCTGATCAATCACGAAAGCACGTGTCGATTCCGGACGGCCTCCGATGAAGACGTCGACATGGTCACCGTCCTTGGCGAGCGTCCGCTTGATGTAGCCGTAATGGCTCTTCATCTCGGTTTCCCACGGGCGCCCGCTGGCGTCGGTACCGCGGCGTGTAGAGCCCTTCGGGTTCTCGATGCTGATCTTGAGCCCGTGCAGGTCAAGATGTCCCTTGGCATACGTCCCGGCGTCGATCTGCGCCGGCGTTGGCTGCGGCTTGTCGTTGAGCGGCGATGTCGCTGCCTCGTGCGCCGCCTGGTCAATCTGCATGGACAGCGGCTGCGCTTCCTGTTTTTCGACCAGCGATGCTGCTGTCGCCTGCGTTGCTTGGCCTTGGCGACGTGCAGCCTCGCGCTCAAGCTTCAAGCGTGCCGGATCCGACAGCGAGACCATGTCGCGCCACCGGGCCAACGTCGAATCATCCAATTCCCTCACATTGCGCCCGAGAACGACATCCCCCTGATTCCGCGCTTCGAGTTCCGCAACCCTTGCCGGATCACGAAGGACATTCAGGTGCTCGCGCAACCTGTCGGCCGGTATCGTCACCGTGCGCGCTTCCCTGCCGTTGCTCACGCGGAGAGAATGGGATCCGTCCTGGTTGCGACTGAAGCTCTCGATCATGTAGCCGTCGCGGACGTGCTTGTTGTAATAGTCCACCCAGCCGGCGATGCTGCCGTGCTCGTTCAGGATGCGCTCGGCACGGGTCAGGGATTCGTTCGCAGATCCGCCTTGGTCAGGGCTCGCTCGGGTTCGATCCCGTAGCGGAACAGGCGCGCCTGCAGGGTTACCGGATTGATCCCAACCGCCCGAGCCCATGCCGCCAGGCTCTGCGTCTGTCCTTTGAAGGTCAATAGCGTCGGTCCGCCGCGGCGCGTCATCGGGCATGACAGCGCTGAATCCGCGTCCATTCCCTGTTTCAGCAGGCGATGCCGGAACGTGTTCGGGTAGATCGCTTCCCGGCGCGCGATTTCCACGATGTTCAAACTCTCCCCGCGCCAAATCTCCTTGTGGCAAAAGCGCCGATTGCCGACCGGGTACTTCGGTTCCTGCCACTGGCAGTTCGTCGGCTCGTAGTCCCCATTCACGTCCTGCCGCGCCAGCCAAAGCCTCGGGTGCGGCCTCAACCCAACGTCCATCAGGAAGTTGCTGAAGCTCTCCATCCAACGCGGGCAGACCTTGATCCCCCTCCCGCCGTAGTGCTTCCAGTCTTGGTTGGACGGGTTCGTGCAGCGCTGCCGCAGGAGCGTCCAAATGTTGTATTCCGCCCGGAACCGGCGATACAGAGGCTGCATTCTGTCCTCCAGTCTTGGCGGCCCTGGCGGCTTGCCATGTCTCGAAATAAGCGCTCGCCTCATCCGGAGAAATCCGCAACAGCTTTTGCAAAATTTCCGGCGAGGGCCGCGGATGGTGATTGAGGAGGCCGTGCGCGGCGGTCGTCTTGCCGGCCTTCCAGGCGGGCGCTATGGCCATCGGTAGGGCGTTGATCGCGGTATCGATTGCGGTTGCCGCTACCGGGCTGCCGGTGACGTCGAGTACCTTGTCGCCGGCCGCTGCTCCACCCTTCGCCAGCAGTTCAAACGGGTAGGTCGCCGATCTTGTCAGGTGCTGGCCAAGCTCGGTCTTGGGTTGATAGGTCAGTGCGTTGCCGACTTCATGAACCACGTCTGCGGGATCCGCATCGGTCAGGCCCAGCGCCCGACTCGCTGCCGCGCCCATGCCTGCAATGCCGGCAACTGGAAGCGACACGCCCATGGTGGCCAAGTTCGCCGCCGTCTCGGCAACCGGGTAGCCAGTTGCCACTGCCTGCACCGTCTTGAGTGCCGGCGTGACGTAGGGCTCAGCGGCCATCGCGGCGCGTTGCATGGTTGAGGGGCCTTCCGCGTCGGCAGATTCGAGAGGCACGAACCCGCTCTGCGCCTTGTCGCCTTCGGCATTCGCCAACGGAATGAAACCACGCTGCGCGGCTGGCGGTTCCTTGCCGAATCGCTGCCGATACTCGGACTCAAGCGCCGCGCGGTTTTCGTCCGGCATGACCTGATCGAACTCGCTGACATGCGGGAAGCCAGAGGGACGACGGTCAATAGGAATGAAGGGCACGGGCTACCTCCGGTAGTAGCCAACGTGGCGACCTTGCGGGTCGAACACCTTGTAGCCCTTCGGCGTCATCTCGCCCAATCGATGGCCCTGCATCGTCTGATCGCCCATGAAGGCTCGGCGCGTCAGTTCCGTGTCAATCTTGGCCTTGCCTTCAGCGCCGGCAGAGCGCCCGAATTGCTGAAGCTGGGCTTCGGTCATTTCGGTGACCGGCTTGCCGGCAAAGGTGTCACCCGACTGCTGCCGGTTCTGCCGAGTGTCGAACAACTCGTCATCGCCTATCTTGCGCCGGTTCGCCAGTCCTGCTTGGCGGGCCAAGCTAGGGTCGTAGTCGGGATTCTCGCGCCCGGTGTTTGTAGCCTTCGCCGTCTTACGCATGATGTCCTGCGGCGACATTCCGGCAACCGCCTCACGTGCCGCGTCGATCTCGGCATTGCTGCGCTGCTGGGCCGGCGTAAGCGGACTTTTACCCGCACGACGTTCAGCATCTGCCCCTATTCGAGTCGCTAGGCGTTCATCGCGCCGATCGTCTTGGGTGTCTCGGCCTTCCTGTCGCAAGCGTTCGAGTTCAAGCGACTTGTTCAAGCTGGCCGCCTCGGTGGCTCGCTTGCCCTCTTGGTTCGCCATGAACTCCACGAGTTTTGTCGGCGCCAAGGCGCTAATCGCCATCTTGCCCATATCTGCGGCCGGCATGGTCTTCGAGCCAAGCTGCTGCCCGCTCTTCTGATCGAAGACATCGAGCTTGAAGTTCCCATCGCCCAGGCTTGTCAACTTCGCTTGCCGGCCATCGGGATAGCCGCGGTTGTACAGGCGCTCAAGTACCGGCGCAGCTGTTTCGAAGTCCCCCGCTGTAACCAGTCGCTGCGCCTGTGCAAAGTCGTTTGCATAGGCGTGTCCACCCTCGCTCTCGGTGAAGTCGCGCCATGCCTTGGCCTCGTCAACTTTGCCCTGCTTGAGGTAGGCATCCATGACCCGGGGGCCTACCGTCTCCAGATAGCTTCGCGGCTTCTGCGTGCCGACAGCAGGGACTACCGCTTCCATCGGCTTGTCGCTGGCCTCGGGCTTGCCATGAAGACCCGATGATCGCTCAGGCACTACACCGCGCGTGTCGCCGCCAGCAAGCACGGTGCGGATTGCCTCCTGATCGGATGTCTGCCGGCGCCTGGCCGCCAGTGCGTCGTACTGCGCGGCTTCTGCCGGATCTCCGAAGCGCAGCGCGACTGCGCTCATGCCCCTCAGGCGATGAGTGTCGAGCTGGTCATCGGTGAATCGCTGATCCTGCGTCTTGCTGCCGAGTCGGTATTGCCGCCTCGTCTCGGTAGCGAAGGTCGGTGTCACCCCCTCCGGTGCGCGGCTCGGCTCATCCGGTGGAGTGTTCTGCTGCGCCTGGGCCTGTTCTGTCGGCTGGCCGCGGTCCATGTATTTCGGTAGGTACTGGCCGGTGTCGGAGTCATAAACCATCCCGTCGTTGCCGGTCGTGGTCTCGTCGCCAAGCGTCTGCGTTTCAATCGTTTCGGGCTGAATACCGGCGGCGCGCGTCATGCCGATCTGCTTTCCTACCTTGTTCCCGGTGTCGTAAGCGGAATTGAAGTTCTGGAAGAACTCGCCCCATGGATTGCGTCTGCTCATGGTTCTCTCCGCCGCATGCCGATCTTGTGTTCCATCTTGTCCAGGCGGTCCGCCAGGCTCTTGATTCCGGCCAACGCGAGGCCGTTCATGGTCACGAGATCAATCTTCTTCCCGCCCGGCGCTGCGCGGTCGCCGAATTCGCGCTGCACGTCCTCGGCATAGGGGCCGATGTGCTCGCCGCCATCGCCTTCACCGTCCTTGTATTTCCATGCCTCGACGGGGATGCGCTGCAATCCCCTGGTAATGAGTTCTGCGCTGACTGGCTTCTTGTCGGTCTTGAGCTTCTTGCTTGAAGCCGCCGCGAGGGGTGCAGCTGCACTGAACGCCGAATACAACGATGCCGCTCCGCCCAGCATCGAGCCAATGCCGCCAAGCGGGCTTGGGCTGTTCTGCGCGGTGTTGTAGTTGTTTGCCTGCATGCCGGCGACGGTACCAAGTCCGCTTTGCAACAACGAGCGTCCGGTCCCGGTAAGGTTTGCGGCCGTCGTCGTTCCATTGACCATGGCTGTACCCGGCGCCATCGTGTTGTTCACCGCCGAATTTCCGGCGCCGGTGGCGACTGAATAGGCTCCGGTCGAGGCGCCAGGCATGCCACGATACAGGCCGGCGACGTCCATCTTTTTGGCCCAGCCCGTTGCATTGTCCTGTATGCGCATGCCGCGTTGGGTCGTCATGGCATTGACCACACCGGCATTGGTCGCATTGCGCATGTTGTAGCTGTCGCTCAGGAGCGCGCGGCTACGGTCAATCCCTGTGGTGCGGGCGCCGTTGGCTGCAGCCGCCACGGCAGAAGCGTTGGCGCCGGCCGTGGTGCCCGCCATCGTCGCCATCTTTGCCGGCGAGTAGCCGTAGCGCATGCCCTGGCGTAACAACATGTTGGCCGCGGTAGTCTGCCCATTGCGCACGTCAGCGACAGCCGTTCCGACACCGCCCTCGATGTCGGCCTTGCGGGCGTCATACACCCCTTGATCACCACCGGTAATCAGCGCCCGCTCCGTGTCGTCTTGCCCAGCGTTTGTCAGTTGCCGCGTAAGAATGGCGTCTCGTTCGGCGGCATCAGCGGAGGTCGTATCGCGCATCGACTCCGCATTTAGCGCAGTCTCAACCGGCCGCTGATTGTCCTTCATGTACTGGTAATAGTCGTTGCCCTGATCGATCGACTGTCGCATCATCCCCAGCTGCGCATCGGCGACCGGCTTCGCCACGGCCACATTCTGATCGTACTGGCGCTTGGTCTCTGCGAGCACGCGATCACCCTGATCCGCCATGATCTGAGCAGACTCTTTGGAGGCGTTCGCCACCGGCGTGTAGTCCGGTGCGGCTGGAGCGTCGCCCTTGCCCATGTCGTTCAGGCGTGTCGCCCAAAGCAGAGACCCCGGCGCTACTCCCATACGCAGCGCCTCACGGAATCGACTCATATCCATTTGCAATCCTCCTTCAAAATCCCGTAAATCAATCGGTCGCGCCCGCTTGGCAGCGCCTTGCGCAAACAGCCGTGTCGTTTCTTGTCCAGTGCAGTCTCATGATCAAGCCTTCGCCGCGACCATCTGGCCAAGTGCCTTGTCGAAAACGACCTTGCCCCCGCGTCTGCGCTCCATCGAGCCGGCGGGCTGTGCTTTGCTCGCCGCCTCTATCGCGCGAAGGCCGGAGAGGATCCGTCGCGTATTGGCAAGATTCATGGTTTCCGCGGCCAGTTGCTCCTGCGACGTCCGCATTCCGATCGAGGAGGTTGCCATCCCGAGTCGCTGCTTGGCGAGATCAAGGCACAGCCGTTCCTCCATGTCGGCAATCGCCGCTGCGCGGCACTCAACGTCAGCCACAGTGGCAGCGATCACCACAGCGAGCGCGGCCGGCGTAGCGCGTGGATCGCGCGTGATGGTTGTACAAATGGGGGTTGTCATGACGGTGGCTCCAGGATTGGTCTATGGAGCCAGCATAGGTATCCGTGCAAGTAATAGCGAGGATGCAACGTGTTGCGTCCGGGGTATTGCTTAGCGTTTTTCAAAATTGCGGCGCCAATCTACGCGAAGCTATTGCGCATTCAACCCTCGTCGTAGAATTCGCGTCATCCCGGCACCGATGACGCGGGCTGTAATCAACATTTTCGGCTAAGACCATGATCAATCGAGAAACCGTTCTTGTCCTTGGAGCTGGAGCAAGTGTCGCGGTCGGCTACCCAGTGGGCGCATCGCTGCGTCGAAAGTTGATGGAACTTGGGAGCGCCGATAAGGAAGGCTATTCGATCGAGACAGGACTCTGCGAACAGAAGGGCGAATTAGCCGACTTCTTGACGGCCTTCATGTACTCACAAATGATGTCAATCGATGCCTTCCTGGCGCGGCGTCCCGAATACATCAACATTGGCAAGCGCGCCATTGCTGCTGTTTTGTTGCGATGTGAACATTTTTCAAAGTTGTTCACCCCGGAACACCCTGATCACTGGTATCAATATCTGTTTAACGAGATCGCCGTAGAGTCTTGGGAGGCCCTTGACTTCTCTAAGTTGCAGATCATTAGTTTCAACTACGACCGCTCGTTGGAACACTACCTGCTAACGGCGCTCCGCAATGCCTATGGCCGGTCAACTGAAGAAGTGCTGGCGAAGCTCACTTCTCTCAGCATCCTGCACATTTATGGAACCTTGGGAGCCACCCTACCGAATTCGAAGGGCTACGTAACGTATGGCAAAGGAGCCAACCGGGAGTGTGTCTCATCCGCCGCAGAAACATTGCGAGTGATCCCAGAGGGACGGTCCGACGATGTCATTCTTCGACTTGCGCGCGAACAATTGAAGAAAGCCAAGCGCATCGCGTTCCTTGGGTTTGGATTTGATCTGACAAACTTGCAAAGGATCGATTCAGAGGAAACGTGCAGGGCCCGATCCGTTCTAGAAAACGGCACACCTACCCGACGGCTAGTTGTGGGCACGTGTCTTGGGTTGACCATGGCTGAGCGCGTACGGGCCATTGAATTGACGGCAGGACTCGATGGTGACTCGATGGTGATACCAAGAGGGGGAGGGGGAATGCAGGTTGATACCTTCATGGACGCGGAATGCCTGACGGTTCTGCGCAGTACTCTTATCCTGTAGTTGCGGCGTCTAGTAACCACGGTGTGAGCTTGAGAAGGTTTCGGCACTTTTTCTCAGGCGTTTTAACACAGCCTCGATCCATTAGGCTTTGCGAGGCGCTTACGTGCCAAACAGATGGTGTTGGCGCTAGTGCCAAAATGCGCACCAACCCACAGGCAGCTAGAGCTCCCGATACACCCTGCAAAAGGATTCACGCGACAGAAGCTGCCAACCGTCGATGCGTAGCGCGTCGTCTGCAACGACATAGCGGACATCGACATCGTACCCATGGACAAAGGCATTAAATGCCGCGACTGGCGACAGGTCGGGGTGCACCGCCTTGAGCTGCCGCATCTTGGGCTTCAGTGGGCTGCGCCGCTTTCCGCTGTTGCTTAAAGACCTCCTCATGGACTCGATCACAGCGATCCCGGCGAGAATGAACTCGGTAACATCGCCACGCCGTTGCGCGTCACGCGCGAGGATGGCATTTGCCAATGACCACGCGCCGCGCCGGTCACCGGGTCGGCGAAGATCGGCGAGCACTTGCGCAACCTCTGGCCGCGATTCTCGGAAGTCAGCCGCGAGCGGCCGCAACGCTTCTGTCAGGGTCGCGATCTCGACTGCAGATATGCCATCGAGCCGCCAGGCGATAGCCGCTGCAACGTCGGCCGTAGTGAGTCGGCATCGCCCGGAAGGCTTCAGCTCGTTTCGGGGCGCCTTCTTTACGCCGCCACCTTTCCCCTGTTGCACTAGCGTTGGCGGTTTCTGGACTGTCATTTCAAGCCGGGGCCATCAATGCACCGTTACCTCAAGCGCATCGGCCATCACCGCTTCCTGCACCGCGTGCGCGTCGGCCCCCGCTTCCTTGAGGATCCGGATAATCTCGCGCACGATCGGTGCGGTGTTCGGGTTGAACCATGGCCCATTCTCGTCCTGCAGCAGCTCGAGCAAACCATCAACAGCGAGCGCGGCGCTCTTCAGGTCAAGGAGCGCGTTGGAGAGTGCCCGCTCGCGCGGCGTCATCTTGGTGAGGGCGCGAATGTACTCAAGGACTACGGGGTTGGGCGCCGTGCTCACATCAACCCTTTACGCTGCGCCAGGGTCCAGAAAGTTACGGTCGCGGCGACCAGTGTTTGTTCCAGCATGCCCGGCCGGTTGAATCGCCAAACTGCGCTCTCATAGACGTAGCTGATTGCGATGCGCTGCTCGATAGGCAAGGAATCGAGAATCACGTCGGAAATCTCGGCCGACCGTTCATCAACTTCTTCGCACAGATCCTCGAAATCCGACGACACCCCACCGGTGGCCAAGCCCGCCGATCTGGCGTCGTAGCCTCGAACGTCGCGATACCTCCTTGCCCAGACGCTGTGATTCCACAGGTGCCAGTCCGGTCGCTCGGCGACAAGGTGGCGTAGGCGTTCAAATTCGTCATGGTCGATCAAGGCGAGCTGCGGTCTAGTCATCTAACCCGCGACTCCGGTTCCTCTGCATCTTCGCGGTGGCCCGGGCATGGTCAATGCGCGCCAGATCATCCCTGGCCAGATCGCCGAACCGTGAGCATTCCCCCTGGAAGGCCAGACGCACTTCGCCAGTTGCGCCCATGCGGTGCTTGACTATCAGCACTTCCGCAGTGCCGGCATCCGCCGATTCGGGGTGGTAATACTCGTCGCGATAGACCATCAGGATCACGTCGGCGTCCTGCTCGATGGCGCCGGACTCGCGCAAATCGGACATCAGCGGGCGCTTGTTGGTACGGTCCTCAACCTTCCGCGAGATCTGGGACAGCAGGATTACCGGCACGTCCAGATCCTTGGCCATCAGCTTCAGGCGCCGGGTAAGGTCGCCAAGCTCTTCATTGCGGGTGTTGCCTTCACCGCGCATCAACTGGAGGTAGTCGATCACGACCAGGGCGAGTCCCTGCCGGCGCATCTGGCGCCGCGCCCTGGCCGCCATTTGCGAAACGGTCAGGCCGCCTGACTCATCGACGATCAACGGCGCGTCGTGCAGCCTTCCCAGCGCCGTCGTGATGCCGTCCCAATCCGAGTCCAGAAGCCGGCCGCTGCGCATGCGCTCCATCGACACGCCGCCAAGGCTGGCGATAGCCCGGGTGCCCAATTGCTTGTTGCCCATCTCCAGGCTGAACACGAGCGCTGGTTTTCCAGCAGTCGCCACGTTCTCGGCGATATTGAACGCCAGGGCGGTCTTACCCATGCTTGCCCTTCCGGCGATGATGATCAGGTCGCCCCGGTGAAGGCCCGACAGCTTGTGGTCCAGATCGACAAGTCCGGTTGAAAGGCCGGCAATGCTTGACTCGGAGTTGTACCGGGCTTCGATGTCCTCGATCACCGAACCCAGCACCGTACCGATGGCAACGGGTTCATGCCGCCCTGGGCCGACATCGGCGATTTCCACCAGCAGCCGCTGAGCCTCATCGATCGCAATGCGCGCGTCGCCTTGGCCGTGCGCCAGGTTGGCGATCTGGTCGCCTACTGAGACCAACTGCCGCAGGATGGCGCGGTCGCGGACGATCTCGGCATGGCGCCGGATGTTGGCCGCGCTCGGGGTGTTGTTGGCGATCTCGCCCAGGTAGCCCAGCCCTCCAGTCTGGTCGACTTCGTTGCTGCGCTCGATGGACTCGAACACGGTAACAACATCCGCGACTTTGCCGGTACCGGCGAGCAGGGAGATGTGGCGGAAGATTCTCCGATGGTCGTCGCGGTAGAAGTCGGACTCGCTCACCACGTCGGCAACGCGGTCCCATGCAGCCTCGCCGCCGAACAGCAGGCCGCCAAGAACGGAATGCTCGGCCTCGATCGAGTGAGGCGGCGGCTTGATGCCACAGCTCTCGACGGCGTTCATGCTTGGCCCCGATTCTCGTACTTGCCCTCGATTACCTTCGCGAAGTTCTCGGCCTTGACCAGCCAGGCCAAGTCGCAACCCGGCCATTTGCCATCGCGGCCGGTCAGGAACTCGGAGGCGGCGACGTAGCCGAAGAAACGATCGAAGAAGTCAACAGCGCTGGCGGCGTCGGTAGCGTATCGATCGCCCTTCGGCTTCTTCGCAGTCAGCACCCAGCGCCAACGGGCTTTGAGGTTGTTCGCTCTCTGGCCTTCCCATGCCCTTGGTTGGGGAAGTGTCGGCAGATGCTTGCCGTAGAGCTTGATGATTTCCTGATGTGGGCATGCAGGCAGGTGGGCAGGCGAAGCCTGAGCACTACCTTCTTCGTTAGAAGAAGGTTTACTACTTGTGGTTGTGGTTGTGCCAGCAATTGCCGGTTTATTTGCCGGACCATTTGCCGAGGCTGTTGCCGTAGCGCTTGCCGTGGTCTTGCGGTTCGTTGTGCTGGCTCCCTTCCTGCCGGCTTCGCTCCGAATGCCGCTCAGGTACTGGCTCTTGGTGATCTCTTCGACTACTCGTTCCTGAACAAGGAAGCCATCGACCTCGCGAAAGAACTCGGCCGCAACTTTGAGTACCGCGGCCTTTTCATCGTCGGTGATGGCTCGGCAAACACGCAGCAAAGTTTCGGCATTTGCCGGAAGGCTTCCAGTGCTGTAATAGTGATCAAGTTGGCGCCGATATGCTGCATCCTCGATGAAAGTAAGGTGTGCCGTTGCTCGTGAATAGTCCGATGAGTACCAGGGATACCAAGGACGCGCCATGATCAACCCCCAGCCCTGGCACGCTGACCGAGCGACTGGCGTCGTAGGCTGTTGGCGCGGCGCGCCTCAATGCCGTCGATACGCTTCGACCAGCGCCTGCAAACCATGCAGCCCGAGGGATTGATGTGGCACTGGCAAGCTGGCTCATTCGATGATCCTGCGCTATGATCTGACTGCCTGATATGGTTTTGATTGCCGACTTCGCCCGCCTGCACGCGGGCGTTGTCACGTCTGGTGGCGGTCATTGCGCCGCCGCAAGCGCCGCACGCTCTTGAGCCTTGCGTCGTTTTCCTTCGACAGCCAGGTGCGTGCGCGCCTTGGCCTTTTTCGTGATTTCTTCGGAAATCGTCGCCGAGTTGCGCGACTGTTCTTCCAGCCAAGCGGCTACAACATCAGACCGCCAGCGGACGGTGTTTGCGCCCAAACGTTCGCCGGCTGGAAATCGGGATTCGGCGATGTCGTTGTACAGCGTGGAAACCGAGCAGCCGCGATAGCCGGCGACCTGTCGGAAATTTAGATATCGAAATTGCGGCTCGATCATTTTGCCCTCCGTTCCACCGCATTTAGCGGCATGTGGGGCAGTGTGATTATCGGAACACGAAAGAACTAGCGCGTAGTTTTTTCTTGTTGCGATTCGAAGTGGTCGACGACTTCTCTCTTCAAATCATCGTCAGAAAGTAGAGTGAATCGTCGTCCATAGCCAATGCTGTTGCCCAAGGTTATTGCCTTGGCTACCACCGGTACCGAGACGCTAAACTTCCCCGCAGCACGTTTCTTGGCGTCCCCGGAAGTAACCCCATCGCGGCGCAGCGATTCGACGTGCATCGCTATTGCAATGTCGCGGATGATGTTGTCCTCAGAGAGCCGAAAATTTGGTTTCGTGGAGCCAAACGCAATGTCAGGGCTACACCACTCAGGAAGAAGCTCGCCATCATCTTCATTGCCTGATACGAGCTGGGCGCCGGAAATCCTCACGAACGACGCTTTCGCGAACGACAGCACAAGAGTATCCAGACTGGCATCACCGACATGGGTCTTACCATTTCTCCAGCACCATCGAAAATAGGCGATCATGGTTTTGGCTACCGCCCATCGTTCAGCCGGAGTTATTGAGTGCTCGAACTCGGCAATCGCGTCATTCACATCCTCGGCGGTAATGCTTTCAAAGTACTCTTGCACCAAGCGGAGCTCACTCTCCATCCTCTCCGGATCGCTCCAAAACCGGTATCCTCGGATGATCAATTCCAAGGCAGTCTCATCGATCGCAACCATTGATGTCATGCCACCCGCTTGAAAGGCACGACCTTGGCACCGCTGGCGACGGCGGCAATGTACTCACCCCACCAGTCGACTAGCTTCCGGCGTTCGGCAAGGTACTCGGCCCGGTTGTAGGCTCCCTTCACTTCGTTCCGCTCGCAGTGCGCCAACTGCCGTTCTATGGCGTCGCTGTTCCAGCCTGATTCGTGCAGGATGGTGCTGGCCACCGATCTGAACCCATGGCCTGTCATCCGTCCCTTGTAGCCCAGGCGGTAGAGCGCGAACAGCATCGTGTTGTTCGACATCGGGGTAGAGCGGTTCCGGCCAGGAAACACGAAGCGGCTGTCGCCTGCGATGGGCCGCATTTCCTCCAGAAGCTTGACGGCCTGCGGTGATAGCGGAACCAGATGCTCGGCCTTCATCTTCATACGCGGGGCAGGGATGATCCAGATCCCTGCATCGAAGTCGAATTCCGACCATTCAGCGCCCAGCAGTTCGCTTGTTCGGACGAAGGTCAATGACAGCAACTGCAGCGCGAGGCGGGTTTGTTTGTCGCCGATCTCGTCATATTTCGCGATCGCGCGCAGCAAGTCCGGCAACTCCTCCGGCCTTACAGCGGGTTGATGCTTCGCCTTGTGCGGCGTCAGGGCGCCGCGAAGGTCAGCGGCAATATCTCGCGCGCAGCGGCCGGTCGCGACGCCGTAGCGGAAGACCTGGCCGCACACCTGTAGGACGCGGTGGGCCAAGTCAAATGCTCCCCGGTCCTCCATCTTGCGAGCCATCAGCAACAGTTCTGGGGCTTCGATCTCGGCGATCGGTCTGCGCCCAATGAACGGAAACGTGTTGACCTCGAGGCGCCGGAGTACGTCAGCAGCGTGGCCCTTGGCCCAAGTGTGGCTTTGCTTCTTGTACCACTCCCGCGCCACCGCTTCGAAGGAGTTTTCAGCAGTCATGCGTTCCCGGATCCGCACGGCCTTGCGCTCCGCGGATGGATCTTTCTTCGCGTCGAGTCGCTTGTGTTCTTCGTCCCTGGCCTTTCTCGCATCCTTCAAGCCGATTCTCGGATAGACGCCAAGGGACAAGGCCTTTTCCTTGCCAGCGAGCCAGTAGCGCAGGCGCCAATATTTCGAGCCATCGGCATAGACCCAGAGGTAGAGGCCGCCGCCGTCGTGCAGCTTGCGGATACTGCGTTCGCCGCTGGTGGCGTTCTTGCACTCGGGGTCTGTCAGCAGGTTCAGTTTTCCGGCCATCGTGGTAACTCCTCAACCGTGGTATTTCTCTACCACGATTTCTACCACGGTATTACCACGGCTGGCAATAGAATCGATTGGAATAGCCCGTAATACTTATTGGGCTACTTCTATTGAATTTAAGTGGTTTTTTAGACTTCTGCGGAATCGTCTGGAACTGACGGTGGCGGATGGGGTGAGATTCGAACTCACGGAAGGCTTGCACCTTCGCCGGTTTTCAAGACCGGTGCATTCAACCGCTCTGCCACCCATCCTTTGGGCTGCGGATTTTAGCAGCCTGTGCGATGCTCCTTGCGCCCCGCCTAGTTGAATCTCGAGAAATCGGGCTTGCGTTTTTCGAAGAAGGCGGCAAAAGCTTCCCTCGCCTCGGGGGACACCAGGCGTTGCCTGAATACTTCCGCCTCGAAGCCCATTGTTTCGCGAATCGAGGCTTGTTGCGCGCGTTTCATCAATTGCTTGGTGAGGCGCAGCGATGCGGCGGGTTGTGCAGTTAATTTGCGGCAACGTTCAAGCGCATGAGCCAGCACCTGCGCGTCGGGCAGCACCGCGTTGACGATGCCGGTTTCAAGCGCGACCTGCGCGGAGAAGGCTTCGCCCAGCATCAGCATTTCGGCCGCCCGAACGTGCCCCGCACACAGGGGCAACAACAGGCTTGACGCCGCCTCGGGAGTCAGTCCGAGATTGGCGAAGGGCACGGCGAAGCGTGCTCCGCTGCCGGCATAGACCAGGTCGCAGTGCAGCAGCATGGTGGTGCCGACGCCTATCGCCACGCCTTCCACGGCGGCGACGAAAGGCTTTTGCAGCTTGGCGAAGCCCTCGATGAAGTGATACACGGGCGCGCTTTCATCCATCGGCGGCTTGTCCACGAAATCGGTCAGGTCGTTGCCGGCGGTGAAGTTGCCGCCGGCGCCGGAAATCAGGATGACGCGTACCGCGGGATCGGCCTCGGCGCTTGCCAGCGCATCCGCCATGGTCCGGTACATCGCGGCGGTTAGCGCGTTCTTTTTCTCCGGGCGCGCCATTTCGATGTGGAACACGCCATCGGCGAGCCCGATACGGACCGTCTCGCTCATTTCTTGGGCCGTGACATGTAGGCTTCGGTGGCTGCCTTGCGATCCGCAGTGACCTTCTGGGCGTGGGACCGCTCGCCGATCAGCTTGATGTAGGCCTTGGCCTCGGGCAGGAACTCATCGAGAAAATCGCGTCCATAGATCTTGCGCGTGGCCTGGCTGACCAGCGGCAGATGCACCCAGGCGGCGCAATCGGCGTGGGTGAAACTGTCGCCGCCGATGAAGGGCGCAAACCGGGCCAGCCGCGCCAGGCTTTTGAGGCCTTTCTCGAGCAGCGCCGCGACTTCGGTCTTGGTTTCCTCCGACACCGTGCCGCCGAAAAACGCTTCCGTGTAGAGGCGTCGCGCCGGCAGTTCGACATGCAGTTCGAGGTGTTCGATCAGCTCGCGGCACTTCGCGCGCTCGAAGGCGTCGCGCGGATAGAGCGGAGGCTCGGGCCAGCTGTCTTCGATGAACTCGGTAAGCACCTGCGATTCGCTGAGCACGCCCTTCGGGGTCCGCAGAAAGGGCACCTTGCCCATCGGCGACTCGGCCAGCATCTCGTCCTTTTGCGAGGTGAACACCAGCGCTTCGGCAAAGGGAACGCCCTTCTCCAGCAGCGAGAGCTTGACCTTGTTGTAGTAGTTGCTGACGGCAAAGCCGCAGAGAGTGATGGGTGTAGTCAATTCATGCTCCGGGGAAACGATAATCACGCAGGCGCTCGCGCAACTGCAACTTGGAAAGCTTGCCGGTGGCGGTATGCGGCAGGTCCTCGACAAAGATCACGTCATCGGGTATCCACCACTTGGCCACCTTGCCTTCGTAAAAGGCGATCAGTTCTTCGCGGCTGACTTCCTGACCGGCCTTCTTGATGACCACCAGCAGCGGGCGCTCGTCCCACTTCGGATGGGCCGCGCCGATGACAGCGGCTTCGGCCACCGCCGGATGGGCCACGGCAATGTTTTCGAGGTCGATCGACGAAATCCATTCGCCGCCCGACTTGATGACGTCCTTCGAGCGGTCGGTGATCTGCATGTAGCCATCCGGGTCGATGGTGGCCACATCCCCGGTGGGAAACCAGCCGTCGATCAGGGCGTCGCCGCCTTCGCTCTTGTAGTAGCCGCTGGTGATCCATGGGCCGCGCACCAGCAGGTCGCCAAAGGCCTTGCCATCGTGCGGCAGGGCCTTGCCGTCGCCGTCGACAATTTTCATTTCGACGCCGAAGATGCTGCGGCCCTGCTTGAGACGGATGCGGTCGCGTTCTTCCGCCGACAGCGCGAGATGTTTTTGCTTGTAGGTGTTGACGGTGCCCAGCGGACTCATTTCCGTCATGCCCCACGCATGCAGTACGGTGATGTCGAACTGCTCGTCGAAGGCGCGGATCATGGCCGGTGGCGCCGCGGAACCGCCGATGACCAGGCGCTTGACGGTGGACAGCTTGAGCTTGTTCGCTTGCAGGTAATGCAGCAGGCCGAGCCAGATGGTCGGCACGCCGGCCGACATGGTGACGTGTTCTTCCTCGAACATCGAATACAGGCTGGCGCCATCGAGATGCGGCCCCGGCAAGACCAGCTTGGCGCCGGTCAGGGCGCAGGCGTAGGGCAGGCCCCAGGCATTGACGTGGAACATCGGCACGACGGGCAGGATGCAGTCGCGCGCCGAGGCGCCCAGCCCGTCCGGCTGGCTGGAACCATAGGCATGCAGCACCGTGGAGCGGTGCGAGTAGAGCACGCCCTTGGGGTTGCCGGTGGTGCCCGAGGTGTAGCACAGCGAAGACGCCGTGTTCTCGTCGAATTCCGGCCATTCATAGTCGTCGCTTTGCGCGGCCAGCAGTTCTTCGTAGCAGTGCAGGTTCGGACTTGCATTGGCCGGCATTTCATTGCGGCTGCACAAGGCGACCCAGCCCTTGACGCCCGGGCAGTGTGGCACCAGGGCCTCGATCAGGGGCGCGAAGTTTACGTCGAAGAAGATGAAACGGTCGTCGGCATGATTGGCGATATAGGCGATCTGTTCGGGGAACAGGCGCGGATTGATGGTGTGGCAGATCGCGGCCATGCCCGAGACGGCATAGTAGATCTCGAAATGGCGGTGGGTATTCCACGCCAGGGTGCCGATGCGGTCCTCGGCCTTGACGCCGAGGGCCAGCAGCGCCCGCACCAGCTGGCGCGAGCGATGGTGCGCATCGCTGTAGGTATAGCGATGCGTGCCGCCAACCGGCAGGCGGGAGACGATTTCAGTATCGCTGTGGTTCTGCGCGGCGTGTTGCAGGAGCCCTGAGATCATCAGCGGCCGGTTCATCATCAAGCCTTGCATTTGTCGTACTCCTCTGTGTCACTGAAACTTGGTTATCTTGCCCGCTATCCGCTACGGCGAGGAGAGCGTTTCTTGCTCGACCGCCTTGTAGCGCAGTTGTTTCATCAGGCGAGGTCTTCGCGCATGGCGTCGGCCCAGCAGTTGGGGGTCTCGTACAGGCGGATACGCTCCAGGTGCAGATGATTGCCGTAGCTGTCCCGGTACAGCGGATCCAGAATCGAAAAGGCGATGCGGGCCAGGTTTTCGGCGGTCGGCACCAGCTCGAGCACGATCGTCTTGTGGTCCGGCAGGCTGCGCAGAAAGTCCGCTATGGCCTGGTCGCCGCGCCAGACCAGAAAGGCATGGTCCCAGACATCGACCACATGCTGCTTGGCGATGGCCTTGACTTCGGAAAAATCCATCACCATGCCATCGTCGGGCCTTCCTGCTGCATTGATGACGCCGCCGCCGAGCGTGATTTCAAGCGCATAGCGGTGGCCGTGCAGGTGGCGGCACTGGCTCTGATGATTCGGGATTCGGTGGCCCGCATCGAATTCGAGGCGGCGGGTTATACGCATGGTCAGGATGGACTTGTTTGTGGCAAAGTGGCCGCAGATGTGCGCGGGTGAGTAGGCGCGCATTATAACTGTGCTGCAGCGCCGTCCCGCCAACGCCGACTCTTGGCGGCAACTGCAGTTTTTCCATTCTGCCGAGTTGCCATGTCCCGCATCCTGCTCAAGACTGAAGACCATTCCCGCGACAGCGCCGGCATGCGCTATGTATATCCGGTGATTTCGCGCCGGGCCGGCGGCGTTTCGGTCGGCATCAATCTGAATCCCAACAATGCCTGCAACTGGCGCTGCATCTATTGCCAGGTCCCGGATCTGAAGCGCGGCGGGCCGCCACCGATCGATCTGGAGTTGCTCGAGCGCGAGCTGAACGATTTTCTGCACTGGGCTCAGTCGGGTGACTTCATGGCGACGCGCGTTCCGGCCGGGGCGCGCCAACTGGTCGATGTGGCATTTTCGGGAAATGGCGAACCGACCAGCGCCGCCGAGTTTGCCGATGCCGTGGTGATCGCCGAGCGAGTGCTGGCGGCGCATGGTCTGGCCGGCAAGCTTGTCATGCGCCTGATCACGAACGGCAGCCTGCTCGATCGCAAGGCAGTGCAAACAGGCATTGCGCGAATCGGCAGCGCCGCCGGTGAGGTCTGGTTCAAGCTCGATGCAGGCACGGCAGCGGGGCTGGCCCGCATCAACGGCACCCGCGTCCGCCCTGAAGTCGTGGCGCGACGCCTGGCGTGTTGCGCAGCGCTGGCGCCGACCTGGGTGCAGACCTGCCTGTTCAGGCTCGACGGTGAATTGCCCGCGGAAGTTGAGACGCAGGCCTATCTGGCGCTGCTGGCCCCATTGGCGCCAGTGCTGGCCGGGGTGCATCTGTACAGTCTGGCGCGACCGTCCCTGCAAAAGGAAGCACCCCGGCTGGGGCGGATGGAAGCGGCACGGCTGGAGGAAATGGCGGAACGTGTGCGCCAACTCGGGCTGCGGGTGCGCGTCAGCCCTTGACGCGGCGCGCTCCGGCGTCAGGCGGCCTTCTTGGTCTTGATTGCTGCCTTGGCTACCTTTTTAAGTTCCTTGAACAGATTCGACTTGGCCGAGCGCAGATACTCGATGACTTCATAGTCCTCACGCCGGATCTTCTGGATGTCGATCTGCTCGACATGCACCAGACGCAGGAGCTGTTGCACCGGGCGCGGCATATTGCGGCCGCTTTCGTAACGTGAGCCACCGCTTTGGGTTACCCCCAGCTTGGCCCAGAATTGCTGCTGGTTCATACCCAGCTTGCGGCGGATTTCCCGTGCATCGATCTTGTCGTTGGCCTTCATTTATTCACTCCTTGAACTGACTGTCATCAAGCGAATGCGATCGGATAAGACAAACGTTCAATAACCATCACCAAAACGCCAATTCCACTATAGGACAAATCTTTTTGTCATTCAAGAATAATTGCGCCGACATTAATACGTGGGAATAACTCGAATGCCGAAATGGTTATTGTCGGGCGGCTCGTTTTGGTGGTGGCGACTATCGGGTAAAATTCGCTTTTTTCCAACTGACAGACCACGGCAATGGCTTTGATCGTACAGAAATACGGCGGCACATCGATGGGTTCTCCCGAACGCATTCGCAATGTCGCCAGGCGCGTCGCGCGCTGGAAGGCGCAGGGGCATCAACTGGTAGTGGTGGTTTCCGCCATGAGCGGCGAGACCAACCGCCTGATCGCTCTGGCCAAGGATGTTTCGCCCCAGCCCGACGCGCGCGAACTCGACGTCATGCTTTCCACCGGCGAGCAGGTCACGATCGCCCTGTTGGCAATGGCGATCGGCGACCTCGGTCTCAAGGCCAAGAGCTATACCGGTGGCCAGGTGAAAGTGCTGACCGACAGCACCTTCACCAAGGCGCGCATTCTCGAGATCGACGATGCCAACATGCGCCGCGATCTTGACGACGACACGGTAATCATCGTCGCCGGTTTTCAGGGCGTCGACGCCGACGGCAACATCACCACGCTGGGGCGCGGCGGCTCGGACACCTCGGCGGTGGCGCTGGCGGCAGCGCTGAAGGCCGACGAATGCCAGATTTACACCGACGTCGACGGCGTCTATACCACCGACCCGCGCATCGTGCCCGAGGCCAGAAAGCTGGAACGCATCACCTTTGAGGAAATGCTGGAAATGGCCAGCCTGGGCTCCAAAGTACTGCAGATCCGTTCGGTCGAATTCGCCGGCAAGTACAAGGTCAAGCTGCGCGTGCTCTCCAGCTTCGAAGAAGAAGGCCAGGAGACCAACGGCACGCTCATCACTCTCGAGGAAGACACCAACATGGAACAACCGATCATTTCCGGCATCGCTTTCAACCGCGACGAGGCCAAGCTCACGGTGCTGGGCGTGCCTGATCGTCCCGGCATCGCCTACCAGATACTCGGCCCGATCGCCGACGCCAACATCGACGTCGACATGATCATCCAGAACGTCGGCCACGATGGCACGACGGACTTTTCCTTTACGGTCAATCGCAGCGAGTTCGACCGTGCCAAGAAGATGCTGGAAGAGCAGATCAAGCCGCATGTCGGCGCGCGCGCCATCACGGGCGACAACAAGATCTGCAAGGTTTCCGCCGTTGGCGTCGGCATGCGTTCCCATCCCGGCGTCGCCAGCAAGATGTTCCGCACCCTGGCCGAAGAAGGCATCAATATCCAGATGATCTCGACCTCCGAAATCAAGATTTCGGTCGTGGTCGACGAGAAGTACCTCGAGTTGGCTGTGCGCGTCCTGCACAAGGCATTCGAGCTGGATCAGCAGCCGGCCTGACGCCGGCGCGCAAAGCAGTTTCCCGTCGCGGCAAGACCAACCCCGGCCCAGCGCCGGGGTTTGTGTTTATGTCTCCGTCCCTTTGGGCGGTGACGGTATCCCCTGGTGGAATGTGGCCTCAGAACACGCCCATGGCGAGTCCGGCGGCCAGCGTGGCTCCCAACTCCCGGCAACGATCGAGGTCCGTCGCGCCGATGGTTTTCGGGGCGAGAATCTGCTCTGCCGTTTGCGCGTGCGTACAGACGATTATCGGCTCCGCAACGCGCCGCAGGCGCCAGCCGGTCGCGATGCGGTCGATCTGCCGTACCGCATTCTGTCCATCGCTGCCGGCGCAGATTAGAACCGCATAGGGCCTGCCGTTGATCCTGTCGAGGGCGGGGTAGTAACAGCGGTCGAAGAAATCCTTCATCAGCCCCGAAATCGCCGCGAGATTCTCGGGCGTGGCAAATACGTAGCCATCGGCGCCGATGACGTCTGCGGCCTGGGCCGCGGAGGCATGCAGCAGGCGCGTCGTGACGCCCTCTTCCGCAGCGGCACCTGCTGCCAGCGCCCGCACCATCTGTTCGGTGCCGCCGGTCATCGAGTGGTACACGACAAGAAGGGTCTTCATATCGGGTACCCGAATGAAAATGGGATCAGGCCTGTAAAGGCTCGCGCTCCATTAGACCACCAATCCGCAAGGTGGTCGCCGTATCGCCAGCGCCGATTTCCACAAGAAGCGCATCTATAGTGCATGCCAGTCAGACCCGGCGACAAAAAGGCGCGCCGCGTGCAATGCAACTGAATGCATGCGCCGGCAGGACACGCCCGCGCGCCGACATCATCCGACTGAGCTTGATCAGCAAGGAAGCGGCTGCCCTGTCTCCGTAACATCCAGCCGTGTCGGCGGATTGGTCGCGTGCGCCAGTCGGTGGCAGTTCGCGCACAGCACCACCACGTCTTCGATCTTGGTACGCCGCTGCCCCTCGGCGATGGGGTCAAGGTGATGCACGTCAAGCTGTGAATCGACCTTCGGCATGAAGCCGCAGGCCATGCACTTCCGTCCGTAGTGATTCAGCGCCGCCCGACGAACTGCGGGGTCGCGTTCAGCCTTGGACAGTACGACCTCCTTTTTCGCCCCTTCGATATATGTCCGAGTAGCCCACTCGTTAGAAAAGCGCTCCGGTACGAAGCCGCTTAGTTTCTCCGCTCTGGCATCCAAGATGTACACGCTGCACACTGCATCCGGTGTCCTCAGTCCGCGCCCGATGACTTGACGCAAGCGGCGCACGGCGGTGTTGCGCGCATCGAAATAGGTGGTCGTGGCTTGCCCGTCAATCACGACCGGCTGACCGAACGGCACGCGCGGCACGACAATCGAGCGCCAGCGCAGCGGTGTATCCAGCCCTGCCCATGCCCCGGCAGAAATCAGGATGCCAGCGGCGCTCACCCTGTCGCCAGCCTGAGCCGCCGTTTCCTCGACAGACCTGACGACAGCCCCCGGCAGACGTCCGCCGAGCAGGCTGGATAGGTCATGCGATGGAGTTGCCACCAGCACGGGCTTCGGCGCATCGTTCGCCACTTGTACGACTGCGCTGATCCATTCCGGCGTATCGACCGCCATCGGGATCATGTGGAGATCCAGCGAACCATGCTGCCGCGGTTCAATCGCGGACGACAGGTGGCTGATCTTCTCGATGCCCATCGAGTTCTGAAAATCCTTGAAGCGACCGCCGACCGTCAGGGTGGCCGAGACGAACGCCACGTTGCTGCGGTTGCTGATCTTCTTCAGCAGGCGGCCGGGCAGCTTGTGCGTCAGCATGATGTCGCCGTCGTCGCTGATGCCTGCGGACTGATACCACGCCGGTTCCTCGATGGCATCGAGGATGATCTGCGCTGCGGCCTTGGTTTCCGGTTCTACGATGCGTGGCGGTTTCGCCAGAATCGCCTGCAACGCATCCTCGACGGTCGTCAGGCGGATACCCATGTCAGCCAGTTCTGTCTGCGTGATGGTGAAGTCGCTTTGCAGTGCCGCCATGTCCGGCAGTTGGTCAGCCTCATCGAACACGATGTAGGCGCGGGTGGTGGAACCGTTGTACTCGCCGCCCAAGCGATGGTCAATGATGACGCTGGCGGCGGTACAGAACATCAGTTGTGCGTCAGTCGCCGCGCGCTTGTTGGCCTCGTAGTCGGCCCGGCGTTCAAACATTCGGGCAGGCCGAAACGCCGCCAGCGTAGCGGTGCCGCGCGTCGCCCCCAGATCGGACGATGCGAGCAACTGGTCGATCAACTGATGCGTCGGCAGGACGACAGCGACCCGTTGCCCGGATTGAACCAGCGCTGACATATAGGCGCGGGTCTTGCCGATGCCGACTCCCCCTTCCAACAGCAGAGGGGCATCACTACTCGCCATATGCTTGGCGACTATTGCCGCAAAGGTTGATTGTTCGGTAGAACGAAACATCTGACTATCCTATTTCAATAACCACAACGGGGTGGCTTAACTACTGCTGATGGCTCCGCAGATCGCGAAATAGTTCTAGTAACCTCCCAAACGGAGGGTGGCTTGACGCCTCGCCGCCTGTATCGGCTGCGGCTGCACGTTTTAGTAACCACCCCGATGCAAGGTGGCTTGACCTCTGCCGGGCGCCACCGTTCGCGCTATGAAGTTGTAGTAACCACCCAAACGCAGGGTGGCTTGACCCGATGCCTTCAAGCGCGGCGCGCAGATGGCGTTGCAGTAACCACCAAGATGCAGGGTGGCTTGACCGCTGCGCCCCGAGGACCATCCGGTCTATCTGTTGTAGTAGCCACCCAGATGCAGGGTGGCTTGACCGAAAACAAAAAGCCCTGCGACTCGAGAGAGGTTGTAGTAACCACCCAGATGCAGGGTGGCTTGACCGGCCATTTCGCCGCTGAACCAGTGATTCTGGTTGTAGCAGCCACCCAGATGCAGGGTGGCTTGACTCGCGCTTCTTCACCCTCGCGGCCGAACTTGTTGTAGTAACCACCCAGATGCAGGGTGGCTTGACCCATCTACCTCGGAGTCTGATCATGGCCAAGGTTGTAGTAACCACCCAGATGCAGGGTGGCTTGACCTGACTCGCTGCATCACTTGAATTACGCAGCCGATTTCGCTAATTCGTCGCCACAAAAATCGGTCACGGTCGCCGCTTGCCAACCACCGATGCTGATTTTCTTGGCAAGAACGCCATCCACCAGAACATCGAATGTCCCTTCGATTTCGCCGCAGCCACGGGCGCTTTGTGCCCCCAAGATCGGACGCTTGGACAATTCGTTCAGCGCAAGTTCCACCATCGGCAGATCGCGGTCGCGCGCCTTCTCGATGACCAAGCGGCCCTTGAGTTCGATGCCTGCCGGAAGCGCAAAATAGTTGGTCAGCGTGCGCGATGAGTTGACCATGTTGCCCATGTCGGATTCATAGCGCGCGACGATACCCTGCGCCTCCTTCAGCGCCGCCTCAAGTTCGGCGATGTCCTCGCCGGCCTTCTTCGTCTTGCGAATCTTGCCCTCCAACCCCTTTGCCACCGTCAGGGCGGCAGCGCGCTTGCTGTTCGCACCGGAGCGTCCAAGATAGCTATCGCGGTCGGGCGACGACAGCGACTCCAGCACACCATCGGTGTCCTCCAAGTCTTTGCGGACGCCGGTAGCGACTTCCGGCAGCACGTTGTGGGTCGGCATGAAGTGGGATACCAGAAGCCGCGACTTGATGCCCAAGCCGGAGCCGAACAGATCGAGGACGGGATTTTCCTCGCGGGTCTGGCGCATCTTGAGCAGGTCGATGTCGTCCTTCGACTCGGACGCCGCATCCTGCCCGATCAGGTCGGCATAGGCTTTCTGCAAGGTGTAGGGCTTGCCGTCGGCGGCGGCCTGCGTCATCTGATCCGTGACGATGGCACGCCGGAGAAAGCCGCGCAGCGTGGTGGCCGGCAGGTAGCCGGTCTCCTGCTTGTTGCCGTCATCATCCATGCCGCGCGTGACGACGGGGAAATTGTTGAACTTGTTGCCCATCTGGCCTTCAGCGATGGGCATGGTGATGGACAAGGGGCCGACGGTAGTCAGGGTGGCGTTGATGACGATAGTTTTCACGGTGCGTATCCTTCCGTTAGATGACCAACATGCCAAACCCGAAAGCCTTGGCCTTGTTGCCGACGCCATTGGCGACAGCGCTGTTGAAGCGTTCGGCATCCGTGACCTTTAGAACGCCGGTGAAGTCGGTCTGATCGACCGTGAATTCCCGGTCGCCTGCCTTGACGGTCTGCAACTGCGTCGTGCAGTGCAGCGTGATGATCCCAAAGCCGTGCGCTTCGCCCTGTCGTTCCAGCCAGTCATGCCGGCTGCGCCAGTCGGACGAGTGGAAGTAGCGGTGCTTGCCCTTGACCTTCTTGCCGACGCAGGCGCGAAGTTCAAAGCCGACGATGTCTCCCGCCGTGATGGTGCGAACCTTGCGCCGATCAACGTCCAGCGGCTTGCTGGTACGCAGCAGCAGGTGATCGCCACAGTCCGCGAACAGCACCTTCTCGCCATCAGCCAAGCCAGCGGCGATCCGGTGCAGGGCGTAGCCGCGCACACTTGGCGGCTTTTGCATTGCGTAGTCCATCACTTCCCTCCTGTCTTTAGTTTCCACAGAACCTTGTGTGTCTTGCAGCCATCTTTTTCCGGTGGCTTGGTGAAGTCGAATGTCTCGACGCCCGTAGGCGAACAGATGCGAACCTGACGCAGGTCGAAAGTACGAAACAGGTTGTCGACCGGCACGGGTCGTTTGGCGAACTCGATGAACATGCGCGGCGTGCGATCCCAGTTATCAAGTTCGGCGAGGAACGCTTCGTAGCGCGTCTGCGTGCTGTAGGCGATGCCTTCCGCTGCAAGTTGAAACTGCATGGTCGACGTGCCGGGTCGGACGACCGCCCAGCCCGATGCGATGCGCTGCGGTATTCCCGGCTTCTTCATCCTGTGACCGGATGACAGCGCGCGACGGGCATCTGCAACCGGATCGCCGGACTGCTCGACCAGATAGCGGCCGAAGTTGTCATTGAAGAACTGAAGCATCGTTCCTCCTTAAACGGGCGCGTAACACGCCGTGCGGTGAATCGGGTTCCAGTAGGCCGGTCGCCATGCAGCGTCGACGATGGGATGCGACGTGTCACCCTTGAACATCCCTACCGGCACGGGTCGCAACGGTTCGCCGAACGGGCCTTCGATACCATCCAGATCATCAGGCTCGACTTGCCAGCGCGCCACGCGGCCAAACCCAGAGGCTCGGCGCTTGCCGATGAACTGAACCGGGGAGATCAGCCGCTCGATGTGATCCGCATCACCCTCGGCATACCACGTCACCGTGGGCGCAGTCAGCAGGGCGTAGCTGTTCAATACGTTGGTCAGGGACGTGTCGAACTTGCGGTGCAACTGCCCGTGCTTGTTCTTCTGGATCAGGTCAGGATCGATGCTGTGGCCGGGCCGCAGTGCGGCAATGAACGAGATACGCTCCCGACTTGCCTCCATGATGGCGGCGCTGGCGTGGTGCAGGCCGTCGGTCTGCCGAATCGGGATGGCCGCGTGTGCGGCGTCCACGTCTTGCAGGTCATCGAACAGGAGTGCCGCCAGCAGACCGTCGAGGGTCATGTAGCCGCCCCCTGTGACAACTGGGGCCAGCAGGTGCGCGGTTACTTTGATCTTGTCCATCCGCATTCCCTTCTCGGTTGCCCGGCGGTGAGGGTTGGCGGATTCTACGCCTCTATGCGGAAAGCATCGGCAAGGAATTCAACACATGATTGAGGAAGCGGCTATGGACGTGAAAAAGGCCAGAAGCCTTGTTGGTACTGGGCTTGCTGGCCTTCTTTGGCCTGCTTTGGACTGTCTGATGGTGGGCGGTACTGGGATCGAACCAGTGGCTTCCACCGTGTGAAGGTGGCACTCTACCGCTGAGTTAACCGCCCGGAAAGAGGCGCGCATTTAACCACAAAGCGCTGCCGGCGGTCAATCGCACCGGCGGCGTGGCGTAGAATTCAGGCTTTCCCCGAGCATTGAAATCTTATGACGGTTCGCACCCGCTTTGCCCCCAGTCCTACCGGTTTTCTGCACATCGGCGGCGCCCGCACGGCCTTGTTTGCCTGGGCCTATGCGCGTCGCCACGGCGGCACATTCATCCTGCGCATCGAGGATACCGATGTGGCGCGCTCGACGCCGGAGGCGGTGCAGGCGATCATCGACGGCATGAAGTGGCTGGGGCTTGCGCATGACGAGGGCCCGTTCTATCAGATGCAGCGCATGGATCGCTACAAGCAGGTGATCGCCGAGATGCTGGCTGCGGGTACGGCCTATCACTGCTATACCTCGATCGAGGAACTCGATGCCTTGCGGGCCGAGCAGGAAGCCAGGAGGGAAAAACCCCGCTACGACGGGCGCTGGCGGCCCGAGCCGGGCAAGACGCTGCCGCTGCCGCCGGCCGGGGTGCCGCCCGTGGTGCGTTTCCGCAATCCGCAGCAGGGCGTCGTGGCGTGGCAGGATCAGGTCAAGGGGCACATCGAGATTGCCAACAGCGAACTCGATGATTTCATCATTGCCCGGGCCGACGGTACGCCGACCTACAACTTCTGCGTCGTGGTCGATGACTGGGACATGGCGATTAGCCATGTGCTGCGCGGCGACGACCACGTGAACAACACGCCGCGTCAGATCAACCTGCTGCAGGCGCTCAAGGCACCGGTGCCCCTGTACGCGCATTTGTCGATGATTCTGGGCGATGACGGGCAGAAGTTGTCTAAGCGCCACGGTGCGGTGTCGGTCATGCAGTACGAGGAGGAGGGCTATCTGCCGGAGGCGGTGTTGAACTACCTGGCACGGCTCGGCTGGTCCCATGGCGACGAAGAAGTCTTCAGCATGGAGCAATTCGTGCAGTGGTTCGATCTCGATCACATCACGGCTTCTGCCGCGCAGTTCAACACCGAGAAGCTGAACTGGCTCAACGCCCATTACCTCAAACTGGCCGATCCGCAGCGACTCGCCGCCGAGGCGACGCGCCGCCTGGCGCGGCAGGGCGTGGCTGTCGCCGGCGGCCCCGACGTGGCGAGCGTCGCCGCCCTGTACCGGGATCGCGTTGGCAACCTGAATGAGCTGGCCGATGCCGTGCATCCATTCTTTGTCGCACCGAAACCGACCGCAGAGCTGCGCGCCCAGCATTTCACCGAGGCCGCGCTCAAGGGCTTGAGTGCCCTGCGCGAGCGATTGTCAGCCTGCGCCTGGCAGGCGGCGGAACTGGGGCCGGCGGTCAAGCAGACGGCGGCCGAATCGGGCCTGAAAATGCCGCAACTGGCGATTCCCTTGCGCGTGGCCCTGCTCGGGCTGCCGCAGTCGCCCTCGATAGACGCGGTGCTGGAGGTCATGGGGCGCGAGCGCGTGCTGGCGCGCCTGGCTGCGGTGCTGCCTGCCTGAAGCGGATTGACAGTCATCCCGCCTCGGGGAAGAGTGGCGTTCATGCGACCCATTCTGCTTTCCCTGGTCCCGGTTTTCTTTCTGACCGCCTGCGCCACGTCGCCCGAGGGTCGCACTCAGTTGGTGGCGCCGGCGCCTTTGCAGGGCCTCAGCGCTGTCTACTCGGAATTCGACATGTATCTGCAGTTGGTGACAGCGGCGGATGCGTCTTCATGCCACGAATTGGAATGCGCTGCGGACCGGGCGTTTGACCTGCGAATTCTTGCGCTCGGGCGGCGCCTGGCCGACGTCGCCTATCGCCAGTACCCTGCATTGCACTTGCGCTTCCCGCGCTTCGAATTCATTGTTGCCGACAAGGCGGACGCGGGATCGGCCTCCAGCGCGGCAGGAACGGTGGTGATTTATCGCGGTGTGCGCCGACTGGATCTCGATGATGCGGCGCTGGCCTTTGTTCTGGCGCGCGAAATGAGCCATGTGATTGGCGGCCATCACGATGAGAACGTGACCACCAGCATTCTGGTGGCGGTGGTTGCGCAGATCCTGTTTCCGGTGCTGAATGTTGGAGCCCTCTTTTCAAGCGGCGCGGCGACCAGTGCCGCGGCGACGACTGCCGCCAGTTCAACCGCGACGGCGACCGCGGTCGCTTCAGCGGCATCCTTTGCCGGTTCGCGCGCGCTGCGCGCCAGCGATCGTCCGCAGCAGGTGCGCGAGGCCGAGGCGATGGCCATGAAATTGTTGGTGGCCGCCGGCTGGGACGGCCGCGAGGTGAGCGATCAGTTGGAAGCCTTGCGCCCCGCGCTGCCTGAAGAACCGGGCTGGACAGAGGAATTGCGTGAATCGGCGCGGCACATCGCCGGCCTCATGCAGGGGCCGGTGTTTCCGGAAACGCCGGGGGCTGCGGGGGTCTTGAGTCAGTCCGCGCCGAAGGGGCCGGCGGATCTGCCGCCACCCATCATCAGCAAGCCGTTCTAGGAGTCAGGTGCCGCGGCGCAGGGCGCGCAGGTGGAAGCGGGCGGGATCGACCGCCCGCGCCAGTTCGCGCTCGATCGGCAGCGGTTCGTCGTCCAGTTGGCTGGCGAGCAGTTCCGCGGCCAGCGGCGCCCAGACCAGGCCGCGGGCCGAAAGACCGAGCATGGCATGCAGGCCGGCCCGGCGCGGCACACTATCCAGCGTTGCCGCACTCACGGCGACTGCATCGGTGTCGGGCAGGGTACCGATCAGCGGCAGCCGGTCAGGGGCGGCGGTACGCAGGCCGACACGGCCGTCGAGCAAGGTGGCATCGATGCCCCGTGCGGCGCCCGGCAAGAGTTCATCCAGTCGCTGCAGATTGCCGGCATGGTCTGCTGCGCGAATCTGCAGATCGGCGTCGCCGCTGTCGAAGCTGGCGCCGACGCAGACAGTGCCGGCTTGCGGTGGCGTGATGTAACCCGAGCGACAAATCACGTGACGCAGGGGCGGCTCCACGCTTTCCGCAAATCGATCCGGCAGATAGCTGATCTGGCCGCGTATCGGCGTCAGCGGCAGTGCGTGGGGCAGCAACCGGTTGGCGGCATAGGCGTTGGCCAGGATCACGTGCGGCGCGCCGGCCAATAGCGCGCCTGCGCCATCGAACGCCTGCCAGCCGCCCGCCGTCTGCCGCAGCGAGCTGACCTCGGTGCCGAAATGCGTGTGAACGCGCTCACCGCCGGCAGCCAGCAGGGCGGCGCAGACGCTGCCCGGACTGACCCAGCCGCCGCCGGGAAACCACCAGCCGCCGTGTGCCAGTGGCCGACCGACTTGGGCCTGGGCGGCGTCCTGTTCGAGAAAGCCGGCAAAGTCGGCCGGCAGTTGAAGTTGCTGCACCGTGGCTCGCTGCAAGGCTTCGTGGGCCGCATCGCGTGCGACTTGCAGCACGCCGCATGGCGACCAGCGCACGTCGGTCAGATCGGCAAAGCGGCGCAGTGCATACAGGTAGCAGGCGCGGGACAGTCGCGCCGCCAGTGCATCGTCCTTGGCCAGATGCGGCAGCAGTATGCCGGTCGGGTTGCCCGAGGCTTCCTGGGCCGGCGCGGCATGGCGTTCGAAGAGATCGACGTGCCAGCCGCGATTGGCCAGTCGTTCGCTGATGGCGGTGCCGGCAAGCCCGGCGCCGATGACGATGGCGCGGCGCTCACGCGGTGGCTGCGCCATGAAAGAAGTCGGCGCTGGTGCGCTCTGCGTACCTGGGACGCCGCTTCGCGGGCAGGTAACGCCGTTTTCAAGGCGGCCGACCAGCATTTCGCGCTTTGCGGCAAAGCCGCGGCGGCGTTGCAACTGCCAGCCGCCATGCTCCAGTGTGCGGCGCAAGTCGCCGGCTACGCTCCAGGTCGCCAGCGTCGCATTGGGGCGGCACAGACGGGTGACCGTCGCGAGCAAAGCGGACGACCATAACCCCGGATTCTTCGACGGCGCAAAACCGTCGAGATAGACCGCATCGATGTTTGCCACCAGTTGCGGCAGCAATGCCTGGGCGTCGCCAAAGAGCAGCGTCAGCGTGAGCCTGCCATCGTCGAAATGCAGGCGGTGAAAGCCCGGCGTGAGCGGTGGCCACTGCCGCAGCAGTTCGCGGGACAGGGGCGCCAGTTCGGGATAGCGGGCCAGCAAGGCGGCCAGGTCATCGCGGCGGAAGGGATGCTTTTCGACCGAGACAAAATGCAGCCGGCCGCGCGCCTTCGATTCGCGCCAGGCTTGCCAGGTAGCGAGAAAAGTCAGGCCGAGGCCGAAGCCGGTTTCGCAGATGACGAAGCTGTCGCTGCCGATCCAGCGCGCCGGCAAATCGTTGCCGGCGAGGAACACGTGGCGGGCCTGCTCCAGCCCGCCGTGAGCCGTGTGATAGACGTCGTCGTAGGTTGTTGAATACGGCGTGCCATCGCCGGCTGCCGCCGGTTCGGCGGGAACCAGCGGAGATGACATCACCCCGGCATCACTCCGGGCGCATCTGCGGGAACAGGATGACGTCGCGGATCGAGGCCGAGTTGGTCAGCAGCATGACCAGGCGGTCGATGCCGATGCCGCAGCCGCCCGTCGGCGGCAGCCCGTATTCCAGGGCGCGTATGTAGTCGGCGTCGTAGTACATGGCTTCCTCGTCGCCGGCTTCCTTGGCCTTGGCCTGCTGCATGAAGCGCGCGGCCTGGTCTTCGGGATCGTTGAGTTCGGAAAATCCGTTGGCGATCTCGCGGCCGACGATGAACAGCTCGAAGCGCTCGGTGATTTCCGGGTTTGTGTCGCTGCTGCGCGCCAGCGGCGAGACCTCGGCCGGGTAGTCGATGATGTAGGTGGGATCCCACAGTTCGGCCTCGGTGGTTTCTTCGAACAGCGCCAGTTGCAGCGTTCCCAGTCCGGCGCGGGCCATGTGCGGCGACTTCAGGTCGACCCGCAGATCCTTGAGCTTTTGCCGCAGCCAGTCGGCATCGTTCAGTTGCTCGAAGCTGTAGCCGGGGTGGTAGTGATGAATCGCGCCGACGATGGTCAGCCGGGCGAAGGGCTTGGAAAGGTCCAGCTGGCGTCCCTGATACTCGAACACCTCGGTGCCCAGCGCTTCGCGGGCCGAGTGGCGCAACAGGCCCTCGGTGAAGTCCATCAGGCGGCGGTAGTCGGTATAGGCCTCGTAGAACTCCATCATGGTGAATTCGGGATTGTGGCGCGGGCTGAGTCCTTCGTTGCGGAAGTTGCGGTTGACCTCGAATACCTTTTCGAAGCCGCCGACCACCAGGCGCTTCAGATACAGTTCCGGCGCGATGCGCAGGAACAGTTCCATGTCCAGCGCATTGTGGTGGGTGGTGAAAGGCTTGGCGGTTGCGCCACCCGGAATGGGGTGCATCATCGGCGTTTCCACCTCGAGGAAGCCGTGATGCATCATGTAGCCGCGAATCGACTGGATCATCCGGCTGCGGGCGACGAAGGTGAAACGCGTCTGCTCGTTGGTGATCAGGTCCAGTTCGCGGCTGCGGTATTTCTGCTCGACGTCGGTAAGGCCATGGAACTTCTCGGGCAGCGGGCGCAGTGACTTGGTGAGCAGGCGGATGCCGGCGCAGTGCACGGTCAATTCGCCGGTCTTGGTCTTGAACAGCGTGCCCTCGCAACCGACGATGTCGCCCATGTCCCAGCCCTTGAACTGCTTGTGCACTTCTTCGCCGGAGACGTCGTTGCTGACAAAGATCTGGATCCGGCCGGAAACGTCCTGGATGCTGGCAAAGCTGGCCTTGCCCATGACGCGCTTCAACATGATGCGGCCGGCGACCTTGACCTCGATCGGCGCGGCTTCAAGTTCCTCCCGCGTCCTGGCGCTGTAGAGTTCGTCGAGCCGGCCGGCGAAGTTTTCGCGCGAGAAATCGTTGGGGAAGGCTTTGCCGGTGGCGCGCCATTGCGCGAGCTTTTCGCGGCGCTCGGCAATCAGGCGGTTTTCGTCGGCAGGTAGCTGTGGCTGGTCGCTCATGATGGTGGTCCGGTAGCGGAAATGTTGGATTGGATGCGGGATTAAACGCCCTGCTTCAGGCTGGCTTCGATGAACTGGTCGAGGTCGCCGTCGAGTACCTTCTGCGTCGCGGAGATTTCGACGTTGGTACGCAGATCCTTGATGCGGGAATTGTCCAGCACGTAGCTGCGAATCTGGTGGCCCCAGCCGACGTCGGTCTTGCCGGCCTCGAGCTTGTCGGCCTCGGCCTGGCGCTTGCGCAGTTCGAGTTCATAGAGGCGCGACTTCAGCATGGTCATCGCCTCGGCGCGGTTCCTGTGCTGCGAGCGGTCGCTCTGGCACTGCACGACGATGCCGGTGGGGATATGGGTGATGCGGATCGCCGAGTCGGTCTTGTTGATGTGCTGGCCGCCGGCGCCGGAGGCGCGGAAGGTATCGGTGCGCAGGTCGGCGGGGTTGATCTCGATCTCGATCGAATCGTCGATCTCGGGATACACGTAAAGGCTGGCGAAGCTGGTGTGGCGGCCGCCCGAGGAATCGAACGGCGACTTTCGCACCAGCCGGTGCACGCCGGTCTCCGTGCGCAGGAAGCCGTAGGCATAGTCGCCCTCGACCTTGATCGAGGCACTGCGAATGCCGGCCGTGTCGCCGTCGGTCTGTTCGAGCAGTTCGGTCTTGAAGCCCTTGCGCTCGCAGTATTTCAAATACTGGCGCAGCAGCATCGAGGCCCAGTCGCAGGCTTCAGTGCCGCCGGCGCCGGCCTGGATGTCGATGAAGCAGTTGTTGGGATCGGCCGGATTGTTGAACATGCGGCGGAATTCGAGGTCGGCGACCAGACTTTCGGTCGCGGCGAGGTCGCTTTCGACTGCCGCCAGGGTGTCCTCGTCATTTTCTTCCCTGGCCAGTTCGAACAGATCGCGGGCGTCTGCAAGCCGCGAACTGACTCCTGAAAGCGTGCCGACTACGGCCTCCAGAGCCTTCTTCTCGCGCCCCAGCGTCTGTGCGCGTTCGGCGTCGTCCCAGAGTTTCGGGTCTTCGAGGACCTGGTTCAGTTCGGTGAGTTTTTCAGCTTTCCCGTCGTAGTCAAAGATACCTCCGCAGCTGCTCGCCACGACCGGTAAGGTCGGCGATATGGTTGGCAACGGCGTTGATGCGTTCGGCTTCCATGACTGTTCCTGCGCGGGACGAGAACCATGAATTATACGCGCTGCGCACTGCGACTCGAGCGCCGCCTGCCATGCAAAAGGCGGCTGCGGCCCGATGTGATAGCCTCGGCATTTCCCATTTAAAGACCAGTGCGATGTCAGAGATGATCTTCTACGAGCGGGTCGTGCCGCTCAACGACAAGACCCACGCCAATTTGAAGGTGCGCCCTGCAACGAGTTTCGCGTATGCAGCGAAGACCAACTCGGTGCCGCTGCTGGCCAGCGAGTTTTTCGAGGCCGCGCGTGAATATCCCATCGTGTTCGCCAGTGGCGAGGCCGGTCCTGTAGCGGCGGCCTTGCTCGGCTTGCGTGAAAGTGAAAATCTTTACGTGGACACGGAGGGCAAATGGGATGCCCGCTACATACCGGCTTTTGTGCGACGCTACCCCTTTGTCCCCGGAACTGGCGCGCAGGGTGAACTGCTGGTGTGCATCGACGAGTCCTCGCAATGCTTCGACACCAGGAAGGGCGACCCCCTGTTTGTCGCGGGCAAGCCGAGCGCGCGACTGGAGCATGCGATGAAGTTCCTGACGGAGTTTCATCAGGCGGCGACTTCGACCGAACTGCTGGGGCGTCGCCTGCAGGAGTTGGGCCTGTTGCGGCAGGCAGACTCGTTGGCGCAGTTGAATGACGGCACGCAGTTTCGTCTCCGCGGCCTGAATGTTGTGGATGAGGCCAAGTTGCGCGAATTGGACCGTGACACGGTTCATGAACTGTTCGCCAACGGCACCCTGGCCGTGATCTATGCCCATCTCATGTCGTTGGGCAACCTGGGAGCGCTGGTGGATCGCATGAATCGGCGCGGCGTTGCCGGCAAGGCCGCTGGCAAGCCCTGAGTCGCCGCCGACCGCGCCGGATCGCCCGTCTGGCGCGGAGCTGATACCGGGCGGGAAATTTCCGCTATCATTGGAATTTCCCGCACCCGCATTTCCATGGCCAAATACGTTTTCGTTACGGGCGGTGTCGTGTCCAGTCTGGGCAAGGGGATTGCCGCCGCCAGTCTGGGCGCGATCCTGGAATCCCGCGGCATCAAGGTTACCCACCTCAAGCTTGACCCCTACATCAACGTTGATCCCGGCACCATGTCGCCGTTTCAGCACGGCGAGGTGTTCGTCACCGAGGACGGCGCCGAGACCGATCTTGATCTTGGCCACTACGAGCGCTTTACCAGCGCCAAGATGGGCAAGCGCAACAACTTCACTACCGGCCAGATCTACGAGTCGGTGATCAAGAAGGAGCGGCGCGGCGAATATCTGGGCAAGACCGTTCAGGTCATTCCGCATATCACCGACGAGATCAAGATTTTCATCAAGCGCGGAGCCGAAGGCGCTGATGTCGCGATCATCGAGGTGGGCGGGACCGTCGGCGATATCGAGTCGCTGCCATTCCTCGAAGCCATCCGCCAGATGGGCATCCAGGAAGGCCGCAACAACGCCTGCTACATCCACCTGACGCTGGTGCCCTGGATCCCTACCGCCGGGGAACTCAAGACCAAGCCGACCCAGCACTCGGTCAAGGAACTGCGCGAAATCGGCATCCAGCCCGATATCCTTTTGTGCCGCGCGGACCGCGAGATTCCGCTCGAGGAAAAGCGCAAGATTGCCTTGTTCACCAATGTCCAGATCGAGGCGGTCATTTCCGCGCTCGATGCAGACAGCATCTACAAGATTCCGTCCATGCTGCATGACCAGATGCTGGACGAGATCGTCTGCCACAAGCTGGGCATTCTCGCCCACGCCGCCGACCTGTCGGTGTGGAAGAAGCTGGTCGACGCGCTGGAGCATCCGCAGCACGAGGTCAACATCGCCTTTGTCGGCAAGTACGTCGATCTCACCGAATCCTACAAATCCCTGACCGAGTCGCTGGTGCATGCCGGCATTCACTGTCGCAGCAAGGTGAACATCCAGTACATCGATTCCGAAGACATTGAAAAGCATGGTCCCGGCGCACTGACGGCGATGGACGCGATTCTGGTTCCCGGCGGCTTCGGCAAGCGTGGCACCGAGGGCAAGATTGCCGCGATTCGTTATGCGCGGGAAAACAAGGTGCCTTATCTCGGCATCTGTCTTGGCATGCAACTGGCCGTGATCGAGTACGCACGGGACGTGGCGGGGCTGGCCGGTGCGCACAGCACCGAGTTCGACAGCGAAACGCCGCATCCGGTAATTGCGCTGATTACCGAATGGCTGGATCGGGAAGGCAGGATCGAGACGCGCGACGCGAATTCCGACCTGGGCGGCACCATGCGTCTGGGGGGGCAAAAATGCAGGCTGGCCGACGGCTCGCTGGCGCGCAGGGTGTATGGCAGCGAGGTGATTACCGAGCGCCACCGTCATCGCTACGAAGTCAATAACGCCTATCTGCCGCGCCTTGAGCAGGCCGGATTGCGCGTGTCCGGCACCTCGGCCGAGGGCAAGGTGCTGTGCGAAATGGTCGAGCTGGCGGAAAGTGAGCATCCGTGGTTCGTCGGTTGCCAGTTCCACCCTGAATTCACCTCGAATCCGCGCAACGGCCACCCGCTGTTCATCGCCTATGTCAAGGCTGCGCTGGAGAACCGGAAGGCGCAGCAATGAAGCTGTGCGGTTTCGAGATCGGGCTCGATCAGCCGCTATTCCTGATCGCCGGGCCCTGTGTCATCGAATCGCGCGACATGGCATTCGATACCGCCGGGCAACTGCGTGACATCTGCCGCAAGCTGGGTTTGAATTTCATCTACAAGTCGTCCTACGACAAGGCCAATCGCAGCTCCGGCAAGTCGTTTCGCGGGCTCGGCATGGAGCGGGGGCTGGACATCCTGGCCGACGTGAAAAAGCAACTCGGCGTCCCGCTGCTGACCGATGTGCATGCGGAACATGAAGTCGCTGCCGTCGCTGCCGTCGTCGACGTGCTGCAGACCCCTGCCTTTCTGTGTCGCCAGACGGATTTCATCCAGGCCTGCGCCGCGTCGGGCAAGCCGGTGAATATCAAGAAGGGCCAGTTCATGGCGCCGGGCGACATGAAGCAGGTGGTGCTGAAGGCGAAAGAGGCCAACGCTGGCGCGGACAGCATCATGGTCTGCGAGCGCGGCGCTTCGTTCGGCTACAACAATCTGGTGTCCGACATGCGCAGCCTGGCGATCATGCGCGAAACGGGTTGCCCGGTAGTGTTCGATGCCACGCATTCGGTGCAGTTGCCGGGCGGGCAGGGCGACCGCAGCGGCGGTCAGCGTGAATTCGTGCCGCTGCTGGCGCGGGCGGCAGTGGCCGTCGGTGTCTCCGGCCTGTTCATGGAAACGCATCCCGATCCCGCCAAGGCGCTGTCGGATGGTCCCAACGCCTGGCCGCTCTCGGGAATGGGCGCGCTGCTCGAACAGCTCATTGAACTGGACGCGCTGGTCAAGCGGCGCGGCATGACGGCATGAGCAAGCCTGCGTACCTGGTGGTGGACGCACGCTCCAGCGATCCGGAGCGGATGGCCGAATATCGCGGTCTGGCGCAAATCGCCGTCGACAAGTTCGGCGGCCGTTATCTGGTTCGCGGATCGCCCTACACTACGCTTGAAGGCAGCTGGCAGCCGCAACGCCTGGTTGTCGTCGAGTTTCCGAGCATGGACGCCGCCAGAATGTTTTACGATTCTCCGGAATACGTTGCGGCACGCACTGCGCGCGCCGGCGTGTCGGATTTCGACATGCTGCTGGTAGAGGGTTACTGAATTAACTGATGAGGAAACAGCCATGAGTGCAATCGTTGATGTCGTTGCCCGCGAGATTCTTGACTCACGCGGTAATCCCACCGTCGAAGCCGACGTCCTGCTCGAGTCGGGTGTCATGGGCCGTGCCGCGGTGCCGTCCGGCGCCTCCACCGGCTCGCGCGAAGCCATCGAACTGCGCGATGGCGATGCCGATCGCTATCTGGGCAAGGGCGTGGTGCAGGCCGTGGAAAACGTCAATACCGAGATTTCCGAAGCCGTCATCGGGCTTGACGCCGAGGAACAATCCTTCATCGACAGTGTCCTGATCGATCTGGACGGTACCGAGAACAAGTCGCGTCTGGGCGCCAACGCCATTCTCGCCGTGTCGATGGCGGTGGCCAAGGCTGCCGCCGAAGAAGCCGGCCTGCCGCTGTACCGCTATTTCGGCGGCTCCGGCCCGATGCAGATGCCGGTACCGATGATGAACGTCATCAACGGTGGCGCCCATGCCAACAACAATCTCGACATCCAGGAATTCATGATCCTGCCGGTGGGCGCCAGCAGCTTCCGCGAGGCCTTGCGCTGTGGCGCCGAAGTATTTCATCACCTCAAGAAGCTGGTCGACAAGAGGGGCTACCCGACCACGGTCGGCGATGAAGGCGGCTTCGCGCCCAATGTCTCGGGCAATGACGAAGCCATCGAACTGATCCTCAAGGCGATCGAGTCTGCCGGTTACACGCCGGGCCAGGACGTGGTGCTGGGGCTGGATTGCGCGGCTTCCGAGTTTTATCGCGATGGCCGCTACGTGCTTGCCTCGGAGAAGCTGGAACTGACCTCGGAGGCCCTCACCGACTATCTGGCGACGCTGGCGGACCGCTACCCGATCATCAGCATCGAGGACGGCATGGCGGAGGGCGACTGGCCCGGCTGGAAGCTATTGACGGATCGACTGGGCAAGAAGGTGCAGATCGTCGGCGACGACATTTTCGTCACCAATCCAAAGATCCTCAAGCAGGGCATTCAGCAGGGCATCGCCAATTCGATCCTGGTCAAGATCAACCAGATCGGCACCCTGACCGAAACCTTCGCCGCCGTTGAAATGGCCAAGCGCGCCGGCTACACGGCAGTGATCTCGCATCGCTCGGGTGAAACCGAGGATTCGACCATTGCCGACATTGCGGTCGGTCTAAACGCCTTGCAGATCAAGACCGGCTCGCTGTCGCGCTCGGATCGCATCGCCAAGTACAACCAGTTGCTGCGTATCGAGGAGGACCTCGGCGATAGCGCGACCTACCCGGGTCTCGATGCCTTCTACAACATCAGGAAGTAGGCCCTTGGCGCTGCAATGAATTGGTCGACGCTGGTGCTGGTCGTCCTTATCGCCCTGCTGCAGTATCCATTGTGGCTGGGCAAGGGCGGTTGGCTCCGCGTCTGGGATTACGATCGCCAGTTGCAGGCGCAGCGTGAGGTCAATCAGAAGCTGGAGCAGCGCAATGCCGGTCTGGATGCCGAAGTGCGCGACCTCAAGTCCGGCTACGAGGCCATCGAAGAGCGTGCCCGCTTTGACCTGGGCATGATCAAGGACGGCGAGATTTTCGTTCAGGTGCCGCAGAAGACCCCGCTTGCGCCTTCACCGGCGATAAAGCCTGCAACGCCGCGCTGAATCCGCTGAAAACCTTTTTGCCACAGAGGACACAGAGATCACAGAGGAAAAGCAGGTAGCTCGCGGGCTGTTTCCGGCTTTCTCTGTGATCTCTGTGTCCTCTGTGGCTTGAATCAAGGGTTTTGAATCAGCCTTCCTGCTTGAGCTCGGTCCGGTAGCGGAGGGCGTTCGCCACGTAGCCCTGCGCGGCGTCATGCAGACGCGCGACTTCGTCGTCGGTCAACTGGCGTACGACCTTGCCCGGCGACCCCATCACCAGTGAGCGCTCGGGGATCACCTTGCCTTCGGGGATCAGCGAGTTGGCGCCGATGATGCAGTGGCGACCAATGACCGCGTTGTTGAGGATCACCGTCTTGATGCCGATCAGTGACTCATCGCCGATGGTGCAGCCGTGCAGCATCACCAGGTGGCCGACGGTGACATTGGCACCGAGGGTGAGTGGCACGCCTTCATCCACGTGCAGCACGGAACCGTCCTGGATGTTGCTGTTGGCGCCGATCGTGATCGTGTCGTTGTCGCCGCGCAGCACGGCATTCCACCAGATGCTGGCATTGTCGCCGAGCCGCACGTAGCCGATCACGGTCGCATTCGGCGCAATCCAGACGTCGCGCCCGAGGCTGGGCTTGCGGTCGCCGAGACTGTAGATCGTCATGAAAACTCCTGCTTGTTCTGAACTATGGCGCGGGTTCAGTGTTCCCGCTTCTTCCACGCCGGCTTCGCGCCATCAGGTTTCTTCCAGTCCGGCTTCTTGCCGTCGCGGGCAGGCGTGGCGCGGCGCGGCGGGCGGGTATCGACGAACTCGCCCGGCTCCATGACGCGCGTCTTCAGCGCGAACTGGCGCACGCGGATGCGGCGCAGGATGTCCATGAGGTCGTCCGACAGATTCGCCGGCAGTTCCACCGAGCTGTAATCGTCGAACAGATTGATCTGGCCGATGTCCTTGCCGGCGATGCCCGCTTCGTTGGCGATGGCGCCGACGATTTCCTTGGGCAGCACGCCCTGGTTGCGGCCGATCTCGATGCGATAGCGTTGCATCGTGGCGCCGTCGGCGAAGCTGCGTTGCTTGACCGGAGTGTCGCTGCGGCCTTCCTTCGCCGGGCGCTCGCGGCGCGCTTCGGCAGCGGGGTAGTCTTCGGCGGACTTGGCACTGGCCTTGGCGGGCTTGCGTTCGGTATCGCGGGCGAAAGTCGGCGCTGGTGACGCGGCGGCCGGAGCTGAGGCAGCTTCGCGCGGCACGTGGTCGCTGCTGGCGCCGGCCATCTGCAGGGGGCGCTCACGCGTTGCCAGCCAGGCCAGCGCTGCCGCAATTTCACGCGCCGCTATATCTTGCTCGCCCTCGATGCGGCGCACCACGTCGAAGAAGAAATCCAGCTTCTCGGTTTTGATGATATCGACGATCTGCTGGGTGAACTGCGCCACGCGGCGATTGGCCACTTCGCCCGGCGTCGGCATAGTCAGCGCCGTGATCTTCTGTCGGGTGGCGCGTTCGATGAGCTTGAGCATGTACATCTCGCGCGGCGCCAGGAACAGGATGGCGCGGCCGGTACGCCCGGCGCGGCCGGTGCGGCCGATGCGGTGCACATAGGCCTCGGTGTCATAGGGCACGTCGTAGTTGATGACGTGGCTGACGCGGGCGACGTCGAGGCCGCGCGCGGCGACGTCGGTGGCGACCACGATGTCGATGGTGCCGGCCTTGAGGCGCTCGATCACCTGCTCGCGCAGGCCCTGCGTCAGGTCGCCGTTGAGCGCGGCGACGGAATAGCCGCGTGCCTCGAGTTTGTCGGCGAGTTCGACGGTGGCGGTCTTGGTGCGGACGAAAATCAGGGCGGCATCGAAGTCGTCCTCCACTTCGAGGATGCGCGTCAGCGCCTCGAGTTTCTGACCGCCGTGCGTCTGGCAGTACGACTGGCTGGTGGTCACCACGGTGGAAGTGGCCGAACGAATCTTGATTTCACGTGGATCGCGCAGGTGCTGATGGGCGACGCGGCGGATCACGTCCGGCATGGTGGCTGAGAACAGTGCCGTCTGGCGCTCTGCCGGCGTGTGTTCGAGGATCCACTTGACGTCGTCGATGAAGCCCATGCGCAGCATCTCGTCGGCCTCGTCCAGCACCAGCATCGACAGGTTGTTGAGCACCAGGCTCTTGCGTTCCAGGTGGTCCATGACACGGCCGGGGGTGCCGACGATGACATGGGTGCCGCGCGACAGCGCGCGCAACTGGACCACCATACTTTGCCCGCCATAGATCGGCAGGACATGGAAGCCGGGCAGGTGCTTGGCGTATTTCTGCAGCGCCTCGGCGACCTGGATCGCCAGTTCGCGGGTCGGCGTCAGGATCAGCGCCTGCGGCACGGCGCGCTTGAGGTCGATCTTCTGCAGCAGCGGCAGGGCGAAGGCCGCCGTCTTGCCGGTCCCCGTCTGGGCCTCGCCGAGCAGGTCGTGGCCGGCCAGCAGTACCGGAATGCAGGCCGCCTGGATCGGGGAGGGGGTTTCGTAGCCGACATCGGCGAGGGCCGCCAGCAATGGCTTGGCGAGCCCGAGGGTATCAAACCCGGCGGCAATAGTTTCTGGGGAGGTGGTCATGGCGTGCCTGCGCTGGGCAGAGAATTTCGAGGAAAAGGCGGGCCCGGTGTGCTGGATCGGGCCGGAGAACCGCGCATTATCCCAGAATTCGAGGCAAATTGCCCGAATTTCTTCGTACTCAGAGCCTTAGCAGCGCGATCTTCAACGGCGGCTGGCCGTCGGAACTCGGAAAATCGGCTTCCGGCATGATCCATTCCATTTCACGAATCGGTCGGCCTGCCTTGGCGGCGCTGCGCTGCAATTGATCGAGCCAGACGTCACGCTGCACATCCGCAACGTTGTTGGTGCAGATCAGCGTGCCGCCTTCGCTGGCGCACAGCAGGGCCGGTTTGAACACCGAGGCGTAGTCGTTCACCAGATCAACCACGCCAAAGGCACTTTTGGCGTAGCGCGGCGGATCGAGGAACACCAGGTCGAAGGTTTGCGCGTCCAGTTTGGGGAAGGGCGGCATGCGCTTGCCGCGCACCCGCTCGGGCTGGCCGATGCCCGCGTACTGGCGCATGGCGGCGAAGGCGTCGCACTTGACGAAGCGTGGGCGTACTGGCAGATCGTTGAGACGGACATTTTCCTTGCCGACCAGGATGCTGGAGTCGGCGAAATCGACATTGACGACGAAGCGCGCGCCCGCCTTGGCGGCGGCAATGCCGACACCGCAGGTATAGGCAAACAGATTGAGCAGCGACTTGCCCGGCGCCTCCTGCATCACCCGGCGCCGCGCCGCGCGCAGATCAAGAAACAGCCACGGGTCCTGCCCGGTGTGGCGGCCCTGGATGCGGTAGGTGACGCCCATCTCATGCACCTCGCGCGTCGCCATCGCAGCGGCCAGCTGATCGCCCAGCAGCGGATTTCCGATGCGCGAATTGGCGTGGCTGCGATCGTTGTAGACCAGCGCCAGGCCGGGCAACCTGGCGGCGTAAAAGGCCTCCAGCGCGGTCAGGGTTTCCGCGGTCAGCGGACTGTGAAAAGACTGCACCAGCAGCAGATCGCCATAACGGTCTATGGTGAGGCCGGAGTGGCCCTCGACACTGCCGTGGAACAAGCGGTAGCAATCGGTCTGCTCGGCGTGCAGGCGCGGCAGGAGTTCGGCGCGTGCATCGAGGGCGACGGCAAGCAGGGGCAGAAGGGCATCGGACATGGTGGTTTCCCGGCAAAGGCTGGGTGATCGCCGCAAGGCGGCAATCACGGAAAGGGCGACATCTTACGCGCAAGCGCGCTTTCCGTCGCCATGCCGTCGACGCCGGCCTGCCGCATGATCATCTGCCGCTCACGCCCGAAGGAGCGGCTTCACCGCAACTTACAAAGCATGCTAGAGTCGCGTCGGCGCTCAAACAAGCAGTTGCTTGGTAACGTCCGAGCGACACAATCCATCCATGCAATCGAGGAGACCGGGGTGCCGGAAACCGCCGCCAGCCCGATATTGGAAATCGACAGCGTGACGCTGGCCTTCGGCGGCGTCACGGCCTTGAATGGCGTCAGCTTCGAAGTCGCGCCCGGTTCGATCACCTCGGTCATCGGCCCCAACGGCGCCGGCAAGACATCGCTGTTCAATACCATCTCCGGCTTCTACCGGCCGGGCGCCGGACACATCCGTTTTCGCGGCGACGACATCACCCGGCTGGCCGCGCCGAAGCGGGCCAGGCTGGGGCTTGCGCGCAGCTTCCAGAACATCGCCCTGTTCCGCGGCATGACCGTGCTCGACAACATCAAGCTCGGCCGCCACTGCCATCTCCACAGCGGCGTGCTCGACGCGCTGTTCTACTACGGCCGCGCCCGGCGCGAGGAAATCCGGCTGCGCACCGACATCGAGGAGCATGTCATCGACTTCCTCGAAATCGACCACATCCGCCACGCACCGGTGGCGGCGCTGTCCTATGGCTTGCAGAAGCGGGTGGAAATGGCCCGCGCGCTGGCCATGCAGCCGCAAGTGCTGATGCTGGACGAGCCGGTGGCGGGCATGAACCGCGAGGAAACCGAGGACATGGCGCGCTTCATTCTCGACGTGCGCCAGGAATGGGGCGTCACCATCCTGATGGTCGAACACGACATGGGCATGGTGATGGACATTTCCGACCACGTCGTGGTGCTGAATTTCGGCGAGGTGATCGCCGACGGCGCGCCGGCCGATGTCCAGGCCAACCCCGAGGTGATCCGCGCCTACCTCGGTTCCGGCAACGTAGATGAACTGCGGCGCCGGCTGCATGACGAGCGGATGGCGGCAGGATGAATTTCGACTGGCTGATGCTGTTCGAAGTCAGTCTTGCCGGCCTCGGCAGCGGCGGCTTGTATGCCCTCGCCGGACTCGCTTTCGTGCTGATCTACAAGGCGACCAAGGTGGTAAATCTGGCGATCGGCGAAATGCTGATGATGGGCGCCTATTTCTTCTTCGCCACGGCCTCCAGCATGGGTTGGCCGATCTGGCTGGGAATCGTCGCCGCGGTGATCGGCAGCGGCATCCTCGGCGCCGTCATCGAACGCCTGCTGATCCGGCCGATGCTGGGCGAGGCGCCGATCGCGGTGTTCATGATCACGGTCGGACTCTCTTCGATCCTGGTCGGCGCGGTCGAACTGATCTGGGGCGCCGATCAGTTGCGGCTGCCGGATTTCATGCCGTCCGATACTGTGCTGATCGGCGAGGCGATGGTGTCGCCGAAAATCTTCTACGGCTTTCTCGCCGCCACGGCGCTGATCACCGGCGTGCTGCTGGTGTTCCGTTTCTGGCGCGGCGGCGTGGCCCTGCGCGCGACCGCCTGCGACCAGGCCGCCGCCTACTCGATGGGCATCGATGTGCCGCGCGTGTTTTCGCTGACCTGGGTGGTGGCGTCAATGGTCGCGGCCGTGGCCGGTGTCCTCGTCGGCAGCATTTCCAGCCTGTCGCCGACCATGGGCGTGTTCGGCCTTTCGGTACTGGTGGTGGTCATCGTCGGCGGCCTCGACAGCGTGCCGGGTGCGCTGGTCGGCGGCCTGCTGGTGGGACTGGTCGAGTCCTGGACCGGCACCTACCTGGGTGGCGAATACAAGCTGCTGGCGACCATTTCACTGCTGGTGCTGATCCTGATGCTGCGCCCCTACGGCCTGTTCGGCACCCACGAGATCGAGAGACTCTGATGCGCATCGGTTCCGCCAAGCAGACTTACGCCGACGACGAAGCGCTGTTCGACAGCCGCACGCAACTGGCATGGATGGGCGTGCTGGCAATCGGGCTGCTGGCATTCCCCTTTGTCGCCAGCCAGTATTGGCTGTACCTAGCTTGCCTGGTCGCCATCAACGTTGCCAGCGCCACCGGACTCAACATCCTCACCGGCTACACGGGCCAGGTCAGCCTCGGCCAGGCCGCCTTCATGGGGGTCGGCGCCTACGCTGTGGCGGTGCTGGAAAAGCAACTCGGCACGCCGGTCCTGCTCAACCTGCTCGGCGCCGGTGGCGCGGCGATGCTGGTCGGCCTGGTGGTCGGCATTCCCTCGCTGCGGGTCAAGGGCCTGTACCTGGCCATCGCCACCATTGCCGCCTCCTTCATCCTGCATTTCGTCTTTGCCAACTGGACCCGGGTCACCGGCGGCACGGCTGGCCTCAGCCTGCCGCCGGCAACAATCTTCGGCGTCGCACTGGACACCGAGTTCCGCCTCTACTGGCTGATCATGCCGATCACCGTGCTGATGCTGGCCGGCGCCGCCAACCTGTTCCGCACCCGCATCGGGCGCGCCTTCGTCGCCATCCGCGACCGCGACATCTCGGCCGAGGTGCTGGGCATTCCGCTGCTGCGCTACAAGCTGCTGTCGTTCGGCCTGTCTTCCTTCTACGCCGGCGTCGCGGGCGGGCTGTGGGCCTACTTTTTCCGCTCGGTGACGCCGGAAAGCTTTCCGCTGCTGATGTCGATTTTCTTTCTCGCCACCATCATCGTCGGCGGCATGGGCAGCATCCTCGGCGGTATTCTTGGCGCCGTGTTCATGACCCTAGTGCCTGAGGTACTTAAGCTGATGGTCGGCTGGCTGCCCAATGCGAACGAGGCCATGGTCTTTCTGGCACCGGTGCGCACCATAGTGTTTGGCGTGCTGATCGTCGGCTTTCTGATTTTCGAGCCGCACGGACTGGCGGAAATCTGGCGGCGCATCCAGCGCTTTTTTCACCTGTGGCCGTTTCGGACATAGGAATTTTCAAGGAGGAAACAAGATGAAACTATCGAAATGGCTCACCGCACTGCTGGCCACCGCGGGCATCGCGTTGGCTCCCGCTGTACAAGCGCAGGAGGAGATCGTGATCGGCGGCTCGATCCCGATGACCGGGGTATTTGCCTTTGCCGGCATCGGCATCAACGCCGGCCTGCAGGACTATTTCAAGATCGTCAATGATGCTGGCGGCATCAAGGGGCGCAAGATCAGGTATGTGTTCGAGGACACCGGCTACAAGCCCGACGTTTCGGTGGCCGCCTTCAAGAAGCTGACCGGCAGCAACAAGATCAGTCTCTACTACGGTGATTCCACCGCCTTCAGCCGCACCATCAACCCGGAACTGGACCGCCTCGGCAGCATCATGATGGCCGGTGCGTCGTTCGCCACCGAGATCAACGATCCGAAGAAATTTCCGACCCAGTTCATGGCCGGCCCGGACTATTCGGAACAGATCGGCATCCTGCTGCGCCACATCGCCAAGGAGAAACCCAAGGCCAAGGTCGCCATCGTTTATTCCGACAGCGAGTTCGGCCGCGATCCGGTCAATGAATTCCGCGAAATGTCGAAGAAGCTCGGCCTCACCGTTGCGGTCGAGATCCAGACCGCGCCGGGCAGCGTGGATGTCTCCACGGAAGTGATCAAGCTGCGCCGCGCCGATCCCGACTACACCATCTTCCACGGCTATGTCCTGGCACCGATTCCCGAGTTCGTCACGCAGATGAAGAAGGCCGGGTCGAAGAGCCACTTCATGGGCACTTTCTGGACCATGGACAGCTCGACGGTGATGAAGATGGGCGAGGCCGGCGACGGCTTCATGGGCGTGATGCCGTATCGCTATTACTACGACACCTCGGCCAAGGCGCCGATGCTCGACAAGATCCGCCAGCTGCATCCCGAGTACCAGAACACGCCTTACCTGCAGGGCTTCCTCACGGCCATGCTGTTCGTCGAATCGGCCAAGCGCACGCTGGAGGCCGGCAAGCCGCTGGACGCCAAGAACCTCAAGGCGGCGCTGAATTCGATCAAGAACTTCGACACCGGTGGCCTGATCGGCGTGCCGATCACGATCAAGGGCAACTCGGTGCCGGTCGGCCGCATTTACCGCGCCGACATGAAGACGCAGAAGATGGTGCCGGCTTCCGACTGGATCGCCGTCGAATAATGAGGACCATTCCCCCGGCCCCTTGCCCGAGGCAAGGGGTGACGATGGTTCAGTCGCTGCGCGACTTCCATGTCACTGGCCTCACGCTTCCTTCGGGCGGCCGGGCGGAAGCGTGATGATGGACGCGGGCGCGGTCCTCGAAATCAACAACATCGAGGTCATCTACAACAAGGCCGTGCAGGTGCTGCGCGGCCTGTCGTTGTCGGTGCCGCAGGGGCAGATCGTCGCCCTGCTCGGCAGCAACGGCGCGGGCAAGACGACCACGCTGAGGGCCGTCTCCAACCTGCTCGCGCTCGAGGATGGCGAAATGACCCAGGGCAGCGTGACCTTTGCCGGTCGCGCCACCCGGCACATGCGCCCGCACCAACTGGTGCGTGCCGGACTCTTTCACGTGATGGAAGGCCGGCACGTGTTCGAGGACCTGACCGTCGAGGAAAACCTGATTGCCGCGACTTATGCGCTGACCGGTCGCCGTGCCGCCAGCGCCGACTTTGACCTGGTCTATGAATATTTCCCGCGCCTGTTCGAACGCCGGCGCGGCCTGGCCGGCTATCTTTCGGGCGGCGAGCAGCAGATGCTGGCCATCGGTCGCGCCCTGATTGCGCAGCCGGTGCTGATGCTGCTCGACGAGCCTTCGCTGGGGCTGTCGCCGCTGCTGGTGGAGAACATCTTCGGCATCATCGCCCGCATCAATGCCGAGCAGGGCGTCTCGATGCTGCTGGTCGAACAGAACGCCTCGGTGGCGCTGGCGGTGGCGCATACCGGCTACATCATGGAGACCGGCAAAGTAGTGATCGACGGTCCGGCCGAGAAGCTGGCTGCCGATCCCGACGTGCGCGAGTTCTACCTCGGCATGGGCGGCGGAGAGACCAAAAGTTTCCGCGACGCCAAGCACTACAAGCGGCGCAAGCGGTGGCTTTCGTGAATTACGTGCTGCCCGAGCTGACCCTGCCGCAGATGCTGCGCGAACAGGCGCGCCTGCAGCCTGCCCGCATCGCCGTAAGACAGAAGGATTTCGGCATCTGGAATCCGATCACCTGGGACACCTATTACCGCCGTGCCCGACACTTCGGCCTGGGTTTGCGCGCACTCGGCCTTGCCCCGGGCGGCCATGTCGGCGTCATCTCTGAAAACCGCCTGGAATGGGTGCTGGCGCAGATGGGCACCGGATTGGTGGGCGCCGTCACCGTCGGCGTCTATTCGACCAGCCCGACGCCCGAGGTGGCCTACGTTCTGGGTCACGCCGACGTCGACATCGTGGTCTGCGAAGACCAGGAGCAGACCGACAAGGTATTGGCCGCGCTCGATCAACTGCCGCGTCTGAAGAAGATCGTGGTCGTCGAGAAGAAGGGCCTGCGCAATACTGCGGACCGGCACCGGGACAAGGTCATCGTCTTTGCCGAAGTGGAGGCGCTCGGTGTCGAGTACGAGGCGACCCACCGCGGCCTGATCGACGCGACGCTGGCCGCGCAGCAGCTCGACGACATCGCCCTGATGATCTACACCTCCGGATCAACCGGCAAGCCAAAGGGCGCGATCATCACCTATGCCAACATCCGCGCCGTGACACCGGGCATCGCCGAGCGCCTCGGCCTCGATGCGGAGACCACGCATCTTTCCTACCTTCCGCTGTGCCACGTCGCCGAGCAGATGCTGACCACCTTCGTGCCGATCTATCTGGGCTCGCAGGTCAATTTCGGCGAATCGATCCGCACCGTGCAGCAGGACCTGCGCGAAGTCGCGCCGAGCATGTTCCTCGGCGTGCCGCGCATCTGGGAAAAGCTGCACGCCGCCATCAATATCAAGATGCAGGAGACCGGCGCGCTGCGGCGCCGCCTGTTCGCGCGTGCGCTGGCGGCCTGCGACCCGTTCGCGGAAAAAGCCGCGAGCCAGCGCAGCGTCGGCGAACGGCTGACCTACGCCTTCTATTACTGGTTGATCCTGCGCGCGCTGCAAAACTTCATCGGCCTGCGCGAGGCAAAGGTCGCCCTCACCGGCGCCGCCTCCATTCCACCCGCCATCATTCGTTTCTTCCGCACGCTGGGGGTACCGCTGGTGGAGGTGTATGGCCTCACCGAGTCCACCGGCATGATCACCGGCCAGCATCGCGAACGGGTCAGGATCGGCACGGTCGGCGAGCCCATCCTCGGCGTCGAGCACCGCGTCTCGGACCAAGGCGAACTGCTGATCCGCGGCGGCATGGTGTTCGCCGGGTACTACAAGAGCCCGGAGGCGACAGCGGAGTCAATTATCGACGGCTGGCTGCACACCGGCGACGTGGTCAGGGAGGAGGGCGGCCAGTTGCGCATCGTGGACCGCCTGAAGGACATCATGATCACCGCCGGCGGCAAGAACCTGACGCCGTCGGAGATCGAGAACACGATGAAGGCCAGCCCCTACATCAAGGAATGCATTGTCATCGCCGAAGCGCGCAAGTACGTCGCCGCGCTGATCCAGATCGACTATGAGACGGTGGGCAAATGGGCCGAGGCGAGGCGTTTGCCCTTCACCCACTTCCGCTCGCTGGTCGACAACCCGCAGGTGCGCGAAATGATTGCGGCCGCCATAGAACAGGGCAACGCCCAGTTGGCGCAGGTCTCGCATATCCGCAAGTTTCACCTGCTGACCAAGGAACTGGACCACGACGACGGCGAAGTGACGGCGACCATGAAGGTGCGCCGCTCCAGCATCTACAGAACCTACGAAGCCGAAATCGAGATGCTGTATCGCTGATGAACCAGGGAAGACTCAACGGCAGCCGGGACGCATCCTGGCGTCATGCGGACGAAGTCGAACGAAGATATCCGGCCTGGGGCCTGAATGCGATTGAAGCCGCACCATGACGCGCGACCGCGGCCCGTCATGGCTGGCAAGCGGCCTGTGGTAATGTGCCGCTTGCGCAAATCCACGACATTCCTTATGCATAGCAACTGCCTCGGCAAAATTTCTCCCCGCATGGTGCTTCTGGTGGCGGGCCTCGCCCTTGCCGGCTGGCTCGGCCACAAGTGGTGGTGGGGTCTGTCCCACGTCACGACGGACAATGCCCAGATCGAAGGGCATATCGTTCCGGTGCTGGCCAAGGTCGGCGGTTTCGTTGCCGAGGTGAAGGTGGATGACCACCAGGCAGTCAAGGCCGGCGACCTGCTGGCGCGTATCGACGATCGCGACTACCGGGCCAGATTGGCCCAGGCCGAGGCTGACCTCGAGCTTGCTGTGGCCAATGCCGGCAAGGAAGGGCAGACCGGGCAGGCGGGCGCCCAGGTCGCCGCGGCCCGCGCTTCCGCCGCCGCCGCGCGTTCGGGCATCGAGCAGGCCATCGCCAATGCCGACAAGGCACAGAAGGACCTGGACCGCATCCGGCCGCTGGTGGAGAAGAAGATGCTGTCGCCGCAGGCCCTCGATTCCGCCGAGGCGGCGGCGCGGGCCGCTCTGGCGCAGGTCAAGGTGAGCCGCGAGAGCGCCACGTCCGCCGGCGAGCAGGTCACCGCGTCTGGCGCCGCCTTGCGCGCGGCGCTGGCCAAAGTGGAGTCGGCCCGTGCCGTACGCGACCTGGCGGCGATCCAGCTTGCCGAAACGCGTATCGTGGCGCCCGCCGGCGGCATAGTCAGCAACAAGAACATGGAGCCGGGGCAACTGGTCGCGGCCGGGCAACCGCTGTTGTCCCTGGTGCCGCTCGCAGACATCTGGGTCGTCGCCAACATGAAGGAAACCGACGTCCGCGATCTCAAGCCGGGGGCGCCGGCCGAACTCGAAATCGACGCCTATCCGGGTCAAGCCGTCGAGGGCGCGGTGGCCTCGGTCGGTCCGGCCACCGGCGCGAGATTCTCCCTGCTGCCGCCGGACAATGCCACCGGCAACTTCACCAAGGTGGTGCAGCGGGTGCCGGTAAGGATCCGCGTCAAGCAGAGTGCCGATCCGCTGCGTCCCCTGCGCCCCGGCATGAGCGTGTTCGTGACCATCTCCACCAAGTGAAACCGCTGCTGCCAGGCCTCGGCCGCGTCGGGACCGACGCCGAAGTCCACGCTGCGCGCTATCTGATCGCCTTCACGGTCACGCTGGCCTCGATGATGGAACTGGTCGATACCAGCATCGTCAATGTCGCCATCCCGCACATGATGGGGTCGCTCGGCGCCACCCTGGACGAGGTGGCCTGGGTGTCGACCGGCTACGTGGTGGCCAATGTGATCGTCCTGCCGATTTCGGGCTGGCTGTCGAGCTGGTTCGGGCGCCGCAACTACATGGCGCTGTCGATCCTGTTGTTCACGATTTCATCCTTCCTCTGCGGCAACGCCACCAGCCTCGAGGGCCTGGTGTTCTGGCGCATCGTCCAGGGACTCGGCGGCGGCGGCCTCATCTCGACGGCGCAGGCGACGCTCTACGAGGTGTTCCCGCGCGAGGAAGCCGGCACGGCGATGGCGATCTTCGGACTCGGCATCATGGTCGGGCCGATGCTCGGTCCGACCCTTGGCGGCTGGATTACCGACACGCTGTCCTGGCCGTGGATCTTCTACATCAACCTGCCGCTGGGCGCCCTGGCCCTGCTGCTGACGCTGATGCTGGTCCCCGATTCGAAGTATGGCGCGCGCGCCGAGAAAGTCGACGCCCTGGGTCTGCTGCTGCTGGCGATGGGCATCGGCTGCCTGCAGACGATGCTGGAACGCGGCGAGAAGCTCGACTGGTTCGCCTCGCGCGAGATCGTGGCCTATGCCATCGTCAGCGTCACCTCGCTGGCCCTGTTCGTCTTGCAGGAACTGCGCCACGAACATCCGGTGGTGCAGTTGCGCATCCTCCACGACGGCCAGTTCGCGGCCTCGCTGGTGTTCGGCTTCCTGGTCGGCGGCGCGCTCTACAGCACGGTGTTCGTGTTTCCGGTGTATGTGCAGACGCTGCTCGGTTTTACCGCCTGGGAGACCGGCATGGTGATCCTGCCCGGGGCGCTGGCCTCGGGCTTCACCATGGCCGTGATGGGACGCATGACCGCCAAGACCAGCATCGACCTGCGCGTGTTCGTGGTGATCGGCGCCTGCATCTTCGGCTATGCCATGTGGCAGCATTCGCTGTTTACCGTCGAATCCGGCTGGGACGACTTCCTCTGGCCGATGATCCTGCGCGGCGTCGGCCTGGGGATGGTGTTCATTCCGCTCAACAACCTGGCGCTGGGCAATCTGGCACCGCAGGAACTGGCCGGCGGCAGCGGAATCTACAACCTCACCCGGCAGCTTGGGGGCAGCGTCGGCATCGCCAGTTCGGCCACCCTGTTCCAGCAGTTCCAGCAGGCCAACCGGGCGGAAATGCTGGTTCATGTAAATCAGTTTTCTGTAGCCACCATGATGCGCCTGGCCAAGCTCAAGGCCCTGGTCATCAGTCACGGCACACCAGAAGTGTTGGCGCAGGTGAAGGCGCTGCGCCTGCTCGACGGCATGGTCATGAAGCAGGCCACCATGCTGGCCTTCGAGCGGCTGTTCCTGCTGTTCGGCGTGGCCCTGCTGTCTGCCCTGCCGCTGCTGCTGCTGATGAAGCGCGGCCATTTCTCGCGGCGGGAAGCCGAGGCCGTGGCGCACTAGGCAGAACCGAAGGTCAGGCGCCGCCTGGGCCGGCGGTGGCGGATAGTCAGCGCGTGACGGCGCGTCAGGCAACAAACCGTTACAAATCGGCAGTCAGCGGGATCCGCCGGCAGGCGTTATTCAGGGTAACCAACATCTTGTTGGATTTCATCAGGAGATACGAAATGTCCAAGATTCTTGCCACCCTCGTCGCCGGCCTGTTTGCTGCTTCCGTATTCGCCGCTGATGCTCCAAAGGCTGATATCAAGGCCGCTCCGGCCGCCGCTGCGACCACCACCGCGCCGGCTGCTGCCACCGGTACCGCAAAGGCCAAGCACAAGCATCACAAGCACGCGAAGAAGGCTGCTGCCACTCCGGCCGCTCCTGCTGCGCCGGCCAAGTAATCCGGCAGACCTTCCGCAGGCGACAGCGCCAGTGGCGAAAGCTGCTGGCGCTTTCTTTACAGCGGAGGAGCGAGGCTTCTTCGTCCGGTTCATAGGCCTGATTCCGGAAGGGATTTCATCAATGGGATCAGTGGCAGAATGTCCGCTTTGCGGAGAGTTGACCATGACCATCTCGATGTACGACGCCAGCGTGCCCTGCTTTGCCAGAATGCTGCATAACCTGGACGCAATCCTCGACAAGGCGCAGGCTCATGCGGTCGCAAAGAAGATCGACCCCGCCGTGCTGCTGGCGGCACGGCTGTTTCCAGACATGCTTCCGCTCGTGAAGCAGATTCAGATTGCAACCGACCACGCCAAAGGCGCCGTCGCCCGTTTGGCTGGCGTGGAGGTTCCCAAGTTCGACGATACGGAGCAAAGCTTCGAGCAACTCCGGGCGCGCCTGAGCAAGACCATCGCATTCGTGAATTCCTTTTCCGCCGCACAGATCGACGGCTCCGAGGAGCGGGAGATAGCGCTCAAGGTGGGCGGACAGGACATGACATTCAAGGGCATGCCCTACCTGCTCGGCTACGCCATCCCGAATTTCTATTTTCATCTGGTGACTGCCTACAACATCCTGCGTCACAACGGCCTGGAGATAGGCAAGCGCGACTACATCGGCAATCCGTAGGACTGCGGCCATCCGGCGCAGTTCAAACACGAAGGGGGACGTGCAATGAATCGCCTATTTATTCTCGCGGCAGCATGTTTCGCCTTGCCCGCGATCGCGGCGCTGAAAGTCGGCGATGCGGCCCCGGCGTTTACGGCAGAAGCGTCCCTCGGCGGCTCGGTATATCGTTACAAGCTGCAGGATGCGCTCAGGAAAGGGCCAGTCGTCCTCTATTTCTACCCGGCGGCCTTCACCAAGGGCTGCACCATCGAGGCCCATGAGTTTGCCGAGGCAACAGCCAAGTACGCGGCACTCGGCGCATCCGTGATCGGCGTGTCGCACGATTCGATCGACACCCTGAAACGATTTTCGGTCAGCGAGTGCGGCGGCAAGTTCCCGGTGGCGGCTGATCCCGACCACAGTGTCACGAAATCCTACGACGCGATAATGGCGGACAGACCGCAATACGCGAATCGAACGTCCTACGTGATTGCGCCGAACGGCACCATCATTTACGAATACACCAATCTCGATCCCGGCAAGCATGTGGAGAACACACTGGCTGCCTTGCGCAAATGGGTTGCCGACAGCGGGCCAAATCGCAATCGATGACCGGTATAAGTATCGGCTACCGCAGCGTTCGCCAGGCACCGTACTTCATCACCCGGCCTGTATGAGCCGCGCATCGGCGAGCGCGAGGCGATCCACGAGCGAGTGCATCAGCGCCAGGGAAAAATGGTAGCGGCATTTCAGGCTGACCTTGTCGAGGGTTTCCTTCTCGAACTCCGCCAGCAATACGTCATCCATCGATTCAACCGTCGCTTGCCGGGCGAGTTCGCCCTCTTTGACATAGGACATCTCGCCGACGCATTCGCCGGCTTCGAGCAGGTTCAGCAGGCGACCTTGCTTGGTGACCTTGACCCTCCCGCTGCCAAGAAAGAACAGGCTCCTGCCGGTCTCCCCCTCGCGCAAGAGCACCGTGCGCGTCGGCACCCGCGACCATTTTCCGGTATGAACCAACTCCCATAACTCGGCATCGTCCAACTGGCCGAGCAGGCGTACCTTCTTCAGGGCGAGGAATTTCTCGCTGTCCGGAATCGCGCTCTCATAGACGCTCAGGCGTCCGATCTTGGCTATATCCAGCGCGAGGTCGGCCCAGGACGGGGGGCGTTGCGCAGGAGTCTTCGCCATCATCTGCAGAATGATCCGGTCGATATCCTTGCTGAGCTCGGGACGATGCGAACTCGGTGCCGCCGGCACCTCGTCGAGAATCTTCGCCAGCAACTCGTCAAGGGTAGAAGCCGCATAGGGCCGCTGCCCCGTGAACAGCTGGTACAGCACCACTCCGAGCGAGAACATGTCACTGTGGAGACCGAGCGGCTCGCCCCTTACCTGTTCGGGCGACATGTACAAGGGCGAACCAATCGCCGCGATCTGGGTTTCCGGAGCCCGGCACAGGTATGCGGCGCCGAAATCCGCGACTTTTATGTCGGTGCCGCTGACTACCAGTATGTTCGCCGGCTTGATGTCCCGGTGCACGATGCCCTGGCGAAACGCGTAATCGAGCGCACCACAGCACTTGAAAGCGATCTGGATGGCGTCGTCCGGCGAGAGAAGCTTCCCCGGCGCGGTGTATTGCGACAGGTCGCCGCCGGGAACGTACTCGATAGCAATGTAGCCCGAGTCTTCGCTGACCGATGCTTCGAGGATCGACGCGATATGCGGATGATGAAGTTTGCCGGCGAGTGACGCCTCGTTCATGAATTGCACGGTATTCGTCCGGTCGAAATCCGGGTTCTTCACGACCTCAGGATCCAGTACCTTCAGTGCAACATCTTTTCCCGAGAACGTGTCGAGGGCAAGATAGACCGTGCCTGATGCGCCTTTGCCAAGAACCCGCCTGAGTTGAAACTTGCCTATTCGATCCATGAACCAGTTATCCCCTGATCGCGCCGTCTGTGCGAGGCCGATCTATCTGTTTGTTTTCTGCCGAGCCCGCCAATTTCCGCTTGATTGAGTGATCCCTCAAAAGCCTGGTGAAAGAGGCGACCCCATTCCTGGGGGCCTATTTTACGATCTTCCGGGTGACCCCTCTGCGGGCCCGTGGATAACTCAACGTGGCTCATACTGCCAGTTTTGTTGCGGTTGCATCGAAGTATGTCGTATCCGGCGCCCGGTCGCCCTCCGATGCCGCCACCGCTGCGGATAACTCGGGTATTCAATCAGCAGCGATCGTAAATCCCGTTCCAGCCCAGCGCGCTGATGACGCTCGCAAAGCTGTCGTCGAGCGGCGCGGCAATGGACAGCGCGCTGCCGTCTCGAGGATGGTGCAAGGCAAGTTGGGTGCAGGCCAGGAGCAAGCGTCGGGAACCGAAACGCTGCTGGAAAAAGCGGTTGTGAACGCCCTTGCCCCAGTTGGCGTCGCCGATGATGGGGTGAGCGATATGCTTCATGTGACGGCGCAACTGGTGCTGGCGGCCGGACTTCGGCGTCAGCATCACCAGCGCATAGCGCGAGGTCGGGTAGCGATCAACCGCCTCGGGCAATTCGACGCAGGCCAGACAGCGGTATTCGGTCACCGCCGGCAGCGCGTCGGGCGGACTGCCGATGGGGCACTTGCGGCCGTAGTCATCGAACTGGCGCGACAGGGGGTGGTCGATCACACCCGCTTCCGGCGGCCAGCCGCGTACCACGGCGAGATAGCGCTTGTGTACTTCATTGCGCTCGAACTGTAGCCCGACGATCCGTGCGCTGTCGGCATCGAGGGCGAACAGCAGCGCGCCGGAGGCGGCCTTGTCGAGCCGGTGCAGCGGGTACACCCTTCGCCCGATCTGGTCGCGCAGGAGTTGCACGGCGAAGCGCGTTTCGTGGCGGTCGATGTTGCTGCGATGAACCAGCAGACCCGAAGGCTTGTTCACGGCAACGAGACAGTCGTCGCGATAGAGGATGTCGAGCATGTCGGCGGGTTCAGCGGAGTGTGCTGCAGACGGGGCATGGCGACGTCGCCGCCGGCCTCAGTACTGTATGCCCTGCGCCTCGCAGAGGAACTTCATGAAGGGTGCCGCCGTGGCAAACCGTGCGCCTGCGAGTTTGACCAGGCCGGGGCCGGTGGCTTCAGCGAAGGACAGGGCTGCCAGGCCGAGAAAGTCCTTGCGCTTCAGGTCCTCGATTGCCGGATGATTGGCCGCGTAGCCGCGCGGCGGCCGCGCCAGGCTGTCGCCCGCCAATGTCCAAAGCGGCGCGAACTTGCGGTCGTCGCGCACCGCGAACCAGCGCTCGGGTTTCGCCGCGATCAGGTCGCGTATGCGCCCCAGCGCGTCGGCCTCGGGATGCCAGCAGCCGACGCCGAAGAAACATTCGTCGGTGGCGATATGCGCATAGAAACCCGGGGCATGCACGTCCTTGCCCAATTCGTGGCGGAACTGGATGCCGATGTTGATCTTGTAGGGGCTCTTGTCGCGGGCGAAGCGCGTGTCGCGGAACACGCGCATCAGCGAGCCACCCGCCTTGCGCGGCTCGGCACGGAAATGGGGTGCGAATTGCTCCAGCACCGCTCCCATCTCCGCGATGAACTCCAGCGCCGGCTCGCGTACCAGTGCCTCGTAGCGCGGCTTGTTCGCCGCGAACCAGTTGCGGTCGTTGTTGGCAGCCAACTCGTCGAGGAAGTTGAAGGTGGCTTTGCTGAACATCGCTGCCATTCCTTGTTTCGCCATCGGGTCAGGTCGCCGCTGAATGTTCGAGCCCCAGGCGGCGGTTCAGCCAGTCGTCGATCTTGGTGGCGGCCGCGGTCCATTGCGGCTCCATCATGATCATGTGCCCGGCGCCCGGTATCACGCAGGTCTCGGCATTCCAGCCGGTGGCGGTGAAGTAGAGCAGGTTGGACGGGAACAGCGCATCGAGCTCGCCACCCATGACCAGCGCGGGAATCTTCGGTCGTCGTATCGGCAGGCGCCAGGCCAGCGCCATCAGTTCGCTTACCACGGTCCTGGATTCGGGCTGCACCAGCGGTTTGAACGACTCGAACTGCTCGTGCGTCACGTCCGGTGAAAAATACACTTCGCGCATGATCCGGGAGGTTTTCTCGGTGTACCTGCCGCGCACGGCGCGCGCCGCCTCGGCGAGATAATCCGGCTGCCGGTTGTTCAACTGGATGGTGCAGGCCGTGAGCCCCGTGGTCGGCACCGGCGACATCATGATCACCGCCGCCGCCTTGCCCTTTTCCATGTAGCGCTGCACTACCGCGGCACCCATCGAATGGCCGATCAGCACCGGCGGGACGGGCAGCTCGGCCACCACCTGTGCCACATCGGCAGCGTAGTGGTCAAGGTCGTAGCTGTCGAGATCTTCGCGCCCTGCGCTGGCGCCGTGTCCCGAAAGGTTGATGGCGTGGCAGTTGTAGCCCAGCTTGCTGAAGTGGGGCAGGAAGTTTACGTCCCAGCAACCGGCGTGGATATAGCCGCCATGCACGAAAACCAGCGGCGGATGCCCGTTCTGCTTCTTTGCCACGCGATGCAGCGTGTGTAATTTGCGGTGTTTCAAAGATGGCTTCCTGATGCGAAAAGCTTGGGTCAGAACAGTATCACGCCGCGCGCATTGCGGCCCTCGGCCAAGTCGGCGAAGGCCTGCGGCGCTTCGTCGATGCGGTAGGTGCGGGTGATCAGCTCGTCGAGCTTGAGCCGGCCGCTGCGGTAGAGGCCGATCAGGCGCGGGAAGTCCTGCTGCGGCCGCGCCGAACCGAAGTAGCTGCCCTTGAGGGTCTTCTCCTCGAAGGTCAGGCTGGAGGTGCGGATGGTCGTCGTGTCCTTCGGTCCGGCCACGCCGACCACGACAGCCGTGCCGCCCTTGCGCAGGCAGCCGTAGGCCTGTGCCGCGATCTCGCCGAGGCCGACGCATTCGAAGGCGTAGTCGGCGCCGCCTTCGGTCAGCTTCTTCAGGGCCTTGACGATGTTTTCCTCGTTCTTCGGGTTCACGGCGTGGGTCGCGCCGAACTGCTTCGCCATCTCGAGCTTGGCATCGGAGGTGTCGACCGCGACGATGATGCGCGCGCCGGCGATCGCGCAGCCCTGGATGGCATTGAGGCCGACCCCGCCGCAGCCGAAGACCACGGCGGCCGAGCCCGGCTCGACTTTGGCCGTGTTCACCGCCGCGCCGACCCCAGTCATCACGCCGCAGCCGATCAGCGCGGCCTTGTCGAGCGGCACCGCGGCGTCGATCTTGACCACGTTGTCGACATGCAGCGTGGCGTACTCGGCCATCACGCCGCAGCCGGAAAAGATATTCAGCGGATGGCCGGCGGCGTCCTTGAAGCGGGTCGTGCCGTCAGGCAGCGTGTAGCCGGCCTTGGCCGCCTGGTCGCAGAGCTGCGGGCGGCCGGTCTGGCAGTAGCGGCACTTGCCGCACATGCTGACGAAGGAACTGACGACATGGTCGCCCAGCGCAAAGCCGCTGACGCCCTCGCCCAGCGCCACGATGCTGCCGGCGCCTTCGTGGCCGAGCACCACCGGCGGCGGGAAGGGGATGGTGCCGTTGGTAGCGGAAAGATCGCTGTGGCAGACCCCGCACGCGGCCAGCTTGATCATCACTTCGCCGCGCTGCGGCGGGTCGACGCTGACGGTTTCGACGACGACGGGTTTGCCGATTTCGCGGCAGATGACGGCACGGGCCTGCTGGGTCATGGCGATGCTCCTATGGATTGCTGATAGTTCGAAAACCTGTTAGCCACAGAGGACACAGAGATCACAGAGAAAAAACAGCGAGTCGTATTTTGTCTCTTTCTTTGGAGGTTTGATTTTCTCTGTGTGCTCTGTGTCCTCTGTGGCAAATGCCCTGGCCTTTGGTTTCATTCCTTGTACCACACCAGTTGCTGGGTCGTGGCGAGCAGCGTGCCGTCGGTGCTCCAGACGTGGCCGTGGTGATCGAAATGGCCGTCGCTGAAGGCCTGGGCCTGGGCCACGGCCAGCAGCGGCGCGGCACCCTGGCGGATCAGGGCCTCTTGCCCGGCGTGGAAGTAGATGTTGATCGACACGGTGCCGATCGGTACGAATTCGGAGCGGAGCAGGAAGATGCGCGGCAGAAAGCTGTCGCAGAGCGCGGTCAGCGAAGCGAAGTCGAGCGGCCGCGGCGGATTGTCGGAGACCCAGACCTGGCTCAGGCTGTCTTCGTTCACGGCGAAGGGTGTGCCGCGCACGATGCGAAATTCATAGCGCTGGAGAAAGCCCGTCGCCTTGCGCGGCGGCGCCACCGGACAAGCTTCGGCCGGCGGCACCGCGGGAAACGCGGCTTCGACCTGGCTCCAGGTTTCGCGGCGCAGGGCGCAGATGGCGATCGCCTGCGCCAGCACGCGATCGGCCTGCAGCAGGCGGATTGCCCAATGCTGGCTGCTGCGGTTGGCGCGCACCAGTTCGGTTTCGATCACATAGTCGCCGGCCTGGATCGGCGCGATGAAATTGAGCGTGAAGGCGAGCGGGCTGCCGCTGTACTCGGGATGGTCGAGCATCGCCTGCATCATGGCCGCGGCCGTGACGCCGCCATAGGGGCTGACCATGTTCCAGTAGTCTTCGCTGGTGCGGCCGTGCCAGCGGTTCGGCGTTTCGGCCGTCAGCGCGATCGCCTTGTCGAAAGGGTGTGCGGAGTCGCTCACGCGATGCGGCTCAGTCGGGCGAAGCGCTGCAGATGCATGTCGGTGTCGCCGAATGTCATTTCGATGGCGGTGAGACGCTTGAACCAGTGGCTGAGGATCAACTCGTCCGTCATGCCCATGCCGCCATGCAGCTGCACCGCATTCTGGGCGATGAAGCGGCAGGCCTGGCCGATGGTCACCTTGGCCGCCGAAAGCGTGCGCTGGCGCGCAGTTTTGTCCTGGTTCGTGCAGTGCATGGCGGCCAGATAGCCCATCGAGCGCGCCTGTTCCATGTGCATCAGCATGTCCGCCATGCGGTGCTGCAGCGCCTGGAAGCGGCCGATCGGCTGGCCGAACTGCTGGCGCGTCTTGAGGTAATCGGTGGTGGCGGCCACGGTCGCTTCCATGATGCCGACCGCCTCGCTGCAAAGAGCGGCGAGGCCGATGTCGAGCGCGGCATCGATGGCATCCTGTGCGCCGCCGGCGTCTATCCTGGTTGCCGGCGCATTGCTCAGCACGAGGTCGGCCGCGCGCTGGCCGTCGAGCGTCGGGTAGTCGCGCAGGCTGACGCCCTCGGTTCCCGGCATCACGGCAAAAAGTCCCGTATTGCCTTGCGCCGTTTGCGCCGAGACCAGCAGCAGGTCGGCGCAGCCGCCGTGGGCGACCACCGCCTTGCGGCCGGTGAGGTTGCCAGTGAGTTCCGTTACGGGCTCGTTACGCGCATCGTGATGCGCGAGCACCACGATGCTTTCGCCGGTGGCGATATTCGGTAGCCATTGTTCTTGAAAGTCGGCGCTGGCAACACGGCGAATCAGTGCCGGGGCGATCACCGCGGCGGCCAGGTAAGGTTCCAGCAGCAGGCCGGCACCGAAAGCGCTCATCACCAGCCCGGTTTCCTGCGGGCCGCAGCCGAGGCCGCCGTAGTCCTCATCGACGTTGACCGCCAGCACGCCGAGATCGGCCAGCGCCTGCCAGACGTCGCGGCTCCAGCCGGCCGCCGAATCGCGGATGGCACGACGCTTCTCGAAGCTGTAGTCCCTGGCGATGAAGCGCTGCACCGTATCGGCCAGCGCGCGCTGGTCTTCGCTGAAGTCGAAGTTCATGTCACAGCCCCATGATCATCTGCGAGATGATGTTTTTCTGGATTTCGTTGGAGCCGCCGAAGATAGACAGCTTGCGCAGGTTGCAGTAGCCGGCGCCGAGGTGGGTGGCGTAATCCGGGCCGACATCGTCCTGCTGGAAGGGCAGGGCGTAGGCACCGACGGCCTGCATCATCAGCTCCGAAATGGCCTGCTGGATTTCGGTGCCCTTGATCTTGAGGATCGAGGCTTCCGGTCCCGGCGCCTTCTTCGCCCGTTCTGCGGACAGCACGCGCAGGTTGGTGATCTCCAGCGCCATGAGGTCGATTTCGACCTGCGCCACGCGCGCCGCGAACAGCGGATCGTCGAGCCGGCCCTCGGCTTCGGCGATACGCTTGAGGCGCGCCAGCTCGCGCTTGGCAATGCCGATGCCGGCGATGTTGGTGCGCTCGTGGCCGAGCAGAAACTTGGCATAGGTCCAGCCCTTGTTCTCTTCGCCGATCAGGTTTTCGACCGGCACCTTGACCTCTTCCAGCCAGACTTCATTGACCTCGTGGGCGCCGTCGAGCGTGATGATCGGGCGCACGGTGACGCCCGGCGTCTTCATGTCGATCAGCAGGAAGGAAATGCCGCGCTGCTTCTTGGCCTCGGGATCGGTGCGGACCAGGCAGAAGATCCAGTCGGCATACTGGCCGAGCGTGGTCCAGGTCTTCTGGCCATTGACGATGTAGTGATCGCCCTCAGTTGAGTTGATTCTCACTGCGCGGGTCTTGACCGAAGCCAGGTCGGAGCCGGCGCCCGGCTCCGAATAGCCCTGGCACCACCATTCCTCGGCGGAGAGGATCTTCGGCAGGTAACGCTGCTGTTGCGCTGGGTTGCCGAATGCCATCAGCACCGGCGCGATCATCTTGAGGCCGAAGGAAATCAGCCGCGGCGCGCCGCCTGCGGCGCACTCCTCTTCAAATATGTACTGCTCGGTCGGCGTCCAGCCGGGGCCGCCGAATTCCTTGGGCCAGCCGGGGCCGCCCCAGCCGCGCCGATGCAGGGTGCGCTGCCAGAGCACATGTTCGTCACGATTCAGGTGCACGCCATTCATCACCTTGTGGCGGATGGGGGCGGGCAGCTTGTCCTTGACGAACCGGCGCACTTCCTCGCGGAAGGCGCTTTCTTCGGGGCTGAAGTTCAGGTCCATGGTCGAGCCTCCGATCTGGGCAGGGCGCTGACAGCGGGTGCGGCAGGGATGCGGCGACCGCGTTCCATAGGGCCGTGGCCCGCGTTCATTGCGGTAGCGCTTTAGAGGTCTGCATTGCAGAATCGAGTTCTGTTAAAGTAGCGAGTTGTGGATTCTTCCCGTGCCGGTCGAAAAAGTCAATCATCGCTGCAAAGCACCATGCAGGTGGCTGATTTGAAGGCGGGCCGTGCCGTTCCGGCCGCTTGACGCTGCCTTCTTCGCTGTGCCACTATCCGGAACATCCTCCCGGTTTCTGGATTCCCTGTTTGGAGCGCATGACTGCATCTTCCGCCCTGCCGTCCGTCCCTGATTTCGTCTTGCGTGGCGACTTGCCGTCACGCATCCACCACGTCATCGCGCCCTGGGTTACCCACCAGCCCGATGCGCCCGCGCTGCGGCAGGGCGACACGGTATTGAGCTTCGGCGAGCTCGAGGCGGCGGTGACCGGGGCCGCCCGCCGCCTCGCCGCGCAAGGCTTGCGTGGCGGCGACCGCCTGTTGCTGGTGGCCGAGAACAGCATCCCGGTGGTGGTCCTGGCGCTGGCCTGCAGCCGGCTCGATGCCTGGCTGGTGCCGGTCAATGCGCGCCTCTCGCAGCGCGAGATCGACACCTTCGTCGAGCATTCGGGGGCGCGCATGGTGGCTTTCACTTCAGTGGTTTCCGCCGACGCCGCGGCCCACGCGCAACGCTTCGGCGCGAGCGAAGTCGACTGGCCGGGCGTCGGGCGCTTCCACCTCACGGCGGCCGACGCCGCCGTGCAGCCCGAACCGGTGGTGGCGGACGCCGAGCAGGTCGCCGCGCTGATCTACACCTCGGGCACCTCGGGCGCCCCCAAGGCGGTCATGCTGACCCATCGCAACCTTATGTTCATCGCTGAGAACGGTCGCTGCATGCGGCGCCAGACGCCGGCCGACACGGTATATGCCGTATTGCCCTTGTCGCATATCTACGGCCTGGCGACGATGGCCCTGTCGGCACTGCACGCCGGTGCCAGCCTGATGCTGGCGCCGCGCTTCGATCCGGCCGCGGTCGCGGCTGCGCTGGACACGGGTGGGGTCACCATCCTGCATGGCGTACCGGCGATGTATGCCAAGTTGCTGGAGTGGGGCCGTCGTCCCGGCCATCATCTGCGCGCGCCGACCCTGCGCATCGCCCAGGGCGGCGGTGCGCCGCTCGACCAGAACTTCAAGGACGATTTCGAGGCGGTGTTCGGCGTCACTCTGCACAACGGCTACGGCATGACCGAAGCCTCGCCTTCGATTGCCCAGACGCGGCTCGATGCGCCGCGCCGCGACTGCTCCGTGGGCCCGCCGATTCCCGGCATCGAGATCCGCATCGTCAAGGATGGGGCGAGCGTGGCGCCGGGCGAGGTCGGCGAACTGCACGTGCGCGGACCCGGCGTCATGAAGGGTTACTACAAGGCGCCGGAACTGACGCGCGAGGCGATCGATGCCGAGGGCTGGCTCAACACCGGCGATCTGGCGCGGCAGGACGGCGAGGGGGCGCTGTTCATCGTCGGCCGCTCCAAGGAACTGATCATCCGCTCCGGCTTCAACGTCTACCCGATCGAGGTCGAGCAGGCCATCAACAGCCATCCCGATGTCGTGCATTGTGCCGTGGTCGGACGCAACGTGCCGGGCAACGAGGAGGTGGTGGCCTATGTCGAACTGGTGCCGGGCCGCAGCCTGACGCCGCAGGCCCTGACCACCTACCTGCACGACCTGCTCTCGCCCTACAAGATTCCGTCGCAGATCGAGGTGCTCCCGCATCTGCCGGCCACGGCCACGGGAAAGATACTCAAAAACCAGCTGCGCCAGATGGCCGCGGCACAACCACAGGAGGCGGCATGAATGTGCACAGGCCGACGGCCATTGCTGTCGCCGGTGTTGCCGAATGAGCCACGCCACCGACCAGCGCCAGGCCGAGGTGGCGGCCATGTTCGAGCGCCACGGCCCGGCCTATCGCTGGTGGGCGGTGCTCACCGTGATGCTCGGCACCGTCTCGGCGATCATGGAAGCCACGGTGGTCAATGTCGCGCTGCCGGACATCATCCGCGTGTTTCATGTCGGCCACGATCAGGTGCAGCTGTTGTCCACCGGCTTTCTCGCCGCCACCACGGCCTCGATGCTGCTCGCCACCTGGGCCATGCAGCGCTTCGGCATTCGCCGCACCTTTGTCGGCGCGCTGCTGCTGCTGGTGATGTTCTCGGTACTCGCCGCGTTCAGCGATCGCTTCGAACAGCTGGCGTTGTGCCGCATCGGCCAGGGCAGCATCGCCGGCCTGATCCAGCCACTGGCCATGCTGGTCATCATGGATGTCTTCCCGGTGCACGAACGCGGCCGGGCGATGGGCGCCTATGGCCTTGGCATCGTGCTGTCGCCAGCCGTGGGACCGGCGGCGGGCGGGCTGCTGGTCGATCACTTCGGCTGGCGCGCGGTGTTCCTGGTGACCGTGCCGCTGTGCCTGGCGGCCATCGCGCTGGCGCCGCGCTTCGTCATTGCCGGCCGGCCGCTGCCCGGAGCGCACAAGCGCCCCTTCGATGCGATCGGAATGCTGCTGGTAGTGGCCGCGCTCTGCGCGCTGTTGGGCGGGTTGGCCGCACTGATCCGTCAGCCGGTGCTGGGCGCCGCGGCGGTCGCGCTCGGCGTTGCGCTGGCGGTGGCCTTCGTGGTGTGGGAGCACAGCACGCTGCATCCGTTGCTGGATTTCAGCATCTTCCACGAGGCGGGCTTCGGCGCCGCGGTGCTGGTGGCGGCGGCCTATGGCATCGGCATTTATGGCTCGACCTACCTGGCGCCGATCTTCGCCCAGATCGGCGCCGGCTTCTCGGCCTACGAGGCAGGCCTGATGCTGCTGCCGGGCGGCGCTGTACTGGCGATCGTGCTGCTGCAGGCCGGGCGGCTGGCGGATCGCTTTCCGTCCAACCGGGTGGCGATGGCGGGGCTGGCCTGCTTTTCCGTATCGGCCATCCTCATGGGATTTTCCTCGCGTGCCACCGGCTTCTGGCTGCTGGCGCTATGGGTCGCGATCGGCCGCGTCGGCCTTGGCCTGATCATCCCGGGGCTGAATGCCGGCGCCTTGAGGCTGCTGCCCTATGGCACCGAGGCGGCCGGTTCGGCCTCGATCAATTTCTTTCGCCAGTTCGGCGGTGCGCTCGGCGTCACGCTGCTGGCCTTGTTCCTCGAAGGGCGCGAGCGCCAGCTGAATGCCGTGCATGGCCTGCAACCGATGCAGGAAGGCTTTTTCCTGATCGCCTTCGTCTATTGCCTTGCCCTGATTCCCGCCTGGCTGATGACCGGCCGGGCGCAACGTTCCCAGTCTTCCCAGGAGAATCCATGAGCCTGCCAAAGGTACTGCAAGACAATCTCGCGCTGCCGGTGATCGGCGCGCCGATGTTCATCGTCTCCCAGCCGCAACTCGTGCTGGCGCAATGCATGGCCGGCATCGTCGGCGCCTTCCCGGCGCTGAACGCGCGGCCGCGGGAACTGCTCGACGAATGGCTGGACATGATGACGACCGAAATCGAGGCCGCGCGCCGCGCCAACCCCGGGCGCAAGATCGGACCCTACGCGGTGAACCAGATCGTGCATCACTCCAACGACCGGCTCGATCACGACGTTGCGCTGTGCGTCAAGCACAAGGTGCCGATGATCATCACCAGCCTGCGTGCGCCGGGCGACGTGGTCAGGGAGGTGCATGCCTATGGCGGCATCGTGTTTCACGACGTGATCAACGTGCGCCATGCGCAGAAGGCCCTCGAGGCCGGCGTCGATGGCCTGATCCTGGTCGCCGCCGGCGCCGGCGGCCATGCCGGCACGCTGAGCCCCTTTGCGCTGGTGTCGGAGGTGCGGCGCTTCTGGGCCGGGCCGATTGCGCTGTCCGGTGCGATCACGCGCGGCGAGCAGATACTTGCGGCGCAGGCGATGGGCGCCGACCTGGCCTACATGGGGACGCGCTTCATCCCGACGCCGGAGGCCAACGCGGTGGATGGCTACAAGAAGATGATCCTCGACAGCACCGCGGCGGACGTGGTCTACACACCGTATTTCACCGGCGTGCATGGCAACTATCTGCGCCCGAGCATCGCGGCGCAGGGGCTGGACCCCGACAATCTGCCCTTGCGCGACAAGAGCAGCATGAGCTTCGGTTCCGACCGGACCAAGGCCTGGCGCGACATCTGGGGTGTCGGCCAGGGCATCGGTTCGATCGACGAAGTGCTTCCCGTAAGTGAAGTGGTGGCGCGGCTGGCACGTGAATACCGCGCTGCCCGCGATGCGCTCTGCGCGCTGTATGCATTAGAGGACTGACATGAGCAAACAGAACAAGGTCGCCGCCGTTCCCGCTGTAGTTGCCACCAAGGCTGCCACCAAGGCTGCCACCAAGGTTGCCGCAAAGGCCGCCGGCAAGGAAGACCGCCATTTCGTCACCGCGCTGGCGCGCGGACTGTCGGTGCTTTCCAGCTTCAGTTCGGGCGAAAAGATGCTCGGCAATCTCGACATCGCCAAGCGCTGCAAGCTGCCCAAATCCACGGTGTCGCGCCTCACCTACACGCTGACCAAGCTCGGCTACCTGGTATTCGTCGAGGACACCGGCAAATACCGCCTGGGCACCTCGACGCTGGCGCTGGGCAGCGCCATGCTGGCGCGACTCGACGTGCGCGATTTGTCGCGGCCGCTGATGCAGGAACTCGCCGATTTTTCCAAAGGCATGGTTTCACTGGGCAGCCGCGACCGCCTGTCGATGATCTATGTCGGCAATGCGCGCAGTTCGGCGGCGCTGACGCTCTCGCTCGATGTCGGTTCGCGCATCCCGATCGCCACCACGGCGATGGGCCGTGCCTATCTGGCGATGATCCCCGAACGCGAACGCGAGGACATCATCGAGCGCATCAGGGACCTTGACGAAGTGGCCTGGCCGGCGATTCGTGCCGGCATCGAGCGGGCGCTGAAGGAATATCGCGAGACCGGCTGCGTCAGTTCCTTTGGCGAGTGGCAGGCCGATGTCAATGCCATTGCCGTACCGTTGCGCCCAGGCGGCGGCCTGCCGCCGATGGCGATCAACTGCGGCGGCCCGGCGTTTACGCTGTCGAAGGAATTTCTGCTCAATGAAGTGCGGCCGAAGCTGCTCGAACTGGTCAGGCAGTTGGAAACTTCGTTGGGGCTGCGCGGGTAGGAAATGTCAGGCTGCTTCGCGGGGCCCGCCCCGGCGGGCGACACCGTCCGCTATATCGCCGTCCCGCCCGCGCCGACTCTTGCGGGTTACGCCGGCCATGGAATGCCTGTCGAGTCACCGGACCGGATGATGTCGGGCACTGGGAAGGGTCGATTCCCCTGCCGCAATTGGCGCGCCCGGACCTGTCGCTCTGTCGACTGCCTGGAGATGGCGCAAGAACAAATTTACCGCAATCGGTCCTCGATAAGCGGTTGCAAATTCCGGGCAGCAAGGTAAACTATATCGCAGTACTGAATGAACATTCATTCTTTTATCGGCCGATGGGGCCGGCAAAGGTAGAGGAACGAAAATGCGGTATGCGGAGACAGGGTTCAATCTGGAAGTCGATCTCACCCGGGGCAGTTGTGAAAGGGTGGCGACCCAGCCCGATTTGGCTGAGCATTACCTGGGGGGCCAAGGTTCGGCGGCGAAGCTGCTGTGGGACAGGGTGCCGGCCGGGACCGACCCGTTTTCACCCGACAATCTGCTGATCTTCAGCACCGGTCTGCTGCACGGTACACCTCTCCCCGCCTGCAATCGCACGGTCGTGAACACATTTTCGCCACAGACCAACCTGATGTCGCATTCGCTGTTTGGAGGATTCTTCGGTCCTGAGTTGAAGTACGCCGGGTACGACAAAATCATCATTCGCGGCAAGGCCCCGGACCTGGTCTATTTGTACATCAACAACGACAAGGTGGAAATACGCGATGCCACGCATCTGCGCGGCAAAGGCAGCACCGAAACCGGCGACCTGCTCAAGACGGAGTTGAAAGACCAGCGGGTCCAGGTGGCGGCCATCGGCCTCGCGGGCGAGAACAGGGTCTTCATGGCAACGATCGAGCACAATCACGCCAGCGCCTCCCGCGGCGTCGGCGTCATTATGGGTGACAAGAGGCTGAAAGCCATCGCCGTCCGCGGCACCAGAGCCGTTAATGTCGCCCGTCCCGCAGAGTTGTTCGAGATGAGCCAGCGCATCCACCAAAAAATGGCCGGAAGTTCGGGATGCGGCGACTGGATGGCGGTCGACGAGGACGATAGTTTCCATCACAACCACTTTGCGTGGGGCAATGCGCGCACGCGGCGCCCCGGCTATTGGAACAAGGAGCTGCAGGATAGATGGACCAAGTTGAAATACGACAACATGGACCGGCAAACGGGTTGTTACAACTGCCCGAAGAAATGCCGCAACGTCATCAAGATGCCGGGGGGTCCCAGGTTCGGCTACAAGTGTTTCGGCAAGGACACCTATCACATGGCAGCTTTCCTGGAGCTCGACTTCAGTTACGAGATCCTCGGCGTCGCCCAGGAGTATGGCGTGGACTCCTACTCGACGCCGCAGGTGATCGCCTTCGCGCTGGAACTTCTTGAAGCCGGCATCCTGACGGACAAGGACTTCCCCGGCATGCCGGCCGACGCGAGAGGCAGGTTCTTCTATCTGCTCGAAAAGATCGTGCGTCGTGAAGGGATAGGCGACATCCTGGCCGACAGCGTCTCCCATGCCGCACGGCGCATCGGCAACGGTGCCGAGGCCTTCGATCACAACACCACCAAGAAGTTCGAACAGCTGCCGATCAAGCTGGGCAAGCTGAACCCGGCCTATTTCCTGATGATCGCCACGGGCGAGAAGATGAGCATCACGCAGATCGAAGGATCTTTCCCGCAGGACCCGCTGCCCACGGAGGAACAGCGGCAGGAGTTCGTCAATAAATGGGAAGCGGTGCCGAACGAAAAGTTCAAGCAGTATTTTCTCAACTGGAAGAAGCGCAGCGATATTTCCGACGAGGCGACCTGCGACATCGTCGACTGGAACGAAGCCATGCATTACATCGACGACTCGCTTGGCTTTTGTGGCTTCGTCTCTTCCTTCCGCGGCCAGTTCGGCGGCGATGTGCCCTACCATATGAACAACATTCCCGAGGCCATCGCCCTTGCCACCGGCATGGAAATGGACAAACCCAAGCTGTGGAAGAATTTCCAGAGAATCCGCACGCTGGTCAGGGCCGTCAACGTGCGAAGAGGTTTGCGCAGGAAGGACGAGCGTCCGCCCGAGGACCACTGGGCGGTACGCGACGAAAAGTACGAACAGGAATTGCTGAGCAAGTACTATGCATTCAAGGGCTGGAACAGCGATGGCATCCCCACCCGGCAGACCCTCGAAGAGCTCGGCCTGGCTTATGTTGCCGACGACCTGGAGAAAAGCGGGATCCTGGAGCCCGCCGTGGAAGGTTCGCGATGAACCCTGAGATGAATACGAAAACCGTCCAGGAAATACTGGTCGATGTCGACAAGTGCACGGGTTGCCGCGCCTGTGAAATGGCCTGTTCGGCATTTCACTCCAATCCGAAGTTCAGCAGCATCAATCCGGCGAAGGCACGGATACGAGTGGTGTCGAATGAGCTCACCGATGAATACGTGCCGGTATTCGCCGGTAACCACACCAAGTCAGGCTGCGATGGCAGACACGTCTACACCATCGATGGCAGGACCTACAGCGAGTGCAGTTTCTGCCGGGCCTCCTGCCCGACACGGGATTATTTCATCGAGCCCGACTCTCACCTGCCGCTGAAGTGCGACATGTGCGAAAGCACGCCACCCTTGAAACAGCCCTGGTGTGTGGAGGTGTGCGGTGAGGGCGCGCTGGTCTATAGCAAGCGGGAAGTGAAACGGGAGGAGCCTTCGGCGGCGGCACTCGGGCAAATCGAAAGCGGTTTGCAGGCGCTGATGAAGCAACACGGGATGGAGGCGGTCATTGCCCGACTGAAGCAGATCGGCCGGGAGAAGTAAGAACCACGAACAGCTTGATCGCGAGGTCATGCTGCTTCTGCCAGCTGCAACGGTATCCCGTCGGCTTGGCAATTGGGATTGGGCTGGGCAATTACTGCGTGTGCGTCGCCCTTCCGCGTCTTTGCGCCGAAGTCATAAGACATTCAAGAGGAACCGGATATGGATTTTGAACAACTGCTGACACGATTGGCAAAGGCCATAGAGGCTCGGGACGCTCAGGCTCTGGCCGATTGCTTCACTCCCGACGGCATCTACGAGGACTATTTCTTCGGTCCAAAGCGGGGGCCTCAGGGACTGAGGGAGATGCTCGACCACTTCTACGCAGGTGCGCAGAATTTTCGATGGGAATTCTTGCAGCCGGTGTCTTCCGGTGACCTGGGGTACGCCAGCTATCGATTCAGTTACGAATCCTTGCAGCCCCAGTCGCTAGGTCGACGGGTCGGTTTCGATGGCATCTCGTGCATCAAACTCAGCGACGGCTTGATCAGTCACTACCGTGAAGTCTTTGACCGTAGCATGGCGCTGGTGCAGCAGGATTTTGCTCCCGAACGTATCGCCAAAATTGTCTCAGGACACGCCGGGGCATTGCGCCAAAATCCGGAGTGGGCGGCGCATTTTTCGTCCAAGGCGTAATCGCAAGCATTCCATCAATCGGTCTTTCGCATCGGGCTACGACCTCGACCCGCGCCAGATTCTCCCCGGCCCGAGTAACACGGGGACATACCGCGCCGGGGCCAAGCAACCAAACCGGTGGGCATCACAATATTGTCCTGGCGGCGAATAAACGGCCAAGAGGCGACTCAAAAGGGCTCGGTTCGAATTGCCGAAAGTCGGCGCTGGCGAGACGGCGAGAACATCAGTAATCTGAGCTAGACTCCGGGCGACCTGCTTTCGGGCATCGTTCCAACAGGAGGAATTCAATGCGTGCCATGTTCAAAGTCTTGCTGGTTTTCTTGTCCGCATCGTTGGTGCCAGCGGCGAGTCAGGCGCAAGTCGAAGTCAAGGAGCTCAGCACGCGTCCGGGCGTCACCTTGCGTTTCGTTTATGCCAAGGCAGAAAATCCGGTTGCCAGTGCGGTGCTGTTCCAGGGCGGTGGTGGCAATGTCGGAATATTCCCCAATGGCTCGATGCGTGTCGAAAGCTTCCTCTCTGGGGGTGCTCGCCGATTCACCCAGAACGGCATCAGCGTCGTGATCCCCGATGTGCCCTCGGACCGACGCACCCTCGACGAATTTCGGGATACGCCCGAGCATGCGCAGGACAACGCCGCATTGATCGAATTCCTCAGGCAGCAAGCCAGGGTTCCCGTCTGGGCGATCGGTACCAGCAACGGTTCGCTGTCGGCTGCAGCGGCGTCGACCCACCTGAAGGAGAAGGGACCGGACGGACTGGTACTTACCTCCTCGGTTACCATTGCTTCTATGAAGGAAGCGCATTCCGTCATGCTGGCGCCCCTGCAGGAAGTGAAGGTGCCCGTGCTGCTGGTTCACCACAAGCAGGATGGCTGCAGGGTCACGCCCTACGACGCAATGCCGGGACTTGTCGCGGCGCTCAAATCGGCAAAAAGGGTTGAGCTGATTTCCGAGGAGGGAGGCTCGTCGACCGGCAATCCCTGCTACACGGGCTACCATCAGTTTTTGGGGACCGAGGCGGCTGTCACCAAAGACATTGCCGACTGGATCAAGCGCTATCAATCCGGAACTGCTCAGTGAATTATTGACGCGCCCGAGCCATGCGGGTTGGCTCCGCACTGATTCCCTGCTAGCCATGGCGTGCCGCCGATGAAGTCGGCCGGAAGCCCTCCGCATCTTTTGTGTGCTATCGCACAGAGTCACCATGCCTGTGAGTGCAAAATCTGTATCGACAAGGTGGGGATGTCAATGCGCCTTGCCTGTCGTGTACGTTTGCGTTCAGCGCATTTCTACCTCGGGAGACTCACCATGTTCAAGAAAATTTTCATGTCACTGCTGGCTGCGCTGTTCATGGCTGGCATGTTCGGCTCGGTTGCCGGCTGCAATACGGTCGAAGGCGCCGGCAAGGACATTCAGGCTGGCGGTACGGCCATAAAGGACGAGGCAAGAGAGAACAAGAAGTACTGAAATGCGATGTTCTCAGCCAACGCTGAATGGACCACCGGCACCGGTCTCTGACTGACCGCGCCCGATGGCTGCGCGACCGCTGAACACCAGACGGGCGGGCTCCGCATCGATGTCCCTCGAGTCATGGCGCGTCGCCGATGGATTCAAGTCAATCAGCGATGGACGAAGAATTAATGTGCTGCCGACTCTGATGGCGCTCGCGAGAGCGCGGTCGGCGCCGGCATATTGTTATGCCGCCGGGTACCCTTTTCACCATGACGAACCATAAACTGAACAAGCCCTTCTCCATGATTCGAGAGTTCCATCTCGCCGACTGGTTCACGCTGGCCAACGCAGTCTGCGGCGTCGGGGCATTGTTTTCGGTCATGACCTACCTACAAACGACCGACATCAAGCATGTCTACTATGCTTGCTGGATGGTCCTTGCCGCCCTGGTCTTCGATGTTCTCGATGGCCGGATTGCCCGGTGGCGGCAGCAGACGTCGACCATGGGTCGGGAGCTCGACTCTCTTGCCGATGTCATCTCCTTCGGCGTCGCGCCAGCCGTGATCGCGTACGGTTGCGGTATGCAGGGCTTGTACGACCGCATTGTCCTGGCCTATTTTGTTGCCTGCGGCGTATCCCGCCTGGCGCGCTACAACATCACGGCCGAGGCGCTGTCCGCCGATAGTGGCAAGGTGAAGTACTTCGAGGGCACTCCTATCCCGACGTCGCTGCTGCTGGTGGGTTTGATGTTCGCGGCTGCCTCTCAGGGCGCATTGGGCGACTCCCTCTGGTTCGGACAGGTCAGGTTTGCCGGCTTCACGCTGCATCCGCTGGTACTATCGTTCGCGGTGTCCGGTTCGCTCATGGTCAGTCGCATACGGTTCCCGAAATTCTGAGCGGCCGCGACGCCGATACCTGTCCTGGTCCCTGTCGGACGTCACAGGGCAAGCCTCCTGCCTGCGGCTGAGGAGCAGCAAGACGTGGATAGACATTGACCGGAGATTTCTCATGAACACGGCGCTATTGATCATCGACATTCAGAATGACTATTTTCCGGGCGGCGCCATGGAACTGGCGGGCAGCGTCGAAGCCGGGGGCCAGGCCGGCAAGCTGATCGCTGCATTCCGCCGCCAGGCCCTGCCCGTGATTCATGTGCAGCATGTTTCAACGTATTCCGGCGCCACCTTCTTCCTGCCCGATACCAAGGGAGTGGAAATCCACCCATGCGTGGCACCGCGGGAAGGCGAAACCATCATTCAGAAGCACTTCCCCAACAGCTTTCGCGAGACCGCTTTGCTGGAGCATCTGCGCGCCAGCAAGATCGCCCGCCTGACCGTCGCCGGCATGATGACTCACATGTGCATCGACACAACCGTGCGTGCCGCGGCCGACCTCGGCTTTGCATGTTCCCTGGCGCATGACGCCTGCGCCACCAAGTCCCTGTCATTCGGCGGCGTGGCGGTTCCGGCCGAGAGCGTGCAAGCAGCTTTCCTCGCCGCGCTCAACGGGCTGTTCGCCAAGGTGCAGTCTGTCGATGAGTTGTGCGCCGGGCTGTAACACGTCGCGGGATTGAACCCGCGGGCCGCAATCATCCAGGTTGCTGGCGACCTTGGTGCACCTTCCACCGCCATTAGCCGCATTTCTTGCGTTATCCGATGATCGAATGTCCGGCTATTTCTTTTCGCGGAGAATGAGATTCTTACCGGTCGCGAAAAGTCGATCTGATCGACTTGCCTATTGACGACTGGATCACTAGGGGGAGGGATTTTCCATGGGAATGCTGGACTGGTTCAAGAGCATCGTGGGCGGGGACAAGAGCCCTGCGACACCGGAAGCGGCGGGAGCGGACGACAAGGGCGCGGAATTGGCGGGTTTGAATTTCAAGACGGCAGTTGACGCCCACATGAAATGGAAAGTTCGCCTGGAAAGCTATATCAGCGGCACCAGCACGGAGCAACTGAAAGTCGAAGTGGTTTGCCGGGACGATCAATGTCCGCTGGGCAAGTGGATCTACGACATGGGTGGTGAAAAGTTCGGCTATTCCGAGACCTTCTTCGACATGAAGGCCCATCACGCCCTGTTCCATCGCAGTGCCGGGGACGTGCTGGCGGCGGCACAGTCGGGCGATGCGGACGGCGCCCGCAAACTGCTGCACAGCGGTGATTACGTCAAGGCATCGGAGCGGGTCAAGATGCTCCTGGCGCGGATGTTCGTGATCGCGTCGGAAGGCAAGGAGGCGATCGATTCCCACATCAAATGGAAGGGGCGACTCCAAACCTACATCAAGGGCGACAGCAAGGAGGATCTCAAGGTCGAGGTCGTGTCCCGCGACGATCAATGCACCCTCGGCCACTGGCTCAACGGCATCGGTGGCGAGCGCTTCGGCCAGATGCCGGCCTTCTCGGTGGTCAGGTCGCGCCACGCCCAGTTTCATCGCTGCGCCGGAGAGGTGCTGAGCATCGCCCAGCAGGGGGAGAAGGCCAAAGCCCTGCACATGCTGGAGGAAGGGGCCTACCCGGACGCGTCGGCACAGGTGGCAGCAGCAATTGTTACCCTCTTCGAGAAGCAGAGGGTCGCAGCCTGAAGCAAGCCGCTGGAGAATCACAATAGGCGTCAGACGCCTATTGTGATTCCTGCTGTCATTCGAAGAATCGGGTTTTCGCCCTCCCGCAAGGGGTGGCCCTGATCAACTCGCGCCTGACTTACTGCGCAAGAATCCACTGCGCAAGGTTCTTGATCTCTTTTGCATCCTTGCTATTGATGAGCTTGTGGTCTTCTTCCGTGCCGTCGGTCAGCTTGACCTTCGACGCGGTCGTCATGTTCTTGATCACCTTTTCCTCGCCGTCGGCCTTGCCTTTGTATTTTGCCGCAACCTTCTTGTAGGCCGGGCCTTTCTTGTCCTTATCGACGGCGTGGCATTTGGTACAGTCATTCTTTTTCGCCAAGGCCTTTGCGGCTTCCTCATTGAAGGAAAAAGCTCCGCTGGAGAACGAGAGAGTGGCGACAGCAAAGGTAAGGCTGAGAACAGCGCTATGGGCAGAATGCGATTTCAATTTAAATCTCCTTTTCATTTAAAGATTAAACAAATCATCATATTCCGATCGGTTTTCATACTAGCAGATAGCAAGAAAATGCGTCAGCATCACAATATTCTGCTGGCGAAGAAGTCGGCGCTGGCAGGACGGCGAGAATCCTGGTCGCAATATTTCCCTGTCCCCAACCCGGAGTGATGTCTCTCATGCCCCACGACAAGCAGCACAGCTACAGCACTCGTACCGAATGGACCGGCAACCTCGGCGAGGGCACCGCCAACTACCGCGCCTATTCGCGCGACCATGTGATTTCGGCAGCGGGCAGGCCGCAACTGCTGGGGTCGTCCGATGCGGCGTTTCGCGGCGATGCGTCGCGCTGGAATCCGGAGGACTTGCTGGTGGCCTCGCTGTCGTCCTGCCACATGCTGTGGTACCTGCATCTGTGTGCGCAGGCGCAGATTACCCTGCTGGCCTACCACGACGATGCGGTGGCAACGCTGGTGGAAGACGCTGGCGGCGGCGGGCGCTTTTCCGCAGCGGTGCTGCGGCCCGTGGCAACACTGGCGGCGGGCGGCGATGCGGCGCGAGCGACCGCGCTGCACGAGGAGGCGCACCGCCTGTGCTTCATTGCCAATTCGGTGAATTTCCCGGTGTCGATCGAGCCGACGGTACTCGTCGCCGACTGAATCGGCTTCCCGCCCGCAACCCCGGATCGCCGCGCCGTCCTGCTTTGGCTGGCCCGGCGCCGGGGTGGTTTTCCCGATCCGGAATTCATGTCATCATGTGTTCCGGGGGCAACACCGTGTAGCACCTGAAGCTGCCCAAACAAAGGTGCACAGCGTATTTGAGGAGAGAAGAATTGCACATCATCGAGTGGACGGATGAATTCGCCCTCGGCATCGACGAGATCGATGCGCAGCATCGCACCCTGGTCGACATGATCAACGCGCTCGATGCCAGCACTCACGACGAGCCCGGACCGGAAACAATGCGCAGGCTGCTGGCGCAGCTGAGTGACTACGTGCGCGATCACTTTGGCTTGGAGGAACGCCTGATGGCCGGCAGCAGTTGCTCGCCCGAACTGGTTACGCGGCATTTCGGCGAGCATGCCTACTTTCGCAGCGTACTCAAGGATTTGACGGCCGAGTTCGAGAACGGGGGGCGCAGCATCAGCACACCGCTGATCGAATATCTGGTGCATTGGCTGCTGCACCACATTGCTGTCGTCGACCGGGCGATGACGCATCAGCTCAATGCCGCGGAGCCCGAGTTGGCTGCGCGCGTCGCCGCCATAATGATGCGGGACGCCAGCGAGGAACTGACCGGTTCGGAGCGGCGCCTGCTCACCGAACTGCGCCGCGCCAACGAAGATGTAGAACGGCAGGTGCAGCAGCGGACGCAGGCCTTGAGCGAGCGGAACAGCAAGCTGGAAGCCGAGTTGGCCGAGATGTCGGCGCTGGTCGAACGGCTGTCCAGGGTGCAGGCGGCGCCTCGGGCGGCACGGTAACAGCAGGGCGGGCGGCCGGGGCGAACAGCCAGTCAGGCTTCGGCCAGAAACTCGCGAATCGCCGCGCTGACCTGTTGCGGCTGTTCGTGGATGACCCAGTGGCTGCCTTGCGGGATGCGCTTGATGCGCAGGTCGGGCACCAGTTCTTCGAGTCCGTCGAGCAGCACCGTGCCCAGCGCGGTGTCGGCTTCGCCCCAGATCACCAGCGTCGGCACGCGCACCGTGAGCGCCACCGGATCGAGCTTGAGCGCGGCGGCGCCTGGGTCTTCGGGCGTCGGCGGATAGAGCGGCGAGGCGCGGTAGAGGTTCAGCGCGCAGGTCAGCGCGCCGGGCTGCGACCACGCTGCGCGATAGAGCGGGATTTCCTCGTCGGTCAGCGCGCAATGGCCGTCTGCCGTGCGGCTGAACATCTTCAGCAGGCGCTCGTAGTGGTTGGCCTCCAGCACGCGCTCGGCCTTGGCGTGGCGCAGCAGCAGCATGTAGTGGCTGGCTTCCTGCTGCACCGGGTCGCTGGCCAGGGCGCGGGCGAAGGGCACGGTGTGCGGGGCGTTGATGATGACCAGCTGCTTCACGTACTGCGGATAAGCGGCGGCGAAGGTCCAGGCGATCGCGCCGCCCCAGTCGTGGGCGACGACGATGCAGGACTTGTCGGTGCGATCCGCCTGCAGGTGTTCGATGAGTTGCCGCAGATCCTCCAGCAACGGCTTGTGGCGGTAGGCGGCGACGCCTTCCGGCTTGTCCGAGAGGTTGTGGCCGCGCAGGTCGAAGGCCACGGCGCGATGGTCCTTGGCGAACTCGTCGAGCTGGCCGTGCCAGGCGTACCAGAACTCGGGGAAGCCGTGAATGAAGATCATCAACGGAGCGTTGGCCCGGCCCGCCTCGACGTAATGCAGGCGGATGCCGTTGACCGCGGCGTACTTGTGTTCCATGCGGCTCAGTCCTTGAACACGGGGTCGCGCTTCTGCATGTTGGCCGCGCCGGCTTCGAACAGGTCCTTCGACAGCAGCATCGCGGCGTTCCAGGTGGCGATGTAGTTGAGGCCGTCGGCCACCGTGTGATCGCGCGTGTAGGTGATCATTTCCTTGCAGCCGCGAATCGACAGCGGTGATTTGGCGGCGATGTTGCGGGCGATTTCCATGACGCCGGCAGCGAGCGCATCGGGCGATTCGAAGCAGCGGTTGACCAGGTGCATCTTCTGCGCCTCGATGCCGTCGACGCGACGCCCGGTGTAGGCCAGTTCGCGCGCCATGCCTTCGCCGATCAGCCGCGGCAGCCGCTGCAGGGTGCCGACGTCGGCGGTCATGCCGACATCGATTTCCTTGACCGTGAACCAGGCATTGGACGAGCAGTAACGCATGTCGCAGGCGCTGATCAGGTCGATGCCGCCGCCGATGCAGGCGCCGTTCACGGCCGCCAGCACGGGTTTGCGGCAACGCTCGATGGAACTGATGGTGTCCTGCAGCTTGAGGATCAGACGGCGCAGTTTTTCATGACGGCGGCCATCGCAGTCGTCTTCGATCTTGGCGCCGAGACCCATCAGCAGCGTCAGGTCGATGCCTGCGGTGAAGAACTTGCCGCGGCCGGTGATGATGCCGACGCGGGCTTCGGGCGTGGTGTCGAGCCATTCCATGGCCTGTTCGATTTCGTACCACATCGGCTCGCTCATGGCGTTGGCCTTGTCCGGCCGGTTGAGGGCGATGGTGGCGACGCCGGCGTCGAGCGTCACGTCGAGGGTGGTGAAGTTCATGTGCTGTCCTTTCGGGGACGATCAAATGGGTGCGGCAGGGTGGTAATTCTCTCGCAGTTCGCGCTTGAGGACCTTGCCGATCGCGCTGCGCGGCAGACTGTCGACGATCTCGACGGCGGCGAGGCGCTGGGTTTTGCCCAACTGTTGGTTGGCCCAGTTCTGGATCTGCGTCGCCGCCTCACCAGCGCCGGCGCTTTGCGTCCCGTTGGGAACTTTCAGGACCACAAAAGCCACCGGCGTCTCGCCCCAGCGTTCCGACGCGACGCCGATCACCGCGACTTCGGCGACGGCCGGGTGCTGGATCAGCACGGCTTCGAGATCGCTGGGATAGACATTGAAGCCGCCCGAGATGACCATGTCCTTCTTGCGGTCCATCAGCGTCAGGAAGCCGTCGGCGTCGAAGCGGCCGACATCGCCGGTGCGGATGAAGCGCTTGCCGTCGGGCGCGTACCACTCGGCCTCGCGAGTCTGGTCCGGCTGGCGGTGATAGCCGAGCATCATGGCCGGCGAATGGCCGACTATTTCACCAATTGCGCCGATCTCGCCGCGCGGCACTTCGCGGCCGGCGTCGTCGATCAGGCGCATGTCATGGCCTTCGGCCGGCGTGCCGACGGTGGCCAGCTTGTCCGGGTGCTCATGCGCGGCAAGGATGCAGGTGCCGCCGCCTTCGGTCATGCCGTAGTACTCGACCAGGCCGCCGGGCCAGCGCTTGAGGATGTCGGCCTTCAATGCGGCGGCGAAGGGCGCGCTGGTGCACAGCTTCATGCGGAAGCTGGACAGATCGTAGCGATCGAAATCGGGGTGTGCCATCAAGCGCTGGTACTGCACCGGCACCAGCATGGTGTGGGTCACGCGGTGCTTCTCGGCCAGTGCCAGATAGGCCGCGGCGTCGAACTTCGCCATCAGCACCACCGTACCGCCCAGCGTGACGGTGGGGAAGAAGCTGACCAGCGTGGTGTTGGAGTAGAGCGGGGTGGCGATCAGGGTCACCGCATCCGGGCCGTAGCCTTGCAGCCGTGCGCGCTGCAAGTGCGACCAGCGCATGCCGTGCGGCTGCACGATGCCCTTGGGCGTGCCGGTGGTGCCGGAAGAATAGATGATGTTGAACGGCCACTCCGGGCGGATGGCGACCGCTGCCGGCGTGGCCCCGGCCGGCGCCAGCCATTTCGAGAAAGGCACGTCGCCGGTGCCATCGTCGAGGGCGATGAAGCGCGCCGCGATGTCGGAACGGACGGCGGCGAGCTGCAGCGCCGTCCCAGCGTCGACGAACATCAGGCGAGCTTCGGCGTTGGCCGCCATGTCGACCAGGCTTTGCGCGGTCGAGGAGGGCGCCAGCGGCGCCACCGCCACCCCGGCGCGCAAGGCGCCGAGAAAGACGGCGGCATATTCGAGCGAAGTCCCGGCGCAGATCGACACGGCCTCGGTAGGCCGGATGCCGTCGCGCTGCAGCGTGGCGGCGACGCGGTCCATCATGGCATCCAGCGTGGCGAAGGAGACGCTGCGCTGGTCCTGGATCAGCGCAGGATGTTGGGGACGGCGGCGGGCCTGCTCGCGAATCAGCTCGCCATAGGTGCCGAAGGGCTGTTCGATCAGTTCGGCCGGACTCATGCCTTGGCGTCGTTGGGCTGTCCCGGATGGCGTCGCCGGTACATGCCGTAGCCTTCCATTTGCGCGACTTCCTCGTTGTTCTGGTTGAGTATCTCCCAGCGCACCAGGACCAGGCCGACGTGGGGCTTGCTTTCCAGCGGGCGCGCCTCCATCACCACCGAGCGCACGCGCAGCGTGTCGCCGGGACGCACCGGCTTCAGCCAGCGGATGTTTTCGAGGCCGGGCGAACCGAGGCTGGCCGTCTCCAGCAAGAATTCGTCGCACATCATGCGCATGGCCAGCGCACAGGTGTGCCAGCCGCTGGCGCAGAGCCCGCCGAACAGGCTGTTCCTGCCGCCCTCTTCGGAAAGGTGGAAAGGTTGCGGGTCGAACTTCTTGGCGAAGTCGATGATCTCCTCCGCGGTGACCGTGATGCCGCCGAATTCACGGACCTTGCCGACGGGAAAATCTTCCCAGTAGTACTTGTAGGTTTTCTGTGGGGCGTTCATTGTTTGATCTCGGTGGGATTCAGACCGGGCGCAGTGCGCCGTCCTGCAACAGTGGCACCACATCGTAGCAACTTTCCTGCGCGGCGAAGGCGACTTCGGCGTCGAGCTTGCGCGCCAGCATCATGCGCCCGACGCGGGCGCGGCGCAGGGCGTCGAGGCCGTCGCAGTGATCGTGCAGCAGTTCGGCGGCGAGGGCCGCATCGGAACAGTCGGCGCTGGCGACACGGTGGCGGAACAGGGAAACGAAGTAGCCGGCGCCGTAGAAGTCTTCCAGGTTGAAGTTGTCGGCCGAACCGGAACAGACGATCAGGATCGTGTCTTCCGGATGCCTGGCGACGATGTGCTCGACCACGGCGCGGCCATTGAGCAGCGCCGCGGCATAGACGTGGGCGGCGCCCTTCGACTTGGCCAGCGCCACCGTGCCGTTGGTGGTGCAGTAGATCAGGCGGCGGCCGGCGATGCCTTCTGCCAGCAGCGCCCTGGGTGTCGGGTGCACGAAGCCGGGCAGGGTGTCGGCATTGAGTTCGCCGGACAGCACATAGGATCCGTCCGGATAGGCCTTGGCCGCTTCCAGCGCCGCACGGCCGTCCAGCGTCGGGATGACTTCGGTGGCGCCGTGGGCCAGTGCGGTGACGATGGAGGAGGTGGCGAACAGGATGTCGAGCACCACCACCACCTTGCCCTCGAGGCGCTGGGCGTCGAGTTCTTCTTTCTTCAGCAGGACGTGGATTTTCTGCATGCTCAGCCTTCGAGGCGGCTGCGGTCGACGTTGCGCACGGTGACTTGCGCCGTGGCGCAGAGCGTTTCCTTGCCGTCCTTCACCGCAAAGACATCGGAGGCGCCGACGCTGACCGAGTAGCCGGCGCTGATGGTGCGGCCGCGCGCCACCAGTCGTTCGCCGGTGGCCGGGGCGAGGAATCTGACGCTCTGATCCAGCGTCAGGCCGACGCGGTCGACCGGCAGCAGGGTTCCCAGTGCCGAGGTCGCGGCGAAATAGGCGACGGCGGCAACGGCGGTGCCCTGAAAGTGTCCGCGCCGGTAGCTGAGTTCATCGCGGTAGGGCAGCACCGCTTCGAGATGGCCGGGGCCGATGTCGGCGAACTCGACGCCGAAGAAGCGTGCGATCGGCATGCCCAGCGAGTTGCGGCGGACGGTCGCGGCGAAATCGAGATCGGCGGGAATGAAGGGGTCTCTGGCGGACATGGGGTCGGTGTCTTGGGTTAAGTGGGGCTCAGAACTTGTGCGCTCAGCCGTCAGGCTGCTCGCGCGGCGTCACCGGCTTCATCAGCGCAAAGACGCCGGTGCCGGTCATGATGCAGCGAGCACCGACCCGCAGCGTGCAGCTGGCATAGGCCAGGCGGCCGCCCATGCGGTCGATGTCGACATGGGCCTCGACCCAGTCGCCGGGTTCGGCGCTGGCGACGAAGTTGGTGGTGAGGCTCACCGTGACGATCGGCTGCGGCGGCTCGCGCGAACTGGAGACGACGATGCCCAGCGCCGTGTCGAGGATGGTGACGAGGAAGCCGCCGTGGGCGATGTGGCGGATGTTGGTGTGGCGATCCTCGATACGGATGGCGAGGACCAGCTGACCTTTCTCGCCCTTCGACTGGTCGAGGCGGTAGTACCAGGGCCCGAGGCTGGTCAGGTAGCCGCCGCCGCGCTTGAGCGGCTGGAAGCCTTCGGGGATGTCGGTAGTCATGTATTGTTTCCGTGGATCTTCGTGGGGTCGGGGCTACGCTTTTCGAGGAAGGCGCTGAAAATCTCCTTGGCTGCGGGCTCGGCTACCAGGTCGGCGAAATAAATCGCTTCTTCGTCCATGGCCTCCAGCGCGCTGCGGTCGGGTGGGCGCTTCAGCAGTGCCTTGGTGACGGCCAGCGACTGCGCCGGCAAGGCGGCGAGCTTGCGGGCTGCGGCCATGGCGGTATCCATCAACTGATCGGCGGCGACCACGCGATTGACGAAGCCGGCGGAGCAGGCCGTCGCGGCATCGAACGGCTCGCCCAGCAGTAGCAATTCGGCGGCCCGCTGGTGGCCGGCGACGCGCGGCAGCAGCAGGCTGGAGCCGGCCTCGGGGCATAGCGCAAGCTTGACGAAGGGCAGCTGGAACAGAGCGTTTTCTGCCGCATACACCAGGTCGCAATGCAGCAGCAGGGTGGTGCCGATGCCCACCGCATTGCCGGCGACGGCGGCCACCAGCGGCTTTTCGAACGCAGACAGCAGGTGCAGGAAGGGAATCGCCGCGCTGGGATCGTTGGCCTTGCGGTGGAGGAAGTCGCCGAGATCGTTGCCGGCGGTGAACAGGTCGCTCTGGCCGCGGATCAGCACCACCCTCACGTGGCGCTGCTCGCGCGCATGGCCCAGCGCATCGCTCATGGCGCGATACATGTCGCCGGTGATGGCGTTCTTCTTGTCGCGGCGGCTGATCTCGATGCTGACGATGCCGTCGCTGTCGGTGACGAGGATGTTGGGGTGGCTCATGGTGAAAGACTTAATTAGCCACAGAAATCACAGAGGACACAGAGGAGAACCGGGGTTTTGGCCGTCTTTGTGATCTCTGTGTCCTCTGTGGCTGGATTTTGGGTTGCGGGTTTCATGGCTTCAAAAGCATTCGGGCGGCATGGTCAGCGTGGTGTCGTCGAGGCTGCGCAGCAGGTCGTGCCATTGTCGTGTCTTGGGCAGTTCCCAGCGGTAGAACCAGCGGCAGGCCGCCAGTTTGCCACGATAGAAGGCCCCATCCGCTCCTTGGGCGCCTACCCCCTGTTGCAGCCCGCGTTGCGCCGCCAGCGCCTGGTGCAGCCAGATCCAGGCCAGCACAGTATGGCCGAAGGCTTCGAGGAAGAGCACGGCGTTGGCCAGCGCCAGTGTCGGGTTGCTCGCCAGCACGGGACCAAGCGCCTGCAGCGTGGCCGCAATCTCGCCCAGCGCGGCGTCCAGTTCGGCGGCGTAGCCGGCGAGCACGCGGTCACGCTGCGCCTCGGCGATGGTCTGCTGCGCCTCGCGGACAAACAGTTTCATCGCCGCGCCGTCGTTCATCACCGCCTTGCGCCCGAGCAGGTCCAGCGCCTGGATGCCGTGCGTGCCTTCGTGGATCGGATTGAGGCGGTTGTCGCGGTAGAACTGTTCGACCGGGTATTCGCGGGTGTAGCCGTAGCCGCCGTGGATCTGGATGGCGAGGCTGTTGGCTTCGAGGCACCACTGCGAGGGCCAGGACTTGGCGATCGGGGTCAGCAGGTCGAGCAGCAGGCCGGCTTCAGTTGCCGCCGATTTCGCCGCATCACCAGCGCCGACTCTTGTTTCATCGACCAGCCGTGCGCAATACAGGCACAGCGCGTAACCGCCTTCGACATAGGTCTTCTGCGCCAGCAGCATGCGCCGCACGTCGGCATGTTCGATGATCGGCAACTGCGGGTCGGCCGGATTCTTGTTGGTCGGCGCGCGACCCTGCGGGCGTTCCCTGGCGTAGTCGAGCGAGGCCAGGTAGCCGCGGTAGCCGAGCATCACGGCGCCCATGCCGACGCCGATGCGGGCCTCGTTCATCATGTGGAACATGTAGGACAGGCCCTTGTGCGGCTCGCCCACCAGTTCGCCGATGCAAGCCCCTTTTTCGCCGAAGGCGAGCATGGTCGAGGTGGTGCCGCGATAGCCCATCTTGTGGATCAGGCCGGTCAGCGTCACATCGTTCTTCGGGCCGAGCGTACCGTCGTCATTGACGCGGAACTTGGGCACGATGAACAGCGAGATGCCCTTGACCCCTGGCGGCCCGCCGGGAATCTTGGCCAGCACCAGGTGCACGATGTTTTCCGACAATTCGTGATCGCCGGCAGAAATGAAAATCTTGTTGCCGCTGAGGGAAAAGGTGCCGTCGGCATTCGGCGCGGCAGTGGTGGTGATGTCCGACAGGCTCGACCCGGCCTGCGGTTCGGTCAGCGCCATGGTGCCGAAGAAGCGGCCGGCAAGCAGGGGTTCCAGGTATTTCTTTTTCTGCGCTTCGCTGCCGAAGCGGTGAATGACGTTGGCGTTGCCGATGGTGAGGAAGGGATAGGCCGCGGTGCCGACGTTCGCGCTCTTGAACAGCGAGAAGGCGGCCTGCGTCATGACCACCGGCAACTGCATGCCGCCGCGCTCGAAGTCGTGCGCCGCGGCGATGAAGCCGGCGTCGCAGAAGGCCTGCAGTGCCGCCTTGACCTCGGGGATCATGGTCACGCGCTGACCGTCGAAAGTCGGCTCGTGCTCGTCGGCCTTGCGGTTGTGCGGCGCGAACTTCTCGGTGGCCATCGTCTCGGCAATGTCGAGCACGGCGAGGAAGGTCTCCTTGCTATGCTCGGCGTAGCGCGGGCGGGATGTGAGCGCCTCGGTATCGAGTACTTCGAACAGCTGGAATTCGAGATCTCGGCGGTTGATGATGCCCGCCATCTCAGGCTGCCAACAGCGTGTCGCTGAAGCGGCCGAGGTGGTAGTCCGCGTCGCCGAAGGTCAGGCCGATCATGGTCAGGCGCTTGAAGTAATGGGCGACATTCAGTTCATCGACCACACCCATGCCGCCGTGCAGCTGCACCGCCTGCTGGCCGACCAGGCGTGCCGACTGCGTGACGTAGGCCTTGGCGGCGGCGACCGAACGGCTGCGCTCGGCGGCGTCACGCGAGTCGACGCGCACCGCGGCCAGCGTGGCCATGGAGCGGGCCTGCTCGGTGGCGATCACCATGTCGGCCATGCGGTGCTGCAGGGCCTGAAACTTGCCGATCGGCACGCCGAACTGCTTGCGCGTTTTGAGGTATTCCAGCGTGACTTCATTCAGGGCCGACATGATGCCGACGGCTTCGGCGCACAACGCGGCGTTGGCATAGTCGAGCGCGCGCTCGATCGCAGGCAGCGCGTTGCCTGCCGTCCCGATCAGGGCCGCGGCAGCGACCTGGACCTTGACCAGCCTGATGTCGGCGGCGCGTGCGCCGTCCTGCGTCGGATAGGCACGCAGCGTGACGCCGGGAGCCTTGGCGTCCACCAGGAACAGGGAAATGCCCTTGCCGTCCCTGGCCGAGACGATCAGCTTGTCGGCGGATGGTGCACCGAGCACCACGGCCTTGGTGCCGTCGAGTTGCCAGCCGCTGCCGGCAGCCGTGGCGGTGGTGGCGACATGACCGGATTCGTAGCGGGCGCCCGGTTCGAAGTGAGCAAAGGCCAGCATCAGTTCGCCGCCGGCAAGCGTCGGCAGCAACTCTTCCTTTTGCGCGGTGCTGCCGGCGTCGCGGATCAGTCCGCCGCAGAGCACCACGCTGGAAACATAGGGCTCGAGGGCGAGGCCGCGGCCGAGCATTTCCATGACCAGCATGGTGTCCACCGCGTTGCCGTTGAGCCCGCCGAAATCCTCATGAAAAGGCAGGGCGAGGATGCCGAAATCGGCAAAGGTTTTCCAGGCCGAGCGATCAAAGCCGTCGGCGGATTTCGCCAGGGCGCGGCGGTGTTCGAAGCCGTAATCCTTGGCGATGAAGCGGCGCAGGGTGTCCTGCAGCGCGAGTTGTTCTTCGGTGTAGTTGAAGTCCATGATTTAGAGTCCGAGAATCATCTGCGAGATGATGTTTTTCTGGATTTCGTTGGAACCGCCGTAGATGGTGGTCTTGCGGAAGTTGAAGTAATGGCCGGAGAGCGAGGCCGCGTGGTCGGCATAGGCTTCCATCCCGGCATCGCCCTGCCAGTCGGCATCCAGCGCTTCGTCGAGGTAGGGCAGGGCATAATGGCCCAGCGTCTGCATCTGCAATTCGGTCAGCATCTGCTGAATTTCGGAGCCCTTGATCTTGAGGATGGAGGCCTCCGGCCCCGGCGCGCGCTTCTTCTCGCCTTCGGCCGAAATCACGCGCAGGTTGGTGATCTCCAGCGCCATCAGTTCGAGTTCGACCTGGGCGATACGGTCGCGGAAGCGCTGGTCCTCGATCAGCGGCCGGCCGTTGGCGGTTTCCTTGCGCGCAATGTCCTTCAGCTTTTTCAGTTCGCGCTTGGAGCGGCCGACGCCGGCAATGCCGGTGCGCTCATGGCCGAGCAGGAACTTGGCATAGGTCCAGCCCTTGTTTTCTTCGCCGATCAGGTTCTCGACGGGAACCCTGACGTCCTCGAACCAGACCTCGTTGATCTCGTGTTCGCCGTCGAGCATGATGATCGGCCGCACCGTGATGCCCGGCGTCTTCATGTCGATCAGCAGAAAGGAAATGCCCGTCTGCGGGCGGCCTTCGGTGCTGGTGCGAACCAGGCAGAAGATCCAGTCGGCATACTGACCGAGCGTGTTCCAGGTCTTCTGTCCATTGACTGTGTAATGGTCGCCTTCGCGCACGGCGCGCGTCGTCAGCGAGGCCAGATCGGAACCCGAACCGGGCTCGGAATAGCCCTGGCACCACCAGTCGCTGCCGTCGACGATGCGCGGCAGAAAGCGCTGTTGTTGTGCCGGATTGCCGAAGGCCATGATTACCGGCGCCACCATCTTGAGGCCGAAGGGCAGTTGCAGCGGTGCTCCCGCATCGGCGCATTCCTCGTCGAAGATATGCTGCTGGACGGCATTCCAGCCGGTGCCGCCGAAAGCCGCGGGCCATCCCACGGCACCCCAGCCTCGCTCATTCAGCAATTGTTGCCAGCGGACGAAATCGCTCTTCTCCAGACGCTTGCCGCCGTGCACCTTGCGACTGATTTCGGCGGGGAGTTTGGCGCGCAGAAAGCTGCGCACCTCTTCTCGGAATAGCTGCTCCTCGGCGGTGAAATTGAGATCCATGGATATCAGGTCCTTTGGTGAGTGCGGTAGTGCAGCGGGAGGACTGCATAGCGGAACAAGGTTCCGCAAGTATCGTACGCGAGTTCGGGCCTCATGACAAGGACGGCAGCGACATAAAAGCCGACGCGGGCCGGTCCGGACGCTGGCCGCAATTCTCGGCGGGGCGGGCTGTTCCATTTTGCACAGCGGAACATTGTTTTCTGAGCTGATGCCGTGGCCGGCGTGCCGCCGGCGCCGACTCCTGAGCGAGCAAAGGCTTGATTGTTTTGCGGCCTTCTCTCATAATTCGCCCCCTGCCCAACGGGAAGTTCTTTCCGGACGGCACGCAGTTTCGGTGGTGGCCGTAGCTCAGTTGGTAGAGTCCTGGATTGTGATTCCAGTTGTCGTGGGTTCGAGCCCCATCGGTCACCCCACCCGAATTTGAAACGAAGTCTTCGCGCAGGCTAACGCCGGTATTCAGGCGTTACGCCGAAGCCTTCGCCCGCCAGTCGCTGGTCAATCCGTGCGACTTCAGCGTTCGTTGAATCCGAAGCGCTTGACGAACTCCTCGGGATCGAGCGCCGGCCCCTTGTAATCGGCCTGCATATAGTCGCAGCCGAGTTCCTTGAGTCGGCCCGCCGCCGTGTCGTCGGCGACACCGAAGGCCACAACTTCAAGCCGCAGATGGTGGGCGAGTTCGATGATCGACTGGAGGATGCGGTCCGACTTCGGCAGGCCGGTCAGGTCCTGCGCAGCCGAAACATCGAGCTTGATTTCCTGAAACGGCATGGTTGCGAGCCAGAACAGCGATGAAAGTGCCATGTCTGCATCGTCGATCGACAGCTTCACCCCCAGATCCCTGAGCCGACCGAGCATCTCCCTCGCCGGTACCTCGGCGCGCAGCACCGACGTCTCTCCGATTTCCAGAATGAGCGTGCCTGGCCGCCGGCTCCAGGTGCCCAGCGCACGCTGGACTACGTCGACCAGTTCCGTGTTCAGCAATGCACGCGCCGGAAGCTTGACGGCAATGCGCAAATCCAGCCCGGCGCTGTAGCGGAATTCCGAGACGTTTCGCAGCGCACGATTCAGTATTGAAGAGACCAGTTCGGTGACCCTGTCTGCCGCCTCCGCCGCGGCGAATGCATCCCCCGCGGGAATCATGCCGAGCGCGGGATCGCGCCAGCGCAGCAGGCTTTCGGCCCCCATCACCTGGCCCAGGCGCAGATCGTACTGCGGCTGAAACGCCAGTTCCAGCGCATCCTCCGAAACAGCCGTGCGCAGCCGGTTCTCATAGAGGAGCTTCGCTGCCGCCGAATGGTCCAGGTCTTCGTCGTAGTCGGCAATGCGGCCGGTCAGGTCGCGGGCCACGGCGCAGGCACTGGTGGCTCGCTGCAGCAAGGCTTCTGCCTGATCTCCGTGCCGCGGGTACATCGCGATCCCGATCGCGGGATTGGCGAAGATTTCGTCTTCACCGATCCAGAACGGCGCATTCAACGTGCGCAGTGATTTCTTTGCCGCCAGCAGAGCCACGGCTGCACCTTCGACGGTGGAAAGGACGCAGGCGAAACCGTCACGGGTCATCTTGGTGACAAGATCGCCCGGGCGGAGCACGTCGCTGCGCAGCAATTCGGTCACACGGCCAGCCACGGCATCGCCGACGTGGTAACCCCACACGGCGTCGATGCGGCTGATCAGGCCGCATTCGATGAACAGCACGCCCAGATTGCCGCCGTCCGCCCGTCGGTCCTCAATTTGGCCGCGGAGTCCCTCCAGAAACGGGATTGGTTCGGTAGGGGAGGGGCCGGGCGGCGTCGCCGCCGGCCCGGCGGAGTCCTCCCCGCTCACAGGAACATCTCGCGCGGATCGATTTTGACCGAGCCGTACTCCAGGGAGCGCTGAATCCGGTACGGCTCGTCGGGCCTGACCTTGGGCTCCTTCATCAGGTCCAGCATCTTGTAGGGCACCAGGCGGTTGCCCTGGGCATCCTTGATCACCATGATGCGCGGTTGCATGCGACGCACCATGTTCTGGGCGATCACGATCGCGACCTCACCGCTGTTGAGTTCGACCACACTGCCTACGGGGTAAACGCCGATGCACTGGATGAACTGTTCGACCAGCGCAGGGTGAAACTCCGTCCCGCGTCCTTTGTACATGATGCTGAGCGCGTTTGCGGGGGACAGGTTCTGGCCGAACGGCTTGGGCGCCGTGAGCGTGTCGAATGCGTCGACGATCCCCGCGATCAAGCCGGGAAACGCAATTGCGTCACCGCGCAGTCCGCGCGGGTAGCCGCTGCCGTCGAAACGCTCGTGGTGCAGGGACGCCAGCCCCGGAAGCTCCGGAGGGAGGCCGGGCGTGTTGCTGAGAATTCGCACCGAGTGGTTCACGTGCGTCCGGTAGAGTTCGACTTCCGCGGCGTTGATGGGCCCGCGCGCGGCGAGCTCGGCCGGCAGCTTGAGCCGGCCCACGTCCTGCAGCAGTCCCAGCATGCCGAGGATCTTCAGGCGCTCTTGCGGCAGTTGGAGGAAACGCCCGAAGATGGTCATCATGACCGAAACTTCAACGGCGCGGCTGAGGGTCGCGCCACTCTTTTCCTGAAGCTTGATCAGCAGAGCCATCGCATCCGGATTGCGCACGACGCTCTCGGTAATCTGCGTGGCTGCTTCATGCGAGCGGGAGCTATCGATCGTGTTGCCGAACTCCGCGGCTCGCGCAAGCTCCTTGACGACCGTCGTGGTGGTCACAAAGGCATTCTGGGCTTTGCTCAACTCGGCTTCGACGCTCGCCGCCTCTTTATAAACCGTGGTGCCGCGGACTTTTGCCAGGTCCTCCGCGGTGACTTTGCCAATGTCCCGCAACTCCTCTTTCTCGGGATCGACGAAGACGTGTTTGCAGTACTTTTTGAGAACGTCGAGCTGCTTTTCGCTTTTCAGGACAAAGCCCTGAAACACGAAAGGTGTTTCCGTCCACGGTCTGTCGAGCTTGGAGATGAACGTCCCGAAGGTCAGTTGTTCGACAGGAATTTCCCGGAGTTTCATACGAATGTGTTTATGTCTGACTGAATGGTGGAATTTTCGCGTCTACGCGACAAAACCGCAAGCAAGGTTTGATTGCAGGCGGTTGACCACCTGCTCGGTTAACCTCGAAGACTCAAGCTTACTACTAATCTCGGGGACTCTCAGCCGTGAGTGGGATCCGGGTCCGTGATCGCCGCGCCGTTCCCTGGATTCGGGCCATTCCGACCTGACCGGTGCCGCCATTGGTCGGATCGAGAATAAACAGATGCTATGGACCAAATGTCGGTGCGGCCGGATCTTGCCGATAAAACAGCTTGAACTGCTCGTAGACCTCCGCGTACTCGTCCTTGAGCATCTGCGGCGTCTCGAAAAAGGCTTCGCTGGCGACGGCGAAGAATTCGGCAGGGTGTTCGGCGCCATAGGGATCGAGCGGGGTTTCTTCAGCGCGATCCACGCGCCGCTGCAAGTCGTCGAAAGCCTTGCTCATGACTTCGATCCAGCGCTGCCTCGACATGCCCTCATGCAGCGGAGGCAGACCGTCGGCGGCGCCGCTTTTCATGTCCAGCTTGTGGGCGAACTCGTGTATCACCACGTTGATCCCATCGGCATCTTGCGGGTACTCGAACCAGGAGATCAGCACCGGGCCGCCATGCCAGGCTTCGCCCATGACTTCGTCGTCGTATTCATGCACCACGCCGTCCTCGTCGATGATTTGGCGCGGAATGACGAAGTCGCCCGGATAGACCACGATGCCGACCCAGCCGGCATACCAGTCGAGCCCCAGGTACAGGATCGGCAGGCAGGCCTGGAGGGCGATCACAAGCTGGATGTAGGGTGTCAGCTGCAATCCCTGTGCGCCGCTCCATTGCTTTTCGGCGATGAACCCGCGCGCCAGCTGGCGCAGATGGACGCGCTCATCCGGCGTGAGGTGGCCGAGAAACGGCAGGCCCGCTTCGACTTCATTCCAGAGCGCCGCGGGGATGGCGAGACGATCGCCCTGGCGTTGCCGCCACCATGCCGAGAGCTTGCGGATCATCTGATGCGCCGGGTGTTGAGCCAGATGCCGGCGAAGATCAGGCCGATGCCGACGGCGTGATAGGGGGCCGGCTTTTCGCCGAGAAAGATCATCGACAGGACGATGCCGAAGGCCGGTATCAGGTGCATGAAGAGTCCGGCGCGCGCCGGACCGACTTCTGCGACGCCGCGATTCCACAGGATGTAGCCGAGGAAGGCGGGAAACACGCCGGTGTAGACGATGCCGGCGATTGCCCCCGGTGTCGGTGTGATATGGCGGCCCTGGGCCATTTCCCAGAAGTACAGGGGAAGCAGGAAGATGAGCCCGGTAACGCTGATGGCGGTGACAAACGACAGCGGATGGACCAGTGGCCGACGCGCCAGGAGCAGGGTGTAGGCCGACCACGCCAGCACGGAAGCCAGGATCCACAGGTCGCCGACATTCAGCGTCAGTTCGCGCAGGCGCTGCAGTTCGCCGTGGGCGACGATGCCGAGCACGCCGATGAAGGAGACCAGGATGCCCGCGGCTTCGCGGCCGTGCAGGCGCTTGCCCAGCAGCAGCCAGGAAATCAGCACGATCATGATCGGCACGAAGGAGTTCAGCAGCGTGCCGTTGATCGCCGTGGTGTATTGCAGACCGCCATAGACCAGCACGTTGTAGCCACCGGTGCCCAGCGCACCATACAACAGGAGCCAGGGCCAGGCAGCGCGCAGTTGCGGCCAGTCGCGGCGCAGATGCGGCAGCGCCAGCGGCAGCAGGCACAACAGGGCCACCACCCAGCGCCAGAAAGACAGCGCGACCGGCGGCAATTCGCCACGGAAGGCGCGACTGATTATCCAGTTGCCGGCCCAGAACAGGTTGGCCAGCGTCAGCAGCAGATAGGGAGAAACGTGAAGGGGCTTTTTCATGGACGGCGAATTATGCTCCGCATGGGATAATTGCACGATGGTCTCCGTGGTGCATTCCCTCCAGCAGTCGAATGGCGAAGCCGACACGCTTTCCCGTCTGTGCCTTGGGCTTGCCGCACCGGCAGCGGTTCGCGTGGCCGCGGCGCTGACCCTGGCGCGCGAGGCCTACGGCGAAGAAGTGCTCGGCACCGGGGAATCGATCCTGCAGCACGCCCTGGGCATGGCCTTGATCGTGGCCTCGCTCGATCTCGATGCCGATGCGCGCATCGCCGCCTTGCTGTTTGCCGCCAGCGACCATGTGCCGGATTGCGGCGAGCGCCTGAAAGTCGGCTTTGGCGATACGGTGGCCGGACTGGTCGCAGGCCTGCACCGGCTGGGCAGCTTGCGCCCGCTGACGCGTGCCGCGGCGGGTGGCGGCGGGGGTGGGGAAGGCGTGGCCGAGGTGCGGGCGCAGACCGAGATTCTGCGCAAGATGCTGCTGGCGATGGTCGATGACATCCGCGTGGTCTTGCTGCGACTGGCGAGTCGCGTGCAGACCCTGCGCTTCCTCAACAACCAGCCCGGCACCCAGCGCGAGGAAATGGCCAGGGAAAGCCTGTTGATCTACGCGCCGCTGGCCAATCGCCTGGGTATCTGGCATGTCAAATGGGAGCTCGAAGACCTTTCATTTCGCTATCTGGAGCCGGAAACCTACAAGCGCATCGCCAAGATGCTCGACGAAAAGCGTTCGGAGCGCGAGAGCTTCATCGTTGCAGCGGTGGCTCGTCTGCAGGCGGAGATGGCCGCGATCGGCGTTCGCGCCGAGGTCTATGGCCGGCCGAAACACATCTTCAGCATCTGGAGCAAGATGCGCGGCAAGGACATCGACTTCGCCAAGGTGTATGACGTGCGCGCGGTGCGCATCATCGTCGATGAAATCAAGGATTGCTACACCGCGCTGGGCATTGTGCATCACCTGTGGCAGCCGATCCATGGCGAGTTCGACGACTACATTTCGCATCCCAAGGGAAATTTCTATCGCTCGCTGCACACCGCTGTGGAAGCGGAGGATGGCCGTTCGCTGGAGGTGCAAATTCGCACCCGCGAGATGCACGATCATGCCGAGCTGGGTGTGGCCGCCCACTGGCGCTACAAGGAATCCGGCAAGTCGGTGAAGGCCGGCGGTGCCTACGAAGACAAGATTTCCTGGTTGCGGCAATTGTTGTCGTGGCGCGACGAAATCGCGGATTCGGCGGAGTGGGTGCAACAGTTCAAGCGCGCCGCACTGGACGACACGATTTATGTGCTGACGCCGCAGGACAAGGTGATCGACCTGCCGCGCGGCGCCACGGCGCTGGATTTCGCCTATCGGCTGCATACCGATCTCGGTCACCGCTGTCGCGGCGCGAAGATCGACGGACACATGGCGTCGCTCAACACGGCCCTGCAAAACGGCCAGCGCGTGGAGATCGTCAGCATCAAGAGCGGCGGCCCGTCGCGTGACTGGCTGAATCCGACGCTGGGCTATCTCGCCACGCCGCGTGCGCGCTCGAAGGTCAAGCAGTGGTTTGCGGCGCAGGATGAAGCCGAACTGCTGGCACAGGGACGCAGCCTGGTCACGCGCGAGTTGCAGCGCCAGGGACAAACCCAGGCCAATCTCGACGAACTGGCGGTCAAGCTCGGGCTGAAGAGCGCCGAGACACTGTTCCTTGCCGCGGCACGCGGCGAGGTTGGCATGCGCGCGATCGACGTGGCTTTGCGTGGCGGTGCGGAAGTGCTGCCGCCCGAGCCGGAAATTCAGACGCGCAAGAGCCGGGCCGGCGATAGCCGGATTCTGGTGGTCGGCGTGGACAAATTGCTGACGCAGGTCGGGCTCTGCTGCAAGCCGATGCCGCCGGATGCCATCATCGGCTTCGTCACGCGCGGCAAGGGAATATCGATCCACCGGGTCGAGTGCATCAATTTCCGCAACATGGCGGCGCGCAACTCCGAGCGGGTGATCAGCGCCGAGTGGGGTGAGGGGTGGAGCGAGCAGTCCGGCGGCGGGTCGGGCACTGTCTATTCGGTGGACCTGATGGTCGACGCGGGTGATCGGCAAGGGCTGCTGCGCGACATATCCGACGTCCTGTCGCGTGAAAAGATCAACGTCACCGCGGTCAAGACGCAGTCGCGGGCAGGCATTGCCCACATGGGCTTTACCGTCGAACTCTCGGGTACCGCTGCGCTGCAGAAGGCCCTGTCCCTGTTAAGTGAAGTGCCGGGCGTGATTCGTGCAAAGCGGCGCTGAGGAATCGGTACCATGCGGACATGGCGCCCGCGAGCTGCATGACAACCCGAGACTGAACTCATGACCGAATTTGCGAGAACGCATCGCTGGGCGGTGACCAACGGTTACCGGGTGCGAATAGCCGCCTTCGCCCTCGCCTGTCTGCCGATCGGTTTGCATATATGGCCGCGGGGCTACGGCCCGGGCGTCTGGGCTTTGCTGGTCCTGCAATTTCTGATTTATCCGCATTTGATGCACTGGCGCAGCCGGAAGGCCGCGGATCGCGAGCAGAGCGAACTCAACAACATGGCCGTTGATGCCGTGATGTGCGGCGCTTGGGCGGCAGGCCTGGGCTTCCCGCTGTGGATCAGCACGGCGATGTTTCTCGCCAACCTGCTGAACCATACGATCACTCGCGGCGCATCGGGTGTCTTGATCTGCCTGCTGGCTTTTGCAGCCGGCGCCCTGGCCTCCACCACGGTGATCGCATTCCATGTTTCGACCGATACCAATGGTCTGGTGACCCTGGCTTCGATGATCGGTCTGGCAGGCTACCTGTCCTTGATCGGCATCGAGTTCTTCGCCTATATCAGGCAACTGCACAGCGTGCAGGAGACTCTTGATCAACAGAGGAAGACGCTCGAAGGAGCCAACGCGATTTTGCACGACCAGATCGGGAAAATTCATGACCTGCAGGAGAAGCTGCGCGAACAGGCCAACCGCGATTCTCTGACCGGCCTTTTCAATCGCCGCTACCTGGAGGGGACGCTTGAGCGCGAACTGGCGCGCTGCAGGCGGGAAGGGGCGCCGCTAACCATGGTGCTGCTCGATATCGATCACTTTAAATTGGTGAACGACACCTATGGCCATCAGGCCGGAGATGAAGTCTTGCGGGTTTTCGGCCGGCTACTGCTGGAACATGCGCGTATCGAGGACATCGTATGTCGCTACGGTGGCGAGGAATTTCTGCTCGTATTGCCAAAAATGCCTCTGGACATAGCCCTGGAGCGCGCTGCACAGTTGCTGCAGATCTTTCGGGAGACAATCGTGTCGCATGGGGATCTGCGCATCCGCATCAGGGCCTCGATTGGTATCGCAACCACCCCCGAGCATTCCGATTCGGTTGATGGCTTGATTCGATGCGCGGATCAGGCGCTCTATCAGGCGAAGCGGCGAGGCCGCGACTTGGTGCTGGCGTATGGCGATATCGCGCCGCGCGACTCAGCCAGCTAAGCCTGCACGGCACCTCCCGGGGCTGCCGCGGGAGCGGGGACGTAGCCATGACGCAGGATGTGCTCCCAGTCCGGGCGCCCGTGGCGGCCGGCCAGGGTGGCCATGGCTTCGTGATCGTAGGGAACCGCAATCAGTTGCGCGCTCCAGTGCGAATCCTCTTTTTCGATGATGGCGTAGCGGGCATCCGGGGCGCCGTTTTCCACCGCGTGGTAGACCGGCTGCTCATCGTCCCAGGCCGGCTGGCCGACACTGCCGGGGTTCACCAGCATCTGCCCGCGGGCCGAGCGCATCAGGCGCGGCACATGGGTGTGGCCGCTGACGATGACGGCGGCGCCGATCGCGCCAAGACGCTGCCTGATTTCTTCCGGCGTGGCCATGCGCAGCCGGCCCGGTTCCACCGACTCCAGAAAATATTCGGCGTCATGGTCTGGCGTGCCGTGGCAGAGAAAGATTTCTTCGCTGTAGCGATGGAACGGTTTCAGCGATGCAATCCAGTCGAGTTCCGCAGCACCCAGTTGCCCCCGGGTATAGGCATCCGAGGGATCGCAGGTTTGCGGGTCCAGGTTCAGTACTTGCCGCTCGTGATTGCCGGCCAGATGCACCCAGTTCTGGGCCATCAGGAATTGTGCGGTCTCCCTGGGCAGCAGCGGTCCCGAGAGGCTGTCGCCGAGATTTACCACCGCGTCGACGCCGCGCCGCGCGAAATCCGCAATCACCGCCTGCAATGCGGCCAGGTTGCCGTGAATGTCGGAGAGGACGGCAATGCGCATCAGATTACTCGCGCCGCGAGGTGGCCGAGATGCAGACGGGGCAGGGCGGCGCGCAGGCGCTCCGGATGCGCCGAGGCGTGCAGCTGCAGTAGGCCGGAGCCGTGGGCGAGGCCACCGGCCAGGCGCTGCGTCTGGCGTGCCACCGCGGCGGCGACATCGACCAGCTGCGCGCGGGTGCCGACGACTTCCGTCAGCAGCGGCGCGAGAAAGCTGTAATGCGTGCAGCCCAGCACGATGCGGTCGACACCCTTTTCCAGCAGTGGCTCGATCCGGGCGCGGACATCAGCTGCGAGTGCCGGATCGCCCAACTGCAGCATTTCGACGTGGGTGGCCCAACCCGGGCAGGGCTCGACGAAGACTTCGACATTGCCCGCGTGTTGGCGGATCAAGTGCTGCAGGCGCTGGCTATTGGCGGTGGCTTCGGTCGCCAGCACCGCGATGCGGCCGCTCCTGGTCTCCTGCGCCGCCGGCTTGATGCCGGGTTCGATGCCGACCACCGGGATGCCGGGATGCGCGGCACGCAGGGCCTGCACCGCCGTCGTGGTGGCGGTGTTGCAGGCCACCACCAGCAGGTCGCAGTCGTGGCTGGCCAGGTGTTCGCCAATAGCTAGCACGCGGCACTGTATCTGTTCTTCGCTCTTGTTGCCGTAGGGCACATGGGCGGTGTCCGCGAAGTAAATGAAGTTGGCACTAGGTAGGGCATCGACCAATGCTGCCAGCACCGAGAGACCGCCGAGGCCGGAATCGAAAACGCCAATCATGATTCCAGCCTGGCAGCAAGTTCGGGTGTTCGGGGCATGGTGGCGATCATCGGCGGGACCAACGGGGCGGTGTCGAAGGAAGGGCTTGCCGCAGTCTACTGCGTGAGCGGAGGATTGCCTGCCGCGCGCTTTCTTCTCAACACTTCCTTGCGGATCTCCTGGTAGTGCTCGCGTGTTTCCGACTCGATCATGGAACGGCCAAGGCTGATTGGCAACGCGGTGTCGGGGACCGCTTCGGATTTGTAGCGGATTCGCGTCTTTTCCTCGGCAGCTTCGATCTGCGTAGTGCCGCGAAAACGCTTCATGTTTCCACTGAGCATCCGTGACTCGAATTTTTCGATTGGCGTCAGTGTCAGCTCGCGTACCGATTGAAAGTCGAAAGCGAAGGGACCGACGCTGGTCTTGCCGGTTTGCGATACCCGCACCACATTTCCTTCGCGAAAAATTATCTTGCTCGACGTGATGTTGGAAATGAACTGGGGCAAATGCTCAAAATCGGTGATGACGTCCCAGACTTCCTGGGGGGTGGCGGCAACCGCCAGTTCGACTTCGACGCGGACGACCTCACCCTGGATATCGACGCGCACCGCAATGTCGCTGCTTCCCTCCGGCGTTGCGCCTTGCGCCGATCCTGTGGCCAGGACTACCGTCAAGGCCAGCATGCGCCACAGTGGCCTCCATTGCCTTATCGCCATCATTTGATCACCCGCGCCGGCGGTACAGCCACCACTGGATTGCCGCCGCGATCAGGGCCACCAGCGCGGCCTGCTGTACGTCCTCGGCTTGAACCCCGTCGCCGAGCAGCACGTCGCTCAGCAACGAGCCCAGGAAAACGCCGACACTGGCGATGAGCATTGCGAGGGATCGGTTCATTCGGTAAATTTCCGCGGTCGGTGTAATGGCAAGATTTTGGCAGGAACGGTACAGGTAGCGAGCACCATCGGCCTGGTGCGCAGATGCAAGCTCCGGTAATCGGGTAAAGTTGCGCGGCGGCAATGGCGGAGGAGAGCCACCAGAGCCGCGTGACCAGGAAACATCCTGGCAAGGGGCGAATGCCTCATCGCGAATGGCGATCATAACCTTGAACCCGGCGGCGGCGAAGCCGGACTTTTTCGGTACTGATGCGACGCCTTTATGAAGGACCCATATGCTGCAGCACATGATTGACAAAATTTCCTCGCAACCATGGTTTGATGGCTTGCTCGTCCTCGCTTTTGCCCTGTGCATGCTGGGCTATTGGGCAAGAGTCCGTCGCGATGATCGAAGGCATGGAGCAAGGAAACAGGAGCGCCAGGAATCAGAATGAATCCTTCAGCCGAGCAGGCTGGCGACGATGTTGATGGTCAGCGCCAGCAGTGTCGTGTTGAAGACAAAAGCGACCAGCCCGTGCGCCATCACCAGTCGGCGCATGCGCGTGTTGGCGATTCCCACATCTGCCGTCTGGCACGTCATCCCGACGACCATCGAGAAATACAGGAAATCCATGTAGACGGGGGTTTCCTGCCGGGGAAACTCGAGCGGTCCCTCGTGCAGTTTGTCGAGGGACACGTAATAGGCGTGGGCGTAGTGGAGGGCGAACGAGGTGTGCACCAGCAGCCAGGATGCCATGAAGGTAATAACCACCAAGCCCACAAGCAGGCTTTGGCGGGTAGCCGGGTAGGTTTTCAGGCCTGATAGTTCGAGCACAATGGCGGCCAGACTGGCGACCGCGGCCGTCACGGTCAGTAACAGCATGGCAGTCGCACCATCATCCTGCAGGCGGGCGCTCCACCGCATGTGTTCCAACGTTGCACGGCCGATCACGGCCCACGCCAACACCAGATAAGCACCCGCCCCGATGTCCCAGGTGATCAATGCCCGAGTGGATGCCTGCAACGTTGACGGCAATAACAGGAATCCAAGCGCCCCGGCAAGGCACGCGATTCCGATTCTCGGCCGCGCACGGACCAGATGCCACAGCCTGCTGGCGGGTGAATTTGTGTGATTGGCAGGGCGACCGTCTTGCGCAGTGGTCATGATTTCGAGGGCACCAAGGGGTTCGACTGCGGCGCTGCGCCGTACACATTCATTTCGACCTCCTTCGGGTCAGGGCGCGGCATGCAGCCTGACGCTAATCCCTCCGCTACTTCGCGGTGATCAGGCGATCTTGACCGGAATCTTGCCGATCTTCGCCTTCCACTCCGCGGGGCCCGTGATGTGTACCGAAGTTCCGAGGGAATCGACGGCGACGGTGACCGGCATGTCCTTCACGTCGAACTCGTAGATGGCTTCCATGCCGAGGTCGGCGAAACCCACCACTTTGGCCGACTGGATTGCCTTGGCGACGAGGTAGGCGGCACCGCCGACGGCCATCAGGTAGGCCGACTTGTTGTCCTTGATCGCTTCGATCGCGACGGGACCGCGCTCGGATTTGCCGATCATCGAGATCAGGCCGGTTTGCTCCAGCATCATGCGGGTGAACTTGTCCATCCGCGTGGCGGTGGTGGGGCCGGCGGGACCCATCACTTCGTCGCGTACCGGATCCACCGGTCCGACGTAGTAGATCACCCGGTTGGTGAAATCCACCGGCAGTTTCTCGCCCTTGCCCAGCATGTCGGCGATGCGCTTGTGCGCGGCGTCGCGGCCGGTGAGCATCTTGCCGTTGAGCAGCAGTTTCTGGCCGGGCTTCCAGGCGGCGACCTGCGCCTTGGTCAGGCTGTTCAGATCGACGCGGGTGGCAGTGGCGGCGTCGGCTTGCCAGGTCACCTTGGGCCAGTCCTCGAGGCTGGGCGGCTGCAGCTTGGCCGGGCCGGAGCCGTCGAGTTCGAAATGGATGTGGCGCGTCGCGGCGCAGTTGGGGATCAACGCGACCGGCAGATTGGCGGCATGCGTCGGGTAGTCGAGCACCTTGACGTCGAGCACCGTGGTCAGGCCGCCGAGACCCTGCGCGCCGATGCCCAGCGCATTGACCTTTTCGTAGAGTTCAAGGCGCAGTTCCTCGGCTCGAGTTTTCGCCCCGCGCGCTCTCAGCTCATGGATATCCACCGGCGCCATGATGGCCTCCTTGGCCAGCAGCATGGCCTTTTCCGGCGTGCCGCCGATGCCGACTCCGAGGATGCCGGGCGGGCACCAGCCGGCGCCCATGGTCGGCACCGTTTTCAGGATCCACTCGACCAGATCGTCGGACGGATTGAGCATGGCGAACTTGGCTTTCGCTTCCGAGCCGCCGCCCTTGGCGGCGCAGATGACTTCGACGTGCTTGCCGGGAACGATCTCGTAATGCACCACGGCCGGGGTGTTGTCCCTGGTGTTCTTGCGCGTGCCGGCCGGATCGGCCAGGACCGAGGCGCGCAGCGGATTGTCGGGATTGCCGTAGGCGCGGCGGACGCCTTCGTTGACCATTTCCTGCACCGAGAGCGTGACATCCCATTGCACCTGCATGCCGACCTTGAGGAACACCAGGGCGATGCCGGTGTCCTGGCAGATGGGACGGTGGCCTTCGGCCGACATGCGGCTGTTGGTCAGGATCTGCGCAATGGCATCCTTCGCCGCGGGTGACTCTTCGCGCTCGTAGGCGGCGCCGAGCGCCTGGATGTAGTCGAGCGGGTGGTAGTAGCTGATGAACTGGAAGGCGTCGGCGATGGACTGGATGAAATCGTCCTGGCGAATGGTGGTCATGGCGGCTCCGTTGGTGGCTTAGTGTTTGGCTGATTGGCCTACGCTCAAGGTCTGCATCATGATCTTGTCCGTGTAGGCGATGGCGATCGCGGAAACCAGGAAGGCGACGTGGATGGCTACCTGGGCGACGATGACGCGGTCCGCGACGTGCTCTGCATTGATGAAGGTGCGCAGCAGGTGGATCGACGAAATGCTGATGAGGGCAACCGCCAGCTTGACCTTGAGCACGCCGGCGTTGACGTGCGAGAGCCATTCCGGCTGGTCGGGGTGTCCTTCCAGGTCGAGCCGCGAAACGAAGGTCTCGTAGCCGCCGATGATGACCATGATCAAGAGGTTGGCGATCATCACCACATCGATCAGCCCCAGCACGATGAGCATGACTTCGGAATCGGTCAGCGCCCCGGCCTTGGTCACCAGGTGAGCCAGTTCGAGCATGAACTGGTACACATAGACGCCCTGGGCGACGATCAGGCCGAGATAGAGCGGGGCTTGCAGCCAGCGGCTCCAGAAGATGAAATACTCAAGGGGCTTGATGAGTCGGTTCATGGCGGACAGATAGCGGTGGTGCGGGGCAGCAATATTAACCCATGAGCCAGTGGACAAGACCAGGAAGCAGCGTAAGTCGCATGTAAGGCTCTTTCGCTTTAATGCAGAACGACTTAAAATTAATCAGATTGGCAAATATAGCCAGCATCGGAAGCGGTTTCTTTCCATGGCAGAAAGCCCTTGTGCTCGACTGCAGGCGGCCTTCCCGACGTGCGGAAGATAATAGTCATCCGGATTTCATCCGGTTACATGCGAGAGGAGAGGTGTCAATGTCCAGCATCGAATCAAACGTCACGGAAACTCGTTTATTCCCCCCGGCCGATGCGGTGGTCAAGAAGGCCACTATTTCCGGGATGGCAGCCTACGAGGCCCTGTGCAAGGAAGCCGATACGGATCACGCCGGCTATTGGGCACGTTTGGCCCGGGAGCACATCAGCTGGAAGCAACCCTTCACCAAGTCGCTGGACGATTCCAAAGCCCCTTTCTACCAGTGGTTTGCCGATGGCACCCTGAATGTCTCCTACAACTGCCTCGATCGCAACATCGAGGCCGGCTTGGGCGACAAGGTCGCGATCATTTTTGAAGCGGACGGCGGCCAGGTCAACAAGGTGACCTACAAGCAGCTGCTGATCCGCGTCACCAAGTTCGCCAATGCATTGAAGGCGAAGGGCATCAAGAAGGGCGATCGCGTCCTCATCTACATGCCGATGTCGGTCGAAGGCGTGGTCGCCATGCAGGCCTGCGCGCGCATCGGCGCGATCCATTCCGTGGTGTTCGGCGGCTTCTCCGCCAAGAGCGTGCAGGAACGCATCCAGGACGCCGGCGCGGTTGCGGTCATCACCGCTGACGAGCAGTGCCGCGGCGGCAAGAACATTCCGCTGAAGCCGGCGGTCGACGACGGCATCGCGATGGGCGGCTGCGAGTCGATCAAGACGGTCATCGTCTACAAGCGCACCGGCGGTCCATGCAACATGGTGGCCGGCCGCGATATCTGGTGGGACGACGCCACCGCCGGCCAGTCAGAGGTCTGCGAGCCCGAGTGGGTGGGTGCCGAGCATCCGCTGTTCCTGCTCTATACCTCCGGTTCCACCGGCAAGCCGAAGGGCGTGCAGCATAGTTCCGGCGGCTATCTGCTGCATGCGATCGTGACCATGAAGTGGACCTTCGACATCAAGCCGGACGATGTCTTCTGGTGCACCGCCGACATCGGCTGGGTTACCGGCCACACTTACATTACCTATGGCCCGCTGGCTTGCGGCGCCACCGAGATCGTGTTCGAAGGCGTGCCGACCTACCCGGATGCCGGGCGTTTCTGGAAGACCATCGAGAAGCACAAGGTCAGCGTCTTCTACACCGCACCGACCGCCATTCGCTCGCTGATCAAGGCCGGCGAAAATGCGCCGACGACGCACCCGAAGAACTACGACCTGACAAGTCTGCGCATCCTCGGCACGGTGGGCGAACCGATCAACCCGGAAGCCTGGATGTGGTACTACAACAACGTCGGCGGTGCGCGCTGCCCGATCGTGGACACCTTCTGGCAGACCGAGACCGGCGGCCACATGATCACCCCGCTGCCGGGCGCCACGCCCTTGGTGCCGGGTTCCTGCACCCTGCCTTTCCCCGGCATTGCAGCCGCGATCGTGGACGAGACCGGCCATGATGTCGAGTGGGGCAAGGGCGGTTTCCTCGTCGTCAAGAAGCCCTGGCCGGGCATGATCCGTACCATCTACGGCGATCCGGAGCGCTACAAGAAGTCCTACTTCCCGGTGGATTTCGGCGGCAACCTGTATCTGGCGGGCGATGGCGCGATGCGCGACGCCAAGACCGGCTACTTCACCATCATGGGCCGCATCGACGACGTGCTGAACGTTTCCGGCCACCGCATGGGCACCATGGAAATCGAATCGGCGCTGGTATCCAACCCACTGGTGGCCGAGGCTGCCGTGGTGGGCCGTCCCGACGACATGACCGGCGAGGCCATCTGTGCCTTTGTGGTGCTGAAGCAGTCGCGTCCCACGGCGGAAGATGCGAAGAAGATCGCCAACGAGCTGCGCAACTGGGTCGGCAAGGAAATCGGTCCGATCGCCAAGCCGAGGGACATCCGTTTCGGCGAGAACCTGCCGAAGACGCGTTCCGGCAAGATCATGCGGCGCCTGTTGCGCAGCCTGGCCAAGGGCGAAGAGATCACTCAGGATGTATCGACCCTGGAGAATCCCGGCATCCTTGACCAGCTCAAACAGAACGCCTGACGCCGTGCCATGACCGAAGAAAAGCGCCCCTCGCGAGACGGGCGCTTTTTTTGTACCCGGTCGCGCCCCGGCTTGGTTACCATGCTGTTTGCAAGTGGCTCTTTCCGGAGGTGACCCCATGAACCGCTCCCGACTCACAGCGCAGCGTCTCGCCTTTCTCTTTCTCCTCGGCTGCTTCTTTTTCAACTATCCATTGCTTTCGGTGTTCAACCACAGCGGCGACTTCTTCGGTATGCCGCCGCTGTATGCTTGGCTAATGGGTTCATGGCTGGCGCTGATCGCGCAGATGGCCTGGGTGGTCGAAAGCCGGAGCGACTGAAGTGCTGCAAAGCTGGGTCATCGTTCTCGCCTCGTTTCTGTATCTGGGCATTCTGTTCGCCATTGCCTGGTATGCCGACCGGCGCGCCGACAGCGGGCGGTCGCTGATCGCCAATCCGGTGGTCTATGCGCTGTCGCTCGGCGTGTACTGCACGACCTGGACCTTCTACGGCAGCGTCGGTCGTGCGGCGGCCAGCGGCATCGGCTTCCTGCCGATCTACCTCGGCCCGACCCTGCTGTTTGCACTGGCCGGGTTCATCCTGCACAAGATGATCCGGGTCGCCAAGACCAACCGGATTACCTCGATTGCCGACTTCGTCGCTTCGCGTTACGGCAAGAGCCAGTTGCTGGGCGGCATGGTCACGGTGATCGCGGTGGTCGGCGTGATTCCGTATATCGCCCTGCAGCTCAAGGCGGTCTCCAACAGCTTCGCGATCCTCGCCAGTTATCCGGACATCATCATGCCGGCCATGTCCGGTGCCGTGCCGCTGTTTCAGGACAGTGCGCTCTACGTGGCGATGATCCTGGCCGTGTTCACCATCCTGTTCGGCACCCGCCATCTCGATGCCACCGAACGTCACGAAGGCATGGTGGCCGCGATTGCGGTCGAGTCCGTGGTCAAGCTGGTCGCCTTCCTGGCGGTGGGCATCTTCGTCGTCTGGGGCATGCACGACGGCGTCGGCGACATTTTCGCGCGCGCGGCTACGGTCCCCGAAGTTGCGCGCCGTCTCACCACCGCCGACTCTCCGGCGACCTACGGCACCTGGGGCACCCTGATATTTCTCTCCCTGTTCGCCTCGCTGCTGCTGCCGCGCCAGTTCCAGATCGCGGTGGTGGAAAACGTCGATGAAAGCCATTTGCGCCGCGCGGTGTGGATGTTTCCGCTCTACCTGTTCCTGATCAACCTGTTCGTGCTGCCCGTGGCGCTGGCCGGAATGCTGCACTTTCCCGGCGGCACGGTCGACGCCGACACCTTCGTGCTGACCTTGCCGATGGCCCACCAGCAGGAGGCGCTGGCGCTGTTCGTGTATATCGGCGGCCTGTCGGCGGCTACCGGCATGGTGATTGTCGAGACCATCGCGCTATCGACCATGGTCTGCAACGATCTGGTCATGCCTCTGCTGCTGCGCCTGCCGATGCTCGGGCTGGCGACGCGCCCCGATCTGTCGGGCCTGCTGCTGGAGATACGGCGCTGGGCCATCGCCGTGATTCTTGGCCTCGGTTACCTGTACTTCCGGGTGGCCGGCGAAGCCTACGCGCTGGTGTCGATCGGACTTATCTCCTTTGCCGCGGTGGCGCAGTTCGCTCCGGTCGTGATCGGCGGCCTGTTCTGGAAAGGCGGCACCCGGGATGGTGCGCTGGCCGGGCTGGCCGCCGGATTTGTGTTGTGGGCCTATACCCTGTTGCTGCCGTCTTTCGCCAAATCGGGCTGGCTGCCGGACGGCTTCATCGCGCATGGTTTGTTCGGTATCGAACTGCTGCGTCCGCAGCATCTGTTCGGTCTGGTCGGGCTCGACGAGATCACGCATTGCCTGGTCTGGAGCCTGCTGGTCAATCTGGGCGCCTACATCGGCGTTTCCCTGCAACGCGCGCCGAACCTGCGCGAGGCGCGACAGGCGACCTTGTTTGTCGGTGGCGCCGAAGCCGCCGGCATTTCGACGTGGCGCGGCGGTGCCGGCGTGACCGATCTGCTGCCGCTGGCCGGACGGTTTCTCGGCTTCGAGCGTGCGCAGGAAGCCTTTGCCCGTCATGCGCGGCAGCGGGGGCTGAAGGGCATCGACGAGCTTCCCGCGGATACCCGCCTGGTCAACTTCGCGGAGACCCTGTTGGCGGGCGCCATCGGTTCGGCCTCGGCGCGCGTGATGGTGGCATCGGTAGTCACCGAGGAACCGCTCGGCATCGACGAGGTGATGAACATTCTCGACGAAGCCTCGCAGGTGCGCGCCTACACGCGCGAACTCGAACAAAAGTCGCTGGAACTGACCCGTGCCACGGCGGAGTTGCGGGAGGCCAATGCGCGCCTGCAACAGCTGGATCGCATGAAGGATGATTTCATCTCCACCGTGACCCACGAGTTGCGCACGCCGCTCACCTCGATCCGCGCCTTCTCCGAAATGTTGCAGGAGGATCCGAAGATAGATTTGAATCAACGCGTACGCTTTCTCGGCATCATCGTCAGCGAGGCCGTGCGGCTGTCGCGGCTGATCAACCAGATTCTCGATCTGGCCAAGCTCGAATCCGGCCGTGCCGAATGGACCGTGGCCGCCGTGGATGTGGCCGAGGTGATCCGCGAAGCGGCCGAATCGCTGACCGTCCTCTTCGCCGAGAAGCGCGTCACGCTCGAAATCGATGCGCGCCAGACGGGGCTCACCGTGCTCGCCGACCGCGACCGGTTGATGCAGGTCCTGGTCAATCTGCTGTCCAACGCGCTCAAGTTCGTTCCGGCCGACACCGGTCATGTGAAGGTCGGCGCCGGCGCGCTCTGCGTGCCTGGAAATCCGCTTCGCGGGCAGGCAACGGCGGAAGAGGTGCGCGTCACTGTCACCGACAACGGCCCCGGCATCCGGGCTGAGGATCAGGAAGTGATTTTCGACAAGTTCCACCAGGGCGCGGGCACCGCCGACGTTCTCACCGACAAGCCGCAGGGTACCGGCCTCGGTCTGCCCATCAGCCGCCAGATCATCGAGTATTTCAACGGCAGGCTGTGGGTCGAAAGCACCGCGGGTGCCGGTGCGCGTTTTGTGTTCGCGCTGCCCCGGCAGGCGGGCGATAATGCCGACAACGCAGTTTCGTTGCAGGCGGAGGCCGGCGGTGTCGACCTCAAGCGCAGCGGCCGCAAATAAGACAGATCGCCAGGGGGATATCCGTGAGCCATCGCATCCTGATTGTTGATGACGAGCCGAACATCGTGATCTCACTCGAGTACCTGATGAAGAAAGAGGGCTTCCAGGTCGCGGTCGCCACCGACGGTGAGGTCGCTCTGCAACTCGCGTCAACGTTTCTCCCGGACCTGATCCTGCTCGACGTGATGATGCCGAAGAAGTCCGGCTTCGAGGTCTGTCAGGCCTTGCGCGCCAATCAGGCGCTGGTGGGCGTAAAAATCATCATGCTGACCGCCAAGGGCCGCGAGTCGGAGGTCGCCAAGGGGCTGGCGCTGGGTGCCGATGTCTATATCACCAAACCGTTCTCGACCAAGGACCTCGTCCTCCAGATCAAGTCAATGCTGGCATGAAGGCAAGGCTTCGTTTCATTCTCGCGGCCTGCGTGCTGGGGCTGCTGATGACCGGCCCCTTCGCACTTACCGGCCTGCTCCTGCTGGCGGACGCGAAAGAGGCGGAGCGTGCGGCATTTGCCGAATTCCTCGTCCCGCGTTTGCCGGTGGGTGCCCTGATTACGCTGTTCGGCCTGATTGCCGGCCTGCTGCTGCTGCGCGGTCTGTTCCAGCAGTATGTGCATGGCCTGTTGCGCATGGCCGAGACCCTGCGCCTGATGCTGGGCGCCAATCGCAACTTCCGCGTGGCACCCGAAGGCCCTCCCGAAGTGCGCGAACTGGCACGTGCCGCCAACGATCTGGCGCAGCAGCGCGACGAACTGCTGAATGATGTCGAAGAGCAGATCAGTCGGGCCAAGGCCACGGTGGAAGAGGAAAAGAACCGCCTCGCCGCGCTGATGTCGGAACTGGCCCTGGGCGTCGTGGTATGCAATCTGGATGGCCGCATCCTGCTCTACAACAACCGTGCGCGGCTGCAGTTCAAGGCGCTGGCGCAGGGCCCGACGTCGATGAGCGGCGGCGCGCTGATCGGTCTCGGCCGGTCGATTTTTTCCATTCTCGAGCGCGGACAGATCACCCATGCGCTGGAGAACATCCAGCAGCGGTTGCGCCGGGGCAGTGCCGAGCCGACGGCCAATTTCATCACTTCGACGCGCGCCGGCCAGTTGCTTAGGGCGCAGATGGCTCCGGTGCTCGGCTCCGCCGAGCGGGCTGAAAGGGTTGGCATCCCCCCCGCCCCCCCTGCCGAGCAGGGGGGTGACGACATTAGTGGTCAGGCTGCGCCTGCCCATGAAGTGCCAACGGCAACCATGCCCGGTGCCGAGCTTGAAGTGACGGGCTACGTGCTGACCATCGAGAACATCACGCGGAATTTCGAGCGCGAGACGGAACGCGATCAGGCGCTGCAATCCCTGACCGATGGCAATCGCGCGGCGCTGGGCAACATCCGCGCCGCGGTGGAGACGCTGATCGACTCGCCGGAGATGGAAGCCGATTACCGCGAGCGCTTCACGCGCGTGATCGCGGACGAGGCGGCGGCCATGAGTCAGCGTCTCGCGACCACCATGAGCCGCTTTGCGGATTCGCTGAAGACGCGCTGGCCGCTGGAAGACGTGCTGGCGATCGACATCGTCGCCGCCGCGGCCCGCCGCGTCGGCGACCGCCTGAATCTGCCGATCAAGAACGAAGACCAGGATACGAGCCTGTGGATACGGGTGGACAGCTTCGCCCTGATTCAGGCCATCACTTTCCTCGCTTCACGGCTGCAGGATGACTATGCCATTCGCGAATTGCGTCTGCGCGTTTGCGCGGAGGGAAAAATGGTCTTCGTCGACCTGATCTGGTCGGGTACCCCGGTCTCGTCGGAGACCCTATACACGTGGGAACTGGAGCCGATGAACGTCGGCGCCGAGACCAGTCCGCTGACGCTGCGCGACGTGGTCGACCGCCACGGCGGAGAAATCTGGTACCAGCGCGACAAGGCCGCGCACAATGCCTTCTTCCGTATCGTGCTGCCGGCGGCGGTGACGCCCCATGGACAGGTGCTGGATCAGGCGCAGCATCTTCACAGCGACAGCCGCCCCGAGTATTACGATTTCGACTTGTTCGCCGCGCGCGATGCCGAAGGCTCCGGCATCGACCCGGACCGCCGGCTGACCGACCTCGTGTATTCGGTATTCGACACCGAAACCACGGGGTTGCAGCCCTCCAATGGCGATGAAATCATCCAGATGGGCGCCGTACGCATCGTGAACAATCGCCTGCTGCGGCAGGAAATATTCGATCAGCTGGTTGACCCGGTGATCCCGCTGAAGCCGGAAGGCATGCTGATTCACGGCATTACCGAGGCCATGGTCAATGGTCAGCCCAGGCTGGATGTGGTGCTTCCCGCATTCCACGAGTTCTGTGCCGAGACCATTCTGGTGGCACACAACGCTGCGTTCGACATGCGCTTTCTGCAATTGAAGGAAGACAGTCTCGGCGTGCGTTTTACCCAGCCGGTGCTCGATACCCTGCTGCTGTCGGCGGTGATTCATCCCAATCAGGAATCGCACCGGCTGGAGAGCATTGCGGAACGGCTCGGTATCAATGTCATCGGTCGTCACACCGCGCTGGGCGACGCCTATGTCACCGGTGAAGTGTTCCTCAAGATGATTCCGCTGCTCGCGGACATGGGAATTGTGACCCTGCGTCAGGCACTCGATGCCACGCAGAAGACCTATTTCGCCCGCGTCAAGTATTGACATGACCGCCACCCATATCCTGCCGCAGGCCGGCGCGATCTCCAGATGCACTGCCCGCATCGCCGCTGCGCCCGATATCGCCACACTGGTGGCGTGTGCCGCCGAGGCGCGCCGGGTGGCCGTGGCCCTGCACCATGAGGAGATCGGGGCGGCGCTGGTGACGCATGTCCTGTCCGCTCTCAACGAGGCCATCGGGGCAAGAGTGCTGAGCTTGCTTGCGCTGCGTTTCCGCTTGCCGCCGACACGCTGGTGCTGGCTTGGCCTCGGTTCCGAAGGGCGCCTGGAGCAGACCTTGGCTACCGACCAGGACAACGGCCTGCTGTTCTCCGCCAGCGACGACGGTGAAGCGCGTCAGCTGCGCGAACTGTTTCTTCCCTTCGCCGGTGCGGCGAATCAGGCGCTGGCCGAATGCGGCCTGCCCCTCTGCGCCGGTGGAGTCATGGCCGGCAACCCGCGCTGGTGCCTGTCGCTGTCCGAGTGGCAGGAAAACTTTGCGACCTGGGTGCGCACGCCGGAGCCCGAGGCCCTGCTCAATGCGGCGATCTTCTTCGACTTCCGGGCGCTGGCCGGCGATGCCAGATTGGCCGTCAAGTTGCGCCGGGCCTTGTCGGAACTCACGCGCGGCAACCAGATCTTTCTGCGTATGATGACCGTCAATGCGCTGGCGGCGGCGCCGCCGCTGGGCCGTCTGCACGATTTCGTCACCGAAGCAAAATCCGGGGGAACCATCGATCTGAAGAAATTCGGCTCGCGTATTTTTGTCGATGCGGCACGCATCCTGGCGCTGGGCGCCGGTAGCGCCGAGACGGGCACGGCGCCGCGCCTGCGAGCGGTCGCGGCAGAGGGCGTCGTGACGCCCGCCGACGCCGAAGCGGCGGTACACGCCTTCCATGCCCTGCAAGGCATTCGGCTCGCGGTGCAGGCCGGCGCCAGTGCCGGGGCTGGCGCACCGGGCAATCAGCTTGATCCTGACCGCCTCAACGAGTTCGATCGTCGCGTACTGCTGGAGGCGCTGCGCCAGGCGCGTAAACTCCAGCAGGGGCTGAAAACCCGATTCCATATCGAAACATGATCTTCAGGGCATCCATTCATGACTTCTGATTCGCGCGAGGACCCGCGCGCCTTTCTGCGCCAGCACCCACCCTTCAAGGACATGGGGGCGTTCGCCCTCGAGGCGCTGGCCGCCAGCCTGACGCCTCTCACGGTGGCCGGCGGCGGCTTCATCGTCACCCCGAGCGACAATCCGCCGGACCTGTTCCTGATCCAGTCCGGCAAGGTCCAGGCCCGGCTGGTGGGCGACGTCAATCTGACCGACAAGCCCCTGTACGTTCTGGAGCCGGGGCAGAGCTTTCCGCTGGCGGCCGTGGCGGCGAAGCGGCCGGCGATCAACGTCTATACCGCGGTGGAGGAGGTGCAGGTCTGGCGTCTCGCCAGCGCCGACTTCTTCAAGCTGCTGCCGGGCAGTTGCGAGTTCGCCCGCTTCGTGCTCGACCATGTCGCCGGCCTGCTCGATGAGTCGCGGCGCCAGATCCAGCTGCAGTTCGGGCAAAGCAGTGCCGAACAGCAGTCGCTCAATGCTCAGCTTTCCGGCTTCCTGCGGTCGACGGTGGTCAGCGTATCGCCACAGACGTCGATTCGCGAAGCGATGGAGACCATGGTCGCGGCCAAGGTTGGTTCGGTGGTGGTGGCGGACGCCGCGCAAAAGCCGGTCGGCATCTTCACCCAATCCGATGCGATGCACCGCGTGGTGGTGCCGGACTACCCGACCACGGCCCCGATCGAAGAAGTCATGACGACCCCACCGGCGACCATCTCGACCCACGCCACGATGTATGAGGCCATGCTATCGATGGCAACGCTCGGCATCCGCCACCTGGTGATCGTGGATGCCGAAGAACGCCTGAGCGGGGTGGTCTCCGAGCGCGACCTGTTCGCCATGCAGCGCGTGGGCCTGCGCAACATCCGCAAGGTGATCGAGGCGGCGTCCGACATCGATTCCCTGAGCCAGGTGGCCGGCGATGTGCGCCGGCTGTGCCTCAATATGCTGAGTCAGGGCGTCAGCGCGGAAAAGCTGACGCAGTTCATTTCCGGTCTCAATGACCAGGTCACGCGCCGCGTGATCGAAATCAATCTGGCGCAGCACGACCTGTTCGGCCTCGATTGGGCCTGGCTGGCGTTTGGCTCGGAGGGACGCGACGAGCAGACCTTCAGCACCGATCAGGACAATGGGATCATCTTCGTCTGTCCCGACTTCGCCGACCGCGACGTGCTCCAATTGCGCTTTCTCGACTTTGCGCGCGATGTCAATCAAGGCCTGGCGCGCTGCGGCTTCCCGCTGTGCAAAGGCAACATCATGGCCAGCAATCCGCTGTGGTGCCTGACGCAGGACGAGTGGCGGGAGCGGTTTACCCAGTGGATACGGCTACCCGAGCCCGAGGCGCTGCTCAACGCCACGATCTTCTTCGACTTCCGTCCGCTGTATGGCAACGAGGCCCTGGCCAAGGCCTTGCGCAAGTGGCTGCTGCAGCTTACCGGCAGCGCCAAGATCTTCCTCCGTTTCATGGCCGAGAACGCGGTGAAAGCCGCGCCGCCGCTGGGCATGATCCGCGATTTCGTTTTCGACAACAATGCGGAGTTTCCGCATACGCTGGATCTCAAGGCCTTCGGCGCGCGGCCTTTTGTCGACGCGGCGCGCATCATTGCACTGGCCAACGGCATTCCCCACAGCAGCACCACCGCACGCCTGCGAGCGGCCGCGGAGCAAATGAAACTGGGCGGCGACGACGTCAATGCGGCGATCGAAGGCTTCTTCTTCATCCAGAAATTGCGTCTGAGCAACCAGCATGCGGACACCCGGCCGGGCGGGGAGAATCGCGTCGACCCGGATAAACTCAACGAGCTGGATCGCCAGGTCTTGAAAGAAGCTTTCAAGCAGGCGAAGCGGCTGCAGTCGCGGCTGCAGCTTGAGTACAGGCTCTGAATGAAAGAGACCGCGGTCCCCTTGCGCACCCCGCTGTTCCGTGGCGAGCGGCGTCTGCGCATCGCCCTGGTCGGCCTGCCGGGCGCCGGCAAGACGACCCTGTTCGAGGCCGTGTCGAGCACCGCGCCGCATCGCGGGGAATTGACCGGCACGCAGCGCGTCTATCGCGAGTGCACGGTTCAGATCGGTTTCGATGAAGCCAGCGTGGTCGATCTGCCGAGCCTCCATTCGCTGCATCACTTGCAGGGCGATGACCTTTCCACGTTCAAGTACCTGCTGTGGGGCGACGAGCGGCCGCCGGTTTCGGTGCACGAGCAGTCCGCTCCGCCCGCACCCTTCGCACCGCCGGACCTGATCATCCAGGTGGTCGATGCCACCAATCTGCAAAGTCACCTCGAACTGACGCTGGAGCTGAGCCAGCTCGGGCGGCCCATCGTGCTGGCGCTGAATCACATGGACGAGGCGGCGAAGAAGGGGCTGTACATCAACATCAAGTCCCTGGAAACGCTCCTCGGCATGCCCGTGGTACCCACCGTGGCACTCATGGGGCACGGCATCGCGCAGCTCTTCAGCGCCGCCGCGAATGCAGCGCGCGAGGCCACCTGTCCTTTGCCGCAGCCACCCAGCGGCCACATTGCCGAGAGCCTGCAAGCGCTTACCGCGGCGATGAACCGTTCCGAGATCCATGCCGCGTTTCGCTTGCCGCACCCCTTGCTGGTGGTGCAGTTCGCCGCCGCTGACGGTTTCGTCGAGGACGAGTTGCAGCAGCATTTCCCGCAACTGCTGCCCGGCTTCCGCACCCTGCGCGACGCCGCCGGACAAGGGCTGCCGCGACCACTGGCAGAGGAGCTGCATGCCGATCGCCACCATCGCGCCGCGACGCTGGTCGAGGCTGCGCTGCGCATGGGATCGCCGACCGACAGGCACGATTGGCGCTACTGGCTTGACGAGCTGTTCCTGCATCCGCAGTGGGGTTTGATCGGCAGCCTCGCCGTGTTTGCCGCCGTATTGTTCGTGGTGTTCGAGATCAGCGGCTGGATCGATTCGATGACCACGGCGCGCCTGACCGCGGCGCTGGCCGACTGGCAGCCGCAATCCACCGGGGGCGTAGTCGCTCGCGCGGTGGCGGATGGCCTGATCGGCCTGGTCGGCATCGTGGTGCCCTACATGATTCCGCTGGTCATGCTGCTGGTGACGCTGGAAGAGGCGGGGCTGATGCACCGCATCGCGTTTGTCGTCGATCGCGGCTTTCACCAGATCGGCCTGCATGGCGGTGTCGCCGTGCCCTTCCTGCTCGGCCTGGGCTGCAACGTGCCGGCCATCTCCGGCGCGGCCAAGGCCACCAGCGGCCGCGAGCGGGTGATCGCCTCGGTGCTGATCACTTTCGTGCCCTGTTCGGCGCGTTCCGCCATCATTCTCGCCATCGCCGGCAAGTACCTCGGCGCCGCCGGCGTGTTCGGCATGTTTGCGCTGACCCTGATCGTCATCGCCGGCATGGGTCGCCTGCTTTCGCGCGGCGATCGCGAACTCGGCCCCGGCCAGGTGCAGGAAATTCCCGCCTATGCCCTGCCGACGTGGCGGATCCTGCTGGCCGAGACCTGGGACCGCACCAGCGACATTCTGACCATCGTGACGCCCTTGCTGGTGGGCGGCAGCGTGGTGCTGGCGCTGCTCAATCACGTCGGCGCCGACAGCCTGATCAACAGCCTGCTGATGCCGGTGACCGTCTGGTGGCTGGGCCTCCCGCTGGCGCTGGGCGTGCCGCTGCTGTTCGGCGTGCTGCGCAAGGAGCTGTCGCTGCTGATGATCTACCAGGCGCTGGGGACACAGGAAATCGGCGGCCTGCTCGATCCGGTACAGATCGTGACCCTGCTGTTGTTCCTCACCTTCTACATCCCCTGCGTCTCCACCTTCGCCGTCATGCTCAAGACCATCGGCCGCCGGGACGCCTTGTTCTCGGTGGCGGTATCGGTCGGCGTGGCCCTGCTGGTCAGTGGTGTGGTGCGACTGGTCTTGAGTGGGGCGCAAATGTTGGCGCACTGAAGTCCACGGAGGCCATTCACGCTAAACTTTTAAGAATTGCCAGGCTCGGAGAACAGAGACATCGACCATGCTGCATTTGATTTTGACAGTCCGCGATGAGCTTCACCGCCAGTCACGATCAATCGCGGACGCCATCAGGACGGGTAAGATTCTGCGCGTGAATGACAACTCCATCCTTGAATTGGGCGCTCTTTAGGGGAGAATCGAATTTTTGCTGCTGCAGCTGAAGACAGAAATCCAGCAGGCCGGGTGAGCAGACCTTAAGCCTTTGCTTGTCCGGCCCATCAACCGTCGTCCATCATCGAATCTGGGAATCCTGACACCATGACTAGAGCCACCATCTATATCAGGACCGACAAAGGCGCCCACATGGCGGCCTCGGGGTCTCGCGAGCTCGCGAACGATCTGCGCAAGGCACTGGATGCAATCGATGGAACTTCCACCGTCGAGGCGCTGCAAAGCAAGCTCAAGTTTCGCGATGCCGCGTGGTTTGACAGGGCCCTGGCGGCTCTCGTCGCGAAAGATCTGATCCGCGAAGCCGAGAGTTCGACGGGGCTGCTCGACTTCACCAGCGTTGAATCGAGCCCACAGACCAAGGACCACGAGCGCAAGGCCCAGGAACAAAAGCTGGCCGAAGAGAAGGCGCAGCGCGAAGCCGCCGACCGCGCCCGGCAGGCCGCCGAAGCGCAGGCACGAAAGCTGGCCGAAGAGAAAGCACAGCGCGAAGCCGCCGACCGCGCCCGGCAGGCCGCCGAAGCGCAGGCACGAAAGCTGGCCGAAGAGAAGGCGCAGCGCGAAGCCGCCGATCGCGCCCGGCAGGCCGCCGAAGCGCAGGCACGAAAGCTGGCCGAAGAGAAGGCGCAGCGCGAAGCCGCCGATCGCGCCCGGCAGGAAGCCGAAACACAGGCGCGAAAGTTGGCCGAAGAGAAAGCACAGCGCGAAGCCGCCGACCGCGCCCGGCAGGCCGCCGAAGCGCAGGCGAAAAAGCTGGCCGAAGAGAAGGCGCAGCGCGAAGCCGCCGACCGCGCCCGGCAGGAAGCCGAAGCACAGGCGCGAAAGCTGGCCGAAGAGAAGGCGCAGCGCGAAGCCGCCGACCGCGCCCGGCAGGCCGCCGAAGCGCAGGCGAAAAAGCTGGCCGAAGAGAAGGCGCAGCGCGAAGCCGCCGACCGCGCCCGGCAGGAAGCCGAAGCACAGGCGAAAAAGCTGGCCGCAGAGAAGGCGCAGCGCGAAGCCGCCGACCGCGCCCGGCAGGAAGCCGAAGCGCAGGCGAAAAAGCTGGCCGAAGAAAAGGCGCAGCGCGAAGCGGCCGACCGCGCCCGGCAGGAAGCCGAAGCACAGGCGAAAAAGCTGGCCGCAGAGAAGGCGCAGCGCGAAGCCGCCGACCGCGCCCGGCAGGAAGCCGAAGCGCAGGCACGAAAGCTGGCTGACGAGAAGGCGCTGCGGGAAGCCGCCGAACGCGCCCAGCAGGACGCCGAGGCGCAGGTGCGAAAGCTGGCCGAAGAGAAGGCGCTGTGGGAAACGGCCGAACGTGCACGGCTGGACGCAGAAGCGCAGGCGCGAAAGGCGGCGGAAGAACAGAGTCGGCGCGAGGCGGAGGAACCGGCGCAGCGCGAAGCCGCCGAAGGTGCCCGCCAGGAAGCAGAAGTAGAGGCGCGAAAAGCGGCAGAAGAACAGATCCGGCGCGAGGCCGAAGAGCAGGCCCGCGTCGCGGCGGAAGAAGAGGCCCGCGTGGCAGCCGAAGAGCAGGCCCGGCGCGCTGCCGAAGAGAAGTTTCGACGCGAGGAGGAGGAGGCAGCGGCAAAGCGGAGCAAGAAAGCGGCTGCGAAGGAGGGCACAGCCAGTTCAGCCAGGCCGCGCAAATTGGGCAAGCCGCTCGCGCTGGGAATCGCTGCCCTGCTTGTGCTTGGCCTGGCGACCATTCACCTGATCTCGTTCGATGGATCGATTCCGCAGTTCGAGAAATTGCTGGCCGGACAGTTTCAGCAGCCGGTGAAAATCCAGGCGTTGCGTCTGTCGCTGGTGCCGCAACCGTACTTCCGGCTGGAGGGTGTTTCGATCGGCAGTGAAGGGCAGATCAAGATTTCCAAAGTCAAGGCGATCGGCGGGCTTGGCAACCTGTCGAGCGACAAGAAGGTGTTCAAGTCGCTCGAACTGGATTCGCCCGTTGTAACGGAAGCGGGCCTGGGCTGGATTTTGTTCGGCAAGCCGCAGGCGCAAGACGCCGTGTTCGGCGAGGTCCGGGTCTTGAACGCCCGTATTGAATCGAAGAACGTCAGCCTCCCGGTTTTCGACGCCAAGTTGCAGTCGGATGGCGATGGCACCTGGAAGACCATCGTCATTGAGTCGACAGACAAGAACCTCAACGTGGAACTGGCGCCGAAGGGTGAGTCGGTGCAGATCGACTTCAAGGCGAGGTCGTTCAAGATTCCTTTCGGGTCGGAACTCACGCTGGATGATCTGGTCGCCAGCGGCACGGCGAACGGAAGTGAACTTGCCGTGACGGAGTTCAAGGGCTTTGCCCAGGGCGGGATTCTCAGCGGCAAGGCCAAGCTGAAATGGGGCACAAACTGGACTCTTGCCGGCGCGTTGAACGCCAAGCAGATCGACACCTCCCGACTTCTTCCCGGCCTGATGGGCGACGGCAGGGTGGCGGGGGCGGCTGCGTATGCGATGCAAGCGCCGGATCCGGCCAAGCTCTTCGCGGCGAATCGCATGGAAGGCGATTTCCTGGTCACGCGAGGGCTTCTGCTGGGGGTGGACATGGGCCGCATGCTGCAGGGTGGAGCGATGAGCGGCGAGACCCGGTTCGCCGAGGCCACCGGAATGTTTGTGCATGAGCGCGGCGCAACTCAACTCAGGCAGGTGCGCTTGACCGAGGGCGCCATGACTGCCAATGGCGCGGCCGAGGTTGATGCGAATGCCAATGTGCGCGGGCGCTTTGTCATCGATCTCAAGATGCCCGGGGAACAGCGGCGGGCCAATCTTGCGGTGGCCGGCACCCTCCAGAAAATCGAATGGCGCCGGCCGTAGAGGCGGGCAGAGGCGCGGCGTCAAACTGCTTTCCACCCGGGCCGATGGCTCCGATCACGACAAAGGACTTTCATGAATCCGCAGAACGGTTACGACATCGAAGACATAGCGGTCGGCATGAGCGCGGAAGTGGCCAAGACCATTACCGATGCGGATATCGTGCTCTTTTCCGGCGTGTCCATGGATTCGAATGCGGTGCATATGGATGACGTGTATGGGCGGACCACGCCGTTCGGCGGCCGCATCGCGCACGGCATGTTGACCGCCAGCCTGATTTCATCGGTGCTGGGCAATCGTTTGCCAGGGGCGGGCGTGATCTACATGAGCCAGTCCTTGCGCTTTCGCGCACCGGTGCGTCCGGGCGACACCGTGCATGCCAAGGTGACGGTAAAGGAAGTCATCGCGGAAAAGTGTCGGGTGATTCTCGACACGGTGTGCACCGTCGGCGACAAGGTGGTCATCGATGGCGAAGCCATGGTCATGGCGACCTCGCGCCGCAAGCGTGAAGCGGCCGGCAAGTAGGAGTCGGCGCCGGCGCGACGGATGTCGGGTCGCCGTCCAGGGCGGTTGCCCGGATGAGTGACGACGCCGACCGGCAGTGCCAGCGCATCGACAAGTGGCTCTGGGCGGCGCGCTTTTTCAAGACGCGCAGCGTCGCCGCCGTTGCGGTCGATGGCGGCCGGGTCAAGTGGAACGGCCAGCACGTCAAGCCGGCGCGCGAACTGAAAGCGGGCGACGAACTCGAAATTGTCGCCGGAGAGGTGCGCTGGACGGTCATCGTGCGCGGGGTGAATGCGCAGCGGCGGCCGGCGCCGGAAGCTCGCCTGCTCTATGAGGAGACCGCGGAAAGTGCCGCCCATCGCCTGCAACAGCAGGAAATCCGCCGGCTGGCGCCGATGCCCGGCGCGGGTCTGAAAGGCCGCCCGACGAAGAAGGCGGGCAGGCTGATTCGGGGATTCAACGAGTGAGTGTCGATCGGCTCTTAGAGTTTTTGCGCGACGACGCGGCCTTCCGCGTTCACGAATACCCGGTAGCGCATGCCGTTCTTGCATGTCGCGATGTGGCTGTTGTCCGCTTGCTGCTTGGCACTGACAACCTGTTCGCACGGCAAGCCCAGCAGCACGATGACGGCGGTCAGGTCCTTCAGCACAGCGACGTCTTCCGCCGCCGACGATGGTCCGGCCAGAAGAGCCGCGAACGTGAATACGAGGGCCGAAACCCTGGCAGGTGTGATCAAGATGCTACTCCTGGAGTTAGCTGACTAATTTGAATTGCTCGGGATCCGCGAGGATGCCCCAGATCGCTTCCCGCGACCCCGAGATCGTGCGGGCCAGAGGCGGGTCGCCGTCCTGGATCAGGGTGAGCACCTTGAGGACCAGCAGGTCATACGGCTGCCGCAGGTTGGCGACACTGGTCTTTTGCCCCGTCAGGTAGCGCGACCGGAACTGTTTCAACAAGTCATCCACCTGATTCTTGAGCGCGAGCTTGGTGAGCACGCCAATCGCGTTGGTATCCCGCAGACGCAGCTTCAGTGCCGCCACGTCCAGCGGCGGCTCCAGCGTCTTGGCAACCGGCGCAGGGGTCACGTTCTTGGGTACTTGTTCAGCGGCTACCGCGGCGGCCGGAAGTTTTGCCAGCGGTTTCGCTGACGGTCGGGCGACCTTGTCAGTGCTCTGACTGATGTCAGTCCGAATCGGCGCGACGTTGGATTTCTCCTTCGCCGCGATTCCGGGCGGCTCGGCTGCGACTATGCTGTGCGGGCCCGGTGCGACCAGCGAGGGAGCAACCTGCAGGGGTCCTGGTTGCGCCAGCACGACTGGCGGCGCTTCCTTGACGCTGGCACAACCCGCCGCGAAGGCGATGCAGAGAATTCCGACATGGCGCGCTGTGGGCGTCATATTCCTGTCGCGATGCTTGCGCGGCTGCGTCCGGTTCGGCTCCACCGGAATTGGTACGAATGGGTACGAAGGGATGGGCGTTGATTCCATGCCGGCAATCTACCTGGTCGCCCGGGCGCCTTCTGTTCGGTAGCCAACAGATCATGAAGGCGCGAGTACATGCGGCAGCCCTGGGGCGCCGGCGATATTCGTGATCGCCTGCCGGTAACAGGTTGCGCAGTCGCGAGCCGGAAGCGACAATGTGGAGCCGCAATTCCGCGCGTGTGCATAAAGGTTTGACATGGATCCTGTCGTCGCTCTGATTATCGGCCTGTTGCTCGGCGGCGGCCTCGTTGCCCTGCTTCTCGTCGGCCGCGTGCGCGACGCGCAGGCCCGGCTGGCCCGGCAGGACAGCGACATGGCGGCCCTGCGGCTGCAGGAGTCGGCGCTGGCGATACGGTGCGCGCAGCTCGCAACCGAACTGGAAAAGGACCAGGCGCTGTTCGCCGAGCGGCAAGCCACGCTGGAAGCCGCGCGCGACAGCTTCGCCGATGCCTTCAAGGTGATTTCGGCCGATGCGCTGGCGAAGAACAACCAGTCCTTCCTCGAACTCGCCCGCGCCACGCTGGAAGCGCAGCAGGCGGCGGCGCTGGCCTCGGCGCGGACCGATCTCGACAAGCGCCAGCTGGCCATCGGCGAACTGGTGGCACCGGTCAAGGTTTCGCTGGAAAAATTCGAGCTGCAAATCCAGGGCATCGAGAAGTCGCGCATCGACGCCTACGCCACGCTGACCGAGCAGGTGCGCGCCATGGCCGAGGCGCAGGGGGCGTTGCGCCTGGAAACCGGCAACCTGGTCAAGGCCCTGCGCGCGCCGCAAACGCGCGGGCGCTGGGGCGAGCTGCAGCTCAAGCGCGTGGTCGAGATGGCCGGCATGCTCGATCACTGCGATTTCTTCGAACAGGCCAGCACCAATACCGAGGACGGACGGCTGCGTCCCGACATGATCATCAAGCTGCCCGGCGGCAAGAACATCGTGGTGGACGCCAAGGCGCCGCTGGCCGCCTACCTCGAAGCGCTGGAGGCGACCGACGAGGAGGAAAAGAAGCGCAAGCTGGCCGATCACGCGCGCCAGGTGCGCGAGCACCTCAAGAAGCTCGGCCAGAAGGCCTACTGGGAGCAGTTCCAGCCGTCGCCCGATTTCGTCGTGCTGTTCCTGCCCGGCGAGATGTTCTACTCGGCCGCGCTGGAAGCCGATCCCTCGCTGATCGAGCAGGGCGTCGAGCAGCGCGTGATACTCGCCACGCCGACCACGCTGATCGCCCTGTTGCGCGCCGTCGCCTACGGCTGGACGCAGCAGGCGCTGACCGAAAATGCCGAGCGCATCAGCCTGCTCGGGCGCGAGCTTTACGACCGCATCGCCACCGTGACCGAGCACTGGGGCCGCGTCGGCAAGAACCTCGGCGAGGCCGTCGGCGCCTACAACAAGTCCGTGGCCTCGATGGAAACGCGCGTCCTGGTCTCCGCCCGCAAGTTCCGCGACCTCAAGGTGGCCGGCGAAGACAAGGAGATTGCCGACCTCAACCCGGTCGAGGTGCTGCCGCGCGAGCCGCAGGCGCCCGAATTGCTGGCCAGGGACGACAGGCTCATGCCATGAGCTTTGTCTCCTGCAGACTGTTCTCCATTCTCAAGGAGGAAGTCTCATGTACGTCGATCAGATATTTGCCCAGCACCCCGTCCATCCCGCCGATCTCGCCGTGTTCATCGTCACCACGACCCTGTGCGCCCTCGGCGCCCTGATGCTGCCGCTGGCGGGATGATCAATCAAGGTGTGGCCCAAAAAGACTGAGCCTCAATGACCAAGATCACTCCCAAGCCGGAAAACCTGGCCTCGCTGATCTTCTTTATCCGAGGGGAGAAGGTGTTACTCGATACCGATCTCGCCGTGATGTATGGTGTGGAAGCCCGTGCATTGAACCAAGCGGTCGCACGGAATCGCACACGTTTTCCCGACGACTTCATGTTTCAGGTCTCGGCAGATGAGTACGAGCACATCCGGTCACAATTTGTGACCTCATCGGATGCCAAAGATAGCCACTCGTCACAATCCGTGATGAGTGGCAAAAAGGGTGAGTCTTTGAGATCACAAACTGTGATCTCAAAGGGAAGAGGGGGACGGCGGTACCTTCCTTACGCCTTCACCGAGCAAGGCGTCGCCATGCTCTCCAGCGTGCTGCGTTCGCCGCGCGCGGTTGAAGTGAATATCGCCATCATGCGCACCTTCGTCCAGTTAAGGCGTCTCATGGACTCGAATCGCGACCTTGCGCGCAAGATCGAGGCGATGGAAATGAGATACGACGA